>Ga0126384_10002414_pt1 | contig 11329 bp, 9 predicted proteins | sample PanSoiMetPlot_36_FD_92543 | JGI IMG/M metagenome (GOLD analysis project Ga0126384, IMG submission 92543) | Tropical forest soil microbial communities from Panama - MetaG Plot_36 | ecosystem: Environmental > Terrestrial > Soil > Tropical forest > Bulk soil | place: Panama | collected 2016-02-17 | reverse complement strand
TGACCTCGGCCGGTTGCGAAACCTGCCACAAGAGCACGGTGACGTTTGCCGGCACCGTCATGAACCACACCGGCATCACCACCGGCTGCGCCACTTGCCACAACGGCAAGACGGCCTTGGGCAAGCCGGCGACCCACATCGTCACCTCGGCCGGTTGCGAAACCTGCCACAAGAGCACGGTGTCGTTTGCCGGCGCCGTCATGAACCACACTGGCATCACCACCGGCTGCGCCACTTGCCACAACGGCACCACGGCCTTGGGCAAGCCGGCGACCCACATCGTCACCTCGGCCGGCTGCGAGACCTGCCATAAGAGCACGGTATCGTTCGCTGGTGCCAAGATGAACCACACGGGGATCGTCAGCGGCTGTGCCACTTGCCACAACGGCGCCACGGCCTTGGGCAAGCCCGCCACTCACATCGTCACCTCGGCCGGTTGCGAGACCTGCCACAAGAGCACGGTGTCGTTCGCCGGCGCCACCATGAACCACACCGGCATCGTCAGCGGCTGTGCCAGCTGCCACAATGGCACCACTGCCTTGGGCAAGCCGGCGACCCACATCGTCACCTCGGCCGGCTGCGAGACCTGTCACAAGAGCACCGTGTCGTTTGCCGGCGCCAAGATGAACCACACCGGGATCGTCAGCGGTTGCGCCACGTGCCACAACGGCAAGACGGCCTTGGGCAAGCCCGCCACCCACATCGTCACCTCGGCCGGCTGCGAGACCTGCCACAAGAGCACCGTGTCGTTTGCCGGCGCCACCATGAACCACACCGGCATCGTCAGCGGCTGCGCCAGCTGCCACAACGGCACCACTGCCTTGGGCAAGCCCGCGAACCATATCCCGATCAGCTTCCCCTGCGAGCAGTGCCACCGCAGCACGCTGTCATTCGCGGGCACGCAGATGAACCACACCGGGATCGTCAGTGGGTGCGCCACCTGCCACAACGGCGTCTATGCCATTGGCAAGCCCACCACCAAGCATCCCGTGACGTCAGCACCGTGCGAGACCTGCCACAAGAGCACTCGGAAGTTTGGCACTTGAGATCAGCATGACCCTTGTGAACAACGGCGTGAGAAGATAGCGCGATGAACGGCGGTAAGCCGCAAGGAGCCTGTGTCGGGTGCGTTCGCCGTTTCCGTGCTGCGCTCGCCGCTGTTGCTCTGGCTGTGGCATGGCAATGGACAACCCCAGTTGCCGCCGAACCGGTGCTTGACCGGGCCTTGTCGGGCCTGCGCGTGTTTTCGCCGTCGCCCACCTGCACCTTGGTCAAAGTCGATTTCAATTTCCGCATCCGTTATGTCAGCCACTTTCCTCTCGACGGGGGAGAGGAGCTGCGGATCGTGGTGCGTGCCATTGATCCAACCGAGGCGGCGGCGCTGGCCGTGCTTCGCCGGGAGGCTTTGCGGCCCCCCAACAATCCCGCCGCCCCGATCCGCGCCATCGACTTCGAGGTGGCCCAACCGGTTGGGCCCACCTTGCGCGTGTTGTTCCTCCACCCCGTAGCCTACCAGGTCGCGCCCGGCGCCGACTTCGAGAGCATGATCATCGCCATTGCCCACAAGGGGCCGCAGGCCGCGTGCCGGCCGGTGTTTCCCTCGCGCATCGGCACGGGCTGGGACACCACCATCGTGCACGGCGACTGGGCCCCGACCCTACACCCCTCGAAGCCGGACCTTGGACCACCACTGATCTTGGCGCCGCGGCCGAAAGAGCGGGGCACCGGACAATTATCGGCCGCCGAGGTTCAGGCGGTCGCTGCCTCGATGGACGAGGCGAGAGCCGCGATGAAGAAGGGCAACTATGCGCAGGCAATTCAGCTGCTGAGCAAGGTCCTTGCCCGACCGGAGAACGAACATAGCGCCGAAGCGCAAGAGCTTATCGGCGTCGCCTACCAGAAAGCCGGTCACATCACCGAGGCCCGCAATGAATATGAAGATTACCTGCGGCGCTATCCCAACCGCGACGGCAGTGAAGCCGTACGCCAACGGCTGGAAGGTATCTTGACCGCTAGTGGCGACCCCGGCGAACGGTTGCGCGCGAGCAAGGCCGAGCGCGCCCGGGGTGGTGAACCAGGGGCAGGGTCCGGCAGCAGCGGCGGCACCACCTGGGTGGTCTCCGGCAGCGCCTCGCAGTTCTATATCCGCGACGACAGCTTCCGCACCTTGCGCGATCCATCGCTGCCGCCGAACCCCAACGACGATAAGGACGATCATCTGACGCATCAGAACTCGCTGCTTTCCAGCTTCGACCTGATCGCCGCCTGGAACAACGATCAATTCAAATCCAAGATCCGCTTTTCCGGGACCGAGGAACACAAGTTCGACGACAACAGCGAAATCTACAGCGTCGCAGCGCTGTTTTTCGAGACAACCATCAAGCAATGGGATCTGATGACCCGCCTCGGTCGTCAAACCCGCAATACCGGTGGCGTGGTGGGGCGCTTCGACGGTGGGGTGGTGAGTTGGCAGGCGAGCCCCAGCATGCGGTTCAATGTGGTGGGTGGCTCACCGGTTGAGCGGCGCGCCGATGAGCCGTTCAAGAACGACCGCTTTTTCTACGGCGCCAGCGTCGATTTCGGGCGCTTCTGGGGCAACCTGGAAGCCACCGTGTTCGCCATCGAACAGCGTGACCGCTCGCTGCTCGATCGGCAGGGCGTGGGCGGTGAACTGCGCTATATCGATCCCGTCAAGTCCGCCTTCGCTTTGGTCGACTACGACGTCCATTTCCAGGAGCTCAACGCCGCCATGCTCAGCGGCTCGTGGACCTTGCCGGATAAGTCCACCATCAGCGGCGGATTTGACTACCGCAAGTCACCGTATCTGACGGCATGGAACGCGCTGCAGGGCCAGCCGTTGCTCACGCTCTACGATATGCTGAAGCTGCACACCAAGGAGGAGATCGATCAGCTGGCGATCGATCGCACGCCGACCTTCAAGTCGGCGACCGCCGGTTATGCCTTCCCAATCAACAGCAACTTCCAGGTGAACCTGGATGCGACCGCGTCCAGCCTTTCTGGCACCATTGCATCTGGCGGCGTCGATGCCATGATGCCCACTGGTACTGAGTACTACTACTCGGCGCAGCTTACCGGCTCAAACCTGCTGGCGGACGGCGATATGTACATCGCCGGGGTTCGCGTCGCTGACCTTGCCGCCTCCAACCTCTACGTGCTCGATCTCAGCGCGCGCTTTCCCATCACCCAAGACCTGCGCGTCAACCCGCGGCTGCGGCTCGGCTATCAGGTTGGCGACAACTCTGACCTGCGCGAGTTCACCGTCCTGCCATCCATCCTGTTCAATTACTATTGGACCAGGGATCTGAGCCTGGAGCTTGAAGTGGGTGCCAAGTGGACCGAGCGGCAGCAGGCGGGCGCGACACAGAATGAGACCGATCTCTTCTTCACGGCCGGCTTCCGCTACGACTTCTATGCCGACGGCCAGAAGCCCTGCGCCTTTGTTCCGACCTGCCGCTGAACCGGGATCGACTAGAGGGTCGCGCCGGTCCCAAGAATGACGGTTGCCTGCGAGGACAAGACGCCGCCATTGCCGTGCGCGATGGCGACCTCGCAATCCGCAACTTGACGGGCACCGCATTCGCCGCGTAGCTGCCGCACCGCCTCGATCAGCAAGAACAGGCCATACATGCCGGGATGGCAGTAGGACAAACCGCCGCCGTTGGTGTTGACCGGCAGCGCCCCGTTCGGTGCGATGCGCCCATCGCTGACGAAGCTACCCCCCTCACCCTTTTTGCAGAAGCCGAGATCCTCGAGGAACAGGACGGTATTGATGGTGAAGGCGTCATAAAGCGCCAGCACGTCGACGTCGGCGGGGCCGAGTTTCGCCATCTGGTAGGCCGCCCGTCCCGAAGTTAGCGCACCGGTCGTCGTCAGATCGGGCATGTTGGAAATGGTGGCGTGCGTGACGGACTGGCCACACCCGAGCACATAGGCCGGCGGCTTCTTGAGCGTGCGCGCCCGCGCCGCCGAGGTGAGGATGACCGCGCCGCCACCATCGGTCACGAGACAACAATCGCGCACCGTAAACGGATAGCTGACCATGCGCGCCGACAGCACGCCCTCGATGGTCAACGGCTTCTTTTCCCAGGCAGCCGGATTGAGCAGCGCCCATTCGCGGGCGGCAACGGCAACGGCGGCCAGCTGTTCGCGCGTGGTGCCAAACTCATGCATGTGTCGCGCCGCTGCCAGGGCATAGGCGGTGGCGGGCAGGAACGGCTTGAACGGGGACTCATAGGGATTGATTTCGCGCTGCGAAGCCTGCTTGCGGCCGACCGTGCGCTGGGTGCTGCCGTAGGCGATCACCGCCACCTCGCACAGCCCCGCGGCCATGGCCGCCATGGCGTGCGCAACGTGATACTCGAACGATGAGCCACCGACGATGGTGGAGCCGAGCACCGGCGGATCGATGCCGAGATACTCGGCAAAGGCCAAGGCCGACAGCCGCGCCTGCGCGGTGGCGCAGAACACTGCGTCAATATCCTTGAGGCTCAAACCGCAGTCGTCGAGGGCACGCATGGTGCCCTGCGCCATCAGATCGATCACCGACATGCCGTCGGCGACCTGCCCGAGATCGGACTCGGCAACGCCGACAATCGCCGCACTGGCGCGCTTGAGACCATCCATGGCTCAGGCCTCCACCGGAACGAAAACCGGTTGTGGCGGCTCGTCGCCGCCGGGTCGATGCACGCGAAAAGCAACACGCATGCCGATTCTGACCTGTTCCGGGGCAACGCCCTCGACCCGGCTCATGAGCCGGAAACCCTCGTCACAATCGATCAGGGCGACGTTGTAGGGCTGACCCTGCTGCGGATGCACCACGGTGGTTGAATAGACGGTGCCGCGCCCCTTGCTCACGCGCCACTCTAAGCTATCGCTGCCGGTGAAGGGGCAGACCAGGCGTGGGTAGAACACCGCCCGGCCGGATTGCGGACTGTACTGGTAGGCGAGCTGATCCTGCTCGAGATAGGCAAGATAGCTGGCAAGTGGCGAGGTCTTAAGTGCGGGCATGGCTCCCTTCCCTGGCATGTCCGATGCGGGGCTGCTAGCCTTTATGCCCTTGGCTCTGACCGGCGGCAACCGGGGCTTTGCTCGGATGCGCGCCAGGCTGGGGTGCCGTTGCGGAAGGGTGGGCGTGCTGATGCAGCCAGTGAGGCCAACATCGATGACCTTGTTGGGGTCGTCGCGCTCACCGTTCGTGCGCAAAGTCCTGGTTGCGGCCCACGAAACCGGGCTCGCCCCCCTGATCGAGCTGCGGCGGGTGATCGTTTCGGCCAACAAGCCCAATTCGGAGGTCATGGCCGCAAACCCCCTCAACAAGATCCCGACCCTGCTGCTGGCCGACGGCACCACGCTTTACGATTCACGGGTGATCTGCGAGTTCTTCGACAGCCACGCCCCCGCCTCTTGCCTCTATCCGTCGGAACTGCACAGGCGCTGGAACGTGTTGCGGCTGCAGGCGCTGGGGGATGGTCTGATGGAGGTCAGCATCTTGCGCTTGGGCGAGCACAATCGCCCCGCCGCAGCCCAGTCGGCGGCACACCTGTCGAGCTATAGCGCCAAGGTGGCGGCGGCGCTCGACCGACTGGAGCAGGAGTTCGACGACATTGCCGGCCCGCTCCAGGTCGGGCAGATCTCGATTGCCTGCGCCCTGGCCTATCTCGACTTCAGGTTTGCCGCCGATGGTTGGCGATCTGGGCGCGCGCGGCTTGGGCGCTGGTATGAGGAGTTCGCGCGGCGGCCGTCGATGCAGGCGACCCAATTTGTCGATGCCTACTAGCTAGTGGCTGCCAATCCTGTTGCAACTGAGAGGATCTCCCACATGAGCACAGCACCGCACCAGCAGATCCCGGGCGTCTATCATCACCGCGTCGGCGACATCATCGTCACCGCGCTCAGCGATGGTTTCCTTGACGGTTCGCTCGACGTGCTGCGCAACATTTCGCAGGAGGAGGCGCGCCAGATCCTCACCGACAACTTTCGCCCCGCCCGACGCACGGCCGTGAATGCATTCCTGGTCCATTCCGCCGGCCGCCTCGCCTTGATCGAAACCGGATCTGGCAACTATCTGTTGCCCACCGCCGGCAAATTGCTGGCCAACATCCGGGCCGCAGGTGTTGATCCGGCCGCAATCGAGGCGGTACTGCTCACGCATATGCATCCCGATCACTCGGCCGGACTGACCAATCGGGAGACTGGGCAAAAGAACTTTCCCAACGCCGAGCTGGTCGTGCACGAAAACGAGCCACGCCACTGGTTCGACGACGCCAAGATGGCCGTGGCCAGCGAGCGCGCCAAGAAGCTCTATTTCCAGTGCGCGCGCGAGCAGACCACGCCCTACAAGGACCGCACGCGCCTGTTCACGGCCGGGGAGATCTTCCCCGGTGTCAGCGCCATCCCGCGCCACGGACACACGCCCGGCCATACCACCTTTCTGATCAGCTCAGGCAAGGACCAGCTGTTGATCTGGGGCGACACGGTGCACGTGCCCGAGGTGCAGACGGCACGGCCCGAGGTGTGCATGGAATTTGACACCGATGCCGAGGCGGCTGCCGCATCGCGGCGCAAGGTGTTCGACATGGTCGCCACCGACCGCCTGCTGGTCACGGGTATGCACCTCAATTTTCCCGGATTTTCCCACTTGGTCCGGCGCGGCACGGGCTACCAGCTGATTCCGGCCGCGTGGGAGCAAGAGTTGTAGCATCATTTGATCTTGATGCCGGTCGCGGCGATCAGCCGACCCCAGCGTTCGATCTCGCTCCTCACATAGCTTGCGAACTCCGCGGAGGAGTTGCCGACCGCGATTGCACCCTGTTGTGCGAGCTTGTCTTTCACCTCCGCGGAACTGAGGGCCTCGGTGGCAGCGGCATGGATCTTGGCGATGACGGCGGCTGGCGTGGCAATCGGCGCAACCAGGCCATACCAGTTGTCGGCTTCGACCTGCGGCATGCCCAGCTCGGCGGTGGTGGCGACCGATGGCAGGCTGGGGATCCGGGTCTTGCTGCCGATCGCCAGCGCCCGCAATTTACCGGATTGGATGCTGCCGAGCAGCACCGGCACGTCGGCGAACATCACTTGCACATGCCCGCCGAGCAGATCGTTGACCGCCGGCGCGGCCCCGGTATAGGGCACATGGATGAGATCGATTTGCGCGGTAAGCTTGAGCAGCTCCATGGCCATGTGCGGCATGCCGCCGAGCCCGGTTGAGGCAAACGCCATCCGGCCCGGTTGCGATTTTGCCAAGCTGACAAGTTCGGCCAACGTCTTGGCCTCGACCTTGTCATTGACGACGAGGATTTCCGGCACCGATACGATCTGCGTGATCAGCGCCAGATCCTTGAGCGGGTGAAAGGGCATGGTCTCGCGCAGGTTGACATTCATCGCCAGACCGCTCGAGGGCGCGATGGCAATGGTGTAGCCGTCGGCATCCGCTTTGGCGACCGAGGCGATGCCAGTAAGACCGCCGGCGCCGGCGCGGTTTTCGATCACCATGCTCTGGCCAATCAGGCTCGCCATTTTGTCGGTCAAGATTCGGCCGATGGTATCGGCGGGCCCACCCGCCGGAAATGGCACCACGAACTTGATGGTACGGTTGGGGTAATCTTGCGCCGCCACCGGCCACGGCCACACCAAAACGCCAACGAGACAGGCCAATCGCATCCACGCGCGCATGAGCAAGATCCTCCACGGGCCTCAAGGTCGAGGGGTGAAGTATGGCACAAGGTACCAGCGGTCGTCTGGCTGCCGCCCGCTCATGAGAAGGCACGGGGTGTGTATTCAAAAGTGTGCGACGAACGTCGCTCGCACCCGCCCTGGAGCGCGCTCAAATCTCCAGCCCGGTAGAATGATGTTTGGTCACTGGCTGGACTGTCATGCTGAGGCCACCGAGGACGCACACCGGAGGCTTTGCGCGCCTCTGACCGATCATCTCGGCCGGTGATGACAATTGGCTTGCGCATCGAAAGGTGTTGGTGATGTCTCGTATGTCACGGCGGCCCGACTCCGATCGGTCATCGCCCGCCAACGTTGGTCTGGTGCGCCTTCAATTCCGGCCATGCTGGTGATCGGCTGCGGCATGGCCCTTGCCCTCAGCGACGCGCGTTAGGGCGGTGGCTCGCGACCTGGAAATAACAGTAGGGTGGCAGTAGTTTGGGCAGTGCACCTACGGGCGACAACCGGAAGTTACCAATGATCGAACCGAAAATACGCTTCGATGATGGCGCGGCCTATGAGCAGATGATGGGAATCTGGAGCCGGCGCGCTGGCGAGATCTTCCTCAATTGGTTGGAGCCACCCTCGGGTTTGCGATGGATCGACATCGGCTGCGGCAACGGCGCCTTCACTGAATTGTTGGTGGAGCGATGCGGCCCAGTGGAGGTCCAGGGCATTGATCCATCCGAAGCACAGCTCGCTTTTGCACGCACACGGCCGGCGGCGCGGCTGGCAGAGTTTCGGCAGGGCGATGCGATGGCGGTTCCGTTCCCCGCAAGCAGGTTCGACGCAGCCGTGATGGCGTTGGTCCTCGTTTTCGTTCCCGACCCGGCGCAAGGCATTGCGGAAATGGTTCGGATCGTCGCCCCCGGCGGTATAGTCGCGACCTACATGTGGGACATGGTGGGCGGCGGATTTCCGCTTGATCCAATCCTGTTGGAGATGCGCGCGATGGGATTGGCGCCGCCGCGCCCCCCGCAGGTCGACGCGTCCCGAATGGACGCGCTGCGTGGGCTTTGGATCGATGCCGGTCTTGAGGGTGTCCAGACGCACGAGATTGCGGTGACTAGAACCTTCGCCGATTTCAGGGACTTCTGGATGACGAACTCAAAGTCGCCCGCGCTTGGTCCCACGCTCGCCGCCATGGCATCAAGCGACGTCGAGACACTTCAAAGCCGGCTGCGGCCCCGGCTCCCGATAGATTCGCATGGACGCATCACCTGTGGTGCACGCGCGCACGCGATAAAGGGGCGCCGGCCAAAGTAATTGATTGGCTTTCCGTCCCGTTCAGCCCCAATTCGATGAGCGCGCGCACGGACCGGACGAGTTCGCCCGGCCGCCGGCGATGTGAACGTGCAGCACCGCCAGCGAAAATATGTGGAAGCGCTCGCGCAGCGCACTCTGACGGCCAACATTGAAAAAGGCAGGCCGCTGAGGCGCTCTAGCTCGGCGCAAGCGACTGGAGAAGGCCAATGTTTGCCGCCAACGTTCTGTGAACCCGCGACCTCAGTTGCTTGCTCTGTGGACCGGGCTCGACGAAAGTGGGCTTGCGGCCGCTGGGCGATCCTGGCGCACCGTCAGGGGTAGGAGGCAGGCCCGAATGGATCAGGTCAAGTACGTCCAAAGCCATCCACCGCGGTGCATCGCCGGCTTCAACGCAACGCCCTTCGCGCTGCCCGGCGTAAAGTTCGACGGCCACGGTATGCAAATCAATGCGGTGTTCGCTCTGGCCTGCACTTGCGGCTCGGGGCAACACTTCGTTCATGGCTTCAGTTGGATCAATCCGGATAACTTCGATAACCTGCCAGTGTTCCTGAGCCCGCTGTCTCTGGAGTGCATCGCGTGCGCGACCCAGACCGATCTCATCGATACCGATGCTCACGGCTACGACGCGGAGCTAAAGAGTATCCTCGCGACAGCCCGTGGGCGCGGCAACCCGGCGGTGTACGAATGCCCGAAGTGTGGGCAACAGCCCTTGGAAGTGTTTGCCCGGTTCGAATATCCTGACGAACTGTTCGATGGCGATTTCCCGGAGTTTGCCGGGCGCGAGCAAGACTTGTTCAGTTGGTTCAGTCTTTTGGGAAAATGCCGCCGCTGTTCTCAGTTGCTGGCGGTAGCAGACTTTGAGTGCGCCTAGCCATCCGCGCAGCAACCGGTCGCGCCGATCGACGTAAGGGCAAAGGATCTTGAATTGGATGACGTCGTTTTCGCGGTTAAGCTCCGGGCTCGTCCGCGCAAGGCCGACGATCAGCCATGTCCGTGAGGGACTTCCCGCCAACCGACCGCTGGAGGAACCGGCTGTGGATTTCACCACACTCAAGATCCCTGGTGGGGCCGCGATTTGGCTCTTGAACGAACATCGGTCGCGCTATCCAGCTACCGGTCAATATCCTTTCCTGATCGGCGACGCCGAGGATCTAGCCCGGATTGCAGATGTGGCGAACTTCTACGACCAAGATCCGGTCGAGACGATCCGAATATCTCTCGACCTAAACCTGCTCGAATGGATGGCGGGTGAGCAAAAGTTCGCCGAGGAGGACCACGGTTTTTCTGCAGACAAGATGCTGGGTGATTGGCGGGGCGAAATCGCCAACAAGGGGTCGATCGGCCTCCACAAAGACGTGCTGAGCGGAAAGATCAAGCCGGAAGTCTATCTCGGCCTGGCGAAAATCGAAGAGCCTTGGCACCTACCCGCGATTCTCAGATACGGCGGTTGGAATGAGTGCCCGGCACCCGAGGTTCATTGTGCACTCCACCGGGAATGGCAGCAAAGATACGGTGCACAGATCACGGGAATGTCCGGCGACATTGTTGAATGCGTCGTCACGAAGCCGCCGACCGATCGCAATACGGCAACCGTTCTGGCATGGCAGCAGTATTGGTATTGCGTTGACATTGTGGAGCAGGGCTGTGAATCGGTTTCCAACCTTGCGGCCACGCTGCTGAATTCGCCCTACTGGTACTTCTGGTGGGATTGAGCGTTGCTGATGGGGGAACGACCCGGGCTTGGTAATTGCTGGTGTGGCATTTGCCTCCAATGGCGGTGGGGTGCAACGGCGTGGTCGACGCCCTCGCCGCCCAATCTGTAGACATGATGGACAACGCAAGGCGTTGCCCACACGCCCACAGCCGCAAAGCAACAGCAGAAGGCAGCTCTCGCTGCATGATATCGGCATATCGGAACGGCCGCGTTTCCAATTAAGAAATCGGTTCCGCAATCCCAATTAGGGTCCACTTCAGTCCTGCACAATCAGCCCCAATCCTCTGCAATATCTCGCAGTAAGCTCCCACAGGCGCTGCGGCGGGGAGAAGGATGATGGCTTGGTGGAGATGGCCGCTTCGATTGGCGCGCGTCGCTGCGAGGGCGATTGCCTTCGTCGCTGCGTTGGCGATTGCGTTCGTGTTCTTCGAACCCGTGGATTATGCGCTGAAATATCTGCATTTCTCGGAGCTCTCCAAAGAGCGCTTGATTGACCAGGCCAAAGTCTACATTCGGGACAGAGCCGGCGGTGATCAAATGGCTTGCCTGTACGTCGTAGAGTGCGACGGCGAGCATGCCCGTCTCGAGTTAGTGTCGGACATCGTTGGCTGGGACTTTCGG
>Ga0126384_10002413_pt1 | contig 11334 bp, 8 predicted proteins | sample PanSoiMetPlot_36_FD_92543 | JGI IMG/M metagenome (GOLD analysis project Ga0126384, IMG submission 92543) | Tropical forest soil microbial communities from Panama - MetaG Plot_36 | ecosystem: Environmental > Terrestrial > Soil > Tropical forest > Bulk soil | place: Panama | collected 2016-02-17 | reverse complement strand
GTACGTCGTCGATGTGATTCGCGGGGTCAATCACATGGCCGCCCTTTAACAGCAGGTCATAGCGGGGCGCCGGGGCTTGGGCGAACAGCACGGAGGGCAATCCGAGTGCAATCGCGACCAACGTAACGATTGCAGGTCTTAGGTTGATCCGTTTCTGCATAGGCCTCTCTTGTGTAGAAGCGAAAGTGTATCCAGCGAGAGCGAGATTGTCACCATTTCTGGAGAGTCGAGGAGAAGTGTTGTAAAAGAAGATCGCCCTATCGTAACCTGATCGCTGTTTTTGCGTTCACCACCCGCAGACGGATCGGAACCGACTCATGGATCGTCGCACCTTCGTCAAGAGCAGTTGCCTCGGGAGTGCCTCGCTCCTGCTGCACGGACTGGATCCCGCGATGCGGGCGCCGGACAAGGCTCCTCCTGTCCCACCTTCGATCGAACTCCACGGCCTGCCAGAACACAAAGCTTCACCGCTTGGCATGCCGGGCTTGTTCCCGGGCCGCGTGGTCGAACTCCGCGACCAAAACGCGATCGTAAGGAATCGCGTTTCACAGCCGATTGTGCGCCGGATGCTGGAAGACGCGATGAAGGAGCTGACAGGAGAAAAGTCCGCCCAAGCCGCGTGGGCCAAGTTTGTCGAACCCCACGACATTGTTGGTATCAAGATCAACCCATCGGGAGCGCCCGCATGCTGCTCCTCACCCGAGATCCTGCGCGAGATCATCGCCTCAGTTCAGTCCGTTGGTGTTGCCGCACGTCATGTCTTGATCTATGACCGGTACTCGTTCGAAATGGACATCGGCAGCTATCAAGCATTGCTGCCTCCGGGCGTTCGCGTATTTGGCATCCAGGAGGCTTTCGCCGGTGGCTCAGGGTACGAGCCAAATATTTATTGCGAAGCCAATTTTTTTGGCGAGTGGGAAACCCGGTCGTACATGGCAAGCGTGGTCGCCCACGAGGTGACGAAGATCATCAACGTTCCTACGATGAAGGATCACTCCGCCGCTGGCGTCACCGGAGCTCTCAAAAACCTGGCCTACGGCACGTTTAACAACGTAGCGCGTACCCATCGTACGCCCCACTCCTTCACCAACCCGCTGATTGGAATGATGTGCACGGTGGAACCGTTACGCTCGAAGGCTGTGCTTCACATCATGGACGGCATGCGGCAGGTCTGGCACGGCGGTCCACTCACCCAGGTCCAGGATTTCATCGATCAGCCCGGCATCCTTCTGGTGGCCACCGATCCGGTCGCAATGGACACGATCGAGTTGGGGCACATCGAAGCGAAGCGCCGCGAAAAAGGCGCGCCTTCTTTGTGGAAGCACGATCCGAATAGCATCACAACAAACAGCAACGACTTTTATCATGACGCAACGAAGAACTTATTTTTTCGGCAGCCGGGGCACGTCGCAGCCGCCGGAAAGCTCGGCCTTGGCGTCGCAGACTTGAAGCAGATCGACCACCGCAAGCTCTCAACCTGAACCGATGACAATGGGAATTGCGAAGTCCAAAGCTCCAGCAGACTGGCCCACGTTGCTCAAAGAAAACTCCCGCGCGGGAGGCCAGCAAAAAAATCCGGCACGGTCGCCGGAAAAGGTTGTTTGGCAATACCGGGCCGGCAGTTCGGTGCGCTCCGCGCCCATACTTGACGGGGGTATTTTGTACGTGAACTCCCTCAATGGGATAGTGCACGCCATCGAGGTAAGCACGGGCACGCCAAAATGGCAATTTCAGGCTCCCGGCCAAGTTCATTCCACGCCCTCGCTCTACGAAAATCGAATCCTGTTTGGATGCGATGACGGCAAGGTGTACGCACTCGATCGAAATGACGGAGGGAAGATGTGGGAAGCACCCACCGGAGCTGAAGTCTGGGCGTCTCCCGTGGTTCTTAAGGGAGCTGTTTATTTTGGCAGCGCGGACGGGAAGGTCTATGCCGTCGACGCCACAAGCGGCCGGCAAAAGTGGGTGCGTGAACTTGGCGGGAGAGTCTATTCCACGATCTATGCTACCGAGCAGCGACTCTACGTCGGGTGCGGAGACGCCAGGGTGTACAGTCTCGACGCGTCTTCCGGTGCAACACTCTGGAGCACGCCGACAGGCAACGGCATCATCTCGTCGCCAGCGGTAATCGGCGATGTGGTCCTGATCGGTTCAGAAGATTTCTTCGTGTATGCGCTCGACTCTCGCAGCGGAGAAGTCCGCTGGAAGTACGAAACAGGATTGGGGATCGCATCTTCACCGGCAGTTTCGAGCGATCTGACATTTATTGGCAGCAAGGACGGCTTTCTCTATGCACTCGAGACGCAGTCAGGGCGTCTGCGCTGGAAAACGGCAGTGGGCGACGTGGTGACCGCATCTCCAGTGATCGGCGACGGGGTGGTCTGCATTCAGGCCGGGGGCACATTCGCCCTGGAGATCGCGACGGGCAACGTAGTGTGGAGAGCTGCCATGGCAGGCACTGTGCAGTCGGTTCCCGTCCTCGCGGGCGACACGATCTTTCTAGCAAGCCTGAGCGGTGAGGTTTATGCGCTGCGATAGGCGACGAGCGGCTGCGCTGCTGGGTCTGTTCCTGTCATTCGCCTCGATCGTCGAGAGCTCAGAAAACCCGGTTCTTGTTTACAAGAAAAAGTACATCATGGGCACGATTTTCGAGATCGCTGCTTATGATCAATCACCCCAACATGCTGCCAAAGCGATCGAGAATGCGTTTCAGGAGATCGTCCGCCTCGATGACTTGCTAAGCAACTACAAACCCGACAGTGCCCTGAGTAAGCTGAACCGTTCCGCCCACTTTCAGACGCAACGGGTTCCATCGGATCTATACCGCGTCATCGACCAGGCTGTGCAGTTTTCCAAGCTTTCGGGCGGAGAGTTCGACATCTCCGTTGCGCCGTTGGTGAATTTGTGGAAGGCCGCGTTGCGCGGCGACGGCACACCTTCACTCGCGCAACAAAAAGAAGTTCGAAGTTGTGTCGGCTACGAGAAGATCGCCTTAACTCCCCCGGACCGGATCAGTTTTCGCTCACCCTGTTTGCAGCTGGACCTGGGCGCAATCGGCAAAGGCTATGCCGTGGACCGAGCGGCGGAGGTCTTGCACTCTATGGGAATTCACGATGCTTTGTTGGTCGCGGGTGGGAGCACGATTCTCGGGATGGGGACTCCTCCAAACCAGGCAGGGTGGTGGGTGCACTTGAGAGATCCCTCGAACAAAATCGATCCGCAGGTCTTACTCAAGGATGAAAGTGTGTCGACGTCGGAGCAAACCGCACCCAGTTTGCTGGGAAACGGGTCAGCCGGCCACATTATTGATCCCGAAACTGGACAACCTCTGAAAACGGAGTTCGCGGTCAGCGCCGTTACCAAAACCGCGTCGGCCTCTGACGGGTTGTCGACCACATTACTGCTTCTCGGTCCGACGAAGGGCAAGGCCCTGGTTAAGGACATGACGGGCGTTTCAGCAGTCTGGATTTCGCACCAGGCACAGCCGGAAATTGTCAATGGCGGTCCGCAAATTCTGTTGGGCAAAGGCTCACAGACTCCCGTCAGTCTTGGCAAAAATCAATGAACATTGGCCGCACAATCCTCTTATGGATTTTTGTTCTCGTTTCCACGTCCGCCTGGAGCAACGTGTTTGTACAGTGGACTGGCGGTGCAATCCCCCCGGCGACAGAACTCGGAATGAACGACCTAGTCCTGTCCTGGAATGACAGCTTTTGGTCCCAGGCGAAGGAAGCCCGCAAGCAAGGGTACCGAGTGTATGTAGTGACTCCGTTCAATCAAGCCCAAACCGCCACGGAAGCGGTTGCGAGCGGCGTGGAAGGCGTCATTCTCAGTGTTCGCCAGTCTGAACGCGCAGAACTGGAGAAATCGCTTCCCAAATTACAAGCGGCCAACCCCAGGATCAGATTCCTGGTGCTGAATCCCGATGGGAAGCAGCCGGAGATGCGAGGCAGTTTAGTCATCAAGCGGGACTCCGTGCTTGAAGTATCGAGTCCCACCGCCCAACCCTGGATTGATACGAACCTAGCCCTCGTCAAGCTTGAGCAGCGGTCGCATCAGGGGCAGGTTCCGCTTTACACGTTTTCATGGAATGAGCCCTCCGACGGGGAACAAAAGCCGATACTCACCGCGGCGGATTACTCGCTGGCAATAGCCGAGGCCGGCGCCTTTCACGCTGATTTCATCCTTAGACCGGATGAGAGCCTGCAAAAAGCTCTCAGTGAACACAATGCAGGGGCCTGGACGCTGTGGAACCAGGTGCGCACGTACGCTAACTTTTACTCGAATCCAGCCGAACAAGGAATGGAGCCGGCTGCCAACCTGGCCGTCGTGCTCGACAACCTCGACCCCAGTGACGAAGTCATGAATCTGCTCGCCCGTCACAACCTTCCCTTCAAAGTTTTGGGGCAATCGGACTTGGACAGGGGAAAACTCGAAGGTTACGACGTTGTGATCGTGTTCGCGAAGCCAGACCAAACAACTTCAAAGCGAATCATTGACCTTGCAACTCAAGGCAAAACAGTCATTCTGGTGGACGCCGACGGCGTTTATCCCTGGCAGAGCCGCGATGCTGTGCGTGTTAACGAACACACGCTGTCCTATCCTTTCGGAAGCGGAAAGGTCCTTGAGCTCTCAGAACCAGTCACAGATCCTGAGACCTTTGCGCAAGATATTCGCCGGCTGCTAGGAAAAGAAAATGCCCTGATCAGTCTATGGAACGGATTGACGACGATTGCTGTGCCTTATCGCGACGCGGGAACGCTGAAGACCCTTGAATTTATCAACTACGCCGAGGAACCGCTTCGTGTACAAGTGCAAGTCAAAGGAGCGTTCGCGTCCGTCCATTACGAGACACCGGAACGAAAATGTTGCGAGTCCCTCGAAGCCACACGGCACGACGGTTTCACTGAGTTTGTGCTTCCGGACTTACGAATTGCCGGACGTGTCCATCTGAACCGTTGGCCGGATGATTGACGGAAGGTCCGGGGAACGGCGAATCTCCCGCTAGGGCGTGACTCAAGACTTCCTTCGTTAGCGACGTCTGGTGTTTGTGGTGATCTCGCCCGCCAGATCTGGTGATTGCATTACGACCGCGGCCTTGGCGAAATAGCGCACCGTCACATCATCGCCAAAGTTCACCTCTCTGACACCGCTACGCATCCGTGGCGGTGCGGAAGTAACCGTAAAACGCCGAATGGTCACATCTTCGGCCAAATAATCCACCTCATTCGGACTGACTTGAACACGCCTGAATCCCGGCAGACCAGTCGAGCTATCTCTGCGTCCGTTCCGTTGCGAACCTGGTTTTGTCTTTGCGAAGTTAGACTTTACGGTCGCGAGGTCCTGATATTCGCTCGACGTAGGAACGGCCGAAGCTCTAGTCGAAATCTTGGAATGGATGCTGTAGGAAAAACAGATCATCAAGCCCAAAACAAAAGCTGCGCTCAGCGCAGCGGCGAAACGCAGCGACGGTTTGTTACGAGTCCAATGACCCAGCGAAGCAAATGTTGCTTTCAAAGGTGGCCACAACTGACTTCCTTTCATGTTCCTAACTGCCAGGAAGGGTCGCGGCTGCTTCGCTTGCATCCTCGCAAAACGGCTACCACCATCTCTTGAACCCGGGCCATTCGAAGTTCTCTGATCTACGATGCTGGCTGAGGTCGGCAATGTGTTGACCGGGGCTTTTGCAACATTAAACTCTTGTCGTGTTCTACGCTCGACATCACCTGTCCGAACGAGTTCAGACTCAAGTGCCTTCTGCTTGCGCGGGCCCTGCGATATCACCTCTTCAAGCAGGTTTACCATCAATCGGCAAAAGGAGATCTCGGGCTCGCGGAATGAATGGGGGCGTTCAAAAAGCACCTGCAGCACTCCCACCAACACATGCTTTTTGCAGATAGGCAGTATCAGCAGCGAGGTGGCCCCAAACTGCCGGCAGATTTCAGCCTCAATGCGCCGATCGGTCTCCGCATTCTCGACTCGTAGAATCTCCCGTCCAATTCTTTGGGATGACGCGATGTTAAGCACCACCGAGACGTGGCGTCCCACGTCATTCGTGGAAATTCCGGCGCCCGCGCGGTAAACGAGCTCATTCGCTTCCAGAAGAGCGATGGCAACTCCGCTTGCCCTGAAAAGTTTGCATGTGCGGTCGGCAACCATCTGCATTTCCTGGTCGAAGTCAAGTTGCTCACGTCCTAGAAATCGCTGGATTTCGACCAGGGCCGCAAGAGAATGTCGATCCAACCCGCTTTCCTGGACGGCAAAAGCGTTCGATAACAATGCCTCAAACACGTCTGGATCGGGTCTGTATCGGGCACTCATAATTCCTGCCAATCCCTCTGCGGGTTGAGCATCTCAATGCGAACGTGGATGCAACACTATTGCATTGCCATGAAACGTCCGGGCCGCGCGATGTGTAGATGAGAATTTACTCCAAATGGAATGTTGAAAGCATCTTTTAATCGAATTTATGTTGCGCAGCCCGAAAATCCTCGCGCACACCCGGGAAATCGCGCCATCCAGCATTTGAGTCTTACATGGAGCATGGTTAGCTTGGCCTCGGCGACCAGGGCAATCCTGAGGGCATGCGCGAACGCGATTTCACTGGCGTGGGAAAAACCCGAAGGGTGAAAAATAGATTCTACCTTGATGGTCTCAACAATACTGCTCCGATTCATGGTGGCTACTGAGCACCTTGGCCGTAACGCCGGTGGCAACGCCGATCGGCTTCGCTAGGACGGCTTACTCGTTATTTTTCAATCCAATGCGCCGTTCCATGAACTGGAATAATTGACAGCTCTTCACGTCTGACCGGGAGGGTACCTTGACCTCCGGGGCGATTTCTTCCGCAAGCGATCGCTCGCACGATCTGGCCTACCGAAGGAGAGTCAGGCAGTGTCTAAATCACTCGTGGTACTCAATTCTGCCGCCGCTTCATGTGGCACGTGTGCACCGCATGGCTGCTCAAGCTGCAGCCCCTCGCCTCAACAGAACAGTCCTAGCATCGTGACACGTAGGGGTTTCGGATACGCAACCCTGGTCTCGGCTGGATTGCTACTAACAGGATGCACAAAGAATGAGACCCCCGTGTCCGCAGCTCAGCCTCTTGCACCTGCCGCGGCCCCTCCTCTTTCACCCGATCTCGCCGTTGTTCAGCAGTCCAAAGGCCCGATCATGACGACCTTGGAGGAGTTCTACAAGATGGGGCCAGGGCCATCAAGCTCTCACACGATGGGTCCGATGAGGATTACATACGATTTTTTCCAGCGTGTTAGTAAGCTGCCGGACGATCAACTCAAACGTGCAACAGCCCTGAAAGTTCATTTGTTCGGAAGCCTGAGTGCAACTGGCAAGGGGCATGGTACGGATCGTGCTGCGCTCGCCGGTCTGTTAGGCAAGGCGCCGGCGACGTGTCCACCGGAATTTCTTGACTCACTGGCGTCGAACCCCAATGAAGCTCACAAGGTAACGCTCGGACCAACCACGCTGAACCTTACGTTGAAGGACATTGTTTTCGACTCTCCCAAAGGCGATTTCCATCACCCGAATACGATGACCTGCAAGCTTTTAGCGGGAGAGCAGAGCCTGTACGAGCTTGAATATTACTCCGTTGGCGGCGGATTTATTGAATGGAAGGGTTACAAGGCTCCAGACAAAGGCAAACCCAAGTACGAGTACGAACATGCCAAGGATCTGAAACGTTTTCTGATCGATGACAAAATCCCGCTGCACAGGCTACTGCTCGAAAATGAAATGGCAATTTCAGGTAAGAGCGAAAAAGACGTCAATGAATTTCTTGATCAGGTTTCAGAGGTGATGATTCGTGGTGTAAACACCGGACTTAGTGCAGAAAGCATTTTGCCGGGGCCCATCAAACTCCACAGTAAAGCTGCAGCGATGCAGCGTAATCTCAAGGATTCTAATAAGGGCGAAGCGGGGCGAGCCGTTACCAGGATTGCTTCCTATGGCTTTGCGATGGGGGAGGAGAACGCGCGGGGACATATCATCGTGACCGCTCCGACCGCCGGTTCTGCGGGAATCATTCCCGCAGTGGTGAAATCTCTGCAAGATCTAAAGGTGCCGCAGCAGAAGATTCGGGACGGCTATCTAGCCGCAGCCGCCATCGGTTACCTATGCAAACACAATGCGACTCTCTCAGGAGCGGAAGGGGGCTGCCAGGCGGAAGTGGGCGTGGGGTCCTCGATGGGCGCGGCCATGATTGCTCAGGCGTTGGGCGCGGGCCCCAAGGTCGTGTCGAATGCCGCGGAGTCTGCTCTCGAGCATCATCTCGGGATGACTTGCGATCCGGTAGCCGGGTATGTCCAAGTGCCTTGCATCGAGCGTTGCGCCTACGGTGCGGTAAAGGCTTGGACGGCATACTGCATCGCCAGCGAAGAAATCCCCGAAGAACGCCGCGTGGATCTTGATACAACAATTTCCGCCATGTCTCTCACGGCCAAAGAGATGAACGCCAAATACAAAGAAACATCCGAAGGCGGTCTCGCGGTCTCGGTCGTGCTTTGTTAGTGATCGATCCACCTAGCGCATCGAGTAGCAGAAATCGTGTCGCAAATTGCTGAACATCCCGTTGAGGAGAGCACTGCCCCTCCGCGCTCGGGGAAAGCTGCGGTAGCCTGGCTGGTTGCCGCTATCTTTTACTTCTATCAGTACGTGCTTCGCTCCGCCCCTTCGGTGATGATGCCACAGCTGGCGGAGGCTTTCGGACTAAGCGCCCTAGGTTTGGCATCGTTGATCGGCCTTTTTTACTACGGCTACTCTCCATTCAGTCTGGTTGCCGGTGCGGCGCTCGATCGACTGGGGCCAAGGCGGGTCATGCCGATCGCAGCATTCGTCATCGGGCTTGGGGCGCTTCTGTTTTCTCTGGGAAATCCGAATCTGGTCAGTTTGGGCCGCTTTCTCCAGGGCATCGGCGGGGCGTTCGCGGCGGTGGGCGCTATCTACATCGCTTCAACAAACTTTCCTCCTTCGCAGGCAGCAACTCTGATCGGTGCGACACAAATGTTTGGGATGGCGGGCGGATCCGCTGGCCAATTCGCAGTGGGACCTCTTATCACTCGAGGTCTTGCCTGGCAAAACTTTTGGAGAGCGATGGCAGGCCTCGGCGTTGTGATCGGGATCATTTTGATCCTTCTTTTAGGGCAGGACAACAAGCCGAGAGCGAAAGCTGCTTCCTGGAAGGACACGCTGTCTGCGTTCCGAACAGTTTTTGTCAATCCACAATCGATACTGTGCGGTCTCATTGCCGGACTCCTTTTCATACCGACCACCATCTTCGACATGATCTGGGGAGTCCGCTATTTGCAGGAGGCACACAGTCTTGAGTATGCAAGTGCGGTGATGCGCTCTGCAGCGGTTCCCGTTGGATGGATCATTGGCTGCCCGCTTCTTGGGTTTATCTCGGATCGAATCGGTCGACGAAAGCCCGTCATTGTTGTCTCTTCGTTAATTCTGATGGCTTGCCTGATTTGGATACTTTTTGGCGAAGAAGGTGTCCTCCCACGCTACTCGCTCGCTCTTCTTTCAGGATTGGTCTCGGGGGCAGCGATGCTGCCTTACACGATCATCAAGGAAGCGAATCCCCCGCACGTCGGCGGAACAGCCGCCGGTGTCATCAACTTCCTGAACTTCACATTCAGTGCTTTGTTGGGGCCGCTGTTTGGCTGGTTGCTCCGAAACGTTTCGCAGGGAGCGATGCGGATGGAACACGCGCATTACCAAATCGCGTTTGCGCCCTTAATTCTCGGTGTCGTCATCGCTATTGTGCTCACCTTCTTTCTCAAGGAAACGGGCTCCGCTGTTCGCCCTCAATCATATTGAAGGAGTTTCTATGGCTGTTCATTTCGCGGCTCCAAAAACAGGCACCGGCAAGTATGAGTCTCTACTTGAACGTTGCAAGGATCTGAATCCAGTCCCGACCGCAGTGGCTCATCCCTGCGATGCTTCGTCGTTGACTGGTGCCATGGAGGCAGCACAGCAAGGCCTGATCGAGCCGATTTTGGTCGGACCACGTTCTAAGATCCAAAACGCCGCTGACGCAGCAGGCATTGATTTGAAGAACGTCGAGATGATCGATGCTCCTCATAGCGTTGCAGCAGCAGCAAAAGCAGTGGCGCTTTTGCGCGAGGCAAAAGCCGAGCTGTTAATGAAGGGCAGCTTGCATAGTGACGAACTCCTGGCGGCTGTCGTCTCGCGAGAAGGCGGCCTCCGTACTGGTCGTCGCATCAGTCACGTGTTCGTCATGGATGTTCCGACGTATCACAAGGTCCTCATGGTTACAGACGGTGCAATCAACATCGCGCCCACGCTCGAAGATAAAGTGGATATTTGCCAGAACGCGATTGACCTTGCGATTTCCCTCGGATTGGAACGGCCGAAAGTGGCAATTCTCGCCGCGGTTGAGACCGTCACGTCGAAGATGCCTGCCACGCTTGATGCAGCGGCACTCTGCAAGATGGCGCAGCGGGGGCAAATCAAGGGTGCGATCCTGGATGGGCCTTTGGCATTTGATAACGCGATCAGCAGGGAGGCAGCCAAGACCAAGGGTATCGATTCTCAGGTCGCAGGCGATCCCGACATCTTATTGGCACCTGATCTCGAGGCAGGAAATATCCTGGCCAAACAATTGACCTTTCTTGCCAAGGCCGACAGCGCGGGCTTGGTACTGGGTGCGCGGGTGCCGATTATTCTCACCAGCCGTGCTGACAGCGTTCGGTCTCGAATCGCTAGTTGCGCAGTCGCGATGCTAGCTGCGCACGCACGCCGGCATAACGCATGAGGAATCCGCATGCATGATTATGCTCTGGTCCTCAACGCCGGCTCTTCCAGCCTGAAGTTCTCTGTCTTCCGCCGCTCCGGAAACCAACCTTGGGAGGTTGCCTCGCGCGGTCAAATCGAGGGGATCGGGACTGCGCCGAGATTCTCTGCGAGGGACACCGCCGGCGGGTCACTCGGCGACGTTGCATTGAGCAGCGACGTACGCGATGGACGTGCCGCGCTAGAAGCTCTCGCCACTTGGCTGCGCGACACATATACAAACGCCCGACTGTTAGGCGTCGGGCATCGGGTGGTGCATGGGGGCGCACGATTCACTCAGCCGGTGGTGGTCACTCAAGAAGTTTTACAGGAGCTCAAGAGCCTAATTCCCCTTGCGCCTTTACACCAGCCCTATAACCTGGCAGCGATCGAAACCGTTTTCGAACGCCTCCCCGAGGTTCCCCAGGTCGCATGTTTCGACACCGCCTTTCACGCGTCCAACTCGGAAGTCGCCAAACTTGTCCCTCTTCCAGCGGAGCTCCGTTGCAGCCGCCTGCGGCG
>Ga0126384_10002412_pt1 | contig 11334 bp, 10 predicted proteins | sample PanSoiMetPlot_36_FD_92543 | JGI IMG/M metagenome (GOLD analysis project Ga0126384, IMG submission 92543) | Tropical forest soil microbial communities from Panama - MetaG Plot_36 | ecosystem: Environmental > Terrestrial > Soil > Tropical forest > Bulk soil | place: Panama | collected 2016-02-17 | reverse complement strand
GCATCGAACAAACGCTGCTGCTGAGACTTTGCCGCAGCCGCCTTTGCGCTTTTGATGATGTCTGATGCGAGATACCCTCTCTGCGTTCTCACGCTGTATTCGGGATGTCCTTTGACGCTCAGCGCGATATCGCGAAAACCTTGGCCTTCGGTATTGGGATAGTAGGCCAGCGCATAGTAGACGTTGTTTCCCTCAAAACTCTTCTTGAGTGCAAAGTTTACGTCGTTTGTTCTGAAGAAGGCGTCTCCACCTGTGTCCTTGGCGATCGCATTCATTCCATCTTGCGACTCCTTCTCGGAGGCCGATACATAACTAGCCATGCGACCGTTTAAGGCTGGATCAAATGCACCGAATGAAGGGCCACGCCGGGAGGCATCTATCTCCACCGGCGCTTCAAGCCCTTTGGAGTTTATCGAAAAAACGACGAGGCCGGAGCGCACTGCCCGGCTGATTGCTTGCTGGATTTCGATGCTATCGACGTTGCCCCGTGAGTCCAGCATTGTGAACCCATCCGAGAAGAAAAACATTACTCGCTGCCCGGGGGCTTTCGACATTAACTCGGCGGCGGCTCGGAATGTCCCCAGCAGGCTCGTTCTCCTGAAAGAAGCCTGTGCGAGCACTTCGCTGGCTCGACCCAATGCCATCTGCTTGAGCATTTGAGGAGACAGCATTTCCGTGTTGAGCCCGTCTTCGCGCCGAAGAAGATTGATGGCGACCTTGATAGCGTCAGGGTTCTCTCGCCTTACATCTGCTGCGAGCGCCGGCGTGAAGTAGCTTGTACTCTTTGCGCCCCACGATGAAATCTTATCGATGTAGAAGCGCATCAGGTTGCGCTCGCGCGTGAACCGGGCGGGAATACCCTCCATCCCGCCGCTCGTAACAATCATCACCGCATCCTGATCGGTGATCTGTTCGTCGATAAACTTTTTCAGGCCCTGTTTCACGCGCAGCAGGTTTTGGCCAGCCATATTGATTGAATCTACAAACAACAGCAGCGAACGAGCTTGCTCTTTTGCTGGTGCCGGAGATTCGACCGGGTTGACGTTGGCCAGGATGACGCGTTGAGTGATCGATATCGGCCCAACCCGTTCTTCGCCAAATGAACTGATGTCCTGAAGGTGGCCTTTTTCCCGAAGCTCAAAATCTTCCTTTTTGAGTCCCTGAACTAGACGTCCCTTGTTGTCTGTGACGACTGCGCGGAGCTCAACCAGAATGGTCTTCAGCTCGATTACCCAATCTTTTTCGGCTTTTTTCTGTTGATCTTGTGGGGCGGCGCTTACGCTGGCAACCAGAGCGATTAAGCAGCTTAAAAAAAGACGACCTCGACGTTTCATCGCTATCTCCAACGTGCAGAACCCTGAGGAGATCGGCGTCCGCTAAAAAACTCTGTCTTGGGGTGCTCAAGTTTAACCGACGATTCGCGCGAATTAAAGCACGAACCGCTTGTTATTTCCGACACTATTGAGCGAATCGGCAAGGTTACATATTGAAATCTATTTCGCCACCCGAAAGCTTTCGTGCGAGGGCTACGCCGACGCCGACGATTTTTTCAGAAGGCTCAAGAGGGCGGCTTCCTAGTTTTGTTTCGAGCCGCCCTGGTTCCGCCAGTATGCCAAGCCGCACGTTGCCGTCCTCTTCAATCAAGACAATATCGCCGGTTAGAGGTGTCCTGCCATCAGCGCAGAGCACGATATCACCTTCGACCAGGCTCTTTTCGGGCCATGAGCCGTTGACCATAATGCACTCGTAATCAGCTTCTGGAATTCCTAGCACTTTTACTACGACATCTTCGTCGTCGGCATAGATCTTCAGCCGGCGTTTTTCGTGGGCGGGTATGTTCTCGTCTCTTTCCACTATGGCTTTCCCCAGTCTGAATCATAAACCTTTTTGAGGCATACCACTAAGCGTTAGATACCCGCTAGATACCATCGAGCTTCAGCCAATGGAGCTTCAGTTTCAGCCTAACGAGGACCGCGCGGCGGTAGTATTTAAACTCGATCGGCCGAAGTTCGAGGGTATCTTTGCGGCGTCGGCCTTTTGTCGGTTGAAATTGAAACTCCATTGGCTGAAGCCCGACGGTATTTCGTATCGGCCACCTTTTTGTTAGGTCAAAGCTGAAACTCCATCGGCTTAAAGCACGATGGTGTCTTGAGAAATCGCATTGTCGTTAGGTGAAATCGAAGCTCCACCCTGAAGTCCGTGGATATCCGCCTTGGGTTCGTTTGCGCAGCTGCAACGAGACGGCTAACCTCAAACCTGCTTTAGCATCTCGATTGACTGAACCGCGTCGCATGAAACTCAAGGAGTTCGCACTCAATATAGTTCGGAGATGTAGCGATGACGATGTAACTGGGAACGCTGCAAAGCTTGGCTTTTATTTCTTGCTGTCTCTCTTCCCGCTCCTGATATTTTTGACAAGCATGATTGGGTTCCTGCCCGGCGTTCACGACAGCCTGCTCGACGGTCTTGGTCGCGTCGTGCCACCTGAAGCGATGAAGCTCGTTCGCGAGACATTGGCCGATGTGGTTAGTAACCGCAGCGGAGGAGTGCTGTCCCTCGGATTGGTCGCGTCCTTGTGGTCCGCATCTAGTGGAGTGTTATCGCTAATGGAGGCCCTCAATAGAGCTTACGGGGTGACGGAAAAAACGTCATTCTGGAAGCAACGTCTGAAAGCCATCGCCTTGACGCTTGGAGCAGCGTTATTGGTAGCTTGCGGATCGCTTCTGATTATTACCGGACACAGCGTGGGTGACTGGCTTGAGCATTCCTTCCGGATAAGTGCGGTAACGGCGTTGATTTCGACTGTTATGGGGTATTTGACAGGATTCGGACTTTCTCTGCTGGGCATCCAGGCACTCTACTATTTTGGTCCAAAAAACGGTCGTGAACACCACAGGGTAAATCCGGGTGCACTGATTGCGAATTTAGGCATCGTCATCGGATCGCTGCTTTTTTCTTTCTATGTTCGAGTAGGACCGAGCGCGAGCGCAACTTACGGAAGTCTTGGAGCGGTAGTCACCTTGATGCTCTGGCTCTACCTTGTCGGACTTATGCTGTTACTTGGAGGCGAAATAAACTCGGAGTTGGATAAATGACTAAGTGCACTCCGAAAAATCCCAGCAACGGCAGTGGTTTTTCTAAACCCAAATGTGAAAGGCTCAAACTCACTTCGCCGCAGCCTTGGTGACTGGACGCGACAACAGCTTTACATTTTCGCGGTATAAATCGAGGTCCGCCTTTAATTCTTCACTGGCAGAAAACAACCATAGCGGGTAAAGATCGAGAAAGATCTCTTGCGCAACATCCAGAAACGCCCGTCGTGACAGGATCCGATCGGTAGATTTGAAATGCTCTCCCACTGTAAATCCATCAAGGTTCACCCAGCGTCGGGCAGTCCTGGGCAGAGGCCATTTTGTAACTTTGCCGTCTTCAGCGCCCGCAAGTTCCCAATAGGAGTCCGCTATTCCACGTTCATCCAGATACCTCTGAAAGGGACGAGGGTTTTTTATTATTTTGTCTTGAATGGGTCGGGTGCGCAGCTCGCGATTACCGCCCGGGTAAAAACCTACTGAAACGCCGGCGGGATAGATACCGACGTAGAGAAGCGGCGAATTCCACCATTTCAGCCCCCGACCCGCGAATCCAATGTAGATCACCGGCCGATAAGGCGGACGGTTCTTATGAAAACGCATGTCGTTGCTGATACGGCTGATGGTACGCCCGACCCGAGGCTCAGTCTCGATATCCTCGTTCAGCATGTGGATGATCGGGCCGAGTTCAGTCACAAAAGCCTTGGTAGGGCCTAAAACTTCTGCCTCGTACTCGTGGCGATGCTCATCGAACCATGGTTTGTTGTTATTTTCTGCGAGTCCCGATAAAAACCGGAACAACCCAGCAGAGAAGCCTTCAAACCGGACGCGATTCATTCAGCCCCTCTTCGCAGGTCGGTCTGTATTAGAGATTGCTTCGTTCTCTCCCGCGAGCTTAAGGGCACGAAGTGAGCGCTGTCAACCGCTGTTTTAACCACAGTATTACCCCTTTAAAATCAATGGTTTCGTTGCTGTCGGGCTTAATTTGGTCGGCTAATCAATTCGGCAAATTGACGGTTGAAACGCGCAAAAGCAAACTCCAACTCAGCGCCTGAAAAGCTTATCTTCTTCTACTCCGGTATTTTTACGTCATGCTTTTGCTCTACCTGGGTAGCTGGAAAAATGGGTAATACGAATTGGAGGGTTTAGATGAGAAGCAGTCTTGCAAAAATCGCCGCGCTGATAGGGTTTATACTTACATTTTCTGTTGGAAGCACTGCACTTGCGAGCGACCACGACGAAGATGACTTCAAAATTACCGGTGTCATCGAGAGCCTGCCCAATACTGCAGGCTTTATTGGAGACTGGAGAGTCTCGGGCCGGACAATACATGTGACTAGCGCTACGAGAATCGAACAGGAGGACGGCCGCGTAGCAGTTGGAGTTACCGTCAAAGTCGAAGGCACTCTTCGCTCCGACAATTCGGTCGATGCAATCGAGATTGAAGTAAAAGAGCGGGCAGAAGGAGACGACGACGACGATGATGGGCAACCCACGTTTAAAGGGACGATTGAAATTCTGCCAAACGCACCAGGATTTATTGGCGACTGGAGAGTCGGCGGCAGAACTATACACGTTACCGCAGCGACTAAAATAGAAACGGAGTTTGGGCCAGTCGCAGTCGGTGCTTTTGTTGAAATCAAGGGAACGGTCCGTCCCGATGGGTCGATAGATGCTACCAAGATCGAAACCAAATCAAACGTCGCAGGGGGAGACGGACGGGATGAATTCAAAGGGATGATTGAATCGCTCCCAGCGGGTGGTTTGGTGGGCGACTGGAAAGTAAAAGGACGCACCGTTCACGTTACTTCGGCCACGGTGATCGATCAGGAGCACGGAAGGATTGCTGTCGGTGCGGTGGTCGAAGTATCCGGCACACTCCGACATGACGGCTCACTTGATGCCGCTCGGATCGAAGTAAGAACGGCCTCAGACTCGGATAGCTCCGACGACTCGAACCAGGGCAGTCCGGCAACCGTAAAAGGCACGATTCAAAGTCTTCCTCCATCTGGATTGCTTGGTGACTGGACCGTAGCCGGTCGCCTGGTGCATGTGGTGTCCTCTACTAAGCTCAAATCCGAACACGGTGCCTTTGCTGTCGGGGTTACCGTAAAGCTGAAGGGCCTGCAGATGTCGGATGGATCGATTGTCGCTACAAAGGTTTCCGTCAGGGACTCAAACTAGAAACCTTTGCCGAGGCGGTTATTTCAGTTCGTTGGCGAGACGCCGAGAGGATCTTCCACTCGGCGTTTTGCGATTGCGGACGTTTTTTAGGACCATCAGCCAACAAAATCTGGAGTGTGCCGGTAAGGGCTTCCAGCTTGCCGCATCGCTGGTCGATTGCTTAGACTGACTTGCGATGCGCGAACCGTCTTATATTGCGATGCTCAAGAGCGGGGAGCTGGAGTCGCGAGTTGAGGGTCTGATGAATATGCTCGGATCGTGCCGGATTTGTCCGCGCGAATGCGATGTCGACAGGCTCAGCAATGAGGTAGCAGCCTGCTATTCGGGGCTGTTGCCAATTGTTTCAACCTACACGCCTCATTTCGGCGAAGAGCCCGCGCTGGTTGGTACCCACGGGGCAGGAAACGTCTTTCTGGGCTTGTGCAATCTGCGCTGTGTCTACTGCCAGAACTACCAGATCAGTCAGACATTTAAACAGCAGCGAGAAAATGAAGTGTCATTCGAGCGGCTTGCGGAAATCTTTCTTGAGCTGCAACAGAGAGGATGTCACAACATTAATTGGGTTTCGCCGACCCACTTTGTTCCTCAATTAGTTAAATCAACACTCATTGCCGCTCGCAAGGGTCTCAGCTTGCCGATTGTCTATAACACTAACGCCTATGATTCGGTTGAGGTGTTGAAACTACTCGATGGAATAGTCGCTGTGTATCTGCCTGATCTCAAGTATAGCGATGATGAGGCTGGGCGGGAGTACTCTAAAGTTACTGAATACGTTCGTCACTCACGTGCCGCGATCAAGGAGATGTACCGGCAGATGGGTGATACGCTGGAGTACGACGAGAACGGGTTACTCAGGCGCGGGTTGATTATCCGTTTGCTGGTCCTGCCAAACGACGTCGCAGGCATTCTGGAATCACTGAGATGGATTCGCGAGGAATTGTCTCCCAAAGTCTCTATTAGTTTGATGGCGCAGTATTTTCCAACGAACAAAGTTGGGTTAGAACGATACCCTTTGTTGTCGCGAAAGATCCGGTGGGGCGAATGGCTTACTGCGCTAGAGCAACTGGAGACTTTGGGAATGGATGAAGGCTGGCAGCAGGATTTCGACTCCGCGTCCGAATATTACCGGCCTGACTTCGGCGACTCCAAAATGCCCTTTAAAGACATAATCGATTTTCAGCAGAACGATCTGTAGCTGACGGGTTTCGTATCGCTGGTGGAAAGAAGCGTCACTTGTCCGACGCTACGAAATCCCCGACCTTGTTGATGAAGCCTCTTCGAACGACACCACCCTCGGTATAAGAAGCGCGGGCTCGGCCGTTAACAAAACACCCAAAATCATCGAATCCATGTAGAATTGTTGTATTCTCGCGGTTGATTAAATTCCATTTCAGGCCCTTTCGTTGCGGTCGAGCGTACCCCACAGCGGCGAATCCTTCTCCGAGGTTCTTCGCGCCGTCATAGTGAACGTTCGGTGTAACCTGCGGTCCAAGCTTTTCAATCACTCCCCACTTGAGATTGCGACCCGTACCGTAAGATTTCCCAACTACAGCCAATCCATCATGGAAGGAAGTGACTACATCGTAGTTCAAAGAAATGACGACCTTGCCGTTCTTGTCGATGAATCCCCATTTCAGAATCGAATCTCCGCTGGGTACCTGCGAGACAGCGGCGAGTCCGTCCGAGAAAGGCATGACTGTCTTGTATTGACTCGCAATCTTTTTATCTGGTCGTTCGCCGTCTGTGGGATTAGCCGGACAGCTTGGCGTATCCGTTAATGATGCGGGAAACCGGAGTGTGGATTGTAGTCTGGCGCCTTCGCACGCTATATCTGTCTCAGGCTGCTTGGATGGCGCATCAATTGTCAACTGCTTTATTGTGATCTTTTCGTTTTGGATCTCGACGTCCTGCTTGACCACCGTTGTGATTCCATTGACCGTATCCTGACCTTCGTATTGGTTGGAAACCACCCTTCTCAGTCTTGGTAAGGCTTCACCAAACCCATTTGGAAACCGATAAAGCTGGTAGCTTCCGTCATAGTCAGTTTCGACCACAATCAGGGAGTCGTTGGAGTCTTGTGAAGAAGTGAGCAAAGTTCCATTCCGATAGATTTTTTCTGTACAGCGTACTCGCCATTCGCCATTGAGGGCGTCTGGATTCTTTTCCAGGGAACCGGCAGAGCCAGTTGTCACATTTGATTTCGGCTTCTGTTTGGCTCCGTGAGTCACCGAGCCTTGCACGAGTGAACAGATTGCAAAGGAGATCGCAGTTATTGAGGCAATAGTTATTGGTGCTCGATGTTGCATTGCATTCAACCTTTCGACTTGGCCTGTTCCGTCTTCGAGTGACTACTTCGGCGATGGCTGCAGCTGACCGCCGGCCTCAAGCCATGCATTCCAACCCCCTTTAAGCACCCGAACATTCTTGAAACCGCTGGTCATCAGGGAGCGTGCGGCGATTATTGCAGCTTCGTCTGCCGGGCAGGCGCAATATGTCACCACCTCACTTTCGCGGGGAACCTCCCTGAGCCGGTGAACCACGCGACGAACCTGGCTGTGCATCGCACCCTGTACAATCTTTTCGCTCTGCAAGTACGCGGTCTGGCCACGCACATCAACAATAGTGACGGGATTCTTATTGGCGATGCGTTTCTTGAGTTCCTCAGCAGCAATGAACTCAACCTTTTGAGTTTGGTCGGTTCTCGCCGGCGCGGATGGTTCCTTCGGTGTCTGATATGCAAGAATGACTGTCTGAGTTGCCGCGAACGCAAATAAAATGCCGATCACTTGCTTAAGTTTCATTACTCTCTCTCCTGGAATTGATTCCCGGACTTGATTCAAATCCGATTCCGTCAAGGCAGTTATCTCATAGCGGACATGCCGGAGTGGACCGGACCGAGAACCGGCTTGTAGTTCTTGGGGTCGTACCATTCATACATCCCACCTGCAAAATGCAAAAAGCCAGCCTGCCCAATCAGTGTTTCCTGAATCAGGTCTCCATAGATACTCGGAAATGGTTTTATTCCTTTGTAAGCCTTAGCAACGCTTGCAAAAGGAAGCATTCGGATATCATCTCCAACGACGTCTCTAAGTACGTGGGTTTGCGTAGCCTCCGGATCTCGCCACCCCTTCCCACCGTATCCGTGCACAATTGCGAGTAAAGCATCGTTGGCTGCGAAACGAATGGTTTGTCCTGACGCCGGATCCTCATTACCTCGAGCAATGGATGGGTTTGCCACAGCTTTGGACTTGGGAAGAAGAACCTGCTTTAGCGGCTCCCGTGCTATCCAGGTGGGAAATTCCTGGTTCAGGAATGAGAGCTTGGCAGAAACCGGTTTCAAGATCACAGCCAGATCCTGTGATTGATCGCCGTTGAAATCTCCTACGAAATAGCTTGGATTATGGCTCGAATCAATGGTCACCGAATCCTGGAAAATGCGGTTAACGGTTGCTTGAACGTGTTCTAACGCCGGTGCAGGGAGCTTTGTTGGATCTACGGGCTGCTGCGGTGCAGGAAGGGCGACCGCTGTTGCTGGTGGAGGTGCTGGAGGTTCCTCAGCGACCGGCTGCACTGCTCTTGTTTTTGCGCATCCTATCAAGACCAGAAACGCAGTGAGCAGTGCAAAGAGTGATGAGGTTCGAAATGTTTTGGTCCACATCTTCTTCTCCTGTGAGACAAAGGCTCGTCTGGCATTGCTGCCAGACGAGCACTATGTAACGCTCGTGAAGATCTAACCGATGTCTCAGAGCGACAAAACGAACGCGATCACCTGATTTTTTTGAGTATTGTTCAGGCCGAAGTTGAAGTTGTTACGGGCCGTCGATGCCTGTCCAGCGTGAAGCTGAATGGAATCGAAGATCGTGTGCGCATTTCCTTGCATCATAAAGCGGTGCTTGGTGCGCACTCCCCACAACGCAATGGTGGTAGTAGAGAAGCGGTCGTTCACACCGGGTTCGCCTCCGATTCCATCGCTTGTTCCGATGTTATGCAGCGCGAAGTCGCTGAACGGGTGGATGATCTTATTCGCCAGCGAATTCGGCACAGTAAACGCTCCCGCATTTATTACTGTTCCTGCCGGGACAGTTGTGAATTGTGGCGTGTGGCACACGTCACAATTAATAGCGTTGAACAGATTCTGTCCGGCGATGACATCGGCGTTGATGGGCCCGCGGCCAGGAGCTCGCAGAGCTCTCATAAAATCAGTAAAGGCGGCGACGTCATCCCCGTCGTCCTCGGGATCCGCCACGGTGTCAAACGGGGCCGATGATTGACCAAGGATATTGTTCTCGTTTGGCTGGAGCGGACTGGTAATACCCATCTCATTAGAGTAGGCATCAGCCGCAAAAGACTCGAGGCTGGCATGTTGGGATGTGTGACCAAAACGACCGATCCGAGTACGATCGGCGGCCGTCGATTCGAGAACTGTCACAGTTCGTAGCTGACCGCGTTGACCGGACGGTTGCGCGGCAACATTGTTTTGAAGCGTTGCGTTTCCGATTGCTTCCACAAAGCCGTCGCCTAGAACGGTGCGCGTTGACCGGAACTCATGAGTGCTCAGGCCCGTGTTTATACGTTCTTGCGCATCCGGGTCTATTGCGCGATCCTGGATCAGTGTTTGTCCGCCAGGTGGCGGGTTGCCGTTTCCATCCGCAGCCCTGAACTCATTTATCTGGCTTACGTGGCCAGTTACCGGTGCCTGATGACAAGCGGAGCACGCTACGTCATTGTACGTAGGCCCGAGGCCGTCTGCGACTCCCTCGCGTTCTTCGAATATCGCTTTGTTGTCGCGGAACGACCGACCAGCGAGCGCCGGGTTTGTACACTCATTGACAGCATTGCCAAGACCACCATTGTCTCGTGTAATAAACCCGTTGTACAAAGTGGCGTCTGACTGGCGTGCATCCATCTCAGTTGTCGGCGCTTCAGTTGCAGCTTGACCTTCGACGGAACTCGTGTAAGTAAAAGGCAAAACGAGAGCCGCCGCGAATATCAGCAAAACAAAAATCTTTAGGATTCTCATCTCTTAGGTTCTCCTTTTTCGACTCGGAGCTACCGCCGCAAGAAGATTCGACTCGGAGCTACGCCCTAGACGATTCGACTCGAAGCTACCGCCCCAAGACAATCGTTGTTTGCCTACACAGTCGTCGACACGTATGCTGGGGGGGACCCCTATACCCGCCTGGTTCGATCTCTCTGGCCTACGGATGGGCCAAAGCTACCGCCGTGAGGTTTGCGAAATTTGGGCTAACGTGCAAAAAGAGGCAAAGAGAAAAAAGGTGCGCTTCAAAGTCAGTAAAATGATCCCATCCCACTGTAAGGACACCTTTGAAGCACCGCGAACTGTATGACGGATCGTCACTAATGTCAATCAAAAAAAGAGTTCCGGGTAAACATTCCAAAGTCGTCGTCCGAACTCCGAACAGAAAAATTTGATCGCGATTCCATTCGTACAGAGAACGGACACCCTTCCGACCTGAAGCACCCCGACTAACCCTGGTCCGACTGCGAAGACATGCACTCCTTAAAACAGGGGTCTGACCAAGCCGCTCGCGACTGTTTTTGTACCTTGCTCCAGCTGCCCAGCCTAAAGGTACTATCGCTTACCGCCCTTAGCTTGATGGTCAAATTTTATTTACCGTTAAAGCGGCTCGCGCATAGGTCGACGGGCGTGAAGCGGTGTCAAAAAAAGCCCCACAAGAGAGAAAACTCATGCTAGAATACTTTCTATGAAATGCCCAAAGTGCTTTAACCCCCTCCGACGGGTAGCCTCCACCGAAGATTCGGTTTGGTTTACCTGCCCGTTAGGTCATAGGTTCCATTCAGAGACAGGAAGCGGTATCAGCGATTCAGAAGGTCACCGCTACGCTGTTTCGGAGTGAGCAGAGCGGCTTCCCCCGGCTGGACCGGGGGCGGCCGTAGGGATCTATGCCGCGGGCTCCCGCAGGATCAGTGGCTTGGCCCGCGTTATCGTCCTGACCGCGTTCCCGCCGTAACAAATCTAACATAATTCGAACGTTATGTGTCGTTTGCTACGATTTGTGTGCTCCAGATGTAGTAAAAT
>Ga0126384_10002411_pt1 | contig 11334 bp, 8 predicted proteins | sample PanSoiMetPlot_36_FD_92543 | JGI IMG/M metagenome (GOLD analysis project Ga0126384, IMG submission 92543) | Tropical forest soil microbial communities from Panama - MetaG Plot_36 | ecosystem: Environmental > Terrestrial > Soil > Tropical forest > Bulk soil | place: Panama | collected 2016-02-17 | reverse complement strand
GCTTGCTGGCAACCATGAGATTTGACTGCGAGTACGGAGCCAATAATGGAAGACTCGGCGGTGTGCTCCTACTCGTTGCCTGCAGCGTGATACTAATGGCGGAAGCCGCTTCGGCCCAATGTCCCGTCAGCAATCCTGATGATGACCTGCCGCCTCCGCTACCAACCGTGACTTCATCCACACGTACGGGGGAGCCGCGCATACCGGAATCGGGATTCTTGGCCAATACCTCGTACGCCAGCGCCTATTTCGGATTCGTCATCGACCTGCCTATCGAAGTTGTAGGACATCGCATCATGATGCCGCTGATGCCGCCCGGTCAGCATGGTTTGTTGGCGCTCGGATTTCAGGAAGGGCATCGGTCAGGGACATTCTTGATCACTGCGTCGGAGCCCCCCAATCCTGTCCACGAGATGACCGATGAGGAGCGCAAGGCGGAATTTCAAGCGTGGTCGAAAGGGCAGCCCAGGGGTCAAATCACTCCGCCGGATTCGCTGACTCGGACCGGCCATTGGTACCACATCTCGAAACACACCAGCGATCAGACGACGGTCCAGTACTGGACATTTATTAAGAACTATCTGATCCGGGTAAAGGTGGCCTCGAATGACGCTTCATTTCTGCGTAAGACCAAAGATGCTGTCGGTGGTGTGAAGTTTTACTGCGCGCAAGAAGACGGAACATTGATCGATGAGCAGGGAAAGATCGTGGCCACGTCCGGAGAAGGCTATCAGGGGCCTACGATTCCTACGTCGGTCGTCGATTCGGCCCTATCCGAAAAGCCGGCGCTGGAATTCATCGAGCGCGGCGAGTGGAAGGACGGTACTTATCGCAACGAGGAGCTTGGGCTGGTATTTCTTTTTCCCCAATTGTGGGTGGCGGACCACGAAGATCCTCCTCCAACTTTAGATACAGCAATTGCGAGGCGTACGCACGATCTACTCGATGCCTGCTCACTTCTTCTCTTGCGCCTTACACCTCCAAAGTCGGAGGACACAAAAGGAAACAGTCAGACCATCAGCCTGCGAGCGGTGGATCAAACGTGCCTCGGACTTCCCGCCCCGGCATCCACAAGTGACCGCGTGGGCGGCGACGAACTCGGCGCCTATTTGCAGATGCTTGGAGTGCTCGGAGAAGTGCGTTCCACCAAGCTAGTCTATCAGGACGAGCATCTGTTCGCGGAGTACAACGGTGTGCTTGGCGAGCGTGAGGAAGGACAACCCCTGGGAACTCGCAAGGTGCAAGCCACGGCTGTGACACGGCATCGCAAGCAGTTGCTGGTGTGGACCTGGACAGCGTCGTCGCCAGCGGAACTGGCTGCCATGCCAAAGACCAGCGTCAGCTTTGAGGGTGGATCGGCAATCGATCTTATCCCCAGTGCGATTGCGAAGCCGTGACCACCTACAAAGCGGCGCATTGCAGCGCTAACTTTGGCATTGCTCAGTCACCAGGGGGCTGCGCTTCGCCCTCTCTACCTTTCACATTTCCGCGGATAGGGTTATGCTCTCAAGGCGGTCCTCCTGAACCGAATAGCAACTCTGCCTTCGTCTCCAGTAGTTCATCGCCCATACGTTTGGAGAGAGATATGAAGTTTGTTGTTCCACTGTGGTTGAGCCTTGCCTGGATGTTCGTTTTTCTGTCGGGATTGGCTTCGGCCGATGCAGAGAACGCTTCGTTTGGTCCGCATATTTGGGACAAGCCTCTTGATCCGGCGACGCTGGAAAGGCGAGTGAACGACCAGGTGGACCTCGCGAAGAAGAACATCGACCAGTTGCTCGCCGTTAAAGGCCAGCGCACCGTAGAAAACACGCTTGCGCCGTATGACGCGGCGGTCGAAGCCCTCGATACGGCTGCCTACCAGTCCTATTTCATGCAGATTGTGAATCCTGACGCGGCGATTCGCGACCGTGCGCAGGCGATGGTGCAGAAAGTCAGTGCTGCGGCGACTGAGCTTGCCTTGAATCAGGCACTTTATAAAGCCTTGGCGGCCATGGATATCTCCAAAGCCGATCCCGCCACCAGGTATTACGTTCAGCGGACTCTTCTGGAGTTCAAACTTGCCGGTGTCGACAAGGACGACGCAACACGGGCGCGTGTCAAGGCCCTAAATGACGAGCTCACCAAGTACGCGACGCAGTTCAGCCGCAATTTGGCGGAATCGCAGCTTAAAGTTGCAGTGAAAGATCCCAAGGAACTCGATGGACTTCCCGAGGACTATATCAAGGCACACAAACCAGCGGCTGACGGCACCACCATCACGTTGACCAGCGATCCTCCCGATGTGACGCCGGTATTGAAGTTCGCTAAGAGCGCCGACCTGCGCAAGAGAATTTATCTGGCTTACAACAACCGGGCCTATCCGCAAAACGTAGCCGTGCTTGCCGACCTGCTAAAGAAGCGCGAAGAACTGGCTTCAGTGCTCGGATACAAGCACTGGGCGGACGTGAACGCAGCCGACAAGATGGCAGTGAACTCGCAAAATATCGCCAAGTTTATCGGCGACATCGATGAGGCCTCAAAGCCTACTGCCGATCGCGAGTACAAAATGCTGTTGGCTTCTGCCCAGAAAATTGATCCGTCGCTGCAGCAAATCGGTATTCAAGACCGCAGCTATTATTTTGAGCAGCTTCGTCGCAGCCAGTTCGATTTCAACTCGCAGTCGGCACGTCCTTACTTTCCATACGATCGCGTCCAGGCAGGAATTCTCGACGTTGCTTCCAAGCTGTTTCACGTCACGTTCAAGCCGGTTCCGGATGCGCCAGTGTGGGACCCTTCCGTCAGCACATTCGACGTTTATGACGGAACTCGGCAACTGGGCCGCATCTACCTCGACATGCATCCCCGTCCGGGGAAGGACCAGTGGTTCAGCTCCAATCAACTGCTCGACGGTGTCAAAGGTAAGCAAATGCCGGAAGCCGCGCTGGTTTGCAATTTCTCCGGTGGTAAACCAGGAGATCCAGGCCTGATGGAGTACACCGAGGTCACTACTTTCTTCCATGAATTCGGCCACTTGATGCACTGGATCTTCCAGGGCCAGCAGCAGTGGGCCGGATACGGCAACAACCTGGAAGCCGATTTCGTCGAAGCTCCTTCACAGATGCTCGAAGAATGGATGCACGATCCAAAAGTGCTGGCTACCTTTGCCCTGAATTATCAGACCAATGAGCCGATTCCAGCCGACTTGGTGATGCGGGCCAACAAGGCCGACGCATTTGGTCGCGGACTATGGGCACGCTTCCAGCTCGTGTATACGAGCGTTTCGTTCGATCTCCACAATATGCCGCAGCAGGAGGCCAAGCTAGAGCAGGCTTTTCCGGACAACACGAAGCGCTTCACTCCTTTCAAGCCACTCGAAGGCGACAACCAGATTGCCTCGTTCACTCACCTGACCGGTTACTCGTCGGCTTACTACACGTACTTGTGGGACAAGGTGATCGCCGAGGACTTCTTCAGCCAGTTCAACCGCGATAATCTCCTCGCTTCGGAGGTGGCACTGCGCTATCGCTCTGCGGTGCTGGAGAAGACCGGCTCGATGCCGGCTAATGACCTGGTGAAGAGCTTCCTCGGCAGACCACAGGCTCTCGATGCCTTCAAAGGCTGGATGAACCAGGAGTTCCAGGGAGTGCCGGCAAGCAACAAGCCCGCTGGCGGCGAATGAGGCCCTGCTAAGACAAAAAGAGGCCGGAGTGGCAGGCTCCGGCGCAGGCGAGCACTCAGGAGAGTGATGGAAGGAGCCCCTGGCCTTAGAGTCTGCCGGGGCCTTTTGGAGAAAACGTTTAGGACCTCTGCTTGGCGCGACTCCAGCCATAACCCAGCAGACTTATAAGTCCACTGCCGAGGAGGGTAAGCGTCCCTGGCTCAGGCGTCGCGGCGATTTGCCCGAACAAGCCATTCTCTTCATCATTGATACCGGCGGAAAAATACAGAACATTCTGGAACCCGCCATTACCACCGTTGCCGAATTTGAGGTCCCATAGGCCATCATTCTCGATGGGATTTCCGTTCTTGCCGAGCAATTGAGCGATCCAGGTTCCCGTTGCCGGGTCGTAAACATTGATGGTTCCGTCACCAAAGTTGCCGACCAGCAATTTACCGCTGAATGGACCGAATCCGTTCGGCGCCCATGCCATTCCCCAAGGCGCATTCAGTGCTCCGTCGCTGATCAGACGCTGAATCAGATTGCCGTTCGCATCGAATACGTCGACGAACCCGCAACCCGCACAAGCCACATCGTCTTTCTTCTCGGCATCTTGCAGCGCGTACGATACGAAAAGCTGACCGCCCGAAGTCTGAATTCCGAATGGAGCGTAGCCGGCCGGCAGGTTCGGATCCGTGAACGACCCACCCAAACTCACTTTGTTGAAGTTTGTGTCGAAGACATCGATCGCCCCATTGTGAAAGTCGGTCGCATAGAGGTAGTGATTTCCACTGTTGGTTGCAATGGCCAATCCCTTGTAGATAGCGCCGTTGGGCGACGTGAAAGACAGTGAGGCGCTCGTCCCACCTGTCCAAGACGCTATGGTTCCGCCTTCTGTCGAGAAGATGAAGTGTCCACCTCCAAAATCTGAGCCAAAGGGGTTAAAGATCTGGCCTGTCGGAGCAGAGGCGCCTGCAGGGGGAATTGTTACAACTAGGCCCTGCTTTACGCCAAAGGTGTTGTACAGCGTTGCCAGACCTGTCCCGTTGTTGGAGACCCAGAATGGGCTAGCGCCCGAAAAGGCGATGCCCCAAGGATTCACCAAGTCAGGGTCGGTGTATGCCGCTAGACCAGGGATATCAGAGACGAGATTGTGTTGGATGAAGCTGTTGGGCGCGGGTGCTGAGTACAACAAGGTTGGAGTTGCGGCGAGTATAAGAGTCATCAACGGCAATCCCCATACTCGTAGGGCGCAATTTCGGTTTCGCATTGAGCGACCTCCTCAGAGTATTCCGACCTGCCGAAAGTATGCCTCGTCGGCTCGAAGGGTTGTCAGAGGGTTGTAGAAGAGTTGTCAACAAAATGTCAACGCCTTCGAAGTTCGGTGCGTTTTCGTAGGGTGTGTCAATGATTTGTGAACAGGCGGTTGACTCGACTGGTGAACGGTAGGACTCTTAGTTTACCGTTCAGTCATTCCGGGAGTGTGAGATGGACAGAGTGCTTGCGATTGAAGATGACCCCGCAGTGCAACGAGCTTTACGGCGTACGTTCGAGACTGCCGGTTTTGACATCACAGTTGCCGCGGATGGGACCTCGGCTATGGATATCTTCCGCTCGACCACTCCGCGCGTCGTAATACTAGACCTTCGTCTTCCCGGACGCTCTGGACAGGACATCTGCCGTGAGATCAAGCGTCAGGCGCCGGCGGTTCCGATCCTGGTTCTGAGCGCAGCAGGCGATGTGGTCGACAAAGTGCTAATGCTGGAGCTGGGCGCCGATGATTACGTAACCAAGCCTTTCAGTCCGCGCGAGTTGCTCGCACGTGTGCGCGCCGCTGTCCGCCGGCTCAACCAGACTCCGGAAAAGCGCGAACTGTATACCTTCGACGATGTGGAAGTGAACTTCGCCAAAATGGAGCTCTGGAAGGACGGCAAGCTGGTACCGTTGACGCCACAGGAGTTCAAGATGCTGCGGTTCTTCCTGAATAATGAGGAGCGAGTGATCTCGCGCGCCGAGCTTCTGAACGAGGTGTGGGGCTACAATAGTTACCCCACGACGCGCACCGTGGACACCCACATTCTGCGGCTGCGGCAAAAGCTGGAGCGGGATCCGGCTGAGCCCGTGCACTTTCGCACTGTGCATGGTACGGGCTACAAGTTCGTCCGCTAGCGCAATGCAGCGAGGAGGTTCGAATCCGCCTTAGGACCAAATGCCTGATTGCTATGCTGCTGATCTCGGCCGGCTTGACTGCCGTGTCGTTGATTATCGTGCAGCGGACGGTGGAGCGTCAGGTTCGTCAAAATCTTCGCCTCGACTTGGCAAATTCTGTCGAAACTTTTCGAAATTTCCAGACGGAACGTGAAAAAGCACTGGCGCGCTCGGCTGAACTGATGGCCAACCTGCCCATCCTCAAAGCCTTGATGACGCTGCCCCATCCACCCACTATCCAGGATGCCTCCGGAGAGCTCTTCCAGCTTTCCGGCGGCGATTTGCTGGCACTCGTCGACCAGCGCCATCAGATCGTCGGCTTCCACGCGCGGCAACCGAGCATCAGCCGTGCGCAAGCGCAGGGTCAGCGTGACGCCAACGCCGTCGACGACGATTCACGACAGTGGTGGTTTGCCGGCGGTCATCTTTATGAGGTGTTTCTGGCGCCTGTCTACCTGGGACCAACCTCCAGCCAGAACAAGTTGGGTACGGTCGCCATCGGCTACGAGATCAATCACACGGTTGCGCAGGAACTCGCACGAGTAGCTTCGGGGCAGGTCGTCGTCTTTTATAACGGGCAACCGGTTGTGAGTACCATTCACTCCGATTCCATCGCCGGATTAGAGCGAACCATGGCTGCGCACAAGCCTTCGGACGCACCAATTGACGTCAAGATTGGTAACGAAAGCTTCGTGATGACCTCGCTTCTCCTCAATGAGGGCCAGCCCGAGGTGGCGATTCTCGTCATGAAGTCCTACGACCAGGCGGCGCAGTTCCTCAGCCATCTGCGTCAATTGCTTCTTGCCGTTGGATTAGGCGCGGTGCTGATTGGAAGCCTGCTGGTATATGCTATTGCCCTCACGTTCACTCGTCCGCTGGAGAAGCTGGTGGAGGGTGTACGTGCGCTTGGCAAAGGAGATTATTCATTCCCACTCGATGTCAAAGCCGACGGCGAGGTGGGAGAGGTCACTCAGGCATTTGCTGGAATGCGACATAGTTTGCAGGACGCCCAGCAGCGGCTCCTTCACGCTGAGCGACTGGCGACGATTGGAACCATGGCCAGTTCGATTTCGCATGACCTCCGTCATCCACTCACTGCGGTGTTGGCGAATGCCGAGTTTCTGGCGGATCGCGATCTCTCGCCGCGGCAGCGCGAAGAACTCTATTTGGAAATTCGTGTTGCCGTGCACCGTCTGACGGACCTGATTGACTCGTTACTTGAATTGTCGCGTCCCGCCGGAGCGCTGAACTTGTGTGAAACCGTAATCGAGTATCCTGTCAGGCGGGCTATCGAGTTGATTCACGCTCACCCCGAATTCCAAAAGGTGTCCGTCGGCATCTCCTCCGTTGGGCTGCACTACGCCTTATGTGACAGCAAGAAGATGGAGCGCGTTTTTTACAACCTGCTAATTAATTCCTGCCAGGCGGTACAGGCCCAGGGAGGTCATGTGTCGGTCCGCATCGAGAATGACCAGGGCGATCTTCAAATTCGGATAATTGATGACGGACCCGGTTTGGATGCGTCAATTCGCGACAGGGTCTTTCAACCGTTCGTAAGCCACGGTAAAGAAAACGGTACGGGTTTAGGTCTGACGATCGCCCAAAAAATCGTGGAAGACCACTCGGGCAGATTGCAGGTTGAGCAGTCGGCGCCGGGATGTACCGTTATGCGGATTACGCTGCCTGGCGTACCGGTTGCGGCAGCATCCACGCATGAAAACATATCCAAAATCCTGTGATCATGCAGGAACTACCTGGGTCCCGAATTGTCGTTAGGGAGGTGGCACATGATTGCCGGTGGCAATCGTCGAGATTCGCAGATAGTACAAATCGGGTTGGCTATGCTCGTGTTGCTGTCGGCTGCGATCGCGCAGGAACGCACATCCGCGAATAACAGCCTGGTCACATCGGTAAGCGATCTGCAGTCGCAGATTCATGAGTTAAAGGACATAGTTCAGCAATTGCGGCAGGAGACCATTGAAAGTCGCGCCGAGATCGTTCGTCTTCGCCAGGAACTCGAAACACAACGATCAGAGAACACGGTGAGTGCAATCACGGCTTCCGGCGCACAGCCCTCCACGGGCGAATTATCACCCGTAGACTTACGCATCGGCCAGCTCGAAGAAGAGCAACAGTTGCTGAGCGGCAAGATCAACGAGCAATACCAAACTAAGGTAGAGAGTGCGTCGAAGTACCGTATTCGTTTGACCGGCATCGCCTTGTTCAACTTGTTCAGCAACCAGGGCACGTTCGACAATATGGACCTGCCAGAAATCGCTCTTCCCAGGGCCAACTTTAATACGTCCGGTTCGTTCGGCGGCACAGTGCGACAATCAATTTTTGGCTTTGAGGTATTCGGTCCTCAGCTCATGGGAGCGCGAACCAGCGGCGCTGTGAACTTTGATGTGGGTGGAGGATTTCCATACGTTTACAACGGCGTAAACTCAGGACTTGTACGGTTGCGTACGGCTGCCATGCGCCTCGACTGGAAAGATACCGACCTCGTCATGGGGCAGGACTATCTCTTCTTCCAACCGAACTCTCCAACTTCGTTCGCTTCGGTGATAATTCCTGCGCTGTCGTATGCGGGAAACTTGTGGGCGTGGACGCCTCAGATTCATGTCGGACACCGCTTTATCGTTACCGAGAAATCGACTGTATCGTTGCAGGGCGGGATTCTTGATCCACTCACCGGCGACCCACCGTACTTTCGCCCCGACTACATTTGGGAGCGCTTTCCGCAAGCAGGTGAGCGTGCGCGCCAGCCCGCCTACGCAGCCCGAGTTGCCTATTCACACCCGCTCTTCGGCCGCACATTTACCGTCGGAGCCGCTGGCTACTATAGCCGCGAAAACTGGGGTTATGGCCGGAATGTCAATGGCTATGCCGCTTTGGCTGACTGGAACCTTCCCCTGAGCCAGAAATTCCTGCTCACTGGATCGTTCTATCGGGGCCAGGCTATTGGAGGGCTCAGCGGTGGACAGGGTCGAAGTGTCCTATATAACGGACCTCTCATCGATCCCAATACCAGCATTGTTCCACTGAACACTGTCGGCGGATGGGCGCAACTGAAGTATCGTGCTACAGAGAAGCTGGAATTCAACGCTGCCTTTGGTCAGGACAATCCGTTCGCCGCCGATGTTCGCGCTTTCCCTGACGCCCAGAGCTATGGAGACCCGACACTCACGCGCAATCAAGGCGTGTTTGCCAATGCAATCTATCGGCCGCGCTCCGATCTACTCTTTTCGCTTGAATATCGCCACCTGAAAACCTTTAACATTTACGACATGAACGCTTCCGCCGGGCAAGTGAATCTCGGCATGGGGATATTGTTCTGAGGTTTCGATGCACAACCCGGCCGGGCTCAGTGCTGCTGGTTTTCGCAGTAATCGCAATGCTCTGGTTGCGCGCCTCGGGCCAGACCGTATCGGTTACCGGGCAGGTGAAGACATACGGTGCAAATCAGAACCACGCAACACAAGCCGTGGTGTGGCTTACACCGATTGCTCAGACCGTGAGTGATGCCTCGCAAGCCAAGCCGATCCATGCCGTTTTACGGCAGAAGAACAAAACATTTGAGCCGCACATTCTCGTAGTTACGAAGGGATCGACGGTCGATTTTCCCAACCTCGATCCCTGGTTCCACAACGTATTCTCGTTGTTCAACGGCAAAAAGTTTGACCTCGGACTGTACGAGGCCGGGACCTCGCGTACCGTTCACTTCGATCGCGAAGGAATTTCCTACATTTTTTGTAATATTCATCCTGAAATGAGCGCTGTCGTGGTCGTACTTTCCACTCCTTATTACGCGCAGGCGACAAAGTCCGGCGAGTTTCTCATTGCGGGCGTTCCACCCGGTCGTTACCGATTGCACCTGTGGAGCGAAAATTCGTTCCCGGATGCGTTGCAGGGCTTATCAAGAGAAATTGAAGTCAGCGGTATCACGCAATTCGCGGGAGTTTTTCGTGTCCCGGAAAACGAGACAGCAAAAGTTCAGCACAAGAACAAATATGGCCAGGACTATGAGCCGCCATCACCCAGCAATCCGGTGTATAGCCAGCCCTGACGAGCTCAAAACCGCATCGCTTCTACGATTGCCATGTCGTTGACACGAGGATCGAGTTCCGCACGACCGCATGCCAAGGCTTGCCCGCTTGGTCCGAACTTGCATCCGTATATCCCCGCCTGTGGAGCCTGACATTCTCCCTGTTGAAGTTCTGCGACCCACCAACCTGCTCCCGGCGGTTTTCCTAGAAAATTCTTCTTGCCGTAAATTCCGATCAGGAGGTTACCATTCACAGGTTTTCCATGCGTGCAGCGCAGTGTCGTCTGGGCAAATGCATACAGGATCTTTGACGATGCGTCCCACAGCAGGTCGGTGTTAACAACGACGCCTGCCCCCCCTAGGTCCAGCGGTTCGTTCCAGAACACATTCTTCGCGTCGCCGGTATCGATCGATGCGTTGCCGCTTCCAATGACGGCTTGTTTGCCCTGCTTGGTCGCGTTTGCGCGCGGGGTGGGAGATTGATAGCGCTGCTGTATGTCAGGTCCGGGTTGGAAATTTACCGGCCCTCCATTCCCTTGAGCGAGGGCAAATGTCGCAGCAATCGTCAACACAGCTGAGAATGCCAACACATACATGGTTCGGTTCATTGTGGCTTCGACTCTCCACATCAGTTCACTGCGACTGGATCGACATTTCTCTTCCCAGGCGCACCAAGTCGGTTCGAAAGTCTGAGAGCGTCTTCTCGAGATTGGCAGCGCCTGTTGCAAGTTGACTTGGCACGACCTTGCCGGGCTCCATCAGGTCTGCCACCTTTCGTGCATCCCGCTCAACCTGCGAGTAGGACTTACGTATTTTCTTGCTTAGCTTCTTAAGTTCAGCCTCCTGCACCTTGGTAAACGAAGTCAGCAGGCGCCGATTATAGTGATCCAAGTCGTCCACCACATCTCGCAGCTGCAGAGACTTCTCATTTACCAACGCTACATTGGTTGCAGCGGGGCCCAGTTGTTGCAACTCTCGCGACTCCCGCAGCGCCTTGTCTGTGCTTTCTATGGTCGAGTTGAAATAGTTAACCTGGTCCGGCTGCGCCTGAATAGCCATCATTCGACCAAAAGTCTCCAGCTCGGGACTAGTCGTTCCTGACGGTGTTGGCTCCGATGATGGCTTGCTCGTATGTGGGCGATCGGGCAGCTGCCCCAATGCAGGTACATAAGATACGAGAAGTAGGCTTGTAACAGCCAACACTGCAGGCCAAGGGCGCATTGCTTGGTTCCGAATCGCGATTGAACAGACTATGTTAGCTGAATTGTCCTGCAGAGTTAGCCGCTCGCCCTGGCCAGTAACTGCAAGCGAAGATTAAGCAGTTTTTTTCGCAGCCGAAATTACTATGTGCTGTTGAATTGCATTAGAAATGTCCCCTTTTCGTTGCATTAGAAATGTCCCCTACTCTAGGCCTTCCATGCATGTGGGAGGCTGGATTGGGGAG
>Ga0126384_10002410_pt1 | contig 11335 bp, 11 predicted proteins | sample PanSoiMetPlot_36_FD_92543 | JGI IMG/M metagenome (GOLD analysis project Ga0126384, IMG submission 92543) | Tropical forest soil microbial communities from Panama - MetaG Plot_36 | ecosystem: Environmental > Terrestrial > Soil > Tropical forest > Bulk soil | place: Panama | collected 2016-02-17 | reverse complement strand
TTGAAGCGGTTCATAGCTGCTCAGGCTCGACGACAATTTTCCGCAGTCCTCGACTCCGCCGAAAGAGGCGAGACCATCGTCATTGATTCTTGGTGAGCCTGGCAATCGAGACCTCGTTGTTGACGCGCGACTTCGACGGCTTTCGCGCCGTCGACCAGATCAACCTGCGGGTGGCAAGCGGAAGTTTCTATGGGTTCCTCGGACCCAACGGCGCGGGTAAGTCGACCACCATCAAGATGCTCACTGGATTGATGGCGCCCACCGCGGGTTCGATGCGCATTCTGGGCAAAGACCTAAACGACCCCGGCCGCGCGCTCGCAGTGAAGCGTCGAGTCGGCGTGGTCCCGGAAAATCTGGCGCTCTTCGATAACCTGACCGCGCGCGAGTACCTCACTTTCGTGGGTCGCATGTACTTGCTGCCCAAGCCCGTCATTCGCGAGCGTTGCGAGGAGCTGCTGGAGCTGATGGAGCTCGCCAATGAGGAAAAGAAGCTGACCCTGGAGTTTTCGCACGGGATGAAGAAAAAGCTGGCGCTGGCCGCCGCGCTGCTTCCCAATCCCGACCTGCTGTTCCTCGATGAACCCTTCGAAGGCGTCGACGCGGTCGCCTCTCGAGTGCTGCGGGACATGCTCAAGCGCTGCGTCGGCCGTGGGGCCACCATCTTCCTCACCTCACACGTTTTGGAGATCGTGGAGAAGCTGTGCACGGATGTGGGGATCATCGCTCGCGGAAGACTGGTACATCAGGGGTCGATGGATGATTTGCGGCGCGACGGCTCGCTGGAGGACAAGTTCCTGGCCATCGTCGGCGAGGGCCACCATGAGGCGCAGACGCTCAGCTGGCTCGAGGGCTGATTGAACTGGGAACAGCTCAAGACCATCGTCTGGCTGCGCTGGCGGTTGTCGCGGCACCAATGGGCGCGGCACGGAGGCCTGGGAGGAGTGATCGCGGTCTTCGTCGGCATCGGCGCCGTTGGTTTGGCGGGTTTGGCGTTCATCGCTGCTCTGCTAGGCGCGATCGCTTTTTCGACACGAGCGCCGTCTGTGATGATCTGGGCAGTGTGGCTGGGCCTGACGCTGGCATTTCTTTTTTCCTGGATCATCGGTCTGCTGACCGAGCTTGGGCGCTCCGACACGATCGATCTGCAGCGGCTGATGCACCTACCCGTCGCCCTCGGCCAAGCCTTCGTGATCAATTATTTGGCGTCGCATTTGTCTTTGAGCATTGTGTTTTTCGTGCCCGCGATGCTTGGGCTCGCGGTCGGGCTTGCCCTGGCGCGCGGCGCGGCGATGCTTCTGCTGGTCCCGCTGGTAATTGCGATGGTCGGGATGGTTACCGCTTGGACGTATCACCTACGAGGTTGGCTGGCGGCGATGATGGTGAACCCTCGTCGGCGCCGCAGCGTGATTGCGCTGATCACTCTCGCCTTGGTGCTGATCGCGCAGGGACCAAATCTCTATTTCAACGTGGTTCGCCCCGATGATCGCTACCAGGCGTTCCGAGCCCAGAAGGCGGAGGACCGTCAGCGCGGGCGAACCGCCCGCGACCCCGGCCGAGATTTGGAAAAGTTCCATGACAAGTTCCTTCTCGCGCAAGCGGTGATCCCCCCGCTGTGGTTGCCGGCGGCGGCGGAGGCGCTGGCCGAGGGACGAATTGGATTGGCGGTGGTTGGCGCTCTCGGTTGTCTCGGCGTCGGGGCGCTTGGCCTGCAGAGAGCGTACCGAACCACAGTCCGTGCCTACAGGAGCGACGGGACCGTTCGGGTCCCGACACGAAAACAGCCGGCGCCGCAATCGGTTTCTGCCCAGCCCTCCAGCCCGCGCACCCAGTTTCTCGAGCTGCGCGTACCGGCGGTGTCGGAGCATGCCGGGGCGATCTTCTTGGCGAGCTTTCGCTCCATGGTCCGCTCGCCCGAGGTGAAGATGCTTTGGGGGTCCTCGTTCCTGGCGCCGATCCTGGTGTCGGCTTTTCTGCTGCGCGCCCACGACAAGTTGCCGGCGGGGATCAAGCCGTTCGTGGCGATCGGCCTGTTGGTCTTTGCAATGCTTACGCTGGTCCAGTTTCTCGGCAACCAGTTTGGGCTGGATCGCGACGGCTTCCGGGCCCTGGTTCTTTTTCCCGTCGATCGTCGAGACATCGTGCTTGGCAAGAATCTCTCTTGTTTACCGGTGGTCGCCGGGACCAATCTGTTCCTGCTGCTGCTGGTTTGCGCCTACATGCGCTTGCCGGTGGTCGTCGCGATTGCCGCGGTTCTTCAGCTCGCCACGATGGTGCTTCTCGCGCTGATCGTCGGGACTCTGCTGTCGATCTTGCTTCCGTACCGCACCAGCATCGGTTCGCTCAAACCAACCAAGGTCCCGGGGCCCACGATGTTCGTCCTGGTTATCTGCCAGCTGTTCTTCCCATCGGTGATGGCGCCAGTCTTCGCGGCGCCCCTGGCGGAGCTGATTTGGCGCGACGCTGGATTGCCCAGCACGGTACCGGTAAATCTCTTGATCTCGGCAGCGCTCGCCGGGTGCACCGCGCTCTTGTACTGGAAGCTCCTTGGACCCTTGGGCCGTCTTCTGCAGCGACGCGAGACCAAGATCCTGAGCGCCATCACCAGCGAGCAGGAGTAGGAGCCGGCCAGGATGCGGATTTGACGGCGGATCACCTTGACGCATTCGCCGCTCCGTCGGATGGTGCGCAGCCTTGGAAATCATCAGGCTGGAAAGAGCGCAAATTGGCTACCGCAAGCCGCTGCTTCCGCCCATCGACTTATCGGTTCGAAGTGGAGAGCGGCTCGCTGTCCTCGGACCCAATGGCGGTGGGAAGAGCACGCTGCTCAAGAGCCTGATCGGTCTGGTGCCCCTGCTTTCCGGACGTCTCGTATTCAGCAACGGGCGAAGACCTCGCACCGGCTACGTGCCCCAAACGCACCGGCTGGACTTAATCTATCCGCTCACCGCGTTCCAAGTGGTACTACAGGGGCGCTACGGCCGCATTGGGCTGGGGCGCTTTCCAAAATCCTCCGATCGGCGCGCCGCCATGGCCCAGCTGGAGAGGGTCGGAATGGCGGAAACAGCTGGCGAGCAGTTTAGGTCGCTCTCTGGGGGGCAACGCCAGAGAATCCTCCTTGCCCGGGCTCTCTGCGGCGAGCCGGAGCTCCTGGTCCTGGACGAATTCACTTCGGACATGGACCCGGTTGCCTCCGCGGCATTGTTGGGTGAGGTGGCTCAGCTCACGGACCGCGACAAGGTGTCGGTGGTCTTCGTGACGCACGAGATTTCCGCCGCCGCGCTCTACTCAACCGAGGTTGCGATGCTCGACGCCCGGCGCGGTCTCTTCGCCGCGGGGCGGAGCGAGGATCTTCTAACCGCCGACGCGCTCTCGCGGCTGTACGGACAAAGGGTTTCCCTGGAACGCAAGGGCGACCATACCATCGTGTTCGTCGAGTCGGAGCGAGCGACGTGAGCTCGTCCATCAGCTTCGGCGATTTTTGGGCGCTGTTTGGCAACGCGATCCTCGCCGCGCTGCTGGTGGCGGCGCTGTGCGGGTATCTGGGGCTGTTCGTATTGTTGCGGCGGCTGGCTTTCGTTTCGGCCGCGCTCGGCCAGATTGCCGGGCTGGGCGTCGCGTTTGGTTTCTTTCTCGGTAGCTACTTCGGCCTCGATCCACATGCCCCGACGCCCGTGTATTTGGATCCGGTGGTGCTCGCGCTCGTGCTTTGCGGCGTGGTTTCTGCCGCCTTGGGATACGTCTCGCGCGTGGAGCGGATATCGCCGGAAAGTCTGGTCGCGCTCGTCTACCTCGCTTCCACCGCGCTCACCATTCTCCTTCTGGCGAGCCCACGCATCGTGCAAGAGGCGCACGAAGTCGGCGACCTCTTGTTCGGAAACGCGGTGGCGATCCGGCGCGAGCACTTCGTAGAGCTGATCATCGTCGCGCTGGCGGTGCTTTGCTCTCACGTCTTTTTGTTCAAGGACTTGCTGTTTGTTTCGTTCGATCGGGAAATGGCTCAGGCCGTCGGTCTGCCCGCGGCGAAGCTCGAGCTGTTCCTGCATGTTTCCATTGGCATCTCGGTGGCGGTGGCGACGCGGGCGATCGGGGCCTTGCCGGTGTTTGGGTTTCTGGTGCTGCCCGCCGGGGCGGCGCTGATCGCCGCGGACTCGGTGCGCGGGGTACTTGGCCTGTCCGTCGCTGGCGCACTGCTCGCGGCGGGCGGCGGGTTCTATCTCTCCTTCGTCGAGTCCCGGCCCACCGGACCCTTGATGGTCGCCTGTGCCGCCGCGTACTGGCCCTTGGCCGCGCTCTACCGCTTCGCCCGCCGCCGGAGATAATCGGTGGTTCAGTGGATCACCCCGCTGAGGTTCCGAAGCGCCGCGTCCACGAGATCGAAGTAGGTCTTGATCTCCGTTCTGGCGCCGACATCGGAGGGCATCGGAACCAACTTAGCGCCGGTCCGCGACGCCACTTCCTCGGCGATGCTCCGGTTGTAGTAATCCTCCATCAGCAGCGCCGAAACCTTCTCTGCCTTCATCAAGGAGATCAACCGGAGCAGGTGATCCGGCGACGATGGGATGCCGGGCTTGATCTCGACGTATCCGACCTCCTGGAGCTTGAGCCACTTCGACACATACGTCCAACTCTTGTGGTAGGTGACGACTTTCAATCCCGCCAGCGGCTTGGCCTCAGCGTCCCACTGGGGTGCTCGGCTCTTGAGATCGGCGAGGAATTTGTCGAACTGCGCCTGGAAATATTCCTTGTCGGCGGGGCGAAGTTGTTGGAATCGCTCCATGATCCCTTTTGCGATCCGAACTGCGTTGACCGGAGGAATCCAAAAATGCGGGTTGCCTCGGGGGTGGATATCTCCCATTGCCCGCGTTACCTGCGTGGTTGGAATGTCGAGCACCTCGATGAACGTCGAGGTGTCGATGTCACCGATTTGTCCTGGTTGAACTCGGCCGTTCCGGCACTCCGTGACTAGAATCGGTAACCAGCCAATCTCCAAGTCCAGACCCACCCGCACCAAAACGTCTGCTCGGTTCAGCGCGACCGCCAGACTCGGCTTGGCTTCGACGTAATGGGGATCCTGATAGCCGTGAGACAGAGATTGGACCGTCACTTTGTCTCCACCAACGCGCCGGGACAAGTCGGCCAGGGTCTCGATGGTAGTGACGACGTTGAGGCGATCTTCCGCGGAGGCCCGCGGCGCAACGACCGCGAACGAAATTACCATCAACGCCGAAATCCGCTTCATCATCTTCTCAAAACTTGTGTGCGCCATGAGCGCCGATGGCCACCTCGAATTGCAGGTAGGCCATGAAACTGTTGACGTGAGGAAGCGAAAGTTCCTTGATCCTTGCAGCCTGCGAGTCGGGTACCTCGTACCCGGCCGAGGCCCGCAGCTTGGAAAACTCGCTCGGATAGAAGGTCAAGTCCAAGGTGGTGCGCGAGATCCTCGGCTGCACGTCCGAGGAGGGGATGCCAAGCAGGTCCTGACGCAATCCGAGGAACCAGCGACGCGCGAATTGCATCACCAGCTGGGTGTACAGTCCCCCGTCGGTAAGGCCGTTCTCGGTCGCCGTCGAGCCAATCGTTCGCAGGAAATATTCGGTCGTCCAGGCGAGGCTGAAATAAGTCACCGCCTGATTTGGCGGTTTGTACTTGAAATAGAAATCGGCTCCGTAGAGCAGGGTGCGAGCGCCGCGATGGCTGATGGTGTCTCCCGACGTCAGCCCCGGCGAGAGGCCGGTCGCGAAGTTCAACCCACCGAGAATGGAGATGCTCTCTGATGGAGGAACGAAGAACTTGAGCGCCCCGGTGTAGGTCAGGTCGGTTCTTGAGCCGCCGCCAAAGCTCGGCAGCGGCTGGAACGTTCCCGGAGCGGTCGAGGTTTCGGGAGGTGAGACGCTGAATGCCTCACCGATCAGCTGCACGAAGAAGGGCAGGGGAAGCAGCCACGAAACCTGGACGCCTGGAGGGCGCAGCCCGTCAAAGCCCAAATAGGCGGCATTGATCAAGGGGCGTTGGACGAAATCCTGAACGTGAAGATGCATCCCATTCTGTCGACCGAAGGCCGACCGGAATATTCCCGCTTTGATCTGGATCGCCGGGAGGCTGGTGGTGGTCAGGAATGCCTCCTCGATTTCCAGCGCCGACAGATTCGGGATGGTGAGAAACACGTCCGCGCGGAAGTAGGGGTCCACGATCGATTGGAACCCGAGTTCCAACTCCTGCAAGGTAATTCCTGCGGAGCGTTCGGTAAGGCTGCCCTTCAGATCCGGATCGTCCCCCGATGGGAGCAGAGGCGCGCGCTGACTGTACCCTGCTGCCCCGGTGACGATTACCGAAATGTCGGGGTTGAGACTCTGAAAAAAGCCACGGGAAGCGCCTTCCGGCGCGGCAGCGGGCGGAGCACCGGAAGAAGGCACGGCTTTTCCCGCAGCTGCATCCAGCTGCTCCGAGAGGGATGGCTCAGCGCCCTGGGACTTGGCGCCGCTCGCGGATGTTTGCTGGGCCAGTGCCGGAACCGTCCACGACGCGAAGGTCGCCAGTGCGGCGGTGGTCATCAGCAAGCGCATCTAAGCTCCAATCGGATTGACGGCGTCCTAGCACGACAATTCTCCGGCTCAGTCCGAAATCTCGAAGTGGATGGCGCGCCGAGCGTTCGATTCGCTCGTTTCTGGCTAGAGTTTCCTTATACCTCTATCCTTGCCAGTTAGGAGTGACTCTGTGCCTTGGGATCCTGCGCAATACCTGAAGTTCGCCGACCAACGGTTGCGCCCGGCTGTCGAGCTGTTGAATCGTATAGACATCGCCCACCCCAATACGATCTACGACCTTGGCTCCGGCACCGGAAATGTCACGCGCCTGCTGAAGAGTCGCTGGCCACAGGCGCATATCACCGGCGTCGATCAATCCCGAGAGATGCTGGCACGTGCGAGGAACGAAGCTCCCGAGATTTCTTGGGAACAAGTAGATTTGGCAAGTTGGGTGCCACCTGCGCGAGCTGACCTCATTTACTCAAATGCCGCGCTGCACTGGGTTGGCAATCACGAGCGCCTCTTTCCCGCTCTGTTTTCCGCACTGACACCTGGAGGCGTACTTGCCGTACAGATGCCGCACAACTTTTCCGACCCATCCCATACCGCCATAGCCGAGGCCGTTTCCAGCGGCCCGTGGCGCGCAAAACTCGAGCCCTTACTCCGACCGCCGCCGGTGGCTGAGCCCGTTTTTTATTTCGACCTGTTGGCTTCTCGCGCGGACGAGGTCGACATCTGGGAAACCGAGTACCTCCAGGTACTCACCGGAGAGGATCCAGTGAAGGAATGGACCAAGGGAACCTGGCTCAAGCCGTTGCTCGACGCGCTCGAGGGTAGCGAGCGAAGCGCCTTCGAGGCACGCTACGCGGAGCTCGTCGCGGTGGCGTACCCACGACGCCCCGACAGGCGCACCCTGTTTCCATTTCGCCGCCTGTTCATCGTGGCCAAGGCTCGGAGCCGCATGCGAGAGCGTCCATGAACATCCGCCTAAACGTCGGTGTCCCTGCCGCCTTGTTGCTCTTTGCTGGATGCATCACAAGCAACGACAACGCAGGTGGGAACCCAAACTCGACCGGAATGGCAACCCTGACCGGAACGATTGGTGGACAATCATTTGCACCCTCCGATGCGATCTCGGTCAACGCCACCACCGCGACCCCGCCGGGAAGTGTCGGTGCAGTCGCGATTACCAGTCAGGTTGGCCTTTGTGGACGGATCACCTCGGGCCAGAACTCGAAGAATGCGCAGTACCTCATTCTGGTGATGGGCGACTACAACACGTTCACGCAAGCGACGGTAGCTCCGAGCGCCCCTGGCACATACACGATCTATGTCAGTGGTCAGCGGCCAGCGCAGTTCGCGGGCGCGGTTTACCAGAAGACCGATGCGAACTGCAGAGTGACCTCCACTCTGGGCGCCACTTCCGGGTCGGTGACGATCACTTCCGCCAGCGGCGGCAGTTTCTCGGGGTCATTCGAGCTCACGTTGGAGACAACTGGGGATCACATTACAGGAACGTTTACGAGCGCGAACTGCGCGCTGCTTCAGAACGTGCTCAACCAGACGACGCAACTCCAGTGCGGCTAGTCACCCGGGGGTAGGCGACCCGGCACTTCCCGCTGTTGTAAGCCGTTGCACACCAGCCGCAGCATCGCCGTAGCCTACCGCTTCGGACGTGGGTAGCCTGCGCGCCATGGAAAAGTTCAAAGCTTTTCGCATTCACGATGAGGGGGGAAAGACTCAGGCCGGCTTCGTTGAGTGCAGCCTGGATGAGTTGGATCCTGGGGAAGTGGTGGTGCGGGTGTCGCACTCCACGATCAATTACAAGGACGCGCTCGCCGCGACTGGCAAGGGGCGGATCCTGTTGCGCCCCATTTGCATCGGCGGAATCGATCTCGCGGGCACCGTCGTCTCGTCGTCGCACCCACGCTTTTCGGCCGGCCAAGGCGTGCTGGCGACCGGCTACGCGCTCGGCGTCAAGCACGACGGCGGATACTCCGAATACGCGCGCGTCCCGGCGGACTGGCTGCACGTTTTGCCTCCGGGGTTGACTACTTGGGACGCGATGGCGCTGGGCACTGCCGGTTTTACCGCCGCGCTCGCAATCATCCGCATGGAACAAAACGGGCTTGCGCCGAAAAATGGGCCGGTGATCGTCAGCGGCGCGACCGGTGGCGTCGGCTCGGTTGCCGTCTCCGCGCTGGCTCGACTTGGCTACTCGGTGGTTGCGCTCACCGGAAAGGAGGCGGAGCGCGAATACCTGCTCGGGCTCGGCGCGCGCGAGGTGAAGCTTCGCAGCTCGTTGGACTTGAAGAAGATTCGACCGCTGGAAAAGGCGGTGTACGCCGGAGCGGTAGACAACCTCGGCGGCGAAGTGCTGGCATGGATGTGCAGCTCGATGGCCTTTGGCGGGACCGTTGCCTCGATTGGCCTCGCTGCCAGCCCGGCGCTGAACACCACAGTGATGCCTTTCATCCTTCGCGGAGTGAGCCTGCTGGGCATCAATTCCTCGGACGTACCGACGCGCGCGCAGCGGGAGGAAGTGTGGCGGCGAGTCGCGACTGACATGCGGCCGCCCAAACTGGGGTCGATGGCCCGCACCATTCCATTCGCGGAGCTGCCTTCGGCGTTCGAGGACTTCGTCGCCGGGCGAGTGAGGGGGCGCGTGGTGGTGGCGATCGGGCGCTAGTCCCCAAGGTTTTCATCAGCAGTCGTAGCAGCCGTTGATCGAGGGGAGGAACACCATGAAGAGGGGACAGTTGTTTTCGGCACAGGGCTGGCAGCACTGGTACGTGGTTGCCTCAATTTCGCTGGTTGGGTTGATCATCGGGGAGGTGAGCCTTGCAGGCCAACCGGGAGAGTGGATCGGAACCTGGCATGCCAGTCCGGTTACCACCTCTACGATGACCTTCGATGATCAGACCATAAGAGAGATCGTCCACATCAGCATTCCCGGGAATCGGATCCGGGTTCGACTGACGAACCTCTTTGGCACCGCGCCGCTGAATATCGGCGAAGTGCACGTGGCAATTCGCGCCAGCGGTTCTTCGATCGTGCCCGAAACGGATCGGGTATTGACCTTTGGCGGAGCGTCGTCGGTCAGCATTCCAGCCGGCGCTCCGATGTTGAGCGATCCGGTAGATCTCGAAACACGGATCTTCGACGACGTGGCGGTGAGCATTTACTTTCCGACGGACACTGGACCGTCGACCGTGCACGGCACCGGAGTGCAGACGTCCTACATTTCGGGGCCGGGCGACTACACCGCGGACGAACAGTTTCCAACGGAGATGACGACCACCTCTCGGTTCTTTCTCACCGGCCTGGAAGTGACGCCGCCCGAGCCCTTCAGAGCCGTGGTCACCCTCGGCGACTCGATCACCGATGGGACCCGCTCCACCCCGGATACTAACAATCGATGGCCGGACCATTTGGCCGTCCGGTTGTACGAGAATCATCAAACGATGGGGGTATTGAACGCTGGCATCAGCGGCAATCGGATCCTTCGCGACAGCGCGGGGCCCAACGCTCTGGCGCGCTTCGACCGCGACGTCCTCGTCCAGCAGGGTGTAACGCACATCACCCTGCTCGAGAGCATCAACGACATCGGGCAAACCTGCCTCAACCCCGATCTAGGGGCTACCGCGGATGCACTCATCGTTGGCATTCGGCAGCTGATTGCCCGGGCGCACGAGCGGAACCTCAAGTTCATCGGAGCTACGATGACGCCGTTCGAGGGGGCCGGCTACTTCTGCGAGGATGGAGAGGTGACGCGCGAGACGATCAATGATTGGATCCGCTACGGCGGCGAGGTGGACGGAGTGATCGACTTCGATCTGGCGGCGCGGGATCCAGCGAACCCAAGGAGGTTCCTGCCGTTCTTTGACAGCGGAGACCACCTCCATCCCAACGACTACGGCTACACCGTGATGGCCGAGTCGATCGACCTGTCCTTGTTCCAGTGAATTGAGTCGGGGCTAGAAAAGCGGCTTTCCGATCAGCTCGCGGTGCCCTCAGTGGAAGTTGATGTTGAACTGTCCGCGCACCCCAAACATCAGCCACAGGTGGACGGTCTTGTTGGGAATCTCGGCAGAAACTGAAACCGCGCCGGAAGTGACCTCGCTGGTCGTGTATTCTGCAATGGTAAGCGCGACAAAAGGTCCAACGGCCGCGATGCGCGAGAGCGTGAAATCTGTACCAAGCTGGACGTTTGCGAACTCCCAGCCCCTGAGGGATCCGCTTGCTGAGCCGCCGGTACCGCTTACGCTGGCATTGAGCCATTCGTAGCCTGTACCGATCCCAAGCCAAGGGTCAACCCGACCACTGGGAAGGAAGTGGTAATGCACATTGATGCCGAGTCGCACGTCGCTCTCCGAGCAGCTCACCCCGCCGCTGCAGTTCGCGTTGCTTGGTAAGATTCCAAACCCGTATTGAAAGAAAGCTCCCAAGTAAACGTACGGGCTGAATCGGAACCCGGCGTCGAGCCAGATCGGAATCATTCCTTGGATGTTGTCCGAAAGCTTGGAATTCGAGTAAGCGCTTGCGAACGGAATCGCGTACCCAGAACGTATGCCGAACGCCAGGCCGTATTCGCTTTTCGCTGCCTCGGTGCTTTGAGCAGTTGCGCTGCTTGAAAGGGCGAGAATGGCTGCCAACGCCAACAAGGGAAATCGTGCATTCATACGCCGCGACATGTTCCCCCGGTGCCGGCGCAGGCGCCAATTTCTGACCCCTCAGACTTAATTCGGACGCAGCGAGGGAGCTTCTCCCTCCGGCATCCGTTCGATCCGGGCGATGTAGCAGCCCGCTTC
>Ga0126384_10002408_pt1 | contig 11341 bp, 6 predicted proteins | sample PanSoiMetPlot_36_FD_92543 | JGI IMG/M metagenome (GOLD analysis project Ga0126384, IMG submission 92543) | Tropical forest soil microbial communities from Panama - MetaG Plot_36 | ecosystem: Environmental > Terrestrial > Soil > Tropical forest > Bulk soil | place: Panama | collected 2016-02-17 | reverse complement strand
TGACCTGTTGACAGGCAAATCCAAACCTATCCAAGAGGAGAATCGAACATGAGCGGTCTGCGTTGGTTGAAACTTCTGGGATTGTTGGCGGTTGGAGTTGTTGCGGTCACTAAGGGACCAGCCGTGGTTCGTTATGTCTCCTCGCGCAAGGGGCGTCTTGACGATCTCTTCAACAAGGCCACTGAAGAAATCGATCAGGCGGTTGGATGGGACCATCTGCCTCCTGCGCTCGGGCTTGGTGTATTAGCCGGCATTCGCAACACACTCAGGCGTGACAACCTTTACGACACCGGTAAGACACCGTCGCTGCCGGTAGCTGAGCTGGTTCCCGATGATCGATACCTGACGGCCCGCACTCCGGACGGCACGTTCAACGATCTCTCGAATCCGAGGATGGGAGCTGCGGGCACTCGCTTCGGACGCAACTTCCCAATCGAGTATGGTTATCCCGAACCTGAACCAGCCATCCTCTCGCCGAATCCACGGGTGGTCAGCCGCCAGTTATTAACGCGTCACAATTTCGCGCCGGCCACCACGCTCAATGTGCTGGCCGCGGCGTGGCTGCAGTTCATGATCCATGACTGGTTCAGCCATGGCTCGAGTCCGAAAGAGAATCCCTGGAAGTTGCCGTTGCCCGCAGGCGATAACTGGCATGAAAACCCGATGACGGTCTTGCGCACGCGTTCGGATATGACGCGTCCGCCAAACACCGACGACTACCCGCCAACCTATGTCAACGTTAATTCACACTGGTGGGATGGCTCGCAAGTCTATGGCGGTAGTAAAGAAGAACAAAGCAGACGACGTTCGGGCGTGGATGGAAAACTGAAGGTGGCGCCGAATGGTCTGATCCCGCTGGATCCAGAAGCTCTGGCATTACCGGGTTCATGGCTCGGGCTGGTGCTGCTTTTCAATCTATTCACTCTCGAGCACAACGCGATTTGTGATCGACTGCGAAAAGCCTACCCCTCATGGTCGGACGACGACATCTTCTACAAAGCTCAACTGGTCAATTCGGCACTGCTGGCGAAAATACACACAGTCGAATGGACGCCAGGAATTCTCGGCCATCCGACGCTGCAGATTGCCATGCGTGCGAACTGGTGGGGACTAGCCGGCGAGTGGGCCTACCGCCGTTTCGGTCGACTCAGTACCAACGAGCTTATCAGCGGGATCGTCGGTGGCCGAACCGATCACTTTGGCGTGCCCTATTCGCTTACAGAAGAATTCGTCGCTGTCTATCGGATGCATCCACTTATTCCTGATGACTACGCGTTCCGGTCGGCGGACAACGGCTCGCTGCTGCAGGAACGGCCGTTCAATCGCATTACCGGCAAGTGGGTGAATGAGGTGATTGACCAGGTGAAAATGATCGACCTGCTTTACTCGTTCGGCACCGCTCATCCGGGCGCGATTCAGCTACACAATTATCCACGCTTCCTGCAAACCTACGAGCGGCCCGACGGTCTGATCATGGACCTGGCCTCAACCGACATTCTGCGGTCGCGCGAACTAGGCGTGCCTCGCTACAACGTATTTCGCACGCTGCTGCACAAGCGGCCGCTTCAAAGCATCGATCAATTGACGGACAATCCTGAGTGGCGAGAAGAGCTGAAGAGCGTCTACGACAACGACATCGACCGCGTTGATACAACTGTTGGCCTTTATGCAGAACGGCCGCCACACGGATTTGGATTCAGTGACACTGCCTTTCGGATCTTCGTCCTGATGGCTTCACGACGTTTGAACAGCGATCGGTTCTTTACGGTCGATTACACGGCGAAGGTTTACACGCCTGAAGGGATGCAGTGGCTTGATGAGAACACAATGAAAACGGTGATGCTGCGCCACTATCCACAGCTCAGTTCGTCGCTTGGTAAAGTGGCCAACGCTTTTGCCCCATGGCCCAAGCTCGCGTAACGAATGGGCAAAGAGCAAAGGGCTAAGGGCAAAGGGCTAAGGGCAAAGACAAGTCTCGCTCCAGGAGGTTTAGCTCTTGCCCCTTTGCCCTCAGCTCTTTGCCTTAAGACATTTCGAGCAAAGCAGGTTGACCTATGTGGCAATTGCGGAGGAAGTTCTGGAACAATCTGGCGACGCGCAAGTTCGCGGGCAATCGGCCAGCCTTGATTCCGGTGCCAGTTGACGATGGAAGGATTGAAACGGCCAACCTCGCCAGCCAGTTTCACGACATCCCTATTCCGAATATTCGTGTCGCCGACCGCGTGCCCGCCGACGAAGCACAACCGCTAAAATTCTACTTCTACAAGTTTCAAGTCGGGATGTATTCCGTGTTGCCGGCAATGCAATCCGGATTGCCTCCGATTGACGCGAATCCTATGAAGGCACTGGACCAGGCCTATACCGACGCCCATCGAAAGTTATTTCCACCGCCTGAGTTGCCGGAAGAATATCGACACGTGGATCTCGGAAAGATCGCCGTCGCGAGTCCGTATGCATGCTACCTGGAACGAGCGCCCAAAGGCGGATATCACTGGGACTTGCGCCAACTTGATCGCTACGAGCTTCATCCCGGCTTGCGCTCGATTGGCGCGCGCGTGTGGTTCCAGTTGCGCGAAAACGAACGGCGACTCGAGCCTACGCAAATTGACTGTGAATTAGGCTCGTGCAAACCAGACGATACCGATTGGCCCCTCGCCCAACGGATTGCTCTTTGCGCGGCTACCACGCACGTCTCACTGGTACGCCACTTCAACGGAGTCCACCTGGCGGCCGGGGCACCGTTTGCAATCGCAACCCGGAATAATTTCCCGGCGGCGCATCCTCTGCGACGCTTGCTCTGGCCTCATCTATTTGGCACGCAATACAGCAACCAGATTGTCACGAGCGGGCAAATGGCGCCAGGTGGTGACTTTGAAGTATTCAGCTTTACGCATCGCGGTATGTGCAAGCTTTTCGAGGAGACCTATGAGCAATACGACGTCAGTGTTCTTGATCCCGAGCGCGACGCTGCACAGCGTGGTATCAAAGATGCCGGATTTGATACACCGGCTCTGTCGAATCGATCCGAACTCTTTGCGGTGATGCTGGATCACGCTCGACGATATCTGCGGCTCTACTATGATTCGGATGAAAGATTGCGGGGAGACGAAAGTGTAGCGGCGTGGCTGGACGAGCTAAACAGACTAATTCCGAATGGGATCAACAAGCTCATGGACGGCAATCTGGACATTGAGAATGCCGCGCGACTGATGGCAGCTTTCATATACATGGCCACCGTCGAACACGAGGTTCTTGGTACTGGACTCTGGAACTATCAACTCTGGACCAATGTGCAGCCCGTGCGTGTCTATCGCAATGGACAGCGTGAACCTCTTGATGTGTATCAGCGGCTTGTAAACGCGAATTTCAACTTGAACGTCAGTCGCACGCGTCTGATGTCTGACTTCGGCTACCTGGCGTTGGACCGTAAGGGCGCGGATGAGTTTCGGAGGTTTCGCTACGAATTGCAGCTGCTGCAGGAAAAGATGGACCAGGAACCCTCGGCATACTGGAAAATCACGCCAAGAATTCTGGAAGCAAATATCAATGCCTGAAGGCGGTGAGCCTACCGCCAGCCACACATCTTGTGGGACGGAGTCGCTTGTGCAATTTGCACGAATCGATCTTCGTAGTTCCGGGCGTACAGATCGACTGATTGCCTGATCCTATTGAATAGCGAACAGCGAAGATTGTCTTCACTGAATCTGTCGCGGAGAAAGGCCATTGCGTTCGCCTCACCCCAGTACTCACGGTCTTCCCAAATCTCAACCGGTGTGCCGCCTATGCGATTCACCATTTCAACCAGACGCGGGTCGTTCGCGTTGCGCCCGTTGTTCAGGAAGATCTTGTTATATTCCGGAATGAGTTGGCCCTGCAGCTGATAAAGCGCGGGATCGACTTTCGCTGTCCTGTTGACGTGACCAAATTCATGAGCGAGTTTGGTTGCTGCCAGCGTTACCCCCGCGATCTTCGCCGACGAATCTGACGGACCAAGCGAGTTCATGACCGGAAAGTAGATCGGGTTGGGATAGCCTTCGTCGAGTCGAACTCCCAGAGTGATTGTGGCGGCGGTCAACTTTCCGGCGCTGTTCCAAGCGTAATTGCCAGTGGTCGCGCCTTCGGCATTCTGCCGTGAGATTTCAATCTTTAAGGTGAAGTTCGGATTGTTGGCATAGTAGGCCCACTGCTGCTTGCCCGCGTCAGTGGCGAGAAACTCATCTTTCCACTCCTGGTAGCGGGTCGTGTACTTCGACGGAATGTTCTCCTTGATCCCCCCGCCCTGATCAGTCGGGTTGGATGATTCCGCCGCCGGCTCCACTACGTGATATTCAGCGACCAGAGCCGGAGATGTCATTGTTTCAGGCTGTCGGGCCGCACGGCTCCCAGCAGTCAGAGCAAATACAACTAAGGCGATTGAGATTACGATGGTAAAGAAGCGAGTTGATCGCATATGGCAGAGTCCTCTTCAATCTGATAAGACTTCGCAAAAGAATACCCTGACTCAGTTGGAAATAGGTGACATTGTCTACATCTGACTGGATAAGTCAACGCTTTTAGTCGCCGAGGATTGTCACATTTTAATAACGCTCAGGATTGTTGTGACGGAGAAGCGACGGAACACGCTGCTCACGACCACTCGTGAGGTTTGCGTAACTGAATTGAGACTGAAGGCTCAAGCACCTTCCATCTCGGTGCCGGAAAGCGCGCGACCCTCCGTAATTATTCCGGCTCGACGGACGGGACGTAGGCAAAGAATAAACCCTGCCGCCAGTAGCGCGGAAAACGCCAGGTAACAAACACCCGCCACGAACGAGTTCGTCCGGCGGCTCAGGTAACCGACCACATAAGGTCCTGCAAAGCCACCCAGATTCCCGATTGAGTTAATCAATCCAATCGACGCCGCAGCCGCAGTCCCGGTCAGAAAGCTCGTCGGCAAGGACCAGAAGCCGGGCAGATAGCCATAGATTCCGATAGCTGCGAGACAAAACATACACACCGCGACTGCAGTCTGATCCTGCGCTGCGACGCTCAATAACAGACCGATGCCGGCTACTATCATTGGGACTGCGGTATGCCAACGCCGCTCGCGGGTCCTGTCCGATGACCACCCCATGATTAGTATCGATATCAAGCCTACGCAGTAAGGAAGCGCCGAGATCATCGTCACGACCAGATTGGTTGAGCCGGACAACTTTTTGATAATGGTCGGAAGCCAGAAGTTGAAGCCATAGTTGGCAGTAATGATAGAGAAATATCCGAGGGTCAGCAGTATGACATCTCGCTGACGGAAGGCCTCGAGGATCCGGTAAGAACGAAGGCGTTGCTTGGCCTCGTGCTCTTTCAGGAGCTCCGCCGCAATCCATTCGCGCTCGTCAGGAGTGAGCCAATGCGCCTGACGAGGTCGATCGGTGAGGTAGAAGATCGTGATGATCCCAAAAACGATTGCCGGCGCTCCTTCAATGATAAATAGCCACCGCCACCCTTCCAGCCCAAGCCAGTTGGCGCGAAGCAACACACCTGAAAGCGGCGAACCAATGATGTTCGAAATAGGTACCGCGGCCATGAACATGCCGATTGCCTTAGCTCGATCTTCGTGGCGGAACCAGTGACTCAAGTAAACAATGATTCCCGGGAAGAATCCTGCCTCGGCCAGGCCAAGCACGAACCGCAGAACATAAAAGTGGTTCTTCGAGTGCACGAAGCCCATCAGTATCGCGACAATGCCCCAGGTAATCATGATGCGCGCGATCCAGCCTCTCGCGCTCCATTTCTCTACCAGAATCGTTCCGGGAATCTCGAAAATAAAATATCCAATGAAGAAAATTCCGGCGCCGAAACCGAGCACATCGTCAGTGAAGCCAAGATCGCCTTTCATCTGCAGCGCCGCATAGCCGACGTTGACCCGGTCCAGGTAAGCAATGACAAAAAGAACAAACAGAAAAGGCAGCAGGCGCTTTGAGATTCGCCAACGCGTGCGATCAGAGAGCAGGGTCAGGTCAGTTCTTGAGTTGGCCGGCACGGAATATCCTCCGCACGATGGATCTGAAGATCTCGCAGGCGCGGCATCATAGCATCGCCCAGTCAAAGTGGCACGGGCGTCCCGCCCGTGAAGCTGCGATTTCACAATCTTTAATCAAACCGACTCGAATCGTTTCGGACATAAGCCACAACCATAAAGAGCACCGCGGGTGGGGCTTGCAGCCTGCCTCAAATCCGGCGACGAAGCCCTAGAAGATCGGAGCCGCCTTTTAATCAAAGTTGGGATTCCGCCACTTCACGGGTGGGACGCCCGTGCCACTTATCTTGCGCTTCTCTTGGCTTGCTGCCGATCTAGATCATGGCTTATGGTCTGTCGTCGTTCTCGATAAGCAAACTCATCTTACGGAGTGACAATGCATATTCTTCGCTTCGCTGGCGAGAATGGTCCCCGCCTAGCATTAAGCCTCGATGGCGAGACGTACAATCTGAGCGCCGTTGCTCCTGAGTTCGCGGCGTTGTCTACCTGGCTTGCACTGTCTGATCCGGTGGCAGCCATCCACGATGCGTTGCCGGCGTCGCGTAACTTTCCGCTGCAGGGCGAGTTGAAACTTCTCGCGCCCGTCGATGCACAGGAAGTCTGGGCCTGTGGTGTGACCTACCTGCGTTCGAAAGTTGCGCGCATGGAAGAGTCCGAGACGCAGAGTGGCGGCGATTTTTACGATCGCGTTTACACTGCGGAGCGTCCGGAGATTTTCTTCAAGTCGTCGCCCAACAGAGTCGTTGGACCATTAGACGCCATTCGAATTCGTCGCGATTCAAGCTGGAATGTGCCTGAACCAGAATTAGCGCTGGTGCTTTCAGCAAGCGGCTCGATCGTGGGATATACGATAGGTAACGACGTCTCGTCGCGCTCAATCGAGGGAGAGAACCCACTCTATTTGCCGCAAGCCAAAATCTATGACGGGAGCTGCGCTCTCGGTCCAGTCATCTCGTTAAGCGACGGATCCACAACTCCCCAGCGCATCGAGATGATGATCACTCGAAACGGACGGCGAGTGTTCAGCGGCGAGACGTCGACGGCACAACTGCGTCGCACACCCTCAGAGTTGGCGGGGTACCTCTTCAAGGAACTGACTTTTGCTGCCGGGGCGATTCTGTTTACTGGCACCGGCATAGTTCCTCCGGACGATTTTTCCCTGCAGGTCGGCGACACAGTAGCGATCATGATTGAAGGGATCGGGACGCTCGAGAATCTAGTCGCGTAGCGAGGTCTTCGGTCTTTGGCCTTGGGTTTTTGACTGTGATTCTTCAGTTGACATTGAATCGCAGAGAGATTCGCATCTTAAGACCAAAGACCCTCTCGCTACTTTTTTGTTGACTTCATCGTTGCGAATTTGATATTTAGTTCGCGCAGTGAACTAAAGAGTGTTCCGTAGCGCAGTTTCTCTTCAGTATCTAACAAATTGAGTTTGGCGACGACGATCTAGCCGCGCGTTGAGTTTTAGCGAGCCGGTCTTCAGATGCGAAAGATTGATCTGACCAATTTTCAAGTTGCCAGAAGCGAAACGGCGCGCGACATTAACCGCCGCATCGTTCTAAACCTGATTCGCGGTCATCAACCAATCTCACGCGCTGATCTGGCTCGTCATTCCGGTCTCCAACGCAGCACAGTTTCGGTAATTGCCGAACAGTTGATAGCCGAACGGTGGGTTACAGAAGGGGCGAACGGACATACACTTCGAGGCCGGCGCCCACGCTTCCTGCACTTGAATAAGGGCCGAGTCGGTATCATTGGCATCAATGTTCGACCAGCCAGTACAACGCTGGCTCTCGCTGATCTGGACGCGAATTTTGTGGCGCAGGAGTCCCTCCCCACCGCGACGGATCCACAGCAGTTCATTGACGATCTAGCGCCACGACTGCGTAACTTGATCAAAATGCGACCCGAGATAATCTGCGAGGGAATCGGCGTAAGCTTACCGGGACGTGTGGACCTGACCTCGCAGAGACTAGTCTTCGCTCCCAATCTAGGCTGGAGTGACTTTGACCTGAAGACAGCGCTTGAGAAAGCTACGAACCTGCCGGTCGAGCTGGAGAATGCGGCAAATTCCTGTGCGTTGGCCGAAACCTGGTTTGGACGACACGCGTTCGGAGTTCGCAATTTGGTAGCGGTTACCGTTTCTGAAGGAATTGGAGTCGGATTGATTTTGAATCATCAATTGGTCCAGGGGTCGACTGGGATGGCCGGCGAATTTGGCCACACCAGTATCGTTCCCGACGGGCTTCCCTGCAGGTGCGGCAACCTCGGTTGCTGGGAAATGTATGCGTCGAATTCTGCCGCAGTTCGCTACTACACTCAGTCAACCACGCCGATGCGCGGTGGAAAAAGCGTCGGCAAAGCAGCAGAGTCAGCGTTGACCTTTGATGACTTGTTGCGCCTGATGGAGCAGGGCGATCCCAAAGCCGAGGCAGCCATCATGCGTATGGTTGATTATCTCGGTCGAGGTATAGCACTGCTAGTCACCGGCCTGGCTCCGGATCTGATTGTTGTAATTGGCGAGATCACTCGAGCGTGGGGCCGGGTGGGGTCAGTAATCGAACATGCCATTAGCCGGCACTCGTTCACGCGGGCCGCGACCAAAGTGCTACCGGCGGATCCGACATCTCAACCAAGACTGCGCGGAACAATCGCGCTTGTCCTGCAGAAACATTTTGGAGCCCCATCGGTTGCGTAAGGTTTCTTAACTACAATCGTCCTAAACGTCAATCTTTTGTTGTGGGCTCGAATTAAAGCCATTACCAGCCGGCGAGCGGTTTGCGCCGGCAACTAGCCGAACCTGCGGTCGTCATTTCCAGAGGTACATGGAGCTATTTCCACGAGGGTGAATTACACACCGCCGAGGATGCGCCATTTGGGGGCGTCGCTCGCCTGCGGCGTCCAGTCTCGAGAAACTTCGAACGAAGGAGATAAACCAATGTTCAATTTCAACAGGATCTTTCCAAGGGGCGCGCAATCCTGCGCAAAGGTGAATTTGGAAGCTAATCCCAGACTGACTTCACTGATGGTGGGCATCCTCGTGCTCGCGTTGGCGGTCCTGGTTACCGTAAGCGCAGACGCACAGGTCTTGTACGGCTCGTTGACTGGAAGCGTCTCCGATCAGAAGGGGGCGGCGGTTCCCGGCGCCACAGTTGAACTAACAAACGTCAGCACTGGTGATGTGAGAACTACAACCACGGATGATCGAGGCGGATATACAGTCAGCGATCTGCAAGTCGGCGTTTACAAGATCGTCTTTTCTTCGCCTTCGTTCAAGAGGGTGCTGCGGGAAAAAGTCACTATCGAAGCTAATAAGGTCCATCGCATCGACGCTGAATTGGAAGTTGGAGAAATCAATGAAACAGTCGTTGTCACATCAGGTGAGGAGGCAGCGCTGCAAACTGATCGCGGTGACGTTAACATCACGAAGACGGAGAAGGAGATTAATAACCTGCCGCTCTTCGGGAGTGCGGGTCGAAACTATCAGACTTTGATTTCGTTGATTCCGGGCACTGCCAGGGGCACCGGAGGCTTTTTCCTCGGCGGTGGCAGCGGCGAGGATAATTCCGCCGCCGGCAACCCGCAGCGGTCCATCTCATACAACGTCAACGGAGTGTCGCGTCTCCAGAACAACACGCGGATTGATGGCTCCAGCGTCATCTACCCATGGCTGCCGGCTAACACCGTGTATGTGCCGCCGACAGAGGCGATTCAGGAGGTCAACATTGTTACCAACGCCTTCGACGCAGAGCAGGGGCTTGCTGGGGGCGCTGCGATCAACCTAAGCATCAAGACGGGTGGAAACGACTATCACGGCGCTGCCTGGGGGTACGATACCAACAGCCGCTTCGCGTCGCGAAACTTCTTTCAATCGCCGACTCAAACCAAGATCCCGAAGAACATTCTGGCGCAATGGGGCTATGCCGTCAGCGGTCCTATCATCCTGCCGCGTTTTGGTCAGGGTGGAAAGTCAATCTGGAAGGGAAAGAACAAGCTTTTCTTTTTTACCGACCTTGAGCGTACAACCCAGCGGAACGCTGCGGGGACTACGAGAACTATTGCGCCTGTGAGCCTGCGGCCGGACGCTAACGGTAACGTCAGTTTTGCCGGAACCGGAGCCGTAATTTACGATCCGGCTTCAAACCCTGACCCTCGACTCCGTACTCCGTTCCTCAACAATGTTATTCCCGCAAATCGGATTGATATCGCTGCAGTAGAACTGATTAAGCGACTACCGCTTCCGACTGGAGCGGGGTTTACCAACAATTTCGCCAGCACCGGGGTCGGCGAGTTCAACCGCACCAATATCGACCTAAAGGTCAATTATGTCGCTGAGAAGCTGACATTGTGGGGGCGATATAGCCGCTCGCCTACGATCATCATCGACCCACCCATATTTGGAGAAATCGGCGGCGGCGCTCTGAACGGAGGTCAACTTGGTACAGCCCCTGGACTGATTAATGTGATTGGCCTCGGGGGAGCGTACACGTTCAGCCCAACTGTTGTTCTGGACGGCAATATCGGTTACACGAGACAGAAATTAGGCGCGGAAAACTTTGACATTGATACTCCGTTCGGATTGACCGTTCTGAAAATTCCGGGAACTAATGGACCGGATCGGCTCCAGGGCGGTTATCCCTCGTTCCAAATCACCGGTTGGAACAATATAGGCAACGATAATACCGGGAACCCGTTTTTGTTCCGCGACAATCAGTATGTGGCGGCTGCGAACCTATCATGGTTGAAAGGCGCGCACTCCTTCCGTTTCGGTTTCGACTATTTGAACCCGCGGATCAACCACTTCCAACCGCAGGGTGCGGCGTTTCAAACAGTACGCGGCACATTTCAGTTTAGCGGCACCGCAACGGCGCTGGAAGCGTGTAACGCCGCTAACACTGGCAGTGATGTGTGCGCTCAGCCAGGGGCGAGCGCCAGTGTCGCGGCGGCAAATGCATTCAATGCCTGGGCGGCCTTCCTGCTCGGTATGCCCAGCGGTGCTGGCAAAGCGGATCAACTTCGCAATCCGAACTCAGTTTGGTGGCAGCAGTACGCGCTCTACGCACGCGATCATTGGCAGATTGGTCGCAAGGTGACACTGACCTATGGGCTGCGCTGGGAGCGCTTCCCCATCCCAAGAAAGGACCACACCGGGATCAATCGCTTCGATCCAGAAACCGGAAAAGTGGTTACCGGCGGATTGAGCGGTCTTCCATTTAACGGGGGCGCGACCTCTGGTTCGGGTTTGTTCCTGCCGCGCGTCGGTATCGCCTATAGGTACAACGACAAAACAGTGATTCGTGGTGGCTATGGCCAGTCTTCCGACCC
>Ga0126384_10002407_pt1 | contig 11341 bp, 11 predicted proteins | sample PanSoiMetPlot_36_FD_92543 | JGI IMG/M metagenome (GOLD analysis project Ga0126384, IMG submission 92543) | Tropical forest soil microbial communities from Panama - MetaG Plot_36 | ecosystem: Environmental > Terrestrial > Soil > Tropical forest > Bulk soil | place: Panama | collected 2016-02-17 | reverse complement strand
TTCGGATTGTGGATTGGAGTTCCGCAATCAAGATTCCGCAATCCGCAATCTCCTGACCCATCCGCTATCCCGATGTGTCGGGATACTGACCTCATGCCTTTTCGACGCTATTCTTGTGCGAGGAACTGGCGGATGAGTTGTTGCTCTTTTTCGTCTTTGATTCGAGTGAAGAGCTTGGTGCCAAGTTTCTTGATTGTCTCGGTACCATCAAAGGGCAGGGTCGCGTAAACTTTGCCGCCATTGAAGTGACAGGGCTGGCATCGGGCTTCAAAGATGGGTTTGATTTGAGTAGTGAAGTCGATGCTTGATGACGGTGCTTCGAACGAGTTGGTTGGTTGAAACCTGGCATCGACTGCAGCGGCGGACGCAGTGCCAGCCCGAAAGCCGCTGCAAGCAGAAAAGCCAAATACCGTCAGCAAGAGTAAAACCGCCGCTTTCATGCGCATATTATTTCCCTCTTCGCGGCGCGACGCAACGCAATTGCAGCCAATCGACATGAGCAGCAGCGAAGAACGGTCTTTCGTCTTGGGGCTTTGGTTTTTGATGCGAGCCCCGAGGCCAATCAAATTCTCATCTACACGTCAAAGACCGAAAACCAAAGGCCAAAGACCTAAAATCCGAATCACTTTTGGTGTATCTTATTTTCCGCAATTCATCTTTACAAGCTTGGGAGGTTTTATGCCTGATCACTACCATGATCCTGCCGATTTGCGTTTGCTGAAACAGATGCAGGACCTCGCAACTACAGACTTCAAAGCCTGGTTGGATCTAGACAACATCGTTCGCAGAGAAGATGGCGCGGTTCCGAGGAAATACCGGGAATTGATTGCCGTAGCCGTGGCCTGTACAACCCAATGTCCGTATTGCATCGAGGTCCATGCAAAAGCTGCAAAGGCCGCAGGAGCTACGCGGGAAGAGTTAGTTGAAACAGCATTTGTCGCCGCTGCCCTGCGCGCCGGTGGAGCTGCAACGCACGGCGCGATGGCACTTAAGTGCTTCGATAAGGAATAGGGCTTGAGCTCTTCTCCAGCTAAGGTTGAACCTGCGAGCTAACGCTGTCGTAATCCGGGATAACTTTTAGGAGGGCGAGGGTATGTACTGTTCATCTTGCGGAGGCGCGGTTGCTCGCGCGCTGACGTATTGCAATCACTGCGGAGAAAAACTGACGGCACCGCAAGATGGTCAGGATAATCGGACACCGGATAATGTCCACGAGTCGCTGGTCTGGTCGTTAGTCGGAGTGCTCGCCGTTGGACTCGGAGGCATCATTGCATTGATGGCAGTAATGAAGAAGGTGGTCGAGTTCAACATGGAGTGGATCACTTTGTTCACCATCTTGAGCTTTCTGCTGGTGATTGGCGTAGAAGGAGTGCTTATCTCGCAGTTGCTGCGAGCAAACCGTCGACGAGATCGTCAATTGAAGGAACCAGCCCAACCAACTACGAAGGAGCTTGAGCCTCCCGCGACGCGCATGCTCCCCGATCCCGTAGCCTCAGTCACCGACCACACGACCCGCGCATTCGAACCTGTATACGCCACGAGAGTTGAAAGAAAGGATTAGCCGCGGATACAAACAAGTCAGTACCACCGCGCGGTAGCGGGTGGGTCATGGTTGCGCAAACTCGATCGCCACGGATGCGTAACCCACCCGCTACCGCGCGGTGATACTGACCTGTTTGTATCCGCGGCTAGGCTTCTATTCTCTTTTACTTTCCGAACCAGCCGATTGGTTTGCCGGAAAGGTCCACCCAAACGCTCTTCGTCTGTGTGTAAAGCTCCAGAGCCTGTTTGCCCATCTCGCGGCCGTAGCCCGATTGCTTGTAGCCACCAAAAGGCGATGCAGCATTGAACATATTGTAGGTATTAATCCAGACGACGCCGGCCTTAATCTCTTTCGCAAACCGGTGCGCCCGCACGATGTCGCGAGTCCAAATGCCAGCCGACAATCCGTAAATTGTCTCATTCGCCTGCCGCAGCAGATCATCCTCGTCTTTGAAGGTAATCACTGATACGACTGGTCCAAAGATCTCTTCCTGAGCAACGCGCATTTGGTTCTTGACTTCACTGAAGATCGTTGGACGGAAGAAGTAACCACCCTTCAATGCACCTTCGAGCTCAGGCGGCTCGCCGCCACTGAACACCGTAGCGCCTTCATCGCGTGCATAACCTACGTAGCTCTTAATTCGATCCAACTGCTCGCAGGACACCTGCGGGCCCATCAGGGTTGACTTGTCGAGCGGATCACCAACCTTAATCTTCTCGGCTTTTTCTTTCAGATTGTAAAGAAACTGATCCTTCACGTCTTCCTGCAAAAACAATCGCGATCCGGCGCAGCATACCTGGCCCTGGTTGAAAAAGATTCCCATCATGGCGCCATTTACTGCCTGCTCGAGATCGGCGTCGGCAAAAACAATGTTCGGGGCTTTGCCACCCAGCTCAAGAGAGACTTTCGTTAGGTTCTCGGCGGCAGCTTTGGCAATCAGCTTGCCGACTTCAGTCGAGCCTGTGAATGCAATCTTATCGATGCCTGGATGCGCGGCGAGGGAGGCTCCAGCCGTCTCACCATAACCCGGAAGGATGTTGACGACACCGTCCGGAAAACCAGCTTCCTGAATTAACTTGCCAAGTTCCATCGCGGTGAGTGGTGTTTGTTCAGCCGGCTTTAGGACGACAGTGTTTCCCGCAGCCAAAGCGGGCGCCAGCTTCCAGGCCGCCATCAATAAGGGAAAGTTCCAGGGAATGATTTGCCCACACACACCGATAGGCTCGCGCAGCGTGTAATTGAACATGGCGCCGGGCACGGGAATGGTTTGGCCTTCGATCTTCGTGGCCCAACCTGCGAAGTATTCGAAGTTCTCCGCTACCTGGGGCAAGTCGACGTACAACGACTCGCGAATAGGTTTGCCATTGTCCTGCGTTTCGAGCTCAGCGAGTTCTTTGGCGTGTTGCTCAATTAGCTGGGCTAGCTTGTAAAGCATTCGTCCGCGATCGCGAGGGCTAACCTTGGACCACTTCCCTTCAAACGCGCGTCTCGCTGCTGTGACAGCTTTATCGACGTCGGCCTTGTCGGCTTCGGCGATTTCGGCGAGTGTTTCGCCGGTTGATGGATTAGGAGTTGCAAAAGTCTTGCCCGACTCGGCATCCACCCATTGACCATCAATGAATAGCTGATACTTTCGCGGTGCGGTTTCGGCTGGTTGTACTGACGACATTATTGCTCCTTTTCTTCCAGTCCGATGAGCTTTAGCTTGTCGTTGACGTTGGTTATGCTCAACTTGAGTCAGAAGTAACTCAACGACAAACTGAAGTTCGTCGGACTTATTAACTAAAAATCCGTGGTTCCCGCTAACAAACGCCTGAGCACATACGGAAGAATGCCGCCGTGCTGGTAGTAATCGATCTCGACAGGCGTATCAATCCTAAGAATAACTGGTACGTTTTCTGTCTTTCCGTTTGCGCGTTTGACGATCAGATTAATCTCTTGTTGTGGCTTCACCCCTTGCTCGAGTCCGGTAAGATCAAAAGTTTCACTCCCATCAAGTCTCAATGAAACCGCACTGGTGCCTTCCTTAAACTGGCATGGAAGTACTCCCATCCCTACCAGATTGCCTCGGTGGATTCGTTCAAAGCTCTGGGCAATTACTGCTCTAACACCAAGCAGCCGCGTTCCTTTTGCGGCCCAATCACGCGAGCTGCCGGTCCCATATTCCTGGCCGGCGATCACGACGAGCGGCACGTCTCCACTTTGATAACGCATGGCAGCATCGTAAATGCTGAGACGCTCTCCGCTTGGCTGATGCACAGTGACACCGCCTTCCACTCCGGGCACCATCTGGTTCTTGATACGTACATTCGCAAACGTGCCACGGACCATGATTTCGTGATTACCGCGTCGCGAGCCATAACTGTTGAAATCTTCAATCTTGACACCCTTCTCCTGCAGGTACAGGCCCGCGGGCGAATTCGCTTTAATAGCTCCTGCAGGGCTGATGTGATCTGTGGTAACTGAGTCACCAAAGATCGCGAGTGGGCGCGAGTCATGAACGTCATGCCACTCCTGAACCTGGTTACTGAAGCCTTCAAAGTAAGGAGGCTCGCGGATGTAGGTGGATTCTGAATCCCATTCGTAGACCTGCCCGGTACCTCCAGGAATTTCATTCCATAACGGATTCTGTTCGGCAAAGTCGCGATAGAGACTCCGATACGTCTCGGGATCCAAAGCCGTGCTCATCAGAGCTCTGATTTCATCGAGGCTCGGCCAAATATCGCGAAGATAAATATCCTCACCATTCTTTCCCTGACCCAACGGATCTTTTGAGAGATCGATGTCGACTCGGCCGGCGATTGCGAAGGCAACCACGAGTGGCGGACTCATCAGGAAATTTGCCTTTATACTTTGATGGACGCGCGCCTCGAAATTGCGATTGCCGGAAAGAACGCTTGCGCCGATCAGATCATGTTCCGTCACGACTTGTTCGATGGCCGGATCAAGTGGGCCGGAATTACCAATGCAAGTCGTGCAGCCATAGCCGACTAAATTAAATCCAAGCGAGTCGAGGTAAGACTGAAGCCCTGTCTTTTCCAGGTATTGAGTTACCACTCGCGAACCCGGCGCGAGTGAATTTTTTACAGAAGAACGCACCGTAAGTCCGCGCTCGACGGCTTTTTGAGCCAACAGACCAGCTGCCAACATGACGCTTGGATTGGATGTGTTGGTGCACGAAGTAATAGCGGCGATTAGCACGTCGCCGTGGCCCAGATCAACCTCGGCGTGGGGAAACTCCTCCGGATGGACCTCTTCCACACGATCAGGCGTGGGCCGATTGTTAACCATTTCCGTTTCGGTCCACACACTGGTTCCGTGTGCAGTAACAGTTCCACCTCCAGCAGCAACCACTGGCAGCGGAATGGGCTTTTGCTCACCGCCGCCAACTATTGCGGTTCTGGCGACATCCAGAGTGCCGATGCGAGTGAAATAGCGCGCCGCGATTTCCTCATCAGATTTTCCGTAACCGCCTTCCGAAATCGGCTTGCGCAGCAAATCCCCAAATTGGTTTTTCAGATTTCCAAGCTCTATTCGATCCTGCGGACGTTTTGGACCAGCAACGCTCGGGATGATGGAGGCCAAATCCAGATCGAGAACGCGGCTGTAACGACACTCTCCTTGTTTCGGAATACCAAACATGCCTTGCGCCTTGTAGTAGTTCCGCACTGTCTCAACCTGACTGTCGGTGCGGCCGGTGGCTTTCAGATATACACACGTCTCTTCATCGATGGGAAAGAATCCCATGGTGGCCCCGTACTCAGGAGCCATGTTGGCGATCGTAGCGCGGTCTGTTACCGAAAGGCTTGTAGCTCCCTCACCGTGAAACTCGACAAATTTGCCGACCACCTTTGCCTGGCGAAGCATCTCGGTTACGCGCAGAACCAGGTCTGTCGCCGTAACACCTTCCTTCAGGCTTCCATAAAGATGAACACCAACGACGTCAGGAGTCAGAAAGTAAACCGGTTGACCCAGCATCGCGGCCTCTGCTTCGATTCCGCCCACTCCCCAACCGACGATTCCCAGACCATTGATCATGGTCGTATGCGAGTCCGTACCGACCAGCGTATCTGGAAAGTAAAGGCTGTGCTTTTCCCAAACACTGCGCGCCAGATACTCCAGATTGACCTGATGACAAATGCCAATTCCCGGCGGAATAACTCCGAAGCCGTCAAATGCTTGCGTTCCCCACTTCAAAAACTGGTAACGCGAATTGTTCCGCCTGAACTCCATCCCAATGTTTTTCTCAAACGCATCCCTTGTGCTTGAAAAATCAACCTGAACAGAGTGGTCGATTACAAGGTCCACTGGAACCAAAGGCTCGATTACTCCGGTATTTTTGCCAAGACGGGCGACGGCTGAGCGCATAGCGGCCAGGTCAACTAACAAAGGCACGCCCGTAAAATCCTGCAGCAGCACTCGAGCCACCACGAATGGGATCTCCTCAGTCCGTTCAGCGTTTGCCTCCCACTTTGCGAGGCTACGAACGTTGTCTTCCGTAATCTTCGTACCATCAAAGTTGCGAAGTACAGACTCAAGTACGATGCGAATGCTTACGGGCAGGCTCGAGACTGGACCAACACCTTCCTTTTCCAGTTGCGGCAGTGAATAAAATTTTCCGGTTTTTCCGGATTCGGGAGCGAAGGTTTGCAGAGAATTGAAGAGCTTATGTGGCATAGAGATCACACGATTCTCACTGAAGCAGCTCAAGGGCGTCTTGCAGTGGAAGGAAGCGATAGAATTGGCATTTTGATTATCAAATGTCAGTGTAGATTCGCGCCGCTTGATCGTCAAGCAAGCAAAGGTTTAACCCTCGAGCTTTTGGCAGCGTAGGTTTTGTTGCGGCCCAGCGGTAACAAAAAAGCGCCATCAGCACCGGCGCATTCCAAATTGTTTGTGTCGCTCAATTTTTGATATAGTGCGTTTACCGACATTGAAAGCTGACTGAATTCGAGTGCGCCCTGCCTCCGGTTGGAAGCTTTTGCTGCAGGAAAGCGGGGCGATTACAAGAGGGGGTCTATCGTGTCAAAAGCAAAACCAGAGGAGTTCGCATACCTCAGTAACGATCCTGATTATGTTCCCAATCCTGAAATCGAGGAATTCATGGAGGAGGAAATCCTGCGGGCACCAAAGGACCCTGAGTTGCTCGCGCACCGACTGCGAGACAACACCGCTGCTTCACCGAGGGACTCAGGCGGTGATCTCGATGCGAATTGGGAAGATGTAAACGAGAGTGGTTCCGAAAGCGTAGCCGGAGACAATCCCACTCCGGATCAATCGAATGTCGAAGAAAATGCCATGGCTGTAGGTGTCAGCTTTGAAGACAACGAAGAGCTGGACTTCGAAGGAAAGATTGACAAGCGCGATCGAGAACGGTTCGAACTCGACGAAAGCTCAAAAGGGGAAGGCGATATGATCTAGGAATTTCGGATTGCGGATTGCGGATTTGACGACAGACAGCAGTTTCGTCATCGCGATCCTGGATCTCAATAGTCCTTCAATGCGTTATAGGCAATTTTGGCGAATCGTTTCGAGATTTCTTGCTTACCGGCCATATCCCCCGCAGTTATACTAACAAAAACACCCAGGTTATTTATTTTGAAAGCGAAGCTAGCGCCTCGATAACCCCACTCGTAGCCTTCATCGCCAAGATAATCGACCTTTTGTTTGGTCTGGTCCCAACTAAAACCTTCTTTGAATTGTTTGGCTGCCTCTTTACTTGATTCGTAACTGATGACTGAGAGTTTGATATTAACATCGTTGGAATTGTAGACCTCACCCAGAAGGTTTCCAGTGATTGGCTGCGCCCTGCGACGATTCCACCCTGGCATTTCCTTCTGCACTGCACGCTCAATCACGGTTGAAACCTCACCGAGGACTTTTACCGTTTTGCCTTGTCCATTTGAAGTGGACGTGAACGCCAACAATAGACCAACTGCATAAATGATAATCTTTGCTTGCTTCATAGCTTCCCCTTCCTGGCCCTAGTAACTTTCCGCTCGCCTCATATCGATTAATCAAGCTCTATTTCCCATTCACAAACTGCGCGCGTGGCTGGAGCGTTATGCTTTTAACGACGATCCTGTCGGACGGACGATCACTGCGGTTTTCCACCGGCGCTCCCGCGATGATGTCGGCATTGTTGATTCCCTCCAGGACTCGCCCAAACACCGTGTATTTCTCGTCAAATGCAGACTGGCGCTTCAAGGTTATGTAGAACTGACAATTGGCAGTGTCGAGCGCTTGCAGCTCCGTCAGTCCGCCGGCAGCTCCCTTGCGAGCCGCTCCAACCGTTCCGCGTTCATAAGGAAGATCGCTTAGTTCAGCTGGAACATTCGGATAACTCGAGTCTCCCATGCCGTCATTAAGCGGATTACTATCTTTTGAGAGCGGATCACCTCCCTGAATGATTCCCAGTCTCGGATCAACGCGATGAAATGTGGTCCCGTTATAAAAACCCTCCTTGATCAGCTGCTTGAATCTGTTGACCATCGACGGGGCGATGTTCGGATATAACTCGATCACGATGTTGCCAAAACTTCCGGTCTCAATAACCGCAACTTCGGCATCGGGCTCGGGCTTAACGCCTCTGTGCACACGCGCTTTAATGGCTTCAGACTCGTCTTTTGGACCATCGGAATCCTGACCAATAGTTTTCGAGCCGCTGCAACTGCTCAGCACCAAGACTGCTACCAGGCATGCCGGCAGCAGACGCAATCTGTTTAATCTATCCTTCTCTCCAGACACCCAACTCACTCCTAAAACAGTTTTCGACTGTCCAGCAAAATGGTCACTGGACCGTCATTAACCAACTCGACCTGCATCATGCGACGAAAGTTTCCCGTCTCAACCTGGTCCACCAGGCTGCGACACTTCGTCACGAAATACTCATAAAGAGGCTCAGCGAATTCCGGTGCGGCTGCGTCGATCCACGAAGGTCTTAGGCCGCGGCGCACGTCGCCGTAAAGAGTGAATTGCGAAACCACCAATAACGCGCCGCCTACATCTTTCACGGAGAGATTCATTTTCCCGTCCGGATCATCGAAGATGCGCAAGGCTGCGATTCTGGCCGCCATGTAATCAGCATCTCCATGTGTGTCGTCACGAGCGATGCCTAGTAAAACAACCAGACCCTTTCTGATCTCGCCTACAATCTCCGCATCTACTCTAACGCTGGCGCGGATCGCGCGCTGAACGACGGCTCGCATTCGTAACTTTCTGGTGTTTGGGCCGTGAGGCAGGGAGCTTCTTAAGCAATATATCTATAAATCACCTACCAGGCAACACATCTATAAAGAAGTTGGGCTATTTCTTTGGTGGTTTGCTGGGACGAATCTCTACTCGACTGCTAAGGGCACGTTCGTCCTGGTGCAATAGGTCCAGCACCAGCCGAGCGATGTCGGATGGTTGTAACTGCCAGCTCTTTGATTCGTCAGGTTCATCTCCGCCAAACGCGGTGTTGACTGACCCAGGCATGATGTAGCTGACCTTGATGCCGTCGTGCCGGACCTCCTGCATCAACGCCTCGCTGAATCCATTAAGTCCGAACTTGGAAGCATTGTACGCAGCCATTCGTGGGTGCGGGTTGGCGCCAGCCAGCGACGAAATGTTGATGATGTAACCGCTGCGACGTTTTTTCATCAGTGGAATGGCTTCGTGACAGCAGTAGAAAACACCAGAGAGGTTCGTCTCGAGAATCGCGCGAAAATCTTCAGGTCGCATGTTTTCGACCGTCTCAAAAACACCAACGCCGGCGTTGTTCACCAGGATGTCGAGACCGCCGAGCGTTGTGTTTACAAATGAAACCAACTCCCGGACCTCTTCATAGGAACGAACGTCACACTGCTTTCCCTTTACACGCACATCACTGCTTGCTGCCAACTGTGCGACGGCAGCCTCAAGCTCACTCTCCGACCGAGCGCTGATGCAAATGTTGGCGCCTTTTTGGACGAGCGCTGAAGCAATCGCGCGTCCAATTCCTTTTGTGCCCCCGGTAACGAGAGCTACTTTGCCGTTTAAATTCATTGATTCTTAACCCGTCAACCTGGCCTTTAGCCGTTCGTTGGCAATCCTGGGATTCGCCTTTCCTTTTGAAGCCTTCATAACCTGGCCTACGAAGAAGCCAAACAAGGCTTCCTTCCCGGATCGATAACTTTGGACCTGACCGGGATTGGCAGCGAGCACCTCATCGACGATTCGATCGATTTCGCCGATATCGCTGACCTGGACGAGTCCTTGCTCTTCAATGATGGTCGAGGCTGATTTCCCGGTCTTGAACATCTCGACCATGACTTCTTTACCCTGCTTTCCGCTTATCTTTCCTTCATCGATCGTTTGCAGCAGAGCGCCCAACTCTTCTGGGGCAATTGGTGAATCCGACGCGGCAATTCCGGCGGTCTCAAGTTCACGGAGTAGCTCGGATCGGATCCAGTTCGACGCGGCTCGCGCATTTCCGGAAACCTCCGCCACACGCTCGTAATAGTCGGCAAGCGAGCGTTCGGCAGTAAGCTGTGACGCATCGCTGAACGAGAGCTGGTATTGGTCCATGAATCGTTGGCGTCGGGCTTCAGGTAACTCCGGTAGCGAGGCCCTGACGCTTTCGATGAATTCGTCAGAGACGCTCAGCGGCGCCAGATCGGGTTCGGGGAAATAGCGATAATCGTGCGCGTCTTCCTTGGACCGCATCACCCGCGTTTGCGCGGCCTTTTCGTCCCACAAGCGCGTCTCCTGGGTAACCTTGCCGCCCGATTCGATCAGAGCTATTTGTCTCTCTACTTCAAACTCTATCGCGCGCTGCATGAAACGAACCGAGTTGAGATTCTTGAGCTCGACCTTGGTGCCAAAGCTTGTATCGCCGGTTCGTCGTACGGACACGTTGGCTTCACAGCGAAGATTTCCTTTCTCCATGTCAGCTTCCGAAGCGCCCACCCAACGCAAGGCGCGGCGCACATGGTTTACATAGTCATGCGCTTCCCACGAAGAATGGAATTCAGGTTCCGTAACAATTTCAGCGAGCGGCGTGCCTGCCCGATTGAGATCGATGTAAGAAAACCGGTCCACATCCGGAAGGCCTTCGTGTACATTCTTGCCGGCGTCTTCCTCGAGATGCAGCCGCGTGATGCGAATCGTTTTTGCTTGCCACTCTAAGGGGTGTCCAGCTTCGTCACGCTGAGCAGTCATTATTTCCAAAACGCCGTTGGCCGAAAACGGCTGATCGTACTGCGAAATCTGATAACCCTTCGGCAAGTCCGGATAGAAGTAATTCTTGCGAGCAAATATCGATTGATTGTTAATTTTCAGACCCAATGCCAGGGCTGCGCGAGCACCCAATTCGACAGCTCGTTCGTTCAAAACGGGCAACGCACCTGGCAGTCCAAGACAAACCGGACAAGTGTTTGCATTGGGCTCGTCACCAAAGCGCGTCGAGCACCCACAAAAGATTTTTGACTGCGTACTCAGTTGGGCGTGTATCTCAAGCCCGATAACTGTTTCCCAACCGTTATTCATGATTGACCTACAAAGGAAGTTTAGTCGCAAAAGTATAGCATCGCCCGTTCAAGCGTCGGAACCGCACCTCGGAATACGCGTTGGTGCAGTTTTAACTCGTGGGTCATGAGGTCAGTACCATCACGCGGTAGCGGATGGGTCTTTTTATAACCAGGGACATGAGATTTTAAAGAACCCATCCGCTACCGCGTAATGGTACTGACCTCATCGCGCTGGATTCCCACTGAAGAAGATTGAGATTTCTTTTGCAATCAACGAAGGGGTTTGATATACATCGCCGCCAATTATGTT
>Ga0126384_10002405_pt1 | contig 11347 bp, 10 predicted proteins | sample PanSoiMetPlot_36_FD_92543 | JGI IMG/M metagenome (GOLD analysis project Ga0126384, IMG submission 92543) | Tropical forest soil microbial communities from Panama - MetaG Plot_36 | ecosystem: Environmental > Terrestrial > Soil > Tropical forest > Bulk soil | place: Panama | collected 2016-02-17 | reverse complement strand
GCAGCGCAGTACCGCAATCGCCGATCCCTCACGAGCGCTGCTCCTCGTCGCCCACATGGACGTTGTCGGCGTGGACAGAGCTCGCTGGTCCGTCGATCCTTTCGGTGGCGTTTTAAAGGACGGCTATCTTTATGGCCGCGGCGCCGTGGACGATAAAGGTATGCTCGCAGCCAACCTCGCGGCATTTATTTCCCTGAAGCGCGCGAACGCTCGCCTCAACCGGGACGTTATTTTCCTCGCCACATGCGATGAGGAAGCCTTTGGCGATGCCAGCGTCAAGGTTCTGATCGCCAAGAACTGGGACAAGTTCGCCGCCGGCTTTGCCGTCAATGAAGGTGGCGTGGTCATTGAAAAGAGCGGCAAGGTGCTTTATACCGCCGTCCAGGCCAGTGAAAAAGTCACCTACAACGTGGATGTCGTCGCTCGCGGCACTTCCGGACACGCTTCGATTCCCCTGAAGGACAATCCTGTCGCGCATCTTGCCGCCGCCATCGATAAGCTCTCTGGTTATTCTGCGCCGGTTCATTTGACTGCGGTGACCCGCCGCTATTTCGAAGGCATCGCTCCTCTGCAAGACGACGAAATCGGAAAATGGATTCGCTCCCTCGATACTGCCGATCGTGGAGAGCACGCCGCCCGTGTCATCTCCGACGCGAATCCCGTCTGGAACGCCATGCTGCGCGATACCATCTCGCCGACCATGCTCAATGCAGGGGTACGCGCCAACGTTATCCCGGCCGAGGCTCGCGCCACGCTGAACATTCGCTTGCTCCCCGGCGACACCATTGACACGTTGCTTGCCCAGCTCAACAAACTCATCAACGATCCGCAAGTGAAACTGGAAGTGCAGCAGAATGCCGGGCTGGCGGCCCCGACTTCCTCGCTTGAAAATGACTTCTACAACTCGATTGTGAAATCAGCGGCGCAGGAGTTCGGCGGCGCTCCTGTGCTTCCCTACCAATCTACTTGGGGAACGGACTCGGCTCAATTGCGTTTACACAATGTCCAAGCATACGGACTGGTTCCGTTCCCTTTGACGGAAGAAGATTTGAAACGCATGCACGGCAACGATGAACGCATACCCGTCGCTGCCTTCGCAAAGGGCGTGAACTTGATGGTCCGCATCGTGAACGATTTCGCCGTTTCCCACTAGACGTTCAAATGTAGCCTTCTAAGCTTGCCTTCTTGGGGCCGCCGTTTTTGCGGCCCGAAGGACCTCAACCTATACACCTCTCCATCGAGAAAATTCATACTAGCGCCTAATCGAAATCCGCTTCGTTGAGTTACGCTGTATTTGTTTCTAAGGGCTCCAACGGGGCAATTTGTGAACTCATTTCGGCACTCCAAAATCGTTTGCACCATCGGGCCGGCCAGCAATTCACCGCGCGTGATCAGGAAATTGCTCGAGGCCGGAATGAACGTTGCCCGCCTGAATTTTTCACACGGCACGCACGAAGAGCACGCAAAAAACATTTCCAATTTGCGTGCTGCCGCCTCCGCGATGAAAGAGACCATCGCCATCCTCGCCGACCTGCAAGGGCCGAAGATTCGCACTGGTGTGCTTGCCGGCGGAGGGCCGGTAATTTTGCGCGCTGGCCAGGAATTTACAATCACGACGGCAAAAATCCTCGGCGACTCCACCAGAGTGAACACGGTTTTCGAAACACTGCCTCGCGAAGTAAAAGCAGGGGACAGGATTTTGCTTTCGGATGGCCTGATCGAATTGCGCGTACGCCAGGTTCGCAAGAACGACGTCGTTTGCAATGTTTTGAACGGCGGCGCGCTCGGCGAAAACAAAGGGATCAACTTGCCCGGAGTGAAATTGCGCGTTCCGGCTCTGACACCAAAAGACAAGGCGGATTTGCGTTTTGCCCTCGCACACGGAGTGGATTACGTCGCCGTAAGTTTTGTTCGCCGTCCCGAGGACGTCGCTCTCGCAAAACGGTTGATCCGTCAGTCGAAAAAAGAAACTCCGGTCATTGCAAAGCTCGAGAAACCGGAAGCGATCGAAAATCTCGACGCTATATTGCTGGTCGCCGATGGCGTCATGGTTGCGCGCGGCGATCTGGGCGTTGAAATGAATCCGGAAAAAGTTCCTGTCGTGCAAAAGCACATCATCCAACGCGCACGAGAATTTCGGCGTCCTGTGATCACTGCGACTCAGATGCTCGAGTCCATGACGGAGAATCCGCGGCCAACGCGCGCCGAAGCTTCCGACGTTGCGAACGCCATTTTCGACGGCTCCGACGCAGTTATGCTTTCGGCAGAAACAGCCAGCGGCAAATATCCGGTCGACGCAGTGAGCATGATGGCTCGCATCATTGAAGCTGCCGAAGCAAGCATTCAGGAATTTTCGCGCCCCGTTCCGCAGGAAAAATTGAAAGTAGCAGAAACAGTCGCCGAACTCGTTTGCCACGCTTCGCGCGAATTGCACATGAAATTGATCGCCGTTTTTACGCACAGCGGATTTACCGCGCGATTGATTTCGCGCTATCGCCCGCAGGTTCCGATCATCGCTTTGACACCCGAAACGGAAACGCTACGGCGAATGGCGCTCATTTGGGGCGTCCTGCCGCTCGAAACGCGCGATCAGCAACGCATCGACACGCTCGCGGAAGCAACTGAGAAAAAATTATTGAAAGAATGCCTTGTGAAAAAGGGCGATGTGATTGGAATCGTCGCAGGCACGCCGATGGGTGTTCGCGGCACGACCAACTTCATGAAATTCCACGTAATCGGTTCAGATCGCTAAGGGAAGCTTCACCCGTTTTTCAGTTTCTATTTTCTAATTCCCAATTCGGCTTCAATTCACCCAGCGATCCGGGCGCGAAGGCGGATCGCCCTTGTGCTTGTTGATGTAAACCTCAAAGCGTTTGCGGTTCCGCTCGTACTTCCAGTCCGAAACTTCATTCCGCAACCGGTACAAATACGAATCCCGCCGAAGATACAAATAACCAATCAGCATTCCACCCAGATGACAAATATGGCTTACTTTGCTACCGCCAATCCCGAACGTCCCGAGAAAGGTGATTACCGTCATTGCGGCGACAATCCACTTCATCTTGATGGCGACCGGAATTGGAAACAGGTACGCCCGGCGGTCCGGAAATAAAACACCGCAAGCGATCAGAATTCCGAAAATTGCGCCCGATGCTCCGATGGTTGGAATGAATGAATAATCGCGACCCCAGAGATGCGGAAAATCGTTTACAATAACGTTGATGATGCCCGCGCCGACTCCGGTCATGAAGTAATAGCGCAAGAAACGATCACGGCCCCACACCAGCTCCAGTTCGCGTCCAAACATCCACAGCGTCAGCATATTCAGCAGAATGTGTAAAAAGTCCGTTACGTCATGCAGGAAAAGATATGTGAAAGGCTGCCAGATGCGCAGGCCTGGAAAAACTCCCGCCGGCACGAGGCCAAAATGCGTGACGATCCAATTGTAGCCGGAGCCTGGCGCGGAACGCCCGCCGTAGAGGTACACAAGAGCTTCCAAGATAAAGACCGCGAAATTGGCGATCAGGAGGAGCTTCACACCCGGAGTGACGTAAAAATCGAAGCTTACCCGGTAGCTTTTTACTCCTGCGCGTGAAGCCATAATCAATTCAGTTTACGAGGTGACAACCAATCCTGTAAAGAAGAGCCAACAGACCGGATTGACGCGCGAATACGCCTCTGCTAGCATGCGCCCCATGGCAAAGGTTAGAAAGGCATCCTCGCGGGTCAGTTCTTCGCGAAAATCTTCCAAAATGAAGAAAAGAAAAGAGTTATCTGCTCCTCCCCCCGTCCAGCGGGGCGGCGTGGAATTGGTGGACCCCCGTGTACAGGCCCAAATGAAGACTTACGACGAGGCTCTGGTGCTGTTTCACCAGCAAAAGTACGGCAAAGCCAAGCAGGAGCTGGAGAGGGTTCTGGAAGGGCCAAGCAAGGAATTGGCGGACCGCGCGCGCATGCACATCAAGATTGCCGAGCAGCGGATGAAACCGGCCACGGAGCAAAATCCCAAGACCGCCGAAGAGCACTATCAGCGCGGCGTGGCGATGATGAATCTGGGACGTTGGGATGAGGCGCGAGAGAGTTTGGACAAGGCCCGCAAGCTCGCTCCGAAAGCCGATCACATTGTTTACGCAGTTGCCGCGCTCGATTGCCTAACGGGCGAAGCCGACGCCGCTCTGGCGAATTTGAAAATTGCCATTGATCTGCGCGCCGCGAATCGCTATCACGCGCGCAACGACGAAGACTTCGCGTTCTTGCAGGAAGACCCGCGCTTCACGGAACTTCTCTATCCGGAAAAAGACGGGATCGGAATGTAAATTTCCGGAAAGTCGCTTGCCCGCTTTTGCTCTGCTAAAGTTAGGACGCTTTTCAGCCCGCAGGAATCAGTGTGAAGAATCACTCGAACAGAAAGAAGGCGCGGCGTGGTCTGCGCATCGTCGCTCTCGGCGGCGGCACGGGTCTTTCGGCGCTGTTGCGCGGACTGAAGCACCATGTTGTTCGCCGGCAAGATTCTGGGCCTTCCGAAAAACGGCCTATTTCGGATCTCGCCGTAGTTGTTACCGTCACCGACGATGGAGGAAGTTCCGGACGGCTGCGCCGCGAAAATCGCATCCTTCCGCCGGGCGATATTCGCAACTGCATGGTGGCCTTGGCAAGCGATGAAGCGCTGCTGAGCCATCTTTTTCAGTTTCGTTTCCACGCAGGCCGCGGCCTTACCGGACACAATTTCGGAAACCTCTTTCTCGCCGCGCTGACGCACGTCACAGGAGATTTCACGGAAGCGGTGCGCGTTTCCAGCAAAGTCCTGGCGATTCGCGGGAGGATTTTTCCTTCGACCGTCGCAAACGTGACGCTTGAAGCCGTGTTGGAAAACGGGAAAAAGGTTCACGGCGAAACGACGATTTCCGCAAGCAAGTCACCGATTCGCAAATTGCAGCTGAATCCGAAACACGTGCGCGCAGTTCCCGAGGCGGTCGAAGCGATTCGCCATGCCGATTTGATTTTGCTCGGGCCGGGCTCGCTTTATACCAGCATCCTGCCGAATCTTTTGATCCCCGAAATTGCAAAAGCGGTTCGCCGGTCGAAGGCGCCGCGCGTGTATATCGCGAATCTGATGACGCAGCCGGGAGAAACCGCGGGCTACTCGTTGTCCGAACATTTGAACGCGATCCAGGAGCACGTTCCCGGGCGCGTTTTGGATTTTGTCGTAGCGAACCGCAAAAGTGTTTCTCCGGAAGTTGCGCGGCGTTACGAGAAAGAAGGCGCGGAGCGCGTGATTGTGGATTTGCCCGTTCTGCGCAAGCATCGAGTGAAAGTGATTCTCGATTCCTTGCTGGAGGAGCATGGGGTGATCCGCCACGACTCGAAGCGGCTTGCACGCCTGCTGCTCGAAGAGTTTCCCGCTCCACGCTGAGCGTCTAGGCGCTTTCCGCGAACCAAGGGAGTTGTGTTTTACGACGACGGGTGCCTTCACGAACCGGCCATTGAGTACGCTGTGTGCTATAAACGCAGAAGGGAACCCCCGCGAAAAAACCAGGTCGTGATTCGCGGCACCGGAAGGTTTTAGCGAGGTGAAGTTGTGAGCCAGGAACGCCGCCGAACTCCTCGTTACCCCTTCGTTGCGGCAGGGGAGCTGATCAACGAGCGGGAAAAAACGAAAATGGAAGTGCGCGTAACGGAGCTCAGCCTGAATGGCTGCTACTTCGACATGGTGAACCCGCTGCCGGATGGAACTCCCATCCACGTGAAGATCTACTACGAAAATGAATTCTTCGAAGCCAGAGGAAAAGTGATTTACGCGCAGCCGCACTTGGGAATGGGGGCGACGTTCGAGGAGATGCCGACCTATTCCGTACCCGTGCTGAAGAAATGGCTGCTGCGAGCGATGGTCAGCGCCAAACCGAGCGGCACCTAGCCCGCCCGCTTCTGCCATTCGTCGCCCGCGTTCTTTGCGGGCGGGGAACTTCTGTTTTCTCCGCTTGACTTTGGCGGAGAGCTCCGGATCTGGTACATGGCCTCGGAAGGGTTGGTCATGCAAGGGCCGATGAAGTGGGAACGGTATGTCCTGAGCGCGAAGTTTCGGGCACCCCATTTTGAGAACAATATGGCGGACATGAAGGTTGAAGTGACGCGTAAAACAAATGACAAGTACATTTGCGCGCTCTTTGAAAAAGAAGGAGATAACTGGAGACCGCTGGCGACCTGGAGTATGTGCGAAAGGCGAATTGAGCCGAAGTGCTGAAGAAAACCGCAATTGGTAGTAAGCCCCGCCTATGGCAAACGTGGGCTGGGTTCGCCTTTTTTTGGCTGGGTACACGAAACGATTGTCGGGGATCGCTCACAACTCAATGCCCAACGAGACACTCCGGAGCTCTAGTTGATGGCACGGAATGAGGCGCGTAGAGGGGAAGAATGGCCTTGGACACGCTGAATTTTGTCTCCTTCTTGTCACGGTCCATGGGGTTGAACCGAGTGCAACATGAGAAAAACGATTTAAAGGCTAAGGGGCATTGGGGTAGGCTATCTGGAGAAAGAGGAAATGAACGCCAAAAGGCAGGCGCGTCGGGACGCAGCGGTGCGGACGCGTCCGAGGCGAGCGACTGGTCGAGGGCAAGCGTGGCGATTCCGAGCTATCGGCGTGGGGAGAAAAGGCGATCCAGCCGGGTGACGCTGGCGGTACCGATCCGGGTGGACGGAGAAAACATTGCGGGTGAAAAATTCATTATCAGCACGGTGACCGTGGCGCTCAGCCAGTTTGGATGTTTGATCCAACTGGACGAAGATGTACTGGTGGATCAGACCCTGGTGTTGATGAACGAACATACGAGGCAGTCGGCGCAAGGGAGGATTGTGTCAACCAGGCGGCAGCGGAACGGGCACAAGCATGTGGGAGTCGAATTTATTTCGCCGAGCGAAAATTTCTGGCGAATGACATTTGTGAAACCGGGCGCGAAATCGTTGAAGAGAATTTACGGGACGCCGGAGACGTAGGCAGCGTTTAGTGATGGTCGGACATGCCGGGCATGTCCTGCATATTGTGTGCCGGAGCTTTTGCTGGATGGCGAAGCGGGGCGAGAGCGGCGTCATTGGCGGGAACGAAGTAGCCGACGACGATGCCCATTGCTCCTTGACGAAGAGGGTGGCCTGAAGTGTTGTCGTAATTGGCAGTGATTTTGAGTTGATCGCGCGCAGCGAGTTTTTTCCCACCTGTAGAAAAGAAAGTTTCGACCGGCATGCTCAGAAGATGGCCTTTGTCGTCGGTCTTTGCTTTGAGTGTGGCGATAGGTTCTTTTTTTGACGCGTCTTCCAGAGAAATTTGTTGTGCGTAGTCGTGCATGTGGCCTCCGACGCCGAGAAGGACGCCGTCGTATTTGACGGCGACGGTGCCGGACTTTTCACTGGGGCCAGCAGGAAGATCGTAACCGGAGTTTCCGCAGGAGGAGACGTCCATCCAGGCAGGATAGAAACTCTTGACGGGGGCGGGAGATGCGTCATCGAGATACTGGATTGTGATTTCAAGGTATGCGGCGTCGTAAGAAATGGAAGTGGGATTGTGAATCATGGTTTCGACGCGGATACGGTCGTCTTTCTGGACGCGATAACCGAAGCCGGGGACTGCGGCCCAGTCAGTTAGCTCGCCGCCGGCGCCGAAGATGTGTTCGTCTTTATTGGGACAGAGAAAGTCGGAACGATTTTCATTCCAAAACGCGACGTGATGGAGAACCGTGCCTGGAACAGGATTGCCGGAAGCGTCGACAATGCTGGGATGGAAAGAAAGCAGCCAACCGGTCATGGGAATGGACCAGACGAGATCGGGGGGCTGGGGCATTTTCATGTGAGAAGTGTTGGCGGGAAGATGCATGGGGCCGACGCGAAGGGTGATGGTGCGGGAAGCGGCGTCAACGTTTTGGCCGAGAGACACGCCGGTGGCCATGGCGTGATGCATACCGCCTTGCATGAAACCGCCATTTTGTTCGTTGACTCGGTGCATGTGGCTGCGCTGCTGCGGGGCAGTGGCAGGCGATCCCTGTGGAAAAGCCGGAAGTGTAGCGAGTAGAAGAATCGCGACGAAGAGTAGACGGAGTTTCATAAAAATACCTCGGCGACGGCAGGAGACGCGGTTTTCCACACCATGATACGACAAAGGCGTTGAGAATCGTCTTGGCCAAGAATGAGGAATAACGAAGAGCTCCAAGGGTTTTCGAAAGTCGCAGAAATCATTTAAAATAATGGGTAGAGTGGGCGTGTAGCTCAGCTGGGAGAGCGCGTGCTTTGCAAGCATGAGGTCGCAGGTTCGATCCCTGTCACGTCCACCAAAGTCCGTCGGTCCAAATAACAATCACAACTTGCTACATCGGCTTGGGGAGATGCTTCATTTAAGGCGTGTGGAGAAAAGGAAGTCCCCCGGGCGAAGAACGCCCGAGGAATGAGACAACGATCGTCTGTGGGTCTCGTCGAGTGAAGAAAACAAATTCCTCACCCTGGACAGAAGAGTGAGGAATTTGCGCTTCGAGTGAGAGCTGGGAACTAGCCGAGGCGTTCCGCCTGTACGTCAACGGGAACGCCCCGGACAAGGGAATCGAAAACCGGGGAGAACTTGGGACCGAAGGAGCTCAGGTAACGGAACTGTTCGTCAGAGACATTCGCTTTGATGCGAAGAGTCATGCGGATGCCCTGATAGCCGTTGCGAATGCTGGGATCGAGCCCGAGAAATCCACGAAGGTCGAGATTGCCTTCGAGAAGGGATTCGACCTGATCGATGGAGATGCCGCGAGCGGCGGCGTGATAGACCATGGAAGTCGTAACGCAAGACGCGAGAGCGTGAAGAAGGTGCTCGACAGGATTTGCCCCAGAGTCGTTGCCCAGAAGCACCTCGGGCTCATCGGCACTGAGAACCATTTTATTTTTGTGGCGAAGCAATTTGCCGCCGGCGGTGAAAGGGCGAACTTCGGAGAGATTTTCGCCGCCGTTGACCCAGCGATTCTGGATGCGGAAATGAAAGCTCCCGGCTTCCGCGGAATTTTTTACGGTTGTGACGGTTTCCTCCATTCGAGCGACGTCGACACCGTTTGTAATCAGTGAAAGAGTTTCTTTCATAGAGCGCTATCCTTTCGGTTATTTGGAATAAAACCCGTTTCCGAACTCTACAATTGGCAAGCGCGATGCCAGCTGTGCAATGGGCCTAATCCTTGCGTGTCAGCAAGATAGAGAGTCAAGAGTACGAGAAGCAATTCGCGAAAAGTCGCGAGTTGCGAAAGTTCACGGGCAGAGGACGAAGGGGCTGTGAAGCTCCCGGCAGATGCAAAAGAGGAGGAGAAAGTCATTCGTGCTCGCCGACGTTCCGCTTTGCAAATTCTTGAATCTCCCCCTTGCAATGAAGGAGGATTTGCTCCGTATTGCGCGAGGATTTGCCGTCCCAGGAATCGTCATCCTCGGGGATCCTGTCTGTGATGTGGCCGAGTTCGTGAAGAAGAGTAGTGATTTGCGCTTCGGACGTGCCGCCCTTGAAGGGGCCGACCGTGAGCATGCGAAAACCGAGATAGCGAGCAACGCCTCCGCCGGGCGCAAGCTCAACCGCCGTGGAATTTTGGTTGAAGAAAGCCCCGTCCAGATTGAGTTTGACTGTTGAATTGCGGCCAGCAAGCTGCCAGGCGCGAGCCACCCACGGATGCTTGAACACGTCTCCCCGATGGAAATCCGGCAGGAACTGAATATAGGAGGGCTTCACTTCTTCCGTCTCAAAGTGAAGAGAATGGAAAACGCCGGCGGGATCAGAATCTGATTCGCGAAACCAGGCGGAACAGCCATTTTCAGATTGCAACAACGCAAGCACTTGTGCTTTTGCTTTCGAAAGGGACTCTTCGCGGCGGCCTCCGGAGGCAAGTCTGAGGCGCCCAGATCCTTCTCTCTTGGGAGATGCCTGGACGAACGCAGGGAGCGCGAAGAAAAGCAAGATGAACGCGCCCAAAATAGAAAGATTTCCTTTTGTATGCAGGAAAAACATAACGCCTCGTAGATGCGAAAATGGCAAAGAGGTTGCCAATCGCAGAGGCTATTAAATGGATTTAGTCCAGGGGATTTGCAGAAATGAAGGAGCGCGAATGGCTCGCGATAGTTCGCGAGTCGCGAGATTTCGAAACGCGCGAAGGTGGCAGAAAACCGAGTTCTATTGAGGCCGCCGAATGCCCAGCGCTTTCATGCGAGAAGCGAGCGTGGAAGGCGGAAGGCCGAGCTTGAGTGCGGCGCCGTTCGGGCCGGCGACTTTCCAATGAGAGGTTTCGAGAGCGCGGACGAGACTGGCCTTTTCCAGCTGGCGCAAATCTTCTTTGGTGTGAAGCGTTGAGGGCGAATTTGAACTAGCCTTGGGACGCGCGGCTTGCAGATTCTGCAACGGCAGAACTTCGCGAAGATTCAAGCGATCATCGCGAGCGATGATGACGGCGCGTTCGATGATGTTTTCCAGTTCGCGAACGTTGCCCGGCCAGTGGTAAGAGCGCAAACGGCGAAGGCAATCGGGAGTCAACTCGAGCTGAGGTTTTCCCATGCGTTTGCAATTGCACCGGAGAAACGATTCGGCAAGGATTTCGACGTCGGCGCCGCGATCGCGCAGAGCGGGAACGGACACAGGGAAAACGTGCAGCCGGTAATAGAGATCTTCGCGAAAACGGCCGGCTGTGACTTCAGCGGAAAGGTCGCGATTGGTGGCAGCGATCACGCGCACGTCCACTTTGCGCGTTTGGGAACTGCCGACTGGTTCGAATTCGCCTTCCTGAAGAACGCGGAGAAGCTTTGGTTGCAACTCGAGGGGAAGTTCGCCGACTTCGTCGAGGAAGATCGTGCCGCAGTTCGCTAGTTCGAATCGCCCGGTGCGACGCATAGCAGCGCCTGTGAAAGCGCCGCGCTCGTGGCCAAAAAATTCGCTTTCACAGAGGGAAGCAGGGATTGCGGCGCAGTTGACGCGAATGAAAGGCTTGGAAGCGCGACCACTGGCCTGGTGAATCGCCCGAGCGACGAGTTCTTTGCCGGTTCCCGTTTCGCCGGACACGAAAACCGTGGCGGGGGTCGGCGCTACCTGACGAATGGCGGTGAGAAGTTCCCGGATCGCCGGGCTATTACCGAGGATTTCGCTGCCGTGCTGCTGTTCGTTGATTTCTTCCCAGAGATAGGCGGTCTCTTCCTGCAATTCGCGCAGGCGGCGTTCCGCGGCGAGTTGATCCTGAACGTTTCGAAGAATCAAGCTGTAACGGTGGTGGCCTTGAACGGCGAACTGGGAAACAGTGGCTTCCGCCGGGAAAGTGGAGCCGTCGGCGCGAAGAGCTTCGAAACCACCGGGGATCCATGCAAATGG
>Ga0126384_10002403_pt1 | contig 11349 bp, 14 predicted proteins | sample PanSoiMetPlot_36_FD_92543 | JGI IMG/M metagenome (GOLD analysis project Ga0126384, IMG submission 92543) | Tropical forest soil microbial communities from Panama - MetaG Plot_36 | ecosystem: Environmental > Terrestrial > Soil > Tropical forest > Bulk soil | place: Panama | collected 2016-02-17 | reverse complement strand
TTCAGGCGGGGTTGCAGACCACTGCCTGGATGGTCGGCAAACCTTCCCTAATCCGATAAGGTAAGGATTGCTCGTGAACCGCCCGGGATCGGGGCCAACTGCTCAGTCCATACAGGTTTGCTGCGCTAAATGCTGTAGTGGGCAACAACCCGTGTCACCTTGCCACTAGCGCCCAAGTCCATAAACTCACCTGTGCGCGTCCCCTTTTGATTCGTGTAATACAGCACTAAGCTGTTCAGACCCGCCAGGACATCCTTCAGATCGAAGTGCAGTTCGGGGTAGGCTGCCAGTCCGCGCTGAAAGTATTCTCTCAGGGAGGCTTTACCACTCACCTTTCCGTTAGGGATGCCTAGAAGCTGCTCGGCAACCGGCGAGATCAGTTCGACTCGTTCATCATAGTGGCTGATGATCGCTTCCAAATCATGAGCATTCCAAGCTGCAACCCAATCCTCGGCCAATTGGCGAATCTCATCTCGTGTCACGTGTCATTCCCTCCAGTTTCGAATTTGTCTTGCATAGAGCCTTAACGGAAACTTTGCACTGTGGCTTTACATTATGAATGGATTGTGGCAACACGGACACTGGACCGAAACGGGGTTCGTGGAGATTAAAAGTTCATTTGCTGAATCCGGGGCACGGACCACAAGCGGACTTCGGGGCGTTTGTTGGTGTGAAGGGGATTTCGCGACAGCTATCCCTTCGATCCTGCGACTTAGTTCCCAGAAGCCCATTTCTGGCCAACATTAGGCAATACAGAAGTTGAACTGCGGGGACGCGTTGCACTTCAGCTTGGCTCGATCACTACTCGCTGGGGCGGTGCGCGTTCGCTGCAGGAATTGCGGTAGTGCTCCCAATCATCGGCTTCCGTGAGTTTTGGAGCTGCGCTTAGTGCACTTGCACTTCTTCAGCTTCTCCTCGTCCTTGCCGTGTGCGCCTTCGCGGAGAAGCTCGGATTTTCCTTGTTGTACGCGTTGAATCCTGCGGTCATTCGCTGAAGCCGGGCAGCTCGACTCGTTTCGCAATGTGATCCTTGATCCAATGCGGGTCCCACCATTCCTTCGGGTCTATCTGTACCCCATCGAGCTGCATGGCAAAGTGAATATGGTCGCCACCGGCCATCCCTGTCTGTCCACTCAGTCCCATGACCTGCCCCTGTTTCACCATGTCTCCTTCGTGCACATCGATTCTGCTGAGGTGACCGTAGATGGACTGCAAACCGTAACCATGATCGACGACGATGCAGTTGCCGTAGATGCCGAGTGGAGCCGCATAGACGACCTTCCCATCGTTGGAGGCTTGTACTCCGACGTGCTGCGTAACCGCGAAATCGTATCCGAGGTGAACCTGCTGGTCGACCTTCTTTCCGTGATAGATGTAGTTCCTAACGTCTGCGAAACTAGCCTCGGCTTGGGAATGAGCTTGCCTGATGAACGGCCGCGACCACAAGAACCCGTCGGCGGTTTTGAGACGCAGATCCGAAAGAGTCTGATTGTTGCTGCGGCGCATTTCGCTGTTGACCCTTACGAACCGCTCGATCGGGTCACCGGCACCGTTCGGATCGAGTTCACTCACAACTTTCTGCAGAAATGCGTCGCTCATCTGTAAGTCATGCCTCGTATATTTCGGCTGTTCCTTTTTGGGGAATTGGACAACCAATGGGCTAGTTGCCTCATCTCCAGCGCCGTTTGACGCGAACACCACCGGCACAGTTCCCAAAGGCATGTTCCAGGCAAACGCGTAGAGCGAAAACATGCCAGGTTTGCCGCCGGGCATAGGCCATCCACGAAACTTTTCTTCACCCACCCGCACGCCCGCCTCTGTCCAAGTGCCAGAGACAGTAAATGTCGCCAGGTCAGCCATACCCAAGTACAGATAGTGCTGATCTGAGTCAGCGCTTACACTTGGCGGTGACGTCAGGACCGTGATTTCAGCTTGCCAACGACCAGTTTTCCGAAGGAAGTCGTTGGAACTCGCTTCAATGACCAGTTTCGCCTTGCCGTTTTGCAGATGCGGTGTGGTCTTTACACCGGCCGTAAAAGTCCACGTACTGTCCATCTGCGCGGAAGGGTGCAGATCCTCCCAGACTTGATAACGGGTGCCGTTCTGCTCTATAAATGCGGCGACCCTGCGGACACCATGCCGATCGCGGACATGTACGGAGATGGGGGTGGCTTGGCCAAGGACTGCGACCGGAGACATTAGGTCAACCGCGGGCGTTACTGATCGCAGCACAATCACAAGCAGTATCACGATGACGAACACAATGAGAAAAATGATGACTTTTCGCACGACTCATTATAGCGCCGAGACCTGCGAAACAGACGCGGAGGTGGAACGACCGTTCACCGATCCTGACGTGAGGTTTACGATGGGTCCTCAGCAATCGGTTTGGCTCGCTGGCGGGATTCCTGGCGAGAACAGCCCATCACGCCAGAGACGTGCTTGTGACGCGAAGGCGATTTATCGCCAGGAATCGCCGGCGGACACCGTCGGTGAACTCAGGATCTATTCAAGGTGTGGTTGCTGGCCACGTGGACCGCGAGTTTCTAAGTTCCCGATTTTGCGGTAAACAGGACTTGTCCATTTGTTTCCGATAATATTTGGAAGTGAGCGAGCCAGAAGCGTCCTAAATGACCAAAAGATTCATGCTTTTTCCGTCTCTTCTCTGGCTGTGCGGATTGTCTCCACTTGAATCATTTTGGGGGCTTCGGGCCGCCGTAATACCACCTACGAACTGATGACAGAAAGTAGTCTGCGGAATCTTTGGGTGCGGCCTTCTTGTCGGCTAAACCATCGTTTCGATGACGCCAGCGGGACCAGAGAAAAACAAGAGACAGGCCTGCGATCAATCCGAAGCGAATTGGCCAGAGAAGCCAGTCCACGGTTCTGGCGAGAGAAGTAGAACTGAACGTAAGCAAAGTGAGGAAGGACAAAAAGATGACTCAAGGGATGACTCGCCTGTTCATGGGTGTCTCGGTTGCCATTGGAAAAACAGTCTCGAATTGTTCCGCTTGCTTTGCGCGCCGCTGATAATATATCGGAGATTAAGCCCTAGTTCTAATTAGTTAACCGGTAAGATTCTCTGCGCATAAATCAACTTCCCTAATTCGCAGCAATTTGTTCAACGACGCAATGGGCGAACTCTCTGACCCTGTCTAGGTCATCTCCCGCTAATTTCGCGACGACTGTCCCTCGGCGAAACGCAATATCGAATCGGTTTCCATTCTTATACTTCGACAAATATCCCTCATCACCAATTTGAAAGACATTAACTTGCCAGCCCTCCGCAACTCGCTTATCGCGAACTGGTCGTAGCCATGCTGCCGCCTCCTCACGGCTCTCGACGCTGTACACAAAAATGTCAACGTCTTGCGAACGCGACTTCGGGCCTGATCATGTGCTGGTGATGATGCGCCTTTCACTAGGTACGAGAGGTACGCGCCCGGATTCAATAGCGCCGACGTACCTCCAGTCAGGTTCCTTTGCTTTAAGTGCCTTCTCTATGCGTGTGGCCAGTGAAGAATCATTTTGCGGGTTCGTTACAACTGAGGAGAACACGGCAAGGCAAAAAGCTAGACGGAAGGCGCGGAGCTGACTCGATTTCAGCGTAGGCATGCGCGGATACCGGAACTTGATGCTATGCCCCATTCCACCACCGGCACAATCGGAGTTTAACTCACAAAAGTGGACAAGTCCTGGTTTGTTAATCGTCCATCTGTCGCGGGAAATAGCTGGCGAGAACAGCCCATCACTCCAGAGACGCGCTCGTGACGCGAAGGGGATTTCGCAACAGCTACCGGTCCCGGCCTAGTTCCGAGAAGGGCGTTGGAGGCCAACTGTCACTCCGGATGGCCGACCATCTGTCCAGAAACGCGGCCCTTGAAGCAATCATACCGGCTCGCTTTCAATGATTGAATGAGGTCCAGCCGTAGGAATCACGCGGCTTAGAGAAAAACCTGCCTTCCGAAGTAAGGCTCTAAAATCGGATTCGGTTCGTTCTCGTCCCCCTAATAACACAAGCATATTCAAATCCGTGAACTTCCCCAGGTCTGGCTCGTTGGGCGGTTTGAGTACCCATTCAACTAATAGAAGTTTGCCTTCCGAGCTGATTGCCCGGCGACAGTTCGCGAGTATCGTCAATGCGGAGTCGTCGCTCCAATCATGGATGATGCGCTTGAGAACGTACAGGTCTGCGCCCGAGGGAACTGACTCAAAGAAATTCCCGGCTAGTATTTCGCAACGGGCAGCTACCTTTCCGCTGCGCAACTTTTCAGCGTCAGCGATAACGCCCGGGAGATCGTAAAGAACTCCCTGCAGATGCGAGTTTGCGGAGAGAATCCCTTGCAGCAGGGCCCCATGACCTCCGCCGACATCTACCAGTCGCTTAAATCCCGAAAATTCATAGGCGTCCAGGACAGCAGAGATGTCGACAGATGAAACCTCGGTCATTGCTGCGTTGAAAACCGACGAGTCCGCGGGATGACGAATCAAATAGTCAAAAAACGACTGCTGATACACACGATCGAAGACGGGCAGGCCTGTGGCTACCGCCGCACCTAGCTCGCCCCATGGCCTCCAGAAAAATGGGGCTCCCCACAAAACCGCAAGGGCGCGCACCGAATCTGGATGATCCCTGCGCAGGGTCTCGCTGAGGGACGTGTTTAGGAATCGACCGGCCGCGTCCTCGGCAAAGATAGCCAGGCTTGTTAACATGCGGAGTAAACGTTGGAGTGCCGATGCATCGGTGTTCGTTGTGCGCGCCAGTTCTTCCGCGGTTTTGGGTTCTTCAGCCACCAAGTCTGCGATGCCAAGGTTCGCAGCAACAGAAATCGCTTGAACCGGTATCACGCCCCAGATGAATTGGGTCATCTTCCATGATGGAGAGCTATCGAGTGGTCGAAAATGTTGGTTGCTCATCGCATTCCGCCTGCCCTGTCACTTTGCGAGTTGGATGCAATTTGAGAACTTTGAATCCAGGTCACAAGCGCAATTCTCCAGCTCAACACGACGCGGGGCCTCAAAACTTGTGTGCAGAGTCTGCTGCTCCGAGTTGCTCGCCTTCATACACTCTTCGTGGAAATAAAAGCATGAGCGCCGCTGAGAGAAACAAAGAGGCACCGGCAAAGGCCAAACCAGCGTGCAAGCTGCCGGTTCTCTGCCGAATAAAACCTGTCGCGTACGGCCCGACGAGGCCGCCGAGATTTGCGACCGATGTAATGAGCGCGATCCCTGAGGCTGCTGAAAACCCCGTCAGAAACTCGTTAGGAATGGAAAAGAAAGGCCCAAGGATGCTGTAGTTTCCCGTCACAGCAACCACCAAGAAAGCGATGGACAGAAAAGTAGAATGAGAGGCACCAAACGACAGCAAGGCAGTTCCACCGACGAGAGCTGAGGCGGCTACATGGTATCGTCGCTCAAGCGTCCGATCGGAGTGGCGAGAGACCACAATCATCATGATGAGACCGGTCAAGCTGGGAATCATCGTGGCGAATCCCACCATGCTATAGCTGTAACTGCTTAGTAGGGATTTCATCACCTGTGGCAGCCAGAAACTCAGCGTATAGGTCGCTACTCCATGGGCAAAGCCGATAGCCGCCAGATGCCACACTCGCGCGTTGACCAGGGTCCGGGCAGCAGAGATGCGTTGCCTTCTTTGTTTCTCGTGTTCTTCACGTTCGAGCTCCGCGGTGATCCAGCCTTTCTCCGCCTTGGTCAGGAACTCGGCTTCCACTGGTCGGCTCGGTAGCAAGAAATAGGTTAGACAGCCACAAACCACGGCTGGGATGCCCTCAAGCATCAGAAGCCAGCGCCAACTGCTGAGGCCTAGCCAGTGCACATGGTCCAGGATCAGCCCGGAGATGGGTGCTCCCACAACGCTGGCCACAGGTATGCCCGTCATGAACAGAGCAACGCTCTAAGCTTGCTCTCGCCGACGAAACCAGTACGTCAAATATAAGATAATTCCTAGGAAATAGCCGGCTTCCGCCACACCCAGCAAAAAGCGGGCAATGTACAGCTGATAGGCGGCGTGAACGAAGCCGGTCAGCGTCGCCACGGCTCCCCAGGTAATCAGAATGCGCGCGATCCAGATGCGTGCTCCAATCTTGTGCAGGAGCAGGTTACTGGGGATCTCGAAAAAAAAGTAGCCGACAAAGAAAATCCCGGCTGCAAATCCAAACTGCTGGCTCGTGATTGCCAGCTCCTTGTTCATGGTCAAAGCCGCAAAACCGATGTTGATGCGGTCGACAAAGGCGACGACGTAAAGAACAAAGATATACGGAATGATTCTTATCCGCAGTTTCTGTATCGTCGTGGTTTCAATGGAGATCGCAGGGATTCCCGGACTAGGTCCCACGCCCGCCTCAATTTTAATTCGCGCGATTCGTGTGCGCGACAAATTTGGGAAACTCTATTATTTGAACAGTTCACCCGTCAACCCTAGCCAGCGATTCTCAGCGGATGACGGACAGACCTTCCCTCATCGCCCCCTATGGAAGAGCTGCCGACGATGTACGAATTGACCTGGTCCGACGTACGAGTGATATTGCATATCATGGGGAGGTCATGGTGAATCGAAGAGCAATGCTACTGTCTATTCTTGGTCTTGGCGGCGTTTTCGCCCGATTACTTCGGGCACAAGAAAATCTCGATCCCTTGAAGATTATGCCCGAAACCCACAAACTACTTTTCGAGAATCAGTTCGTGCGTGTGATCGAATCCAGGGTGCCCGCTGGCGGCCACGAACCGAAACACAGCCATCCCCACTGTGTGACAGTCTGTTTGGCCGATGTCGACGTTGAGATCAAAACGTTTCCCGTCGGCAGGACTATTCGTACTCACCGCAGCGTGGGAACAGCCAGCTGGAGCGAAGCCACGGTTCACGAAGTTACGAATATTGGAAAAACATCGTCACACAACATTCGGATTGAGCTGAAATGCTGAGTCAGCAATATCGATGTTCACGAGGGAGGCGTTTACACTGAGGGGCAAACAGGAGAGAACCGGATTATCTGAATCGATTGTTTCTTGTTAGCGACCAACTGTCAGGAAGCACGGCGTGCCTTCCCTATGCTCTGGAATGGAAACTACTTTCCACCACCGCGTGTCGATGCCGCGTTGTTTAGTTGGGAGGCTGATAAGGGTCGGGCGTACCCATCTTGATCGGTGGATATCTCTTCAGACTATCCTCAAAATCATTGAGAATTTTCATCATCGGAAAGGTAACCCAGCCATTCTGAATAAGGACATCCTGTTCTTCCTTCAAGTCAGTGAGCAAGTTAATGATCTTTGGAAGCGGCAGTCTCTGTGGTGCGTCGTACATGTTCTCCTGCCAGATCAGATGCATTTTCCAATTGCGCCACTTTACCGCCTGCGGGCGGTCGGCAACATAGGCGGGGAATCCCTCGCGATTTGAGTTTTCCTGCTTGCCAAGGAAAAAATCTATCTGATCTACGCCGTCAATCGGGCGGTCCTTGGGGATTTCGGCTCCCCCTACGTGAGCAAGAGTGGTGAACAGGTCGACGATGTGAACGATCTCATTGTTCACGCGGCCCGCCGGAATTTTGCCTGGCCAGCGGATGGTGAATGGCGCACGCAGCGATGCCTCCGTGGCGGTGAAATAGGTACCCCTCCAAGGGCCACTGTCGCCTTCCCAAGGGTGAGTAGCCTCAGGGCCGTTGTCGCTGGTGAAGATGACGATGGTGTTGTCTTCAACCCCGGCTTCCTTGATCGCGTCGAGGATCTGGCCCGTACGATAGTCCATCTCAGCGAGGCAATCAGCCCAGTCGCCGTTTCCGGTTCTGCCGGCGAACTCGGGATTCGGCAATGTGGGCATGTGAAAGAGCGAGAATGAGACGTAAGCAAAAAATGGTTTGCCACTATGCGCGGTCTTTTAATGAATTCAATTGCCCGCGTTGTGATTTCCTTTTCCATGGCCCGCCTATGATCTAGGAACTGCGCGGCACCCTGCTTTGTCGCGCGCCGGGTCGTACCCCGGCTGTCTTTTGTCGGCTTGCTCTGCTCTATCTTTGGTGTATACTTCCATCAATTCACATCTCCTTTGCCCGCCGCCGTGGAAAAGTGACGGGCTAAAATTTGCCGAGGCCCTCAGGACTTGCTACTTCTGAGGGCTTTGGCGTCTTAAATGCCTACTCCGTGGCTGCCTGTTGCTTCTGCGGCTGAGTTTCCTGCGACACTTTGATCTTCCAGCGCCCGTGGCGCGTAATTGCTGGCAATCGCCCCATCCAACATTGTTTGTAGAATGTAGTCGAGGGTCTTACCTTCGCGCCTGGCAAACTCGAGAACCGTCAACTCTTGTTTCTTGGTCATGACCTAAAGCCCCTTTCTACTAAGACTAAGAGTACGGATAATACCGGTATGAGTAGTAATAGCGGCCCGGCCACTGAAACAGCAGGCGGGCCACACGAAGTCCCCGTGCAAAGTTGGACTTGTTCCGATTTCGGGGCAGGCAGCTAGGAAGCAATTCTCAACAAATGGAAGACAGGCGCGTGGGCTTGGCTCAGCGGAAGTTCAAGACAAATCCGGGGCTGCCTTCAGCGTTTTTCGATTCTCTGGCACTTGGGACACCAACGATCTTTACCCTCTAGCGGCGCTCGGCAAACTGGGCAGCGCTGTGGCACCAGGGATCGCCCCTAATCAATACCCTTGAAACGTTTCGAATCCGCGTGAAGGTTGTGCAGCCGTGTATTGCTAAGCGAGTCGCGATCCTCAGGTCCGCAGTAATTCAGCACGGCGTTAGCGACAGGTCGCCTGTCATGCCGGCGACGCCTCGCGGGGGCAGGTTTGAGATAGTGGCTTGTTTCGTCTTGCACGAGGCGGATGGCTTCCCGCAGGCCGCAGGAACCGCGCAACAGCATCCCAAACTGCCTTGCCGTGGAACGGGCATATCCAGCCTGGCTTAGCGCACGATAAGCAGATGCCCCATGTACGACCATGAGACGGGCCGAGGTCATTGCCGTGCTGTCACTACATGCCTGCATGCCATAAGTCGGATTCTACCCGCAGCCGTGTATGTGAACTGTATCGGAAAAGCGGTGGCTTTACTTGCAGGTGCGCACCTCCACGTTTCTCTAGTCTGCTTGTTGAAAACAAGGGACTTAGCGAATGCAGGATCTCGTGAAAGTATCAACAACTATGCCGCATGGAACACACGCGCACTTAGGAAAAATCGGTACGCGCCGCGGAGAGCCCATGGACCAGAGGGAGTCCCTCTGGAGAGACACTTCGCGTCGTGAAGTTAGGCTCTCACGGGGGCGCTAGGATTTCGGGGCCGGGATCGTGGCCGGTTTAGAGAGCTTAAACGTCAGCCGCGTCTTTGCCGAGAGAGTGGCATTGTCCTTCTTCTGCTCTAGATTGACGGGCTTGGGTTCTTTGTCGGAAGGGCGGCGCGAGTTGGTATCCAAGTCGCAGTAGATTCCGTCGACGACGACAGACGAAAGAGCCACCTTCAATTGGTGAGTCCTTAGTTTGGTGATGTGGCCAGTGATCGGGGTACCTCGGCGAAGTACGGTTTTCCCATCTACCTTGACGGGCTTTGCTAGCCTAGCCGAGAAAGCATCACCCCGTTCATTCTTGACGGTGTTTAGAGTTTGGCGGACGGTTGCAGTGATCTCTGTGCCTATCGGCAAGGTGATGAGGTGGAGTGGCGGCGTCGCATGGATGTTGGCCGCACGGCTGACCGTCGCCGCCTTGGCGGGGTCGGCCACAGGATTTGCAGGGCTGGCAGTCGCGGTACGGGCGGGGTCGTCCGCAGGACTGGCAGGGCTGGCGGTCGCGGCGCTGGCGGCAGCGCTGCTACTAGCTTGGCCAGCGGTTGGCGCGGACTGGCTGCTGGCTACTGTGGCGGGCTGTTCCGAGCACGCCGCCGCGGTTAAGCAGCCGAGAACCGCTGCCGCAAGCGATAGTTTGTGATTCAGCTTCGAGTCGAACATTTCACACCTCCTAGTGTGTGTATTCGCATAAAGAAATGCGAGGAGGTGGCTGGACAAACCCCTTCGCCTAGTCGTACTGGGAGTAAGGCGGATGAAGCCTATCACACCCGAATCCGCGTAAACTGTACTTACGTACAGGTGGCAGATCCTTCAACGTCAGTCTCACCAGTCATTTACTTGCGTCCTGTAAATCGCATTTGACACAAACAAAACGTACGTGTATGTTTTCTTTTATACGATCTGGCAGAATTTGTCCAGGGGATCTGAAACAAATGCCAAGAGAAGCCGCAAAGTCTCGCCGCAAACGCACTTACAGACCGCAAGCCCGCACGCAAGAGACGCGGGCCAGGATTCTGGATGCAGCTCAGACTATTTTTGCCGAGCAGGGCTTTGAGAAGACGCAGTTGGAGCAGGTGGCAGCACGTGCCGGGTACAGCCGTGGGGCAATCTATGCGCACTATTCAAGCAAAGAAGATGTGTTTCTGGCTTTGATGGAGCAGCGCGTGTACGCGAAATTCGTCGCGTTTTCCGAGCTTATGGAGCGTGAACCGGATTGTGGCCAGCGTCGCGAAATGTTCAAACGCTGGGTGCTTGATCAGCTAAGCGACGCTTCCCTGAGCACGCTGAACCTGGAGTTCAAGTTATTTGCAATGCGGCACCCGCAATCCCGCGAAAAGGTCAAACGGTTTTATGAATTGCTGGTCAAATCATCCGGCGAAAGACTTGTCGATCTGCTCTTTGGGAAGGGCCCTGATAAAGTGAAACGGGCGGCGGTAGAACGTCGCATCGCTATTCTGGGAGCTGTGCTAAGCGCAGTGAGTCTTGAAAGCCACTTTCGTCGTGAGCTCCTATCACGCACTCACGTCCGGGCAGTCACCGAAGACTTGTTCAACGCTTTGATTGAAGTCTGACCAAGCCTTTGGCTCAGAACCGAAGGGTCGTCGCGCTCACGCAACGATCCGATGTCTGACCTTGGATAAACGGTGCACGCATGATGCGAGTCTTCACGCGCCTTACCTTGTCGAGAGGCTCATAACTCGCCGCTGCCGTGACAGCGCACTGCTATTTAGTAACTGAAACTACGCGGCACGGATGGCTGCCAGTTCGCAGTTTGGAACCGTCAGGAACAAACATTGACGGAATCTGTGAGGCGACATACAGCGCGTACGGCAGGCCAATGGGCGGTTAGATTCGCGTATCCTTAACGGGGTGCTAGCGCCATTCGACAAAACGATGCTCTGAGCGAGGGTCTGACAATCCACCTTGGAACTTTCTCGTGCGCACGGCGCGGAAACGCCTGTCATTCCAAACTTCGAGAACGAAGGGCTCAGGAGACAACAGTAGCCTTTCGATGTATCAGGTCATGACGTTTCTTAACCAAGTCCAGAAACGTCTTCGT
>Ga0126384_10002402_pt1 | contig 11349 bp, 9 predicted proteins | sample PanSoiMetPlot_36_FD_92543 | JGI IMG/M metagenome (GOLD analysis project Ga0126384, IMG submission 92543) | Tropical forest soil microbial communities from Panama - MetaG Plot_36 | ecosystem: Environmental > Terrestrial > Soil > Tropical forest > Bulk soil | place: Panama | collected 2016-02-17 | reverse complement strand
GTTCCTGGTAGGAGCGCCTATTCGGCGTTCACAAAACCATAAACATCTTGGTGGCTGTCCCACCCTCGTTCTGCGAAAACAACTTCCTGCCAATTCCCGGCGCTCTCAGCTAGTGCCAGCATACGCTCATGAGACACTACTGAAATACCGTACCCATTTTGATCCTGGTAGTCTGCATAGCCATACCCATTCTCACGAAACCGCGAGAGCAATTCCTGTCGGGCTTTCGCCGTCAAACCATATGTCTTCTTCGTTTCCTGTATCCGATCGACCGAAGTGAGACCGTGAGTCGTAAACACGCAGAGGCCAGCAGGCGTGAGATGATCTTGGAAAAACTTCAAGAGATCAGTCGCAGCCTTCTCATCTATATGGGTGATCAGAGAACCGCACCAAATCAGGTCGAACTTGTCAGGCAGCGACAACTGTGTGAAGTCATTATCTGAGGCTAAGGATCTGACAGAGAAAACGCGTCTACAGAAATCCAACGCTGCACGGTCGAGTTCAACGCCGGTGATATACGCGTCCGGAAATCTGACTCTAAGGAATCTGAGTATTCTGCCATATCCACAAGGAAAATCGAGGATGAATTGGATCACTCTGTCTCTCTTTGATCTGTTGAGGACGTCTTCAATACAGCGGATTGCCGATAAGCCAACGGAAAGGTAATGCCGCGCACGGAAGGGTACATACATTCCATCATTGCCATGAACCTTGAGTGAGACTCTGTCGAGCAGCGCTTTCTCTTGGTCCGACAGAGCATTAGAGGACAAGAGACTCCTTTTTGCATGATGGAAGTCAAGAGCCTTGCAAACCCTGCGCATCAGAAAGCGATGTGGCTTGCGGATTAGGTTCATTCTCACTCCTTACCATATACGCTGAACAAGAATCCGATTGCATACCCCTGTATCCTCCATTTCCGACCCTCAGTGGCTGCGATGGCAAATTTCGCCGATAAGCTATATACGTACGGTTTTATTGACAGCGGCGAACCTACACGGAGGATCGTCTTCATGCCAAAGGTTTCGGTTGTCATCACGAACTACAACTACGGCCGCTTTCTTGAACGGCGCTTACGCTCCGTCCTCGAGCAGACTTACCAAGATTTCGAGGTAATCTACCTCGACGATTGCTCTACAGACAATAGCGAGGAAGTTCTAGCACAGTTCCTCAACGACCCTCGGATCCGTGTTGTGCGTAATACTGTCAATGGTGGGAATGCCTTTAAGCAATTGAACAAGGGAGCCCGTCTTGCCCAGGGCAAGTACGTCTGGGTGGCCGAAGCAGATGACTACACGGAGACGGACTTCTTGGAGACAATGGTACCAGTCCTAGATGCGCATCCCTCTGTGGGACTAGCCTATTGTCAGTCGCTGGCCGTCGACGAGCACGGCACTGTTCTGCGCTCCCTGGCTGAGTACACGGATGAACTCAACCCGGAACGTTGGAAACACGACTACGTAAACGATGGGCGAGACGAATGCCGACGATATCTGATCTTTAAGAACACAATCCCCAACATCAGTGCGGTCCTGTTCCGGCGCAAGACCCTCGAGAAGGCGGGATACGCGGATGAGACGCTCACCCTCGCCTCGGATCACCTCACCTACGTGCACATGCTTCTCATCTCGGACATTGCGTTTGTGGCTAGACCACTGAACTACTTTCGCCACCACGCCGGGACAATTCGACAGCAGTCGAAGCGAGAGGGTCTCCAGATCAAAGAGGAGTATCAAGTCCTCGCCCATATTCGAGATAAGCTAGGGCTCTCTGATAAGGAGGTGGACGTAGCTTATACGTACCTGGTAAACTCCCGTCTGAGAAAACTCTTTCGGTTGCGCAAGCGGATTCCCTTCCATACGGCAGTTAAGATTTATCGCTTTGCACGCGCGATCGATCCGCAAGTGAATGCACGGTTGATGCGCTACTTTTTCGCTGGCTGGACCCGCTCCCTCAGTCGCTAAGCTGAGCAGACGGTCGCTGCCTGAGGCATGTGGGGGGATGACAACGGGAGAGAAGAAACTTAGTATTGCGCCTTCGTACCACGTACTGCAACAATCGGTCAAGTCGAGTACAGTCTGCCACCACGAACGGACGGGTTAGGTGAACCAGTAGAGTTGACGCTTAATGGAGAGAAAGATAGGTTTTTCGGTACAGTTCTTACCAGCAAGAACAGTGTAGTATCTGAGTAACCCACACCATGCGTCTTGTGTTCATTTTTGTCCGGGCGTATCCCTGGCGCAGCGCTATCGCACTCGGTTGTCTCCTCCTTGCCGCTTTGGCTGAGGGTGCTGGCCTGTCGAGTTTATTGCCCCTCCTCGGTCTTGCCGCCCAGACTGGCACCGACCTTCAAGGAGCGTTGGGGGATTCTCGACTCGAGCGCATGATCGGTGACATTCTTGCCACTTGCGGTCTTCAACCGAGCATTGGCTTACTGTGTTCAATGATCGCAGGCGGGATGATACTCAAATCCGGATTCATCCTCCTCGCGCAGAAACAAGTCGGCTATACCGTCGCTCATGTTGCCACGGACCTCCGATTGACGCTCATCCGAGCGCTACTCGCGGCGCGCTGGGAATATTACGTTTGCCAGCCAGTTGGGGTTTTTACGAATGCCTTCTCGACCGAAGCGGCTCGTGCCTCGAACGCCTATCTGGGCGGCACGACGATGATTGCGTTGCTGATTCAAACTGTGCTCTATATAGCTCTAGCTGTTTTCGTCTCCTGGCAAGCAACGCTGGGCGTGGTGGTGCTTGGCGTGCTGATCATGTTCGTGTTGAACCGCCTGGTCCAAACGGCGCGCAGCGCGGGGGCCCGGCAGGTGAAATTAAGAAAATCGTTGATGCGCCGACTCACTGATGTCCTGTACGCGGTCAAGCCACTCAAGGCGATGGCGCGTGAAACGCTGATCGGCCCTTGGCTGGAAAGAGAAACCCAGCGTCTGAACCGTGCTGTCCGACGCGAGGTGTTAAGCACGGAAATGCTGCGTGCGCTCCAAGACCCTCTGGTGGTGGTGGTGCTTGTGGGGGGGTTATATGTCGGACTTGCCCGTTGGGAGCTACCGCTGAACACCGTCCTGATGTTAGCCCTCTTTTTTCAGCGGACGCTGCAGAGTTTGAACAGGGTGCAGCGAGAGTATCAAAACATGGCGGCTAGTGAGAGCGCCTTTTGGTCGTTGCGTGGAACCATCAACCGCTCAGAGGCGGAGTGTGAGGTCACGCACGGCAGAAAGAGGCCGATTCTCAGAGAAGAGATCACACTGAGGAACGTAGATTTTTCGTATGGAGATCACTGGGTTTTGGGAGACGTCTCACTCCGCATTCCTGTGGGACAACTGACCCTACTCATTGGACCTTCTGGTGCGGGTAAGACGTCCACCGTTGATCTGATCGTTGGCCTCGTGCGGCCGCAGGCCGGTGAGGTGTGGATCGATAACGTTCCGTTGAGCGAGATCGATCTGAATGCCTGGCGTCGGACGATCGGCTACGTCCCGCAAGAGACGCTGCTGCTGCACGAGAATGTGTTTGTGAATGTGACGCTCGGAGATCCTGAATTGACCCTAGCAGACGTGGAAGCGGCGCTCTGTGCTGCCGGAGCATGGGATTTTGTAGCCGCGCTGCCGGCAGGGATAGAGACCCCGCTCGGCGAGCACGGGTCCCGTCTCTCCGGAGGACAGCGCCAGCGTATTGCGATTGCGCGGGCGCTCGTCCATAAGCCGCAGCTGTTGATTCTTGACGAAGCGACGACATCCCTCGATCCAAAAAGTGAGGCGGCCATCTGTGCGACGGTGCAACAGTTGCGGGGAACAAGGACGATCATCGCTATCTCCCATCAACCGGCTTTGCTCGAGGTGGCTGACGTGGTGTACCGTCTTGAGGATGGCAAGACGCAGATGGTTGATCTCTTCTCCGATAGCCGATCACGGATGCAAGAAGCCGGCTAAGAGGGTTAACCCTTGTCTCTGAGTTGGATTCAGCACTCACCTTATGCAGAGTTGCGCGATGACGTACCTTGATTATGCACGGCTCAATGCCATTGATACCGCAGCTTTCCGCTCCCAGAAGCCGTACCCCTGGATCAACCCTGCGGGATTGTTAACGGAGGGGGGGTATCAGCGCTTACGAGAAACCCTACCCGACGTGACCAAGTTTACCCCTGACTTCGGGAAAAATCGGCTAGACGGAAAGCCGAGTCATGATCGTTTTGCCCTTGAGTATCACGACGATCTCAATGTCGCCCAGCCGTGGAAGGAGTTCGTCACGGAACTGCAGGGAAAGAAATATCAAGCATTTCTGTGTAGGCTACTCAATGTCCGTTCGCTCAAGCTTCGCTTCCATTGGCACTATACGCCAAACGGCTGCTCTATCTCGCCGCACTGTGACTCCGCACGCAAACTCGGCTCTCACATTTTTTATTTTAATACTCCTCAGGACTGGAACCCCGCTTGGGGTGGCGAAACGCTAATTCTCGGCGACGGTGGGCGCTTCGCAAGCGATTCAGCACCCCACTTTGATGACTTCGAGTGTGTAGTGGCAGCTGAGATGTTTGGCAACCGTAGTCTGCTGTTCGCTCGCCAAGGAAATTCTTGGCATGGAGTGCGTGAGATTCGTTGTCCGGAAGATCGTATGCGCAAGGTCTTCATCGTCGTGATCGACCGCTACATGCCTGTCAGCCGTATCCGGCGTTTTCTAGGCTATAAACCTGAGCGCTATTAGAAGCAGTAGAGATCTTCAGGAGCGCATCGTGTCTGAGATGGTTCTTCTGCATTTCAGACCGAATAAAGGACTCCGTTACAACATTCTCTTCGAGGCACCCCTTGAGAAGACGGAAAAAAAAGCGCTCCTGGTTGGAATCAGGATGAGGCTGATAGACAGTGACTGCATTGCGCTGCTGACCAGTGAAGGCTGCTTTGAGACGTCCGATCCAGCTGGCTGGATTGAGGCCGACTTCTGGAAGAGGCTGAGGCTTCCCCTCTCGTGGTACCCAGTCGAGTGGGAGTCCAGTTCTCCATGGCTGGGTCGTGATACGAGTGTTGTGAAGCAGTTTTGTCCTCTCATTGAGCGTATCAAAATGGTTCCATTCCTCTTCCAGTTCGCCGATACTCTCCTCAGGTTCCACGGATAAGGTGATCAAGTCCTGGTAGTCGAGTTCCTCAGCAAAGAGCGCTTCTATGAGCTCCTCCCATCTCCAATGCCGCAGCTTGCCACAGTCCAGCAGCATCACACTCGTGGCATTTTGAGCAGGAGAACCTTTACGTCGCACTTCTTTGCAACACAGGATGGCTTTGCCACCCATATCCCGCCCGAGGAGTTCGAGGATATCGGATACTGCGAATATGTCCGGGTCGATGACTACGGCTCTGCCTTCGTAATTCATGAGTTGTGGAGGCAGAAAGCGTAGCAACGTAAAGGACTGGAGGTCTGACGCTTTCCAGGTGCGATAGCTTCCTTTATTTAAATATCGCGCTCCGTCATACTTTAACAAACTGGGGTAATTGTCCAGGTTCAGAACCTGGACCGCGAACTGTTCGGGGTTCTTTGACATCTGCTTGAGCGAGTAGGCAGAGACCTTGGCTCCGACAAGCTGCTTTGTGTTAGTGTGAATGAAAACAGTTGGCTTCATGGCCAATAGCATAAAAACGGTAGAAAGAGGAACCTGCTCTGATCTGAGGCCACAATGTAGACAGGCCACCCAGGAAAGACAACCAGGGGGCGGGCGCTTGTTAGGTTCGGTGAGGTGTGATAACCGACGCGAACGGTATGGCCACCCCACCAAAAGTTTGGGTCCTGCTGGGCACCAAAGCCGGCGGCAACGGACAGTTGACGAGCTTAGCGGACGCCCTCGGTTGGCCGTATGAAACGAAGCAGTTGGTATACAATCTGCTGAACCGTTGCCCGAATCTCCTACTCGGCGCTTCGTTGCTTAGCCTGAATCGCCATAAATCCAGTCCGCTTACCGCACCGTGGCCGGACGTGGTAATTGCCGCCTCCCGACGTAGCGTACCAGTGGCGCTGTGGATAAAAAAGCAATCTGGGGGACGCACTCGGCTTGTGCACCTCATACATACCCAGGCTCCTCTGGATCTGTTCGACTTGATCATCACCACCCCACAATACTGTCTACCATCTCGGCCAAACATCCTCCACAATACAGCGCCGTTGAATCGGATTGCTGCTGAGCGCCTGGCTGCAGCGGCCTCTCAATGGGAGACTCGGCTCTCAGCCTTGCCCCGACCTTACACCGCCCTTCTCGTTGGTGGAAACAGTTCGGCGTATGAGTTGGACCCAGTCACCGCTGCGGACCTCGGCCATAAGGCGAGCGCTCAGGCCCGTACGACCGGTGGCTCACTGCTAGTCAGTACCAGTCCGCGCACGCCTACTGCCGCTGCCAAGGCGTTGTTCGCCGCCATTGACTGTCCGGCGTACCGCTATCGCTGGCGACCGAATGACACAGACAATCCGTATCTCGCGTATCTTACCCTCGCCGACAGTTTTATTGTGACCGTTGACAGCGCCTCACAGGTGGTCGAAGCCTGCCTGATGAATAAACCGGTTTATATCTTCGAGTGGCCGCCGCAACCTCTCACGCGGTTGGGAATGGAAAAGGTGCTTCAGCGCTGTCTTGGGCGACACAAGAACCACACGAACGGGCGAGGCCGATCGGAGCCGCAAGACGGACTCAGCCGGTTCTATGATCAACTGGTATATTGGGGACTCATTAGGCCAACGCGGGACTTTGCCGCATATCTGCACGCGCTCAAGGCACAGGGCCTCGTCACACAACTTGGTGAGACTAAGGACTCAACCCCGCCCCGGCCGCTCGACGATATGGAGCGCGCGGTTGTGCACGTTCGTCAACTCTTCGCCAACGGTGAACAGAAGCAAAGATACATCCCTCCATCATGAATGAGTCGCCCAAAGTTACTGCCGTGATTCCGGTCTATAACCGGGAAAAGTACGTTGGTAGTGCGATCGACAGCATCTTGGCCCAGACCTTCACCGACTTCGAGCTGCTCGTGATTGATGACGGCTCTACCGACAAGAGTCGAGAGGTCGTGCGATCTTACCATGACCCGCGGATTCGTCTCGTGTGCAATGAGGCAAATGAGGGCATTCCGAAAACACGCAACAAGGGCATTCAACTCGCGCGTGGTGAGTATCTTGCATTTTTGGACAGCGACGACTGGGCGTATCCAGAACGGCTTGCGAAGCAAGTAGCCTTTCTTGATAATCACCCAGATCATGCGGCCGTGAGCGCTTGGACCGACTGGATGGACGAGGAGGGGCGACCTCTAGGGCGAATCAAACGTAAGGCTGTTTCGCCGCAAGAGATAGCGGCCCAGCGGCTCTTCCAATCAGGTCTCAGGAATACTGCAAGTATGGCTCGGACTGTTGTCTTGCGGAACTACAGCCACCAAGAACAATATGATACGAGCGAGGATTTCGACCTTTGGTCTCGCATCGCGGCGAAGCACAAGCTGGCGAGCTTGCCTGAGGTTTTAGTACGCTGTAGAAGGCACAAGAGCCGTATTACCCGTGAACAAGCCCACCGCGGAAAAGACCGACGACTGGCGATCTATGCCGCTCAGCTTCACGCGCTCGGCATTGTCTTTACCGACACTGACCTCGAACGCCATTTCCTGCTGCGCAGCATGCGCAAGCAGAGGTTCACACCGGATCTCGCGTATCTGGAGTGGGCAGAGGCCTGGTTGCTGCGGCTACGGGAGGCAAATCAACGTGTCCAGAGCTATCCTGAGCCCGCGTTCTCGAGCGTGCTGGGCCAATTGTGGCTGAAGGTATGTTGGCATGCCTCGGCTGGCCTCGGGTGGACTGCATGGCGGTGTTTTTGGCACTCACCGTTGCGCAAAAATGTGTGGCCAGGATTGTGCAGTCTCTTCCTCCTCTACACTGCCAACTTCCTCCCGCGGGGGGGAAAGCTATGATCGATCCTTCTGGGTCATTCCAGCCAGACATGCATAAGATAGCAAACCGGGTCGCTACCAAAGCTCATGACACAGGGGCTCCGAGCCACATAGCGCTCTTTATGCCTTCTCTTGGGGGAGGGGGGGTAGAGCGTGTGATGCTCAACCTGGCTCGTACTTTCCTCGAGCGAGGGTATCGGGTTGATTTGCTGGTTTGTCGGACCGCGGGGTCCTTTCGAGACCAGGTCCCGGCTCAGCTTAACGTTGTAGCACTCCAAGCTGCTCCTGCATGGTGGGCGCGCCTCCTCATCCTAGCGGCTGACCCTAAAGGTCTAAAAACGTGGCTACGATCCCTGCTCTTCCCATTTCAGGCGTTCGAGCAGTTTCGTTGCTTTGCGGATCTGCTGCGTTACTTGCGACGAGAGCGCCCTTCTGTGTTGCTTTCAGCGATGACGAAACCGAATTTCATGGCGGTGTGGGCTCGACGTTTGCTTGGCATTCCGACGCGGGTGATCATCAGTGAGCATAATACGTTTTCTCTGGCTCAGAGTTTCCCCGCAAAAAAGCAGTGGGAGAGGCGACAGCGACACCTGCCGACAATGGTGGAGCGGGTGTATTCTGGAGCGGATGCCATCATTGCTGTTTCCAATGGCGTCGCCGATGATCTGGCACAGTGTACTGGTATCCGGCGTGAACGTATCACGACGATCTACAATCCCATTGTGACTCCGGAACTAGTCAAGCAAGCCACCGCGCCGCTTGATCATCCCTGGTTCCAATCCGGAACTCCACCGGTGGTCCTTGGGGCAGGCAGGCTTAGTGCACAGAAAGACTTTCCCACCTTGCTCCGCGCCTTCGCCCGCGTGCGGGCAAAGCAAGCAGCTCGCTTAATGATTCTTGGAGAAGCAGACGCCAAGCATACGACATTCCGAGCTGAGTTGATGACTCTGGCTACTCAATTGGGCATTGCCAATGACGTGGCATTGCCTGGCTTTGTCGCCAACCCTTTCGCCTACCTGGCGCGTGCTGCCGTCTTCGTGTTGTCCTCCGCTTGGGAGGGCTTGCCAAGTGTGCTCATTGAGGCGCTCGCCTGTGGCTGCCCGGTCGTAAGTACAGACTGTCCTAGTGGCCCAGCGGAGATTCTGGAGGATGGTAAGTATGGTCCGCTTGTGCCTGTGGGCGACGAGGTGAGGCTTGCCGAGGCGATACTCTCGGTGCTAAATACACCCCCCAACCGTGACCGGCTACGGGCTCGAGGCGCGCTCTTTGCTATAGACCATGTAGCGGATCGGTACCTGGAGGCGCTGCTCAGCTCAGCATAAAGAGGGGAAAAGAGATTCAGAGTGTGCAAAAGCGCAGAATACTTGCCGCGTTAATGCAATTTCGGCCGCCGCGGACAAATGGCTTCAGGATACTTGTGTATCATTCTGTCCGGCCTGTTGGCGCTGCCTCCCCGTCCCCTTACGTTATTGATCCTGAGCAGTTTGCTAGACAGATGGAGTGGCTGGTGGAGAAAAACTATCAAGTCGTTTCTCTTTCCATTGCTTTGGAAGCCTTCCGTACCGGTGGGTCTCTTCTGTCTAAGACAGTAGTATTGAGTTTTGATGATGGCTGCCGTGATAACCTCACGTACGCGGAGCCCATTGTCCGTCGATACGGATTTACCCCCATCGTATTTCTGTGTCCTGGCCTCTTTGGACAGCCGGAAGGAAAGTACCGTGATTTCATCACTCCTTCGCCCCTACTGACGCAGGACGAAGCCCTTGAGTTGATTCGTGCCGGATGGGAGGTCGGAGGGCATACGCGAAGGCACCCGCGGCTCGTGGGGCACTCTACTGCTGAGGAATTGGACGATGAAGTGGGAGGATGCCGGGTGGCAATTGGGAACCTCTTAGGATACGACGCAAAAATTTTCGCCTATCCGTTCGGGCAATTCGATGCGGTTGTCAGGCAGTGTGTTGCGCGGCATGGATACGAGGCAGCTTGCACAACACTGAGTGGCTTCAATACTGCCAGGACTGATCGCTTCGAGTTGCGACGCATCGTTATCCGCGCCGGGGACGATTTGCGAGAATTCCAGAGGAAGGTGCAGGGTGCCTATGACTGGCTCGGTTACTTTAAGCGCCGATCGTTAATGAAAAAAATGCGGCGACAAGCGAGAAATACTTCTGCACCCGAGTTGCTCCAGCGACTATGTATAGCACTTTAGCTCTAGAGCCTATGCTGAACTTTTAGAAAATAGTTGATTTCCCTCCAATTGCTTTTACATAAAAGCAAAGTTTTTCGCAAATGATCACATCTTCTCAATAGGCCATTCTTCCCTGGAAAACACAGACTATTATCACCGAACTTCTCTTGTCCACCGACAGTGTGTGGATAACACTACCAACCTCCCATGGGGGACGAAGGGGAGCATTCTATGGTGACTATGGAATTCCGGCACTACGTCAGCCCTTTCTCCCTCTTGGATGACTCCGCTGCCTGGCCCGCAAACTCGGCGTCAAGGGGATGACTTTGGCTGAGCGCCGAGGTGTTTGACTCTTCCCGTTCCCATGGCTCCACCGCAGATCGCTGCCGAAAGCGACGATCAACAGAACGAGAAGTGTTCCGAACGTGAGACCAAAATCCATAGTGTGCCACTCGCTAAAGATCACGAACTGAGTGCGGTCTCGTGCCCGGAGCCATCAATCCCTACGGGCATTTCTCTCTGGGATGTCAACTCTTTCTCCTTCGCCACGGCACGGACCGTCCTGGCCGGCAGGAAGCTCAAGAGCACCGGCATGAGCAGGAGGATCAGAACCGGGGTCAGGAGCATCCCTCCTACAATCACCGTGGCTAAGGGACGCTGAGTTTCTGAGCCAATACCGGTCGATAGGGCTGCGGGTAGCAAGCCGATACAGGCCGACAGGCAGGTCATCAGTACGGGCCGCATCCGCACTTCCGCCGCCCGCCGGACCGCAACCTCTCGCGCGGTCCCGTTCTGCTCGAGTTGGTTGTAGTACGAAATGAGAATGATGCCTTCCATCACGGCCACGCCAAAGAGCGAGATGAACCCCACTGCTGCGGAGACACTGAAATGGATCCCGGTCACCCACAACGCCCAGAGCCCGCCGCTCACCGCGAAGGGGATCGTAAGCATTACCAGCACGCTATCCCACAAGGAGTTGAAAGTGCTGTACAGTAAAATCAGGATAAGCAGGATACTAAGGGGCACGATATAGGCCAACCGTTCCTCCGCTTCCTGGAGTTCGCCAAACTCGCCACTCCATTGGATCTGATAGCCAGCAGGCAAGGGAATGGTCCGCGCTACTGTAGCTTGCGCTTCGGCAACCGTGCTCCCCAGGTCACGGCCGCGCACACTAAATTTGATAGGAATGTAGCGGTCATTATGTTCGCGGTAGATGTACGAGGCCCCTGATCGCACGGTGATG
>Ga0126384_10002401_pt1 | contig 11351 bp, 11 predicted proteins | sample PanSoiMetPlot_36_FD_92543 | JGI IMG/M metagenome (GOLD analysis project Ga0126384, IMG submission 92543) | Tropical forest soil microbial communities from Panama - MetaG Plot_36 | ecosystem: Environmental > Terrestrial > Soil > Tropical forest > Bulk soil | place: Panama | collected 2016-02-17 | reverse complement strand
GGGTTCATCACCGCTACGGTAGTTGATCCTTTCGGGAACATACTAGGCATTATGTACAATCCGCATTATTTAGATATGCTCGCCGTTCGCCAGAGGCAGTAAGAGGCTCATGGAACCGACTGGCAGCGAAGAGATTATTGAATGCGCGAATGCCGCAGAGTAGGAAACATGGCTGGGAAGCTGTCACGAGCAGCGAGAGCGCCCTTGCTGAGCAACTCTTGGACTTTATCAAGTTTGCCTTCTGTGATTGCTCCTAATATGTCCTGCGCGATGTCTTTATTAGCCATCGAAATCTCAACGCCAGAGTCAAGAATCAGCTATCGGGTCTTCAGAAGGATTCAGGCTTGATTCGTCGACATTTGCTTGTCTCGAACCTGTCTGAACCACTTCCGAGGCCTTATCATCCGAGATCTCATTACCCTCCTGAGTTGAGCGAATATTGCTCAGAAGGTTTCACCATATTGGCTAACAATTCAAGTGAATGTAACCTAACGAGTCCGCCACCAGAACTACCAGAACTAAATGTCTCAAGCCTGATTCTCTCTAGCCTTGTTTTATTTCCATTTCTGATCCGCTACTGCTTTAATAAGCTAATCCGAGACGGGACTAAATCCATTTTGCTGCAAGTGGCCGCGCGAAGCCAGTCGTCCGGTTGGCGTCCGAGGTGATTACCTCTCGCCATGGAGGAAGTCAATTGCTACTCAAGCAGAATTCAACTAACAAGAAGATACGTTGGGCGTGTGCCGCGGCTTTCATTGTAGCGCTCGCCTTCGCTGTCACCCCTCGTGCCCAGACATCAGAGTCCGCATCTGGCGAGGCAGGTCCAGTAAAGGTAGCGGTCCGGAGAATCACTGAGAGCCAGTATCGTCACACGATCGCCGACATCTTCGGCCCCGAGATCAAGATCAATGCTCGTTTCGAGCCGGAACGGCGCGAAGAGGGACTGCTTGCTATCGGAAGCGCCCAGCTTTCTCTAACCTCCGCCGGTTTCGAACAGTACTTCGCTCTGGCAAGCTCCATATCAGATCAGGTGCTCGGCGAAAAGCAGAGGACCAAGTCAGTCCCGTGCAAGCCCGCTGATCCAACCCAGGCCGATGATGCTTGCGCCCGTCAGTTCATACAGGCGTATGGTGAACGCCTGTTTCGCCGACCTCTGACCGAGTCCGAAACGTTAGCCCGCCTCAACACAGCATCAGTGGGCGCCAAACAGTCGCGCGACTTCTACGCTGGGTTGAAACTCGCTCTTACCAGCCTGCTGGTTGCTCCGGAGTTTTTGTTTAGAGTGGAAACCGCCGAACCCGATCCGGCCAATCGAGGGCAGTACCGGCTCGACAGCTACACCAAGGTTTCGCGGGTGTCTTTTCTGCTCTGGGACTCGGCGCCCGATCATGAACTTCTTGCCGCGGCGCGCAGCGGCGCTATCCATACCGAAGCCGGCCTCAAACAACAGCTCACTCGGATGATTTCATCGATCCGCTACGAGGACGGCGTTCGAGCGTTCTTTGCGGACCTGCTGCAGCTCGACGGATTTGAAAACCTGGTGAAGGATCCAACGATCTATCCCAAGTTCAACCAGGCCGTGTCCGATAGTGCCAAAGAACAGACTCTAAGAACGGTCGTTGATCTGTTGGTCCGCAAGCAGCGCGATTATCGAGAGCTCTTCACCTCAAACGAAACGTTTATCAACCGGCCGTTGGCCTCGGTCTATCGCATACCGTTCGCGTCGACCAGCGAGTGGGCTCCTTACACCTTCCCGGAATCGTCCGAGCGGTCGGGTATCCTCACCCAGGTAAGCTTCCTGTCGCTCCACGCTCACCCGGGAACCTCGTCACCCACGAAGCGCGGCATAAAGCTCCTCGAGATCTTCATGTGCCAGCCGACCCCGGATCCGCCGGCGAATGTAGATTTTTCGAGCGTTCAGGACACCACTAAAGGGACAGTTCGCGGACGGCTGCTCGATCACATGAATAACAAAGGCTGCGCCAGCTGTCATCGATCGACAGATCCGCCGGGCCTTGGTCTCGAGCATTTTGACGGGCTCGGACAGTTGCGGACGATGGAGAACGGCGCGCCAATCGATGTAACGTCCGACCTCTATGGCGTGAAGTTCGAGGGCGCACGAGGACTCGGCAAGCTTCTCTACAATAACCCGGACACTTCAGCTTGTTTGGTCCGCAAGGTCTACGCGTACGGTGTTGGCCGAAAGACCGACGAGCGCGACGAAAGCTATCTCGCCGAGCAGACCAAAGCTTTCGCTGCGAATGGCTATCGACTGCCCGGCCTGATGTCGCAGATAGCTTCGAGTCCCGAGTTCTTCAAAGTTGTGCGTTAGTCACGTGCGGCCGCGAGGCCCACTTCAGGAATCAGGAGGAGTCTTCAATGAACTTACCCTTCAATCGCCGCTCGTTCCTGCGAGGCATGCTTAGTGGCACGGCCGTATGTGTGGGGCTTCCAATCCTTGATCGGTTCCTCAATTTCAATGGCTCCGCATTCGCCGATGGAACGAAGCTGCCGGTCAGGTTCGGTACTTATTTCTGGGGCTTGGGCCTGACAGACACTCCTACGGGAGGCACTCGGTGGGTCCCGAGCAAGACTGGGCACGGCTACGAAATCATGCCTGAGCTGGAATCGTTGAAGCCCGTCAAGGATAAGGTCTCTGTATTCTCCGGCTTCCGCGCGATCGGTGATGGAAGGGCGAATCTGGTTCACTGGAGCGGCCATGCCTCGATCTTGTCAGGCATCGCGCCGGCTGCCTCGGGCCGTTTCGACGGACCTTCATTCGACACGAAGATCGCCGACGCGATCGGAGGAGCGACTCGGTTCAAGGTGATCGACATCGACGCGTCGATGTCCCGGCAGCCAATTAGCTACTCAACCCGCACTGGGAACGGTTTCGCCACTCCGGAGACTACGCCACTCGCTCTCTACACCAGGCTTTTCGGAGCGGGTTTTCAGGACCCGAACAGCGATGATTGGAAGCCGGACCCGTCGATCATGCTTCGTCAGAGCGTGCTCTCTGCGGTTAAGGACCAGCGGCAGGCTCTGATGGCTGGAGTGGGCAAGGAGGATCAGATCAAGCTCGATCAGTATTTTACCTCCGTTCGCGATATGGAGAACCAGCTCGAAGTTCAGCTTCAGAAGCCCGAGAGATGCGAGACCTGTGTCGTGCCCGGCGCCCCGAAAGAGATGCCGCGTTCAGCTTCGGTCGACACCGTTCGCGCCAACACAAGCGCAATGGCAAAGCTGCTGGGGATGGGTCTGGCGTGCAACCAGACGAGGGTCTTTAACTTCGTCCACACGTCGGGCACCTCGGAAACCTACCTCGCCGGTCAAAGTAAGATCTATCACCAGATCACGCATGACGAGCCCACCGATGCAAAACTGGGCTACCAGCCGGAGACGAGCAAGCTTGCGGGCCTGGTCATGCAGGCGTTCGGGGACTTCCTTGTTGAACTGGAAGCAATCAAAGAGGGAGAAAAGACGCTGCTCGACAACAGCCTGGTATTCGCGTTCAGCGACACGGGCTATGCCAAGATCCACTCCATCGAAAACATACCGATGTTCCTGGCTGGCGGTGCGGCTGGCAGGCATAAGGCCGGACAGCACATACACACCACCGGCGAGTCGGTCACTCGCGTTTCGCTGACTGCGATGCGACTCGTCGGAGCGCCTGTGGGTGAGTTCGGTTCTGCCTCTATGACGACCGCGCGCCCAATCACCGAAGTCATCGCTTGAGATAGGAGGCTGCATGAAACGGCACTTGATCGCAACCGTAGTGATAGCGATATCCATCGCGTTACCGGGATCCGTCACGTCGCAGCAGCCATCCAAGTCCGGCAAGTGGACCAAGACCTGGGTCGTCGAATGGAACGAGCCGGCTATGTATTACGGCGCCAAGTCTGGCGTGATCGATCCGGGATCCGATTGTCCCGCAGGAACCAATCCGGAGATCGACTGGGTTAAAGTTTTGGTCGATGCAGGGTATACGTTGGAAGAAGCCAAGTGGCTACGCAACCCTGCTAACCCCACGCGCAGCCCGCTTCACGGGCAGAATCAGATGGCCTTTCGGGGTAAGGATCGGGCGAACGTCTATGTGAATCCAACCTCAACGCCAGACCCCGGTCTGGTGGGCGTGTCAGGCACAATCGGCGAAGGCATAAATCTGGATGGCGACGAGAAGAACGGCTTCACCAGCCCGACCGGCGAGAAAGGGATAGACAACACCTTCTACAAAACGTGTGGCTGCTGGAAGACCTATCGCGGCCCGCACAGGCTTTCGAGCGGAGCGTTGCAGTTCAACGACTCGATGCGGAATGGTGCGTGGACTACGGTGATTGTGGTATCGGGTGAAGGTCGCGATCCGATGAACGACGACCGCGTCAAAGTCGGTTTCTATGTGAGCAACGACAAGATGGTGAAGGATGGAAATGGCAATATCGCATGGGACTACACTTTTCGCATCACGCCTCACGCGAGGTATGAAGGCATACTGCCGGCCCGCACTGTCAACGGGAGGATTGTCTCAGCTGCACCCGCCGACATCATGTTGCGAGACCCAGGGTATACGCGGGATCTGGAACTTCTGCGCGCACGAGTCGATCTGCAGATGAAGACTGACGGCTCGCTGACCGGCTACGTGGGCGGGTATCGGCCCTGGGAGCCTGTATATAAAGGATGGGTGAACGCGCGCGGCACGGTGATCGAGGTGCTTACGTGGGTACAGTTGCCTGCGGTCTATTACGCATTGCGACGCAATGCAGACTTCAGCCCAACGGGCCCGGGCGGAGAGAAGACTCACATCTCGTTCGCGCTTCGAGTAGACGCGATTCCTGCCTTTGTGATGATCCCGGACGCGAGCAAGGAAGTTGCTTCTGTCGAGTCTTACAAGCAGATCGCGCCTAAGGAGACGACAAGAGCGGCTGCCGGCACATACATGGTGGTGGATGGCATCGTTCCCGATCGGACGGGCAAGTATCAGGCGGGCCCGAATGCTGTGATTCTTCCGCCCAAGAGTTCCAACAACTGACGCTGTCCGGCCGGCCGTTCCTGAACCTCTTCTTAGAAGTCTTTAAAGGAATTCACCGTTCGTACTTAGAAGAGTTTCCAAGTAGAAAATAGTTCTGAAACGCAGCGGTTTTGACCATCCACAGAACAATCTACATCGCTTTTTACGTTAGGTTAGAAGAAAAACATGTATTGTTAATCCACCGATATGGCAGTGACAGCAGGGGTGAGCTATTAGCAATCATTCGAACTCATGCGGAATTGGATTTGGAATTTTAAGGCTTTGCTCAGCTGTACACCCGCGCACATTTCGGCGTTTGAACTAAGCCGGTACTCGAATCACGTTTATACGGCAGCGCGGTATGCACCATTCAAATAGCTCGCAGGAAATGTTTTGCATTACATCAATGCGCCCTGCTGATGCAGTGCATTCGCCACGTCACTCGCAGGTGGAGAAAAAATAATGTCCAGGGAACGTCGACTAATGTACATCGAGTTTAAGGGGGACAACATTGTCGGACCAGCTCGGATCGGCTGGGTTACTTTTTCCAAGTCTGGTAAATCGATCTACTACGATGGCCGTCGCTTCGAGAAGATTTCGGGTTTTAAGAGCAATTACTGGGATGCTGGGACCCATGAGGAGTACTGGATCTCCGGCTGCAAGCGGGACGGATCGGACGCACTATATTCGACAACAGTCGAGATCGACGTGGATGCGCGAGAAGAGTATTGGGTCAATATCCGAAACCTTCCTAAAAACAAGACACAAAGGTCGTTTAAGTGTGTCGGAAAGTACTCGAAGTAGACCGCGCTAATTCGCTCTCTCGATGCGGAGCACCTAATAGAATACGCGCCTCAAAGCTGCGCGGGCTTGAATGAGTGTCGGGTGGATTAAGGATACTCGTGAGACGGGCTCGCCTCGTGATTCTGATGGAGGGCGTGACTCATCTCGTCTGCCCTTCCAATGACATTGCAAGGAAAGGCAAAAGGGAGCTTTCGGCTCTGCTTTTCCTTTTACCTTTCCTTAATTCCAGCGCGCCTTTTCAGTATTTGATAACACCGTCCGCTACGACGTCGTATGTCCCATCCGTATTAACATCGACTTGCCAGGTGGTCATGCCGGTTGCATTCTGAAACCGTCCCGTGCCTCCCTCCCATTCATAAACCAAAACTGCGTGGCCGGTTGCGGGGTTGAGGGTGCCCTCGAGGCCGGTTCTGAGCTCGTCACCATTGGGCGCTACAAGCGTCGCTTCTCCCTCTACGTCCATCAATCCCGATCCATCCGTTGCCGGTGTGAGAGAGAGCGTGCGGTGCACGATGATAGAACCAAGGTGAGTCGCCGTTCCAGTTCCTTCGGCAGTGAAATGACCCTGTTGATTTGGAACCGGTGTCAACGTACCGTGCTCTACAAGATGAATGGGCCTGGTATGGGCCAGCACCGTCAGCGCGGTGAGGCTCACCAGCGCGAGTATCATCAAGCTGATGCTAATTTTGGTTAGATAATGATTCATGGATATTCTCCTTTTATGGTTTCTAGATAGGCTACGCGAACGCGAGGCGTCCGAGCCCGATGACGGAGGTTGCTTTTTATTTTTGTCGCTCAATATCTATATCGATAAATTGGAATAAACCGTCTCATCTGGGAGACAATTGTTTTTGACAGGCAAGTTGGTGAACTAGTGGAGCGTAACGGAGAAATCGCTGGTCTGTACGGGTGGCGCTCCGTGGCCGCCCCTCTTTGATAACCCTAATCGCCGCACGAAGGGGCGGCCACGGTGGGCTATGCGTACAGGACTGAGTGCATGGGCTACTTGCGATATCACAAGCCCACCAGAATCTATCGCTGGCGCGCAATAAAGGAGTGCACCACTACATCAGGTTAGGGCGTTTATTAGAGATATGAGGGAATCACAAGTGTACCATCGACGCCAAGCCGTTCCTATTTTTGTTTTGTTAATCCTGTTCGGGGCGTCTGTTCTTCAACTCCCACATTCGTTTGCTTCACAAACGAGCAACCCCGGCACACAGCGAGCTCAAACCACCCCGGTCCCTTTTGCGCGCACCGAGGCGATGATTCCGATGCGCGATGGCGTTCGCCTTCACACGGTCATTCTAACGCCCCAAACTCAAGCCGAGCCGCTTCCGATTATCATCAACCGCACCCCTTACGGCGTCAAAGAATGGAACAGCGACATGCTCAATGAAGCTTATAAAGAGCTGGTTGCCGACCGATACGTCTTCGTCTTTCAGGACATCCGAGGAAAGTTTGATTCCGACGGGCAGTTTGTAATGGTCCGGCCCCCGCGGGACAAACACAACCCAAGCTCCGTCGACGAGAGCACCGACACTTACGATACGATTGACTGGCTTCTGAAGAATGTGCCGCGCAACAACGGGCGCGTCGGGATCTTTGGGGGCTCCTATGATGGCTGGCTCGCCACCATGGCGCTGATCGGACCACACCCAGCCCTAAAGGCCGTTTCGCCGCAAGCCCCGGTCGGCGATTTCTGGATGGGCGATGACTTTTTTCATAACGGCGCGTTCCGACAGAGCTACGGCTACGAATATGTGAAGTTGGTAGAGTCGTCAAAAACCCTTGAAGTAGTCAGCTTTGATCAAGCGGACGCTTACGACTGGTATCTCGCTCTGCCCACACTCTCGAATATCACAGCAAAACTTGGCGGGAAGCTGCCGACGTGGAACGATTTCGTCGCGCACCCGAATTACGACACTTTTTGGAAGCAGCGCGCCGTCAAGAATTATCTCAACGCGGCGACGGTCCCGACTCTCCTTGTCGGCGGTTGGTGGGATCAGGAAGACCTGTACGGCCCGCTGGTCACTTACCAGGCGCTACAGAAGAAGGACAAGAAGGGGTTAGTCTTTCTCGTCGAAGGCCCCTGGAATCACGGCGGTTGGCGGGGGAAAGGGCGAAGCCTGGCGGAGGTTGATTTTGGGAGTGATACCGGAACCTATTTTCGCAAAGAGATCGAGGCACCCTGGTTCGCCTATCACTTAAAGAACAGGCAGGGTTTGAAACAGCCGGAGGCCACCATCTTTCAATCAGGCATGAACAGGTGGATGACGTACGATTCCTGGCCGCCGCGAACGAATGTGCGGAAAGCCGATCTCTATTTACAAGCGAGCGGGCGGCTTTCATTTGATGGGCCGGACACCTCCAAGGCCGCCGAAGAATTTGATAGCTACACTTCCGACCCGGCGCATCCGGCGCCGTATAGGAAGCGCCCGGTTCAGGCGACCTACGAGCCGAAAGGTTCAGGCTGGTATTCCTGGCTGGCAGAAGACCAGAGTTTCCTGGGACAGAGACCCGATGTTCTGAGTTGGCGGACAGAGCCGCTCGAAAAAGATGTGATCATCACCGGCGATATCGGCGCACATCTCTTCGCTTCGACTACAGGTACTGATAGCGACTGGGTGGTCAAGCTGATTGACGTTTATCCGTCGGAAGACGCAAAGATGGCCGGATACCAGTTAATGGTCGCGAGCGAAATCTTTCGCGGGCGCTATCGTAAAAGTTTTGAGACTCCCGAAGCGGTTGAGGCGGGCCGCGTGAACGAGTATAGCGTTGATTTGCACGGCAATGATTATGCTTTTTTGAAAGGACACCGGATTATGGTGCAGGTTCAGAGCACCTGGTTTCCTCTGTATGATCGCAACCCCCAGAAGTTTGTCAGTAACATTTTTCTGGCGCAGCCGGGCGATTTTCAGACGGCGTCGCAACGAATATACCGGTCTTCGCGTTACCCCTCGCGCGTGACCGTTTCAGTAACGGTAAGAAAGCAGAATTAAGGAGATGATTAGCGAATCTAAGAGAGCACGGTTCCACATAATAGTGGGCTGTATCAGAAACTTCGCTAGTGTCTGGTTGAAGCCTCCACCGACCCCGTGGTCAGTGGAGTCGTCGGTGCCGAAACTGGCGAAATCACTGATACAGGCCACTAGTATTTAGCTCTCCCGCAGGTTAGCGATGGCATTAGAGTGCTCGCCGTTAGTCCCAATACCAACACCGAACTCGTACGGTGTGTCGTAACGTATGGCCTCAGGGAGGTGAAAAACATGTTTTGTTCATCCTGCGGTATGGCGGTGACACCGGGCTTGAGCTATTGCAATCACTGCGGAGCCAGGTTGAGTGAGGCAAAAGGCGATCGCATCACCGAGTCATCAGAGGTGAGGCCTGAGACGCTGGTGGGAGCGATAGGAACAGTACTCATCTTCGGCCTCGTAGCTATCATCTTCCTGATGATGGCGATGAAGATGGTGTTCGGACCTGAAAATATGCATCTGGTTATCTCAGGCACCTTGCTGGGCTTTCTGCTGTTGCTGGCGGTCGAAGGGGCGTACATTTGGAAGTTTTTGGCTCTCAAGAAGGTTGCTAGAGAAACAGGTGACCCTGAGCGACTTAAGAAACAAACCGCGAGAGGGCTTGGTGAGGCAAACGCCCATACGCTTCCAGAAACAGCGATGAGCGTCACCGAGCACACCACACGTACACTCGAGCCAGTAGACATGAAGCATAAAACAGAATGACGTGCCGAAGCTCCAAGATGCACATCAAGACCAACAAGTGCATCAACCGAAGCGCGGCGAAACATGTGGTTTTATTGTTCGCTTCCTGTTCCGTACAGAGTTTGGCACGGTTGCAGAAGGGAAGCGGGCAGATCTAATTCTTCTAGACCGCAATCCGTTAGATGATGTTTCCTTTGCATCACGTCGAGTGGGTGTGATGATTAAAGGACAATGGCTTCCGCAATCCGAGCTTCAGAAGAAACTTGATGAGATCGCATCATCAAATCAACGAGACAAGTAATGAGTTTGCTGCGAAGGCGCGAACGGAATAAAGCGTTTGCCGTTCGCGCCTACGCCGCCGAGCTATGAGCCTGGCGCGTGTGAGTAGCGTCTCTACTCCTCCGGTGGCGGTACCGAGATGATTAGAGAGAAACGGAAATTGAGATCATTTCTGCGGTTGAAGGTGATTCCTCCGTTGGTGGACAAGAACGACCGGCCAAAGATGGGCGCTTGAGTGCTAAGACCGATGAGCGGAGGCTGACCACTTACGCCCGCGAATGGTTGGGGCGGAATCTTAAGCAAGAGGAAAAGATTCTGGATGGTACCCGCATTGATGCCCTCTCGTACCAGCTCGCCGATTACGTGTGGGTTCTTGAAATAGAACGGAGCGAAGTCGGTGTCCTGAGCAAGAAAGCCAGTGGCTCGGTTGAGCGGGTTTACCAGATCTATGGTTGCGGTGCCGTCTGCGTTGATCACACCCGTCGTCAAAACGGCCTCGGCGAACAGCACCGGAACGGAGGCGTCAACCACGGTTGTGTCGAACAAACCTGCCTGTATGACGATCTCTCCAGCCGGATTGATGGCGCTGATCTGCGAAGCCGGGTAAGCCACAGCATAGATGAAGCCGCCTGCCGGTGGGTTTATAAACCCGATGGCGTTACGCCCCCCAAAGTTGCTGATGTTGAAGACGCTGTTGGTTACGATATTGACCCCGCTATGGGTATGGCCCGGGTTAACAGCTACGTTTTTGGCGTCGCCGGGCTTGCGCTCGATGACCGCCTCTTCATCGCCGTTGAAGAACTCTTCGATGAAATTTTGCTGGCCAAAGAAGTTGCCGATCTGGCAGGTGAAATTGATATTGCCTGCCGCCACGGGCGATCCGTCTACTGCCTCCACGCCGACCGAATAGCTGCCTTTGGGCACCGGTATGACGTAGTTGCCGTTCGGAATGGCATCGGCGACGGTGGGGATGAAGAAGAGGCCGCCGGTCATCGGGTTGAACGAAAGGTTGGTCGTCCCGCTGAAGGCGCTCGCGGTAATAGTATTCGTCTTGCGGTCGACGGCAAAAAGGCTTCCGCCCGCCAACGGCTGGTTCAGTACGCCGTGGCGCAGCTCGCCGGTGATCAGGCCGTACACACTATCGAAAGCCACATCACCTGGTTGTAGCGCCGCCGGGCCTGAAGCGGCCGAGCCTTCGGGATAGAAGTAAGAGGCAAAGGCAATGTCGTCGTTGTTGGGCGTTCTTTGCGCCAGCTCCGCGGCCGGGTCGCCCGTGTCGATAAAAGGAAACATCGTCGCCCCGCTACCGTCCGTGGCGCTATCCTGATTGTTGAGAACGTGCGAGAGACCAAATGAGTGGCCGAACTCATGCACCGCGACGCACATCAGGTCTACAGAGCGGGTGACCGTGTCCACCTGAGCCGGGTCGACGGTGAAGCGGAGCCCGTTGCTGACTTTGGTGTTGAATTGCACATCGTTATCAAGAATCGTCCCGGCTTTGTAGAACCCGGCGGGGAACTCTATATCGCCGTCTCCGTCAAAAT
>Ga0126384_10002400_pt1 | contig 11357 bp, 4 predicted proteins | sample PanSoiMetPlot_36_FD_92543 | JGI IMG/M metagenome (GOLD analysis project Ga0126384, IMG submission 92543) | Tropical forest soil microbial communities from Panama - MetaG Plot_36 | ecosystem: Environmental > Terrestrial > Soil > Tropical forest > Bulk soil | place: Panama | collected 2016-02-17 | reverse complement strand
AGTTGACCCGATCCTTACCGCGGCTCCGACAGAAACCACTGCTGCCAATTTGCTCTCAGGATGGAGCATGAGCAGCGGCGCTGAAGGCGGCAATCAGTGAATAGCACTACTCATACTTTTTATTCAGGCGAAGATCACGTGACGTTTGGTTCGTTCCGATTTCGATTTGTTGGCTTATTTCTTTTTCTAATCTTCTCTTCAGCTTTGTTTGGGCAGGGTGGCGTTCTGCACGGCAAGGTGAGTGATCCGAGCGGCGCCGTCATTCCGAATGCCGTGATCACCGCGAAGTCAGCTAGCAGTCAAGAAATGAGTGCCACTTCGGGAGGGGACGGACAATATCAGATTAAAGGACTCGCACCGGGTCAGTACACAGTCTCGGCTACGGCGCAGGGCTTCGCACCATATTCCAAGACATCGGTCTCCGTGATCGAAGGACATCCAGTTGCTCTTGATATCCCACTCGAAATCGAAGTGGTACAGCAGAACGTCGACGTTCAATCAGAAGGAAACAATGTCGACACCAGTTCCGCCAACAATTCCAATACTGTTGTTCTGAGAGATAAGGATTTGGACGCGCTGTCCGACGATCCTGACGAGCTGCAATCGGAACTTCAGGCGCTCGCGGGACCATCTGCTGGTCCGAACGGCGGTCAGATGTACATCGACGGATTTACCGGTGGGCAGCTTCCACCGAAGTCATCGATCCGCGAGATTCGCATCAACTCGAATCCGTTCTCCGCGCAATATGACAAGCTCGGGTTTGGTCGCGTCGAGATCTTTACCAAACCGGGAACGGACAAGTATCACGGGCAACTGCAATTCAACGAAAACAATTCGATATTCAACTCGCGCAATCCATTTACCTCGAATATTCCGGATCCACCCGACTATCACACCGAGATGTATGAAGGGAATTTCGGCGGACCTCTAGGCAAGAAGGCTTCGTTTTTCCTGAATGCTCAGCGTCGCAACATCGGCGACGTTTCCATCGTGAGTCCACAGTGCGGAGATTTTGTTCTTCCAGAATGTACCCACCAGGCGGTGCCGAATCCACGTTCACGCACGGAGGCAGGACCGCGGCTCGATTATCAGCTCACCAACAGTAATACGCTGACCGCTCGTTATGAATATGAAGGATCACACGATGAGAACGATGGCATCGGTCAGGTTAGTCCGACCATCATCAATTTGCCATCGATGGGTTATAACACTGACAGCTCCGAGCACAGCCTCCAACTCAGCGATACCCAGGTGCTGAGCACAAAGGTCGTGAATGAAACTCGATTTCAGTATCAGCGGATTCATCTCGACCAGACTCCGGTGAGCACGGCCGCCCAACTCTCTGTTCCCGGATTCTTTGCGACCGGGGGCAACAGCGCAGGACATGTAGTGAACGGAGAAAATCATTACGAGCTGCAGAACTACACGTCGAGGTTGTCTGGGAATCACTCGATGAGATTTGGCGGGCGCCTGCGTCTGTCGCAGGCCTCCAATCAGCTTGCGCAGAATTTCAATGGGACATTTAGCTATCCCTCAATCGCGGCTTATGCAGCAGGCCGGGCAAACCAGTTTTCCATTGCAACAGGACAGCCGCTGATCTCGGACACGTTCGTCGATGTCGGAGTGTACGCGGAGGATGACTGGAAGGCACGACCCAACCTGACGCTCAGCTATGGTCTGCGCTACGAGACCCAGAACGCGATTCACGATTACACCGACTTTGCCCCGCGGCTGGGCATCGCACTCGGAGTAGGCAAGAAAGGTTCAACTCCAAAAACAGTAGTGCGGGCCGGCTTCGGCATCTTTTACGATCGTTTTCCGCAGAGTCTTGTTCTGCAGGCCACTCGTTTAAATGGAACGAATCAGCAGTCATTCATCGTGCAGAATCCGGCATTCGGGCCTGACAGCATCCCCCCATCATTCAATGGATTTACCGGCACATCTCCTACTGTGTACCGCATCGATCCAAATCTGCGTGCGCCATATGTAATGCAGACCGCAGTTGGCGTTGAGCATCAGCTGACGAAGGCGGCGAAGCTCTCCCTCACATATCTCAACGCTCGGGGATTGCATCAGCTCTTCACCAACAACATCAACGCCCCATTCCCGGGAACATATCCGTTGAGTCCGATTTGTCCTCTGGACTGCGCTACCGGCAATATCTACGCGTATCAATCCGAAGGAATCTTCAAACAGAATCAGCTGATTACCAACCTCAATATGCGCTATGGGCCGAACTTGTCGATCTTCGGCTTCTACTCGCTGAGTTTCGCGAACAGCGATACAGGAAGCGCAGGAAGCTTCCCGACCAATCCTTACGACCCGAGCGCAGACTACGGACGCGCAGCATTCGATGTACGCAATCGTTTGTTTGTAGGCGGCACTTTTACGGCGCCGTTGGGACTCCGGCTGAGCCCGTTTGTGTTCGCAAACTCCGGCCAACCCTACAACATCACGATCCCGGAGGATTTGCTCGGCACCTCAATCTTCAACGCAAGGCCCGGATTGGCGCCGGCATCTGCACAATGCGCCACATTCTCTACAACAAATCCGTTCTGCTTCTTCATCCCACTGCCAGGACAGGCCTACAGTCCAATCCCCATCAACTTGGGCGAGGGACCTGCGAATTTCTCCGTAAACCTGCGAGTGAGCAAAACCATTGGCTTGGGCGAGCTTCTTGAGGGATCCGGCAACGGCAGAGGAGTTCGAGGCGGTGGCGGTGGCGGTGGTGGCGGCCACGATCACGGCTTTGGCGGCTTCGGCGGCGGAGGCGGCAGGGGCGGCTTTTTCGGCGGCGGTGCCAGCAGCGGACATCGCTACAACCTTACCTTCAGCGTATCCGCACGCAATCTGTTCAATCACCAGAACCTTGCCCCACCGGTCGGAGTTCTCAGTCGGCAGGCATTCGTGCCTAATGCAACAACGAACTTTGGCGAATCGATGTCATTGGCGAATGGACCATTCAACACCCAGGCCGCCAACCGCCGCATCGACTTGCAGGTGCAGTTTTCGTTCTAAGGGTTTGTTCGGAAACTGACTCGAAGATAAGAACAGCGAAAAATACAGGGCATTTGCGCATTTGAGTTGAAGACCCTCGAATTCTGCCCAAAATCCGCAAAGTTTGCTTAGGGCAGGGAACCTTGCAGGGAATCTAGGGAAATTGGTGTTAAGTCCCAAACTCGTAAAGGGTTAGAAGCCTCTCGCAAATAGCAGCCAAGATCGAACAGGGAACCACCAGGGAAGTTGTGGTTCCAAAATGGAACCCGTACTGCGCATGGAGGAGAGTTGAGGGTGCGAACACCTGTTCGGAGTGGGACGAAGTTACAGGACAACTTCCGAAGCTCTCAGAAGCAGCCGTTCCTGTGCCAAGAGTTGCCTCAACACCTTCTGGCGCTCAGGAGTTTGAACTCGGCACGATCTGAGTTTCACCCCTCGCCTAATCCATTGCAACTAGCTCCCATCCAGAAAAAAAGCTTGACTTCGTCGAGCGCCTGACGGTTTACTTCGTGCCCAAAGAATTGGGCTGGGGCAGGAGCTTTGCCGAGTGGGACGAAACGCCGTTGCCTTGTGAACGAGGCTGACTTTCATGGGTTCAGCAAAACCGTGACTCAGCCCAACTAGAGGCCGCACCCTGTCTTTTTTTTCGGTACTGCTCCCCAACAACCTTCCCTTCAGGAGCGCATTCGTGAAAAGGACAACCTTTGTCGCACGTGTGGCGGTCGTAGTCCTCTGCAGTTTTTGGCTAAGCATTTCGCTATTGGGGCAAAGCGTCGGGTCACTCCAGGGGCAGGTAATTGATGCCACTGGCGCAGCAATAGTGAAAGCAACAGTTGAAGCTACCGATCTGTCGAACAACACAGCCCAATCAACCGAGAGCGATGTGAACGGATCCTACAGCTTTCCGCAGCTGAGGCCGGGCAGTTATCGAGTGAAGGCCACCAAATCGGGATTCGATACGATCATCCAGGAACGAGTAAGCGTTTTGGTGGCAACACCAACTCGATTGGATTTCAAACTGCAAGTGGGCTCAGTCACGCAGGAAGTAAGCGTAACGGCCGAAGCAGCTCCAGCGCTGAATACAGAAGACGCGACAGTAGGCAATACATTCGTCGAAGCCCAAATCAAGGCGCTTCCGTTTCTCGCTCGCAATGTCGTAAACCTGCTGACGATTCAGCCTGGGGTGGTGTTCACCGGCCGTTCAGATACTGATCGGCTATCCCAGGGCAGCATCGCCACCCTCGACGCCCGCGAAGGCGTGGTCGACGGCATACGCGGTAATCAGAACAACGTCATGCTCGACGGCGTGGACACGAACGACTGGTTCACGCAAGCAGCATTCACTAGCGCTCTGCCGATCACGCTCGACTCAGTACAGGAGTTCAGAGTCACGACAACGAACGCGAATGCGACAAATGGACTAGTTAGCGGAGCGCAGGTGCAGCTGGTAACCAAAAGCGGTACGAATTCCTATCATGGGAATGCGCGCTGGTATTATCGCACTAGCGGGACTGCAGCCAATTCTTTCTTCAACAACTTCAATGGTGTTCCTCGACCGAAGCTACAAAGAAATATTGCGGGAGGCTCTTTCGGCGGACCTATCAAGAAGGATAGGCTCTTCATCTTTCTGGACAACGAAGAACGTCGGGACATTACTGCCACGACTGCTGCAACGATTCCTCTTGTAGCGAGCGATGCTCTACGGGATGGCGTGCTCACTTATGCTTGCCAAACGGCTTCGCAGTGCCCGGGTGGCAGCGTTCAAGGATTAACGGCCGCTCATACGATTGCTCCCGGAACCTTCGGGATAAGCCCTGCGCAGTTCAAGTCGCTAGATCCGGCAGGGACAGGCGTGAACCCTGCGATGGCCGCTTATATGAATCTCTTTCCACATGGAAATGATTCGAGTCAGGGCATCGATTCCGGTCTCAATGAAACTGGTGTGAGATTCAACGCTCCACTCGCAACCTCCAACAATGTCTATATCGCGCGTGTCGACTATAACCTCACAGCCAATGGCAGACATACGCTAGCTTGGCGCGGCAATCTAGAGGGTCTCAAGACTGATCTTACTGGCGCACAATTTCCTGGTCAGCCAGCAGCGCAGGCACTGCAAAACAACAGCCGTGGATATGCCATTCTCTACACGGGACAAATCAGTCCAAATCTCATCAATAATGCGCGCTACGGGCTAACGCGTGTGGGAGTGTTGACCACGGGTGCGTCAGGGCCTTCGTATGCTGTTCGTGATTACGCCACCAACATTAGCTTTTTGCGCGGCAACGATCGAATTCAACCAATTCACCAAATCGGCGATGACGTGAGCTGGGTGCGTGGACAGCACACACTTCAAATGGGTGGCAATCTCTATTTGGTGAAGACCAATCGAGTGAGCAACGGAAACAATGTGTTTCCATCGTATTCCGTGAACAACGGCTTTTGTGTGAGTCTCTGCGGAGACATCGTAAATGCACTCTCCGCAAATCCAAGCTTTCCAACACCCTCAAACACCACAGCGATTACAAGAGCGGCGATGATGCTCACAGGCTCAATCACGCAGGTAAACGCGACGTTTCTTGGGAATCCAACGACGGGAGCAATCCTTCCCTCGGGAACTCCGTCGTCCAGACACTTCCAAGAACGATTCGGTGAAGTGTATGTTCAAGATAGCTGGCACTTCCGTCCTAACATGACTGTCACCGGTGGCCTGCGCTGGGGTTATGAGAGTCCAATTTGGGAAAATGAAGGAAACCAGGTTGCACCTACCATCAATATTTTGGGTTTCCTGGAGCAACGCATTCAGAACATGAATGCAGGCATTCCATCCGACGTCTCACCTCTGCTGAGTTGGGCGCCTGCCGGAAAGGCAAACAACGGAGCCGATTCGTGGTATCGCCCCTACTACAAGGACTTCGCGCCGCGCATTTCCATCGCGTACTCCCCCGGTTGGGAGAGTGGATTGGGTAAGACAATCTTTGGCGGAGCAGGCAAATCCTCCCTGAGATTTGGTTTCGGCCTGTTCTATGACAAGGTTGGCCAGCCGCTCGCACTTGACAGTGACAGCAGCGGATCTCCGGGCACAGCCACTGCACTGATCAACGGCTCGCAGCAGTTCACGTTTAAGACTGCTCCACGCTTCTCAGGCTCCTGCTCATCGACCGGATGCACAGGTTTGCCAGCCGCTGGGCCGCCATTCTTTAATCCTCCGACCGCTGCCAAGTTCCCGTTCACTCCGCCTCCAGATACCTCTGCGCTCGGATTCGGGGTGGATCCAAATCTGCGTACCCCGTACTCCATGCATTTCTCGGCTTCGTTCCAGCGTGAGCTTCCTGGACACACCGTCGTAGAGGCGGGATACGTCGGCACGCTTGCACGTCGAATCTTGGGCAAGATCGATTACGCGCAATACCTGGATATCCGCGACACAAAGAGTGGCGCAGACTTGTTCAGCGCGTTTCAGCAAATCGCGAAGATCGCAAACATTCCGCCTCCGGGCACCTCGTCGCGAGCGGCGATCAATCCGAGAGACATCAATGCTCTCAAGACAATCCAGTCCATTCCATTTTTTGACAACATGTTGCCAAATATGCCGGCATTTTTGGCTTCTGAATTCAGCACTGCCGGATACTCCACGCTGACTCCGACACAAGCCTTTTATGCCTTTGCCGTTCGCGCCGCGGCACAATCATGGTCTTGCGCTCTCTTTCCACTGGACACGGATCCGAATTTCTTCGGAAATCCAAGCCCATGGAACACCACGGTAGATCCGCAGCGCGACGGCATGGTGCTGTTCCAGCCGCAATTCTCCAGCCTGCCGGGATGGACCAACTTTGCCAACTCGAACTACCACAGTCTTCAGCTCTCGGTTCGCAGAAATATGAAGAACGCTGCTTTGGCTGCCAATTATGTTTGGTCGAAGTCCATCGACAACGATTCTTCGCCGGAAAATGCCGATTTTGGAGCTAACAACAACACGACGCTAACGGGCCTTATCCAGAATCCGTTCAATCTGAGATTTGGCCGCGCTCTTTCTGACTTCGATGTCAGACACAACATCAATGCCAACTGGACAGTAGATCTGCCCTTTGGCAAGGGGCAGCGGTTTGGCTCCAATGCTAATCGCTTGCTTGATGCCCTAATTGGTGGCTGGGAGGTCGTGGGTACATTCCGCTTCCACACCGGCTTCCCGGCTGGAATCACTAATGGCTTCAACTTTCCAACGAACTTCTTTCTGACGACCCCGGGCACCGTGACTCCAGGACTAGTCACGCAAGTAACAACCGAAGGAACGAACAAGTCAACAAGCGGTGTATCAAAAGGCAGGCCCATTCCGAATCTCTTCAAGGATGCCGCTGCAGCCTATTCATTTGCCAACTTCACGCTGCCGGGCTCTCCAGGGTCGCGTAACGTGTTTAGAGGTCCGGCCTACACGGATACAGATGCTGGAGTGAACAAACGGTTCAAGATGCCCTATAACGAGAGTCACAGCATCCAACTTCGCGTTGCCGCTTTCAATGTATTCAATCAGGTAAATTTCAGTACCTTTGTCGCAAATCCCGAGGCCCAGGCAACATTCGGAAACTTCAGCGCCACGGCCGGCCCTCGTGGTGGCGCTCGCGAACTGGAATTTGCCGCGCGCTACGAATTTTGATTGGGTGAGTTGCGGGTAAAATGAGGCCTCCAGATCGTTACGTGGAGGCCTTTCTTTTATTTGGCACCGCACGTTAGAGTCACACGGTCCATGCGTCGCGCTCCGATTCGCTCTGCTGGCGGCATGATTTCCGAATTCGGAAGAATGCCAGATCGTAGGGAATTTCTTCGCTGGTCGCTTCTCACAAGTGGCGCTGTTCTTTCGGGGGATGCTTTTAGTTCTCCGCGCCTCGTTCAGCATGCTGGAGTACGAGCTGAGCCTTCCAAGAAGAAGCTGGCGACCCTCGGCTTTGTGGACGAGGCCCCCGTTCCCCTTGGAAGAGTATTTGGGACTGAGTTGGATGGGCGCCTTTACACCGATCTCGAAGAGCTGACTCCTGAGATCCTGATTATTCCTGCTCGGTCGTTCTACATTCGAACTCGCGCTTCGGATTTGCTTGCCACGCAGGACATGAGTTCGATTCAGATTAACGGGCTGGTGCATCGGCCGTCTGCTCTACCGCTTCAGGAGCTGTCGCGTTCGGCTAAGCCGATGGGCGCGCACCTAATCGAGTGCGCTGGCAACGCACGCATCATTCATTTTGGCCTGATGAGCGTCGCCGAATGGTCGGGTATTCCCATTGCCGATGTGTTGGACAATTTCCAAAAGAAACCTGAAGCCACTCGAGTTCTCGTCTCCGGCTTCGACGAGTACCGCCGAGCTTCGAATAGTTCTTTGCCTGGAGCAAGTTGGGTGTTTCGGTCGGAGGAGCTGAAGTCGGCGAACGCTTTTCTCGCAACTGCAATGAACGGAGAACCTCTGAGCGCGGATCACGGAGCCCCAATTCGACTGGTTGTTCCAGGTTGGTACGGCTGCACTTGTATCAAATGGGTTAAACAGATCACGCTGCTAGATGACTCGGCCGAAGCTACTTTGCAAATGCGGGAGTATGCGAGCCGAACGCTGCAGAACGGAGTCCCGCCGCTCGCCCGAGACTTTCAACCCGCCGTGATCGATCAGGCAGCGATGCCGATCAGGGTCGAGAAGTGGAGTTACGGTGATCGCATTGTTTATCGCGTCGTTGGGATACTCTGGGGCGGGTCGAGCCCAGTCAAGAAACTTGAAATCCAGTTCAATCCCGATTTGGACTACGGGACAGTCGATACCGTACACCAAAAGGGGAATGATCCGTGGAGCTTCTGGAGTCATGATTGGTTTCCAGGAAAGGTGGGGAGGTACAGCATCCGCGTGCGAGTGAAAGAGCCGCATGTGCGTACACGCAGACTGGATGAAGGATTTTACATTCGCAGCGTGGAGGTCAAGGAAGTCTAACGATGTTTATGAGTAGAGAGCATCAGAGAGAGATTACTCCGTCTGCTTCAAGACTCACGTCCATTTGGATAGTGATCGTGGCGTTTCTTTCATTGCCACTCTGGTGTCAGCAGAACCCTTCAAAGGAGATGGTCGGTTGGGTGCCTCGAGAAATTCTCGAACGTCCACTCACGTTGCGCCAGGGAGTCGGGGTTGTTCATCAAAAAGTGACTACGTCTTCTACGCAGGCGCAAGCCTTCTATGATCAGGGAATTGCATATCTGAATTCCTACGTTTGGATTGAGGCCGCGCGATCCTTTAATCAAGCACTACGGTTCGATCCTTCGCTGGCAATGGCGTATCTTGGCTTGAGCGATTCCTATATTGGACTGCAAGATGTCGCCGAAGCAGCCGCAGCCTTTCAAAAAGCGCAATCGCTAGCGGAAAAGGTCTCAGAACGTGAGCGCAACTGGATCGATATTCGCGCTCTCTACTTCGCCTTCCTGGCGAATAGTAGTGACATGCAAAGGTATTTTGCATACAGAAAAGGCATTAGCGATGCCCTGGCGGCGGACCCCGACGATCCCTTTCTCTGGATATTACGAGGCTTTGCCGACGAGGGGACTCCCATCGCCCATGGACAAAACGGCGGAGTCGATACGATCGCGTTCTATCAAACTGCGATATCGCTTGCGCCCAATAGTTTTGCTGGCCATCACTATCTGGCACACACCTTCGAGAATGTAGGGCCAATGCATCAGGCGCTTGAGCAAAGCGCGGTCTATGCGAAACTCGCGCCATCAATTCCACACGCTCACCACATGCATGGTCATGAGCTACGTATGGCTGGTCGCATCGACGAAGCGATCGCAGAGTTCCGGAAAGCCGACGAGCTCGAGAGTGCCTATTACCGTACTGAGAATATTCCAGCGAAGTACGACTGGCATCATGCACACAATTTGCAATTGCTAGCGATGTGCTATCAGACGAAGGGAGAAATGAAGGCTGCTGAGTCAGCCTATCGCGAAGCGTTCGCGTTGCCGAATTACTCCGATCTCGCCGACTACAACCGTAAAGCTTGGCCAGAGTTCCTTCTTGCCCGGGGACGTGCGGAAGAAGCGCTGGATGCTGCGCAGAGTCTTATTCAAAGCCGTTGGTCACTGGCGCAATTTGCCGGTCACTCGCTTGCAGGCCGTGCACTACTGCGACTGGGACGTAATTCTGATGCAGAACAAGAGGCAAGCGCGGCGGAACAGCAATTACAACAATTTCCAAAAGGGGCGTCCGATCGTTTCCCTGATGCAACTCATTTGAAGGCCGAGATTCTGCTCCGCGACAAGAAGATAGAGGAAGGAAATGCGCAGATGAATCAGGTGGAAGAGCAGCTTCTGGCATTGCCTGGCCCCGACTCTTGGAGTGCGACGATCTTTCAACTTGAATCCATCGCAACGCTTGCTCGGCAATTGCAAGATTGGGATTTAGCAGAATCTACTGCGCAGAAAATCAAAGATCACGATCCGAGTTATGCCGGCGGCTACTACGCTCTTGCCTTGTCGGCTCAGCATCGCGGCGACGCAACTCTGGCTAAACAATACTTGGCTACTGCTGACAGGCTGTGGAGCACTTCCGACGCTGACATACGAGCTCAGCTGCGGTTGCGATAAATCGACACAACCTGGCTTACTGCACGCTCAAGAGCTCGATGTCGTAAACCAAATCCCCAGGTGGATTGAAGCGGTTTGCAGGCTTCTCGCCAAAGGCCAGCGCTGCCGGGACCCAGAATCGAGTCTTTTCACCGACAGTCATCAGAGGCAATGCTTCTCGCCATCCCGCAGGTGCAGTAGCTAATGTGACGAGTGCTGGGTGATTTCCCATTTCGGTAGATTCAAATAGTCTGCCATCGGTTTTCCAGCAGGAAAAGTGAACCATCACTTTGTTCTTCAATGAGGGATGGGCAGGGCCGCCGCCAGCCTTTAAGACTTGATAAGCAAGACCGGATGCAGTCTTCGTCGCACTTGCGGGAGGTGAGGTTAGATCGGCAGGAGTCGGTGGAGCTTTGATAATCGAGAGAAGTTCCAAGTCGAACGTTAGATCCTTGTGCGGAGGCTCTTCGTCTTCTGGTCGTTTAATACCGTGATGGTGGTGTTCTCTGAACGTAAGATCCTCGGGGACCCAAAGACGTCTCTTTTCACCGATGACCATTTCTTGGAGCGCTTCGGAAACTCCAACAATGGCGGCGTTCAGGCAGAGAAGTTCCGAATTGTCCATGGATGTCGAGGTTGAGAACAACGTGCCGTCGGTTTTCCACGCCACGAAATTGGCTCTTACACAGTCATTACCAATGGGGCGATCGGTTCCATTTCCGGTCTTCAGAACTTTCATTGCCAGACCGGAAGGAAGTGTTTGCGCGTCGGCTGGT
>Ga0126384_10002399_pt1 | contig 11358 bp, 12 predicted proteins | sample PanSoiMetPlot_36_FD_92543 | JGI IMG/M metagenome (GOLD analysis project Ga0126384, IMG submission 92543) | Tropical forest soil microbial communities from Panama - MetaG Plot_36 | ecosystem: Environmental > Terrestrial > Soil > Tropical forest > Bulk soil | place: Panama | collected 2016-02-17 | reverse complement strand
TGCTCAGCCCATCCGTTTCGGTTGACCAATCAGCCGCTTTGCAAAACACGTCATGCGGAGCTCTGCTCGGCGAAGATGGACGCGACCGGCGGCTTAAGGCCCAGCGCGTTCGCTACCAGCGCGTGTGCCCAATTCCGTCCAATCGCCATCAAAACGGCCATCCCTTGCGCCGGTCCGACCGCGTCGACGACGTCCGTCAACTCGCGCTCCACGCCGCGGCCGCTGGTGCGAAGGGCGGACAGGGCGAGCCGTTGAATTGCCTGCTCGGTGGGCGATAAGGGGCTAGGTCCCGAGCCGCGGCCTGTCGCCGCAGCTGTCCAGGAGCGCGCATAACCCAGGCGCTCGCAAAGGCGCTCGTGCTGATTGCGCTCGTACTCGTTCCCGGTCGCGGCAGCGACGGTGAGCGCGACAAGCTCGGTGAGCCGTTCCGGGAGCGCCTGCTTGAGCGCATCGGTCAGCTGCATGAACGCCAACAGCGAATCGGGCTGAAGGGCTGCGCATTTGAAGAACTCGCCGAGGTATCCCAGCCGCGCCACCCGTCCCGCCAGGGAGTGGCGAAGGCGCGGGTCCATTTGATCCATTTCAAGGCGTGGGATTGCTGATTCCACGGTGCGCCTCCCTCGGCCCTCCAGCTCGCCTCGAGCCTACCGTTTTTCGAAGACCAGGAAGTATTGATAGGGAAGGAACTGGTATTCCTTCACCAGCTTGAATCCTCCGTCCTCCGCCTCGCTGATGACCTGCGAGCGCGGAACCAGCTCTTCGACCGGGTGCGGATTGCGCTCAGCGCCGGGGGCATAGTCGACGATCGCCATCCGCCCGTGCTCCTTCAGCCCGGGGGCCATGTGGCGATAGAAATTGACCCGGTTGGCGATGTGGTGGGTGGTGTCGCAAAAAAATGCCATGTCGACAGCGCTCTTGGGCAGCATCGGATCCGCTTCAACGGAGACGATGGTCGCGATGTTGCGCAGGCCGTCTTTGTCTGCCTGTTCCTTGAGGTATCCGAGGACGTCCGCGGCCACGTCCACCGCGTAAACCTTGCCATCCGGAGCCACCGCTTTGGCGAAGCGGCGCGTGAAGTAGCCCGTTCCAGCGCCGATGTCGGCGACCACGTCGCCGTTCTTGAGCTCCAACGCCTGGATGATTTCGTCTGGCTTCTGCCAGGAAGCTCTTTCCGGGCGCTCCCCGGACTTGATTCGATCCTCGAGCGGCCTGTCCTGCGTCTTCGGCGGCATCCGCTCCTGTTGGTGCGCGCAGGCAGTCCCCAGGACGAAAAGGATCGGCAACGCAGGCTTCGCGAACCTGGCGAGGGGTTGTTTGCGACTCATGTCTCGATTCCTCCCCGGCGGCAGAGCTTCATACCTGAAAATCTCGCTCCCCATGCTCAGGGCAGCGGGGCGCAGTCAAACGAAAACTCTCTCTTCCCAAGCGCGCCGGCGCCGCTTGAGAGACGCGCTCAATCGACGCGCTGCGACGGGAGGGTGAGGCACCCGTTCCACCAGGTGGAACGATGCGACCCGCCGAAGCAGGCAATCTTCGTAAGCCAATCGCAGCCAGCGAGCCTGTTGTTGACAGAGACAGCAAATCCCTGTGTAACTGCGCGCCCGGGGATCACGGGCTCCAAGGCAGTCCGAGAGCCGATCGGCAGGGACCGCAGGAGGCAACGTGCGCATCGTCGTGGGGCTGGCCGGCTCGTCGGGCCCGATCTACGGGATTCGGACCCTCCAGGCATTGAAGGAAGCCGGCATAGAGACGCACCTGGTAGTGAGCGACGGGGCCAAGCGCACCGTTCCGCTCGAGACCAGCTGGACGATGGACAAGATCGAGTCGCTCGCCACCGTTGTCTATTCCAATCACGAGCTCGCGGCGTCGATCAGCAGCGGATCATTTCCGACCGACGGGATGATTGTCGCGCCCTGTTCGATGAAGACGCTCGCCGGGATCGCCTACTCCTTCAGCCAGGACCTCTTGGTGCGCGCCGCCGACGTGACCCTGAAAGAGCGGCGCAAGCTGGTGCTCGTGCCCAGGGAGACGCCCGTTCACCTCGGCCACCTGCGCAACATGGTCCGCGCCACGGAAATGGGCGCAGTCATTCTGCCGCCGGTACCTGCGTTCTATCACCAGCCGAAGAGCGTGGACGACCTCATCGATCAGACGGTCGGTAAAATTCTTGATCAGTTTCACATCGAGCACGCGCTCTTTCGCCGCTGGCAAACGCCAGAAGACGACTGAGCCCGGAAAGGATGGTAAATGAAACACGTGACACGGCGGAACGCTCTTTTGTCGTTGGCAATCCTCTTCGCGCCTTCCGCGGCCTTCGCCATCGAGGTCAAGACCGGCACCGACGAGTACACCCTCAACATCGACGCCAACCTCCAACTGCGCTTGGAAGAAACCTGGGGCGGACCTCCGCCGACCACGACTTCCGGCGCGGCGCCCAGCGGCCACGTCAACACCGACATCTTCTTGCGCCGCGCGAGCCTCTCAGCGCGAGGCACGGCGCTCAAGTGGTTCTGGTACTACATCAAGCTGGAGAGCGGCAGGTTCGGGGCGCGTGGAGACTACAGCGTCGCATCGCTTCTCCAGGACGTGGTCATCGGCTACGTTCCGCAGCCGGATTTCTACTTCGAGGGCGGTTTCTTGAAAACGCCTCTTTCGCGCCCCTCAGTCGATTCCTCCGAGCGCGCCAACACCCTCGAGGGTGTTTCAGACATTCTCTTGTACCCGAATACGCGTGCTCAGCGGCAGATGGGCCTGCAGGTGCGCGGCCTGCTCTTCGACCACCGCTTTCTCATCCGTGGCGGTATCTACGAAGGCGCTCGCAATGGCGAGGCGGGTGGAAGGCCGGTCACCGCCACGACCCCGCCCGTCAATCAGAACGGTTGGCCAATGGTCGCAGCGATGCTTCGCTTGAACCTGGTCGGCTACGAGACGGGCTATACCTATCCAGGGATCTACGTGGACGGGAACAGCTATGTCTCTGTCGGCGTCGGCGGACAATACCAATCTCATTCGGCCGTCGGAGGCACGGTGAAGGACGATGGGACCTTGAGCGACTACGTCGCTCTCTCGGCCGACTTTTTCGCAGATGTAGCGCTGGCCGGCGACCAGGAGGCGGTCTTCACGTTGGACGGGTACCATTTCGACTATGGCGACGGAGCGCCGAAGACCGGATATGGCCTTCATGGCGAGGTCGGTTACCGCTGGGGACAGATCGGAGTGCAGGCGAGCTCCTACTGGTTCAACAGCGCAACCAAGGTAAACAGCTACCTCAGAGGAGCGGGGGGGCTGACCTACTTCATCAGCAAGCACAAAGCGAAAGTGATGTTGGAGTACGAGCAAACAATCGCCAACGGCACGCTCCCCAACCAGCCTGACCACTTTCCTACGCCTTGGTTGCATCAGATTCTGTTGCAGTGGCAGCTCCATCTTTGATCGCTCCGCCGAGCTCCTCGCGCCGCGCGTCGCACAGCAACAGCGCTTTGCGACAGGGTTCCACCGATTGAAACAATGGCGCCAACGGCCAACAGGGAGCTCGTGAGTCGAATTGGAGTTAACAGCCTCCGCGGTTGACACAGAGTTCCAATGTCTGGGTAAGTAAATGGTGTCTGCGGGACCAATGTGCCGTCCAACCATAGAGCGCCGGAGGCGCGGAATGGCGAGCAGTTCTTGGTGAGGGTCTAGAAGAGCATGGCTCGGCCGGCTACGCGCTCCGTCGAAGAGCTTGACCAGTATCTGGCGCTCGTGCGAGCAGCCGGCCTGGATGCACCGTGGTCCCGCCCAGGGCCGCTGATCGAATCGAAGAAGACCGGGGTTCAGCCTTGCGTCTGGCGTTGGGCGGAGATTGAGCCCCTGCTCCGGCGCAGCTCGGATTTCATTGCGCCGGGACAAGGGACCGAGAGGCGGATTCTTCGCCTCGCCAATCCAGGCGTGCCCGAGCGGACGAGCACCCATACGCTGTCCGTCGCGGTTCAGTACCTGCTCCCCGGCGAAGTCGCCCCTGCGCACAGCCACACGCCGAATGCGCTTCGCTTCATGATGCGCGGGCAGGGTGCTTATACGACCGTCGAGGGCGACAAGTGCCTAATGACGCCCGGCGACCTCGTGCTCACGCCCACCCCGATGCTGCACGACCACGGCAACGAGGGGAGCGAGCCGGTGATTTGGTTCGATGGCCTGGATTCGCCCATCGTGCGGTACCTCGAGGCGCTGACTCAGCACCGGCATCCGCAGGAGCGTCAGCAGATCGGGAAGGTCGCCGGGCTCTCCGAGCGATACTTCGGCACGGCGGGACTGCGCCCAGTCGGGACGCGCACCGGCACGCGGCCACAGCGACTGATTCATTATCGGTGGCAGACCGCCCAGGCCGCACTGCTCCAGCTCGCCCAGCTGGAGGCGAACCCGTTCGACGACGTGATGATGGAGTACGTCGACCCCAGCACGGGCCGTTCGATTTTCCCGACCATGGCCTGCTACGTTCAGATGATTCGTCCCAAAGTCCACACTCGAGCGCACCGCCAAACGAGCAGCGCCGTTTACCACGTCGTCCGCGGCGCCGGCTGCACCCTGATCGACAGGGTTCGGTACGAATGGAAGGAGGGCGACTTCTTCGTCGTTCCGCCTTCCGCCCGGCACGAGCACGCCAACGAGGGAAGCGAACCGGCCCTTCTCTTTTCCCTTCAGGACGTGCCCCTGTTTTCCGCTCTCGGCTTGTATCGCGAGGAGGAGTAGGCGTGCTGAGGCGCATGATCGCATCGAGTGTGAAATTAAACTCGGTTTCCGAGCTGGTTTTACCGCTCGATCGAAAAGTCGCCTCCCACGGGAGCAGAGCGATGCGAGTGCTCGTGTCTTGTGTCGTCGCGGCGGCGCCGGTCATCGCTCGTGCTGCCCCGGAGCCGGCCGCGCTGGAGAAAGCGGTCTTCGCCAGTCCCGCGCCGGGAAGCGCGGTGGGGCTTTTGAGCGAGGTGATCAAAGAAAAAAAGTTAGACGAGCACAACGGGATCCTCCTCGACGTGAAGTACTTCGATCCGGCGGCAACTGAGCAGGCCGTTGTCCTTCGGCGGGCCGAAGCGGGGATTTTCCCCGTGGTCTCGGCCGCCCGGGTGAACCTCACCGGCGAAAAAATTCGACTCTTCGCGCCCGCGCTTATCAATCACAACTCGGTTGTGCTCCAGAAGGGATCGACCGCCAATCGCCTCGCGGACCTCAAAGGGAAAAAAATTGGAACCCTCGACCGAATCTCGATGACCTACACCAGCCTGGCCACCGTCGCGAAGATGCAGGGCCTTGACCTCGAGAGGGATTTCAAGCTCACCCTCTCCCCTCCGCCGGTGCTGATGGCTCTGTTCAGTCGCGGAGAGCTGGACGCGCTCGTGGTTTTCGAGCCGCTGGTCACTCGATTGGTCAGCGAGGGATACCGCGAGATGATGCGCTTCGACCGCTTCTGGCAGGAGCAAACCAGCCAACCGATGGTTGCGCTCGCCATCGGAGCGCATCAAGACTGGCTCGCAGCGCATCAAGGAGCGGCCCGCAAGCTGTTTCGAACTGTGATGGACGCCATGGCCATCATTCAGGCGAACCCGAAGGCCATCGCGCAGGAACATCGCCAATCGCTGATGATCGAGAACGAGCAACAGCTTGCGCGGCTCGTGGAGCGGATGGGTTCGCTCTACGCGGCCAAGTGGGACTCCGCCCAGATCGGAAATATGAATTCGCTCCTCAAGAAGAACGTCGAGCTGGGGCTGCTCACGGCAATGCCCAAAGATGAGATCTTCGTCATCCTCAAGTGAGGTCGCCCAGGGCGCATCAATTCGAGAGGTCGCCCAAGGCGCATCGATCTGGCAGCGCTGGCCGGCCCTCGTCTACCTCGCTTCTCTCGCGACCATGGTCGTGGTGTGGCACGCGATCAGCCGGTTTTTCCCGCCGTCGCTCTTGCCGGGACCGATCCCCGTGCTCAAAAGAGTTTGGGAGATCATTGTTTCAGGCCAGTTCGCCGTTCACATGGTCGCGACGATGGTGCGAGTCGCGGCAGGCTTTCTCTCTGCTTTCCTGGTCAGCATCGGCCTTGGAATTTTCATGGGGGTCAACCGCACGGCCGAGCGTTTCTTCGAACCCAATATCGTCGTAGGGCTCACCATTCCGAGCCTCGCGTGGTCGGTGATCGCGCTGATGTGGTTCGGCATCTCGGAGCTCGCCCCCATCTTCACCATCTTCATCGTCCTTCAGCCTCTGATCACCGTGAACATCTGGCAGGGGACCAAGGCGCTCGATCACGAGGTGATTGAGATGGCGCGCGCCTTCCACGCCAGCCGCGCGATGGTGATCCGCGACGTCGTGATCCCGCAGCTGGTTCCCTTTCTCCTGGCTGCCACCCGGTTCGGGCTCTCGCTCGCCTGGAAAGTGACGGTGATCGCAGAATTGCTCGGGCTGTCCAACGGAATTGGCTACATGATTCATTACTCGTTCGGGATCTTCTCCATGCTGGATGTCTTCGCCTGGACGATCGCGTTTACGCTGGTGATGCTGGCGCTGGAGTATGGATTGTTGAAGCCTTTGGAGGCTCGGATCACCGGCTGGCGCCGGGCCGTGGCTCTGTGACATGCAGCTTGCGCTCCGAGGCATTCACAAACAATTCCCGCGGCAGAACGGCGGCAGCCTGGCGGTGCTGCGAGATGTGTCCCTCACCCTCGAGGCGGGCGAGTTCTGCTGCGTGGTCGGGTCCTCGGGGTGCGGAAAGTCCACCATCCTCAACATCGTGGCCGGGCTCACGCTCCCCGACGCAGGCCAGGTGCTCGTCGACGACGCCCGCCTGGACGCGAGCCGCATTCGAATCGGCTACGTGTTTCAGACACCTCGGCTGCTCAATTGGAAGACGGTGCGAGAGAACGTGGCGTTTGCGCTGAGGGCATCCGGCACCGCAGCGGCCGAGGCGCGAGCGCGAGCTTCGCACTACCTCGATCTGGTGGGGCTCGCCCAATTCGAGCGGGAATTTCCTCTGGCGCTCTCGGGCGGGATGCAGCAGCGGGTGGCGATCGCCCGGGCGCTCGCGATCGAGCCAGATCTTCTCCTCATGGATGAGCCCTTCAGTCATCTGGATGAGCTGACCGCCCGCGCGCTTCGCGCGGAGTTGCTGCGGATCTGGCAACAGGCGAGAAAGCCGGTGATGTTCGTCACCCACAACGCTCTGGAGGCTGTCTACCTGGCGGACCAGGTTCTGATTTTGAGCGGCCGCCCGGCCACGATCATGAAGAGCCTACGCGTCGGCCTGCCTCGCGATCGGGAAATGGAGGATCCCCGGCTGGTGGCGCTGCAGCGGGAAATCCTCGACAGCCTGGGAGTTACCGCGGCCAAGGCAGGCCCGACGCTGATCGGCTAGTCCAAGACGGAGAGCGTCCGCTCCTACGCACGAAGCTAATGAAAAAGAGCGCTCTGAATTGAGGCGTCGTCCGATTCTCGAAAGTTGCTCAACCCAACGCCAACCAGGCGAAAGCGCTGCTCTGGGTTCAGGCCAACGCGCTCTCGCAGCGAGAGGGCGATGCTGGTCAATTCCTCGCACGACGAGGGAGGAGCGCGCGGCGTATGGCTTCGAGTGAGAATTTTGAACTCGCTTGTCTTCAGTTTCAGGACCACGGTGCGTGGGATACGCGATTCCTTGCGGGACGCAGCCCACGCCTTCTCCGCGAGACGACGGATCATCGGCTCGGTCTCGGTCAGCGGCACGTCGCGCTCAAAAGTATCCTCGGCTGAGACAGATTGAGTTGGCCTGTCCGGGATAACGTCGCTGTTGTCGATGCCCAGGGCCAATTCATGGAGGCGCACGCCGCAGCGGCCGAAGCGGCTTTCCAATGTCGATGAATCCAGCTTTCGCAAATCGGCGACTGTCTGTACGCCGAGATTCTTTAACTTCTCTTCGGTCACCTTGCCGACGCCGGGCAGGCGCGCCACGGACAACGGCAGCAAGAATTGATCGACGTCTTCAGGCTGGATGACGAAGAGCCCATCCGGCTTTCTCCAGTCGGAAGCGATCTTCGCAAGAAACTTGTTCGGCGCTACACCCGCCGAGGCGGTCAAATTCAATTCCTCGCGGATTTGCTCGCGAATGGTGCGGGCCACGCGCGTAGCGGTGGGCAAGCCCGTCTTGTTTTCCGTCACGTCGAGGTAAGCCTCGTCAAGGGATAGAGGCTCCACTCGATCCGTGTGGCGCTTGAAGATCTCGCGCGTGGCAAACGAGACAGCGCGGTAGCGCGGAAAGTCCGGGGGGACGAAAACGGCGTCAGGACAGAGGCGCTCGGCCCGAGCGGCGGGCATGGCGGAGCGCACGCCAAAACGCCGCGCTTCATACGAAGCGGCGCAGACCACGGAGCGGTTGCCGCGCCAAGCGACAATTACAGGCTTGCCCCGCAGTTGGGGATCATCCCGCTGCTCAACCGACGCATAAAACGCGTCCATGTCGATGTGGATGATTTTGCGAAGGCTCATCTCGCAGCGTGCGCCTCCGAGCCAGCTGCGATCCGCTCGTCGGCGACGGTGTTCACGAGGACGCCTACGCCGCCGACTTCGACTTCCACGATATCCCCTGGAACGAGGTACCGGGGCGGATCGAGGCGCGCTCCCGCGCCGGTCGGCGTTCCAGTGGCGATCACGTCGCCCGGCTTGAGCGTGGTGAAGGTCGAGATGTAGCCGATGAGATCCGCGATCGAAAAGAGCATGTTGTCCGTGGTGTCGTCCTGCCGGACTTCGCCGTTGACGCGAGTCGTGACCCGGATGCCGCCGAATCCGTCGAGCTCATCGATGGTCACCATCCAGGGGCCGATCGAGCCGGACTTGTCGAAGTTCTTCCCGGGCGTGACGTTGAACTTCGCGTGCCGAAGCCAATCTCGGAGCGTGCCTTCGTTCATGCAGGTCAAGCCTGCGACGTGCCGCAGCGCTCCCGAAGGCGGGATGCGGCGTCCCGGCTTGCCGATGACGACGGCGATTTCTCCCTCGTAGTCGAGCTGCGCGGACTCCGGTGGCCTGAGCAGCGGAGCGCGATGGCCGACGAGAGAGTCCGGCGCGCGCATGAAGATGCTGGGGTATCGAGGCCGCTCGGAGCCGTCTCGGTATTCCTCGTTGCGGTCGCGGTAGTTGATTCCAACGCAGATGATTTTCTCCGGCGCCACGATGGGCGGCAGAAAGGCGATCTCGCTGAGCGAATAGTCGGGCGAATTGCTCGCCGCGACCTCGGCAGCAGCCTTAAGGCCCTGCCGCTCGAGGAGATCCCGCAGGCTCGGGTATTCGCCCAACCTTTGGCCGAGCTCCACGACGCCTTCGCCGATCAAGGCGCCATAGCTCGAGCGGCCGCGGCATGTGAAGGAGAGGAGCTTCACGGCGCCTTTTCGGTTCAGTCCTACGCAGTCGAGACTTATTCTGCTTCAAAGTTCGGCGCAATCAGGGGCGCAGTCGGGCTCGACCGGATCTTTCGCTCGGGCCGCGTCGGCTTGCGCTGCTTCTCATGAACCCCGAGCGGTCCCTCGAGCGGATAACGAGCCGCGCCGCCTGTGCGGCGCGATTGCTAGCGACGTCAGCCAGCCAGCTTCACTGGCCGACGGTGTTTCGAGCATGCCTAGCGCTGGGGGGTGGGGGGGTTTTCGATGAAAACCTCCGAGGCGTAAAAACGGCTTAACTAGGCGCCGATTAAGCGCTTTTTGGATCGGCAGCTCGATTCGACAGCGCTGTCGCGTTCGGCCCGTCGCCTGGTTTTGGGACCGGTATCTCGGCGAAGTTTTCGAAGCAGCTCTTGGGCGCTCTTGGCACGAGACTCATCGCGCCGAGTCCCGGCCTGCGAAGGAAGAGTTTCAGTGCGCCTTCGCTGCTCCTCGCTCTTGGCGCGCGCGGACGTGCTCGTGCAGGTTGTTCTTCTTCAAGCTCACCGCGGGATCGATCTCTTGGACCTCGAGCGAAATGCCCAGCGGCGTGCGCTGAAAGAGCGGCTCTAGAAATTGGCAGACCTCGCGGAAAATCTCCTCCGCGGCTCGTCGCCGCGTCGCGAGGTCGCGACCGTGCCCAATCCGCAACGCGACGTGAACGAAGGCATTGTCCGGGTGGCCGTCCGCGATTCGGTAGCAGGATCTCTCCGCGGCGCGAGTCCTCGTCCCGCCGATGGGGAAGACGCCGGTGCGCAGCGCCGCATCGTGGACGTGTTGGATCAGGTTCTCGGGCCCGATTTGCTCGCGGATGTTGGCGGAATACTCGACGATGATGTGCGGCATGTCCTCATCCTCCGTTCGACTCTCGCAAGGCGCGCTCGATCTCCCTGGCCGCCGCCTGGGTCACCCGAATCAGCGCGGCCTGCCGCCCGCTATCGAAGCGCGACGAGATCGTCGCCACGCTCACCGCGGCGATGGGATGCCCTCGCGGGTCCTTGATCGCCACGCCAACGCCCGACACTTCCTTGACGACGTGTCCCTCGGCAAGCGCGTACTTTCGCACGCGGGCCTGATGGACCTCGCGCCGAATGCGCGTAGGGCGCACGGCCTTGAAGCGGGCAAGCCGCTCGGCGTTCATCTTGAGAATCTGCTCGATCTCCTCATCCGACAGCGCGGCGAACAACGCGAGGCTGCCTGAGCCGATGCCTAGAGGTCGACGAGTACCGATTTCCATCGTTAGTGCCTTGACCGGGTAAGCCCCAGTCACGCGGTCGGCGCACACGGCTTCGTTGCCGCTTCGCACGATCAGGAAAGCCGTGTCACCGGTCGTCTCCGCCAGATTCTCGAGCACCGGGCGGGCGATGCGGGTGAGCTGGAAGCTCTGCGCCGCCGACCAGCCGAGGAAGACGAGCTCGGGACCGAGGCGAAACGTCTTTGTCTCGCGCGACGTTTCGACGAGACCTTGACGGCACAAAGCGGACAGGATGCGCGAGGTGGTGGGCTTGCTCAGCCGCACCGCGCGGGCCACGTCGGACAGGCGCAGCTCCGCCCTGCCGACAGCCGCCAGCGCTCTGAGAATTCCGATGCTCCGTTCTAGGCTCTGCATGTCCTCGTGCCTTTCGGAGCTTGCGACTCGATGGCGACGCTATCTCCCCAGCGCCGCGCGACGCGCGATCGCGTTTGGGTTGAGGGCGCGCGGCGGTACTTTGCCTTGCAGGTAAATGTCGATCGCCTCGACCGCTTGACTGAAGAAGAGGTGATACGCCTCGCGGGTGACGAATCCCATGTGAGGCGACAAGACGGCGTTCTCGCATGAGCGCAGCGGGTGTTTTTCTGGGAGCGGCTCCATCTCGTAGACGTCCAGGGCTGCCCCGGCAATGCGTTTCTCCTGCAGGGCGGCGATCAGCGCCTGTTCGTCCACCAGCGCACCCCGGGCGGTGTTGATCAGGTAGGCGGT
>Ga0126384_10002398_pt1 | contig 11362 bp, 10 predicted proteins | sample PanSoiMetPlot_36_FD_92543 | JGI IMG/M metagenome (GOLD analysis project Ga0126384, IMG submission 92543) | Tropical forest soil microbial communities from Panama - MetaG Plot_36 | ecosystem: Environmental > Terrestrial > Soil > Tropical forest > Bulk soil | place: Panama | collected 2016-02-17 | reverse complement strand
CGGATGGGTGACACCGTACGCCACCAAGACCGTGAGTTTAAGTAAGCCTTGTACGCGATTAAATGGCTGCAGAAAACAAGACGGACCCATCCGCTACCGCGAGATGGTACTGACCTCATGCCACGAGATCGAGTTTGACACAGTCTCGGCAGTTCGTGGATCGTTCATAGCCCGCCTAAAACAGCCAACCCCTCTTCTTTGGACGTCATTGAGCCTTCAATCGTTTGAGCCACTGACAAAAGTTTCTATCGTCCTACGAGCTAGATTTTTGTCTCTTTCAATTTCGAACATCCACTCTGAGTCTGTCGGAGCTTCCAGCACTGCTGCCAATTCAATCCTGGTACGATTGGCGTCTCCCATCTCGAGCAACAACTCAGCAAGGAAAATCCTGGTTACTGTATTTGCCGGAGCGAGTGCGATGGCTTTCTCGTAATTTCCGAGGGCCCGCTGTAACCCGCCACCAAAAATGCGCGGCAGCTTGTGTTGAAGTCTTCCCATCACTCGCAGAGGTCCCGCAGCATGATAAGCAGCGTCAATCTGAATTGCCTTGTCCAACGCTCGTTTTGCTTGAATAGCGTGAACGACTGCCTTGAGCGGCAATTCCTGTTCGGCGGCCAGCGCCAGATTTACTCCCAGCCAAAAAAATCCCTCCACTCGTTCTATTCGCTGCCGAACAGCGCTCCGCCCCGCGCCAATTCCCGCGCGATGATGTGAGATCGATGATGCACCCCGCGTGCATTCCTGCCCGAGAAAGAATCTGGCGCGAGCCAGTCGCCAGGCCACTTCGAAAGAGGTCTCAACCGATTGGAGCAAGTCCACGCTCGCTTCAACGTTCCTAAGATCAGAGCGAAGGGCATAAAGCTGGTCGGCCTGCTCGACGATGTATCTAAGTGAATTTGATTGCTTCACAATGGTGCTGTGACTTTGACGGTCTGAGCTTTGCGGGCGCAGAATATGCGCAACGAGCTCCGGGCGACAAGTGCACAGGCTTTGGAGGGAACAAAGCCTCGAAGGAGCACGTTAATCGGCTTATCAGAACGGTCTCGGGGAGGCTCCTGCCGAATGGCTTTTACAAAAGAACAGGTCATCGAACGCGCGCGCAGGGACTTGGCGCAGCGGCTTTCAGTGAACACAGACGAGATCAAGCAGGTGTCCGTCGAGGAAACGGAATTTCCTGACATGGCGCTCGGCGCGGCGGTTGCTGGTGAGATGAGCGGCCAAATGCTAACCCCCGGTTGGCGAATTCGGCTCACGGCGGATGGCAAGAGCTTTGAATATCGAGCGAATGGTAGCCAGATTCGGCTTTTCAACCACAAGGGCGTGAATTACAAGATCTAGGTCTTTGGCCTTTGGTTTTGGTCTTTGACTTACTCGAATTTGAAAGGTCACATCTAGAATTCAACTTTGGGTCAGACACCAAAGACCTAAGACGCAAGACCCATGACCTCCTGGTTCAACACAGAACCAAAAGAACGTTTCGGGAGTTTTTGTTATGAACCGCAATAATTTTCTTCCACATGTAGCACTGGCGCTCGTTCTGGTGCTGATTGCGGCTTTCGCCGGCCAGGTCAGAAATTGGAAACGAAATGCGCACTTGAAGCGAAAACAGGTCGAGCTTGCGGAGCTCAAAACCAGACAAATCGACCAGGTCGAATCAACAGCGGATCCGCAAGCAACGAGACACACGGAAGTGTTCGTTCGCTTTCGGCCGGATGTTTCGGAGGAGAGAATTCAGGACCTGGTCGGACGCTTGAATGATCGGGTAGAAGACGAGACCGAATCAGTCGCCGGCCTTACTTTGCTGGAAGATGAGGACGGCAAAGATGCCGAGTCTGTGGTAGCCGAGTACCGTCAGCTTCCGGAAGTCGATTACGCCGAACCGGTTTTTGAAATCCATCTTGAAGACGCGACCGAAGTTTCCAAGCCGGTCCTGCCGAATGACCCGCGATTCAGCGAACAATGGGCGCTCGCAAACAATGGACAGGATGGCGGGAAGGTAGGCGCCGACATCAGCGCTACGAGCGCCTGGTTCACAACCACGGGGAGTCAGAAGGTTGTCGTAGCTGTGCTCGATAGCGGCGTCGACTACACGCATCCCGATCTGGTGAACAACATTTGGAAGCGGCCAGAGAATATCAAAGAGTACGAAGATCGCGAGCTCGGCGAAGTAGACGACTACCACGGCTACGATGCGCTACAGAACAGCGGCGATCCTATGGATGAGAATGGCCACGGCACGCATTGTGCCGGCATCATCGGCGCCGAGGGTGGGAACAACGAAGGCATCACAGGCGTCAATTGGACCGTCCAGATAATGCCGCTCAGGTTTATGGACGCGAATGGCTCAGGCACAACCAAGGATGCCATTGAGGCAATCAACTACGTAATCGACCGGCGCAAGGCCGGCGTGAACGTCCGCATCATTAGCGCCAGCTGGGGCTCAACGCAGAAATCTCGAGCGCTTGAAGATGTGATTAGGAAGGCTTACGACGCCGGCATACTGTTCGTCGCGGCCAGCGGCAACGCGAGCACTGATGCCGACCGGATGCCTCACTATCCATCCGGCTACAACCTTCCTAATGTGGTCAGTGTGGCGGCGCTCGATCGAAATGACAATCTCGCTTCGTTCTCGAATTATGGCCAGAAGAGTGTCCATATCGCCGCGCCGGGCAAGGACATTCTCAGCACTTATCTAAACCACGAATTCAGGAACCTTTCGGGGACATCGATGGCTACGCCCATGGTCGCGGGCGTCGCAGCCCTGATTCTCTCCAATGACCCGAATATGTCCGTTGATGAGCTTCGCAAGCGGCTGTTTGACTCGGTGGATAAGCTACCGGCGTTGAAAACCAAGACAGTGACGGGCGGCCGAATCAATGCCGCCAAAGCCGTCGGAGGGGAGTGGAAATTGTAAGCAGCAGCAAGGGCGGGAAGCCCGTGCCACTTTTCCTCTCACTTGCGCAGATCGGTGGGGATGCCCGATAATCGTCAACGATGATTATAAACGCCCAAATACCGGCTCTGATCTTTCAAGGAGAGTGTAAGTGAAAGCGGAATTGCAGCAGTTAATCGCTTTGCAGAACCTGGACGCGAGTATAAGAAGACTACAAGCACAAATCGAAGCCACACCATTGAGGCGCGCCGAGATCGAAAAACAGTTCGATCAGCGCGCCTCTGAAATTAGGACCGTAGAGTCTCGCCGCGATGATGCCCGTCACGAGCGCGCCCGTCTCGAAAAAGAAGTTGCCGAACAACGCGCCCGAGCTGAACGAGCAGATCGAAACCTGATGTCATCCAAAAAGCCCGAGGAATACACCGCTGCTATTCGTGAGGCTGACGCGGCCCGCAAACAGATGTCGGCGTATGAAACCCAAATACTCGAACAGATGGAGATTTTTGACCAGGCGGAAGCTGCGCTGAAGGAACGCGCTGAAGAAATGGCCTCGCTGAACTCGGATCGCGATGCGCAGTTGGCCCAGTTCGATTCCGAGACCACCAGCCAGACCGAACAACTCGAGCGAGACAAGCTTGAACGCGAGCGGGTCTTTGCCGCTCTGCCGAAGCCGATGAGCGCACTTTACAATCGCATTAGCGCTCGCATTCGTGACGGTGTTGCCATGGCCGAAGCGCGCAATGGAGCGTGCTCGGCTTGTTTCATGGCCCTGCGTCCCCAGGTAATGGCCCAGGTGCGGCGTGGTGATGAGGTGGTCACCTGCGACAATTGCAATCGAATTCTCTTTTATGTTCCGAAGGAGTCCGTTGCTTCGCCGCCGTCCACAGCTCGTGAGAACGTAGCAACCACTTAAGATCGTGGATTTGGCTCTATAACCTCCGGCCCTCTACAGATCATCCCTCAGCCTTGATTGGCGAGTGTTGCTCCCCTCGTAACGCAACCTGCTTTACAACGACCGCCGAGGTGCGCGTTTTGGACCACATCCTCGCGCAAATGAGGTACACTCACAGATTATGCGAATACTTGTCACGGGCGGCGCGGGTTACATCGGCAGCGTAGTTACGGAAGAGCTTCTCAAAGATGGTCATCAGGTAGTCGTTTACGACAATCTATCACGCGGACATCGCGACGCTGTGGCGCCTGAGGCCAGGCTGGTCCACGCAGACTTGGCTGACGCTGAGACGTTACGTGCCACGCTCAGTGATCAAAAAATTGACGCGGTTGTTCATATGGCGGCTGCCTCGCTGGTTGGTGAGTCAGTAGGACATCCCTCTCGTTATTATCGGAATAATTTCGTGAATGGTCTGGTGCTGCTCGATGCAATGCGCGCAGTTGAAGTCCAGCGTTTTGTCTTTTCCTCCACCGCGGCAACTTACGGCGAACCAGAAACGCAACCAATACTGGAAACGGCGCCCACCAATCCGACTAATCCTTACGGCGACTCGAAACGGGCCTTCGAACATGCGTTACGTTGGTATGACAATGCGTACGGGTTGCGTTACATCTCACTTAGATACTTCAACGCTGCTGGAGCATCTGCCAGGTATGGCGAATCGCACAATCCCGAGAGTCATTTGATTCCAATCGCGCTTCAGGCAGCATCAGGCGCGCGTGAACACATCGAGATCTACGGCGACGATTACCCGACTCCGGACGGGACTTGTGTGCGTGACTATATTCACGTGATCGACCTGGCCCGGGCCCACATTCTGGCGTTGGGAGCGGTCGACAGAGGGAGTCGCATTTACAACCTCGGTTGTGGCGGCCGCGGTTACAGCGTGCGAGAAGTAGTTGAAACCGCCGGCAAAGTCACCGGGCGGTCCATACCCGCAAAAGTCGCGGGAAGACGTCCTGGCGATCCTGCGACTCTGATCGCCAGCTCAGAAAAGATCAAACGTGAGTTGGGTTGGAATCCAACGATGCAGAATTTGGAAGTAATCATTGAATCAGCATGGCGCTGGATGCTGGACCATCCCAACGGATATTCAAATTAATTTTTGAGCTTTGTTCTTTGTCCTTTGTCCTTTGGTTTTACGTGGCATCAGATTTACTCCAACAATCAAAAGTCAACTTTGGGCAGAGAAAGCAAAGACCAAAGTACAAAGATCTAAGATCCAAGTTTATGGGAGTTAAGCGTACTGTCCAAAAGGCCGGGCCATCCATTTCCATTGAACAGTTCCTCGCCCTCAAACAACCAAAGGGAGATCTGTTGCTGGAAGTCGACGGCAAGATCGTTTCGCTGACCTCACTCGAACGTGTTTACTGGTCGACTGAAAAGCTTACAAAGTTTGATCTACTCTGCTACTACATTCTGATTAGCGACGAGCTGCTGCCGTTTTTGAAAGACCGGCCGGCGATTCTGCAGCGTTGGCCTCGCGGCATCAACGCACCGATGTTCTTTCAACAAGACCTCGAGAGCGCGCCGGCATTCATCAAGACTGCCCATCTGACCAACCAGGAAGGCCGGGAATTGGATTACGCCGTTTTCACAGACAGGGCATCGCTGCTGCACTTCGTTAATCTCGGTACGATCGAGCAACATCCGTGGCATTCAACCATCAAGCATTTGTCGAAACCTGATTGGATCGCGATCGATTTGGATCCCAAGAAGGCGCCCTGGCAGCACGTACTCGAGGTGGCCCGGATCGTGAAATCTGTATGCGATGATCTGGACCTGGTTTGTTTTCCGAAAACCTCAGGCTCTTCTGGAATGCATGTCTACATTCCGCTGAAGCCCGTGGCGACCTACGATCGCGTGGCGGAGTTCGCGCGCTTGCTAGCGGGAGAGGTTTCGAGTCGCGTTCCTCGGATTGCGACTATCGAACGAACGATTGCGAAGCGGAAGTCAGATCAGGTCTACGTTGATTCGATGCAGAATGCGCGCGGCAAGAGTCTGGCGTCGGTGCTTACGGCGCGAGCAAAACCGGGCGCGACAGTATCAATGCCGCTCACCTGGAAACAAGTTGAAGCTGGCGTAAAGATCTCCGATTTTACGATCAAGAATGTGCCCGGCTTGATTACGAAACACAAGAATCCCTGGCGCGACTTTTTCGCCTCCCAACAAGCGCTCAAGCTTTAAGGGCAAAGGGTAAGAGCAAAGCGGGAAGAGTGCTTCGTACTTGGCTTTTTGATTTGGACCAGTTGACAGTCGTTTGTGAAAGCCGGCTGCTCTGATGTACTCCCAGGCGAGATTCTTGGACGAGGTCAGGAAGGTAAGGCCAGCGTGCAACTGACTACTAACAACTGGCCACTGACAAAATCAAAGACCTTTTCCTTACAACGCATTTGTCTTAATCTGTCATTGGCATGGATAGATTCAGGATCATGGGTGGACGGCCGCTGAAGGGACGCATCTCCATCAGTGGCGCGAAGAATTCGGCCCTTCCCTGCATGGCGGCGGCCATTCTCACGCCTGAGAAAGTTACGCTGCATAACATTCCTTACGTCCGCGATATCATCACGCAGCGGCGGCTGCTTGAGGATATCGGCGCAACCGTGCTGACGCCTGAGCTGCGTACGCACCAGATTACAGCTTCGCATATTGAGATCTTTGAAGCGCCTTACGAGCTGGTGAAAACAATGCGCGCTTCAGTGTTGGCGTTGGGACCGCTACTGGCGCGTTTTGGCAAAGCCAAGGTTTCGCTGCCTGGTGGATGTGCTATCGGGACCAGGCCGATTGACTTGCACCTCTCCGGCTTTGAGCAGCTGGGGGCCGAAGTCGGTCTCGAAGCCGGCGACGTCCTAGCTCGAGCTCCGCATGGTGGACGCTTGCGCGGCGCGGAAATCAACTTTGCCAAAGTAACAGTGACCGGTACTGAGAACTTGATGATGGCAGCCACGCTCGCGCGCGGTAAGACGATTCTCAACAATGCCGCTTGTGAACCAGAGATCAGTGACCTCGCCGAATTACTGAATAAGATGGGGGCGCGAGTGCGCGGCGCCGGTACCGCAAGAATCGAGATTGAAGGTGTTGAAGCGTTAGGCGGCGCCGAGCATACCATCATCCCTGACCGCATTGAGACTGGTACTTTCATTGTTGCCGCTGCTATCACGCGCGGTGATCTGGAAATACGCGACTGTCGTCCTGAACATTTAGCCGCACTCGTCGCCAAATTGAGAGAAGCTGGCGTGGCCCTCGAAGAGTTGAACCAAAGTACGCTAAGAGTTAGCGGCGATCATCATATAAAGGCGACAGACGTGATCACCGAACCGCACCCCGGATTTCCCACGGACATGCAAGCGCAGTACATGACGCTGATGACTCAGGCAAACGGTCGTACCGCAATTGCCGAAACGGTTTTTGAGAATCGCTTTATGCATGTTTCGGAACTGCAGCGTATGGGAGCGCGCATTCACATCGACGGTCACAGCGCGAGCGTTGATGGGCCCGTTCGGCTTACTGGCGCGCGTGTGCTTGCTTCCGATCTGCGTGCATCGGCTTCGCTAGTATTGGCGGGATTGGTGGCGGAAGGTGAAACCAGCATTCAGCGCGTCTATCATATCGACCGCGGCTACGAACGAATTGAGGCGAAGTTGCGTGCCGTTGGCGCCGACATCGAGCGGATTCGCGAGTCGGTCAGCGCTACCTTGTCAGCCTCCCTCGAAGGCGACGCCGCAATCGCCTGAGTCATGAAGTCAGTACCACCGCGCGGTAGCGGGTGGGTCCCACGATCAATTACGTGATCTACAATTCCAGGGACCCACCCGCTACCGCGCGGTGGTACTGACTTCATGACCTGCGATTCTTTTGTGCTAGTATGGGTCCAACCGAAGCTTGAAATTGATAACTCCACCGAAGATGTCAGCACAACTCGAACATAGACGATTCAACGTCACCGAGTATTACCAGATGGCCGCAGCCGGAATACTCACACCGGACGACCGTGTCGAGCTGATCGAGGGGGAGATAATCAAGATGAGCCCGATCGGTAGCCCGCACGCTGCATGTGTCTCAAGACTTGTAAGGCTAGCTAATAGACTGGTCGATGAGAGCGCCATCGTTTGGGTACAGAACCCCGTACGTCTGAGTAACTTCACAGAACCTGTGCCGGATGTGGCGCTCTTAAAGCCGCGGGCAGACTATTACGCCGCGCGACATCCAGTGCCCGACGATGCGCTGTTGTTAATCGAGGTTGCTGACTCGTCGCTTCTGAAAGACCGCAATGTGAAGATTCCTCTCTACGCTCGTTCGGGAATACCTGAAGTGTGGCTGATTAATCTCCCCAAGGCAGTAATCGAAGTCTACACTGAATTACAAAACGCTCAGTACAGCAAGGTTTTGGAATTCGACCGTGCTGCTGTTGTCGTTTCTTCGTCACTTGAGGGATGGTCAATCCCAGCAGCCGACATTCTTGGGTGACTGCTTTTAAATGCTGAATACTTGACTCCATGCCTGACAACAACTGCCTGTTCTGCAAAATCGTCGCCGGCGACATCCCGGCGGATATCGTTCATCAGGACGACCGCTGCGTTGCGATTCGCGATATCAACCCCCAGGCGCCCACACACGTGCTGGTGATTCCACGCGAGCACCTGGATTCACTGGACGATGCGTCAGCCAGAGACGAAGGCTTGCTGGGCCACCTTCTCCGTGTGGGAGCGCGCATTGCCAACGATGCGGGCCACGATGACACTGGCTATCGCACGGTCATCAACACTGGGGCGGGCGCCGGCCAGTCTGTCTTCCATCTACACGCCCACGTCCTCGGTGGACGCCCAATGCATTGGCCACCCGGATAGAGATCTTTGGTCTTTGATCTTTGGTCTTTGATTTTGAGTCCCCGGCACGTTGTCGCTTAAAAGTTAAGCTTCAATGATCGGATGCACATCAAAGATCCAAGTCCAAAGACCTAATCAATCAACCTGGCCTTTCGATCGCCTCGTTTTAATTACTGCCGCCCTCTAGTCCTTTGCTCAACGCTGATCGCGAGTTTGCCGATGCGCACGTTTGCTTGAACTTTAGGCGTCGATCGTTTGCCATCGATCAGTGGCCCAGTTGGAATGAACGTTATGTCCAGCTTGTCAGCATTCCCTCGCATGAACCTCGCCAGTGCCTTATCGAGCGTGATCGAGAATTCGGCAGGCTTGAACACGCGATGGGCCTTGGTCCTGACGCCTGCCGCGAACAGAGAGATGGCGCCGACGAAGTACGGGCCTTCAGGATTTGGTTCGGTCCCTGCAGGCAGACCCAGATAAATCTCCCAGACAACACCCGGTTGCTTTTCAGCCACTACGTCACTCAGCTCAAGCGACACGGTTTGGCTCTGACTTTGTGTCATTGTTCTGAGCCGTTCACGCACACCCTTGATGTCGAACGGGATGGTAACGCGGTCAGGACCGAGCTCGACCGGCGGTCCAGGCCAGCGAATGATCTCGATCTTTTGGAAAAGCCAGGGTGGCAAGAATATCCTTAGACAGTATTCCTTGATCTGTGTCGGCTCGGCTTCGTAAGTGTAGTTCAGTTGCTCGGCCGCTCGCAGCACATCGCAGCCTTTCATTGTCACCTGCGTCTTGTTCTCGTCGAAGAAGGTGAAAGGCGTGTTTTTCCATGTGCTGTCACTGAGGGGATCCACGCGCCCGCCTCCCTGCGCCTTCCATATATTCCAGAGCCGATCGATGTTGGCATGATGCACGTAGAAGACCGGATCCTGCGCCGCAGTCGAAGGGTCGCCCATCCATCCGCCAATGTCTACGTGCACATGATTGTGCGGTGAGTTTTCTAACCCGCTGCTGGCGCTGTTGAAATTGATCTGCGCCATCCCCGACGAAGTATCAATCCTCGACGCTGACAACGATGCCGAGCCGTTGTTCCAGGCGGTTGGCCGGTTGGGATTGGCTACAAAGAGCGAGCTGGTTGAATCTTGAAAGGGACCCGGTAGATGTCTCTGCGAGGCGTTGCCATAGTCCCAGAATGGCAGCATCCAGCCGTAAACGCCTGAATATTTGCGAACGATGCGCTCAAAATAGTGAAGGTACATGCGGTGCCATGACCAAAAGAAATAAGTGCCATGCTCGCATGTGTTCCAGGCAGTCTTGTCAGGCATTGTGTAGGTGCCGTGTATGGCCGCCTGGTAACTCCAGCTCCGCTGATCAGTGGCGGCAAGACCTTTCATCGCAGTCACCGCTGTTTTGTAACCGGTGATTATCGGATCGGAGGCGCTAAGCCCACCTAGATTACGCCGCACACCAGGAGCGGCGAACACGTTGCTGCTATCGAAGAGTGTTGGACCAAGGATCGCGACGGACGCAGCTGCGCCGGCCGTGGTGAGAAAACGACGACGAGAGTGTTTCTTCATTTTTGCACCTTCCTTTTCCTTTCAGATGAAAGGACGACGGCTTTGTGGGAAGACTATGGGCTGACCTGAGGAACAGCGGTTGACTTTTTGCGAGCCTAAATAACAGGACCTTTGTTTCTTCGGCCAGGGCAATTGCTGCCCAGTCTTCTGAAATTCCCGCTTGAGTTCAGGAACCAGCCCTGAGTTGCTGTCGGGTGACGCGCGGACGATATGCCAAATCCCCGATGACGTCAATATCTCACAAAACGACCGTGGCACGGGCGTCCCGCCCGTGTCGTGGACCAAGAGACACAACTACAGAGGAACGAGCACGCATCAAGAGTGAGACCCCGTGCTAGTGAAGTCATACGATGAGGGCGAAGAAGCCGCGCGGAATCAAATCGCGTTTAACCTCTCCGGCAAAGATCGGAAACCGTCGATCTCGCCCGGTTGAAACCGGGCGAGAAGGAGATAAGAAGGCTGGTTGAGTTAAAAAGACGAGCGCGCTTACAGCCGGCAAATCAGCAGCTCGCGTTCGTAGATGGCTTCGGGTGGGAGCCGATCGTGCAGGTGCAGAAACAACTCTTCGTGGCCGAGCACTTCCGTGCGCCAGGCATCGTGGTCAAATGCCTGCAGCTTATCGAACTGTTCGCGTGAAAGATTGAGTCCGTCCCAGGTGATGTCTTCGTAGTGAGGCATCCAGCCGATAGGAGTCTCTTTCGCGAGCGCGCGTCCATGGGCACGATCTATGATCCACTTCAGCACGCGCATGTTCTCGCTGAAGCCGGGCCACATGAATTTGCCTTCCTCGTCTTTGCGAAACCAGTTCACATGAAAGATTCGCGGAGTCTCGCTCAGCGAGCGCTGCATGCGGATCCAGTGCCGGAAGTAGTCGCCCATGTGATAACCACAGAACGGCAGCATCGCCATGGGATCGCGTCTGACTTTGCCGATGGTGCCCGCAGCTGCAGCCGTCATCTCAGATCCCATGGTCGCGCCGATGTAAACTCCGGAGCTCCAATTGAAGGCCTGGTAGACCAGCGGCATCGTCGTTGCTCGGCGCCCGCCGAAAATGATCGCGCTGATGGGAACGCCGTTCGGATTCTCCCAATCAGGATCGATCGTTGGACATTGT
>Ga0126384_10002397_pt1 | contig 11362 bp, 9 predicted proteins | sample PanSoiMetPlot_36_FD_92543 | JGI IMG/M metagenome (GOLD analysis project Ga0126384, IMG submission 92543) | Tropical forest soil microbial communities from Panama - MetaG Plot_36 | ecosystem: Environmental > Terrestrial > Soil > Tropical forest > Bulk soil | place: Panama | collected 2016-02-17 | reverse complement strand
CTTGACCGTCTCACCAAGAGCAAGTGGGACGAAGCGGTTCCCTCGTGGTCCCCTGACGGCAACCGCATTGCATTTATGAGCAATAGAGCCGACGACCCTGACCGGGAGCCTTCCTCACAAATCTTTGTAGCGGAGGCGAAGCCCGGTGCAACAGAAAAGCAAGTAACGCAGACGACCAGCCGGGGAGGTCGATCGAGATTGGAATGGAGCCCGGACGGAAAATCGATCGCTTTTCTTGAGGGCGAAGAAAAGAAGTACGGCGCGTACGGTATGAGCCACCTGGCTCTGGTGGCCAGCGACGGAGGCAGCGCTCCAACGCGCATACAGTCGGTGGAAGCTCTGGACCGCGGAGTGTCGTCGCCGACTTTCAGCGCAGATGGCAAATCGATCCGCTTCCTGGTCACCGACGATCGTTCTGTTTATCCGGCCCGGGTCGGTGTCACCGGCGGTGCCGTCGAACGGTTGCTGGCGCCGCCGATCGTGATATCAAGCTGGGATTCGACAGGAACCCGCTCAGTGGTTCTTTCAGGGGACGACACAAAGCACACTGAAATCTATGCACTAGAGGGAAGCACGCTCAGACAGATTACCCACCACAACGACGCGCTGTTTGCGGAACTCGATCTCGGAGCGACCGAAGAGGTCAACTTCAAGAGCAAGGATGGAACGGAAGTCCATGGCTTGCTCACTTACCCGGTTGGATATGTTAAGGGGACAAAAGTGCCGTTGCTCCTTCGGATTCACGGAGGCCCAAATGGACAGGATCAGCACTCGCTGAGCATCGAACGCCAGTTTTTTGCGGCAAATGGTTACGCGGTTCTGGCAGTAAACTATCGAGGAAGCTCCGGGCGCGGTCAAAAATATTCGCGTTCTATTTTTGCTGATTGGGGCCACTACGAAGTCGAAGACTTGCAAGCGGGGGTTGATCACGTTATCAGGATGGGAGTCGGTGATCCGGATCGGTTGGGCGTAGGCGGATGGAGTTATGGAGGAATTCTAACCGATTATATGATCGCCAGTGATAAGCGTTTCAAGGCGGCCACCAGCGGCGCAGGTACTGCATTCACCGTCGCATTCTACGGTACTGACCAGTACATCATTCAGTACGATTACGAGATCGGACCGCCGTGGGATCCAAAAGCGTGGGAAACGTACCAGAAGATCTCCTATCCATTCCTGCACGCAGACCGAATAAGGACCCCCACACTCTTTTTGGGCGGCGAACGAGACTTCAACGTTCCTGTTCAGGGAGGGCAGCAGATGTATCAGGCGCTCAGGAGCCTCGGCATAGAGACGCAAATGGTGATCTATCCCAACGAGAATCACGGAATCAGTCGTCCGAGCTATGTGAGAGATCGTTACGAGAGATACCTGTCGTGGTATGACAAATATATAAAGAAGGTGCCTGACTCTGCGGGCAGCTCGGCTACAAACAAATAGGACACATTTGGTCCTATCGGTCCTACGAGCTCTATTGGTCGTACTAGATTTGGGGTATTTGTCTCTAACTATGCCAATTCACTCGATTTCAACCCAGACTTAAGCGCGATCGCCAGCAGCAACATTACCGCCGCCGTCAGGATCAACGACAGCGCTGACCCAAACGGCTGATTGAGCTGCGCAAATTGATTCTGAATCAAATTCCCAATCATCAGAGACTTTGCGCCACCCAATAAGTCTGGCGTGATAAATGCCCCAAGCGATGGAATGAAAACCAGAACAATTCCCGCAAGCAGACCCGGCCTCGATAGGGGCAGCGTTATCTTTACAAACGTCCAAAATCTGTTGGCCCCTAGATCGCGCGACGCTTCCAAAAGGCGGATATCCAATCGATCGAGAGCGACATATATCGGCAATATCATAAACGGCAGCTCACCGTAGACCTGGCCAACGAGAACAGCAACGTCGGAGTACAGTAAGCGCAGAGGAGCGGAAATCAAACCGTTGCTCATCAGTATAGAGTTGATTACACCTTCGCTTCTGAGAAGCAGCATCCAGGCATACGTTCGAATAAGAAAGCTGGTCCAAAACGGAATCACCGTAAGCACAAGCAAACTGCGCCGCCAACGCTCAGGCGCCCGAAGCGCGAGATAATACGCAACCGGATAACTCAAAAGTGCACAAATTGCCGTGGTAGCAGTCGCAATCCAAATCGTCCTCCAATATGTGCGGAGGTAGAGGACATCAAAGGCCTGTCGAAAATTATCCATGGTAAACACATAGACAGTTTTGCCGTATGGCCCGCGCGTTGCCAGACTTACGAGCATTACGAGCACAAGAGGTGCGATGATCAGAATAAGCAACCAAATGATAGCCGGGATAATTAAGAACCTTGTTTTCTGCGTCATTTATAAGTCCTACGGTCCTACGAAAACTAAAAAGTCACTCTGTATACCCGAAGATCTGCGTTTGTGGACGCAACCAGCTTAAACAGAGGCGCAACACCGTCATCTCCCAATTCAGTAAAGAGATTTGCTGCAGCCGATTGGTCCCGCTTTTCCCACACCAGAAACTCGACGTGATTCTCCTTCAGGTAGCTCAGAAAAGATCCTGTATCGACAGGGGAGGTCATCGAGCTCAAAAAGTTTTGTGCTGGTATTCCGGTGAGAACCTTCACGGTATCGTCATCACAAAATACTTTGGTTTCCGGTCTTATGCTGATGTTATTAGTCAGGTAATCAGCTACAAACCGCTTTTGTGAGACTTGGTTAATAAAGACTTGACCATCCCGAACCTGAAACCCGAACTGCAAAACACACAAACCTAAAAGAACGGTCCACAAGGCCGCCGCCTCGACGCGAGCCCAGTTCTTCGTAGCTCTGAGTGTCCATGCCAGGACAGGCAACCCCAAAGCAAAGAGCACCAGACAATATCGAGCAAAGATCGCCGGCTGATTCTTTGTAAAGTAAGCAAAAAGTAAAAAAGCGAGAGCTGAGTAGAAATACAATGTGACGACTACTGGTTCCGACACAGATTCGAGCGACTTCGGCATTGCACCACGTCTCAGGCGTTTGGTCAGTAAAAGAAAGGCTACGATACAGGAGATCACCACCGCAGGTCCGCTGCAGTAAAACAATGTTCGCAGATCGACGAAAATAACAGATGCCGAAAATTGACCAAGAGCTGGTGCCTGAGAGACCAGTTCCTTAATGTACTCGCCTCTTACCTTGAAGTACTCAAAAGGATTGCCGGTAGCCGACCACGAAATGTAAATCCATGCGGCTGGTGATGCCAGCGCGACGAGAAACGGAATTACGGTAACTCGACGCTGAAGTAGCCACTGAAGCACAGGCACCAATGGTATAAAGGCCCAGGATTCGGGCCGCATCAAACCGCCGCCGGCAACCAGGATCGCGGCGAGTACCCAATGTCCCGTCATCGCGCAAACGAGACCGCCCATCACCAGAAGCGCGTGAGGGACATCGGACATAGAGAATGCAGAATACATAATGTGAATCGGATTGAATGCAATCAATGCAAAAGATAGGAAGGCGAGGCCTACACTGGCAGTCAATCGCAGACTGACATAGAAAACAAGAAGACATACGCCCGTTCCACAGACCGCCGAAACCATCTTCGCCACGTAGAGCGGATCACCTGCAACCGCGCTTATTAAGGCACAGACGAATTGATAAAGCGGCAACCAGAAACCGAACAATTCCGGAATAGTGAATGTTCCACCGATGAGAGCCGCGCGCATCATTTCAATCGAGCGGAAATACGAGTAGGGATCTCCTTCTTCATTGGGAAGCAGAAGCGCCCCCAGCACCCGGGGTGTTCCAGCGAGAAGCAACAAAAGCCCGACAAACGCGTAACGCCCAGCCCGGCTCTGCGGTGAAAATGAAATCGAGAGCAGACTGATCATTGCTTCAATACCACCGCACTTTCGGGCGCCCAATGAACGCTCACCGACTGGCCAACCCTCGACTGACTGGAATCATAAGGCTCCCGATTTTGCTCCAGCACTGTGAGGGACTGCCCATCTCCTGTTGAAACCTTCCAATGAGTGCTTTCACCAAGATAAATCGCGGATTCGATTGTCCCGGTGAGAGCATCGTTTGCGATTTCTGTCGAAATGGTTATTTTCTCTGGTCTGATGAGCAGTCGGACCCGCTCGCCTGGATTCAATCCATTTCCTACGGCCCGAACCATCGCTGCTCCGGTCCGCACGATGCCGATATCGCCGGTGATTGTTTCAACCGTTCCTTCGATAATGTTTGAAACACCTATGAAGCCCGCTACAAACTCAGTCAGCGGCCGCTCGTAGATATCGTCGGCTTGACCAATCTGCTCGATCCTCCCGGCGTTCATGACAACAATTCTGTCGCTCATCGTAAGGGCTTCTTCCTGATCGTGAGTTACATAAATGAAGCTTATTCCCAGTCGTCGTTGGAGCCCCTTCAACTCGACCTGCATCTGCTTACGAAGCTTCAGGTCAAGTGCTGCTAATGGCTCATCCAGAAGAAGCACTCGGGGTTCAACGACCAACGAACGGGCCAGCGCGACCCTCTGTTGCTGACCTCCTGATAGCTCGCTTGGCTGCCGGTCCGCGAGTTCGCCAAGTTGCACCATCTCCAGCGCAACCGCAACTCTCCGCCTGATCTCCTCGCGCTTCACTCTTCGCCTCGCAAGCCCAAAGGCCACGTTCTCAAACACGCTCATGTGCGGAAAGAGTGCATAATGCTGAAACACGGTGGTGACATCTCGTTGATTCGGCGCGAGAAGGGTTACATCCCTGCCGCAAAGGAAGATACGTCCACTATCTGGAAGCTCAAATCCAGCGATCATTCTTAAGAGTGTGGTTTTACCACACCCGGAGGGGCCGAGCAGCGTGAGGAACTCACCGCGCCGAACCGACAGCGACACCGAATTTACCGCGGCTGTTGCACCAAATCGCCTGGTGACATCTTGTATTTGTACTTCATCTACGTCGATCATCTCTGTTCATCAATTCACCGTCTCTCGAGTATGTGCACCGCAATTTTCTCTTGGGAAAGGCGTCGGGGCCGCGATTATAACACACCAATTTTTGTCGTAACTGTCTTCTAAATAATGCAACGGTCGATGTGTGCTAGAATTCATATGGAGATATTCACGAGCGACAAATCAAGATCTATCAGAAGCCAACTTGCACGAAATGCAGAACGACCATAGGAATTCTTAAGGACCGTGGCGTCGATTTCGACTCGATCAATTATTATGAGAACCCTTTAAGCGCTGATGAACTTCGAAATCTGATTGATAAACTTGGCATAGAACCCCGCGACCTGCTTCGAAAGGACGAGAAGATTTATCGTGATCTCGGCCTTGCCCGCCCGGAAATCCCAGATGATGAATTGGTAAGCGTCATGGTTGAAAATCCCGATCTTATTCAGCACCTATCGTCGTAAAAGGTGAAAAGGCAGTGTTAGCTGCCCCCCGGAAAATGTGGAAGACCTTCTGTGACCTTCTTGAGCCGGCACGATGTATGAAGTGCAGGCGTCTCATTTCAGTTCGCTAAAAACTGTTGTCAAACACTTTTGATTCGGGGGTTACTTTAGCCTCGAAAAAAGTGAAGCAAAAAGGCCCGGAGGCGCGTCTTAATGGATAAGGAACAAAAACTGCTACAGTAGACCTTAGATATGTTAGGGGGAACGATGAGGTTACTGGCTTTTCTTATGAACCACGGGCACTACTGGGGCATTCCGCATCCAAGAACCAGCGAGGATGAGACCCTGGTTCAGACCTGTTATGAATGCGGTGCAGAGCGTGTCGTTAAGATTGAATTGCGAGCACCAGTCGGTGAAATTCATCCTCCCATTCACGATGATCACCTCGCAGCTTGAGAATATTTTGACGGCGGGATAAGAAGAAGCCTGCGATCGGCTAACCGGCGCCTGGACTCACCACCTCGCCGGTTTTGACGTAGGCAGTTCCGCACGCGATGCAGGTGGCGGTCTCATTTCGGGCGGCATCTCGCGACAGATTCAGTTTCACTCCGCATTGACACATCCATCCGGCCACTCGACCGGGGTTACCGAGGATCATCGCGTAATCTGGCACATCTCGAGTCACAACCGCACCCGCACCAATGAATGCATAAACGCCAATGGTGTGCCCGCAAACTATTGTCGCGTTCGCTCCGATTGAGGCTCCTTTTTTAACCAGCGTTACACGGTATTCATCCTTCCTGGAAACATGACTCCTGGGATTGGTTACATTGGTGAATACCATTGACGGCCCGCAGAAAACATCATCTTCAAGCTCTACTCCGGTATAAACCGAAACATTGTTTTGTATCTTTACATTGTCACCGATACGGACTTGAGGGGAGATAACGACGTTCTGACCAATGTTACAACCACGGCCGATCTTCGAGCCTGACATTATGTGCGAAAAATGCCAGATTTTAGTTCCCTCACCTATCTCGCAAGGCTCGTCTACATAACTGGATTCATGAACAAAGTATGGTCTTTCCATAGTCTCTTTTGTCTTCGTAGAACACTCAATCTACGAACTGGTGGACTGTGACATTGCGCAACGGTATTTCGGGAACGTCGTTACAACCTAACCATCGATCCATTATTCGACAACGATTTCTCAGCCGCATCGAGTACACGCAATACTCGTATTCCACTCTCTCCGTCGGTGAGTGGCTGTCTTCGTGAGCGAATGCAGTCAAGAAACTGAATACATTGACGACGCAGAGGTTCGTCAGTCTCCAGCGCTTCAGGAATGCCGTCGTTCTTTCTAGTGACCGGCTCGCCATTCACGATCTCCACACCCTGATCGTAGACCATCAGTTTTCCCGAGGTTCTAACATCATCGAACACGGCCATTTTTTTGGACCCGACGACCACGAGCCGCTGATCCTTGTAGGGATGCAGCCAACTCACAAAAATATGAGCTCGGACACCGGTCGGAAACTCCATGTTTGTGTTCGTGACATCCGCAATGCCGGGCCGAAGATAAGCCCCGCCGCTTGCTGAAACAAATGTGGGTAACGATCCGACAAGCCTGAGAATGATTGCGATGTCGTGCGGCGCAAAACTCCACAGTATGTTTTCTTCTCTTCTCACCTTACCCAGGTTCAGTCGATTTGAATAGATGTAACGGAGCTCTCCCAATTCACCGCGATCTATCAGTTCGCGTAAACGGAGGACTGCCGGATGATACTCGAGAAGATGACCAACCATCAGAATCGCTTTCTTTGCGATTGAAAGCTCAAGCAGTCGGCCCGCGTCACTTAGATTGAGAGTCAGGGGTTTTTCGACGAGAACATCCTTCCCTGCCTCGAGGGCAAGTGCTGCTATGCTGTAATGAGTTTCTGCCGGCGTCGCGATTACGACCGCATCAACCTGAGCATCACTCAAAGCAACTCGGAAGTCCTTTTTTGTCTTGATTCCTTTGAATCGTGCTTCCACATTCTCGAGCATCGCGTCGCTTTCGTCACAAACCATATCCAGCGCACCTAATTCAAAGAAGTTCCGCACATGGTTTATGCCCCAGTAGCCGGCGCCGATGACTGCCACTCGCGGCAAGTCGAATTGGGAGTTGGGCTGATCGATCATAGAAATCGCCACAAATTATTTCTCAATCAGGCTACGGCCACAGCGAGCACAAAATCTAGCGGTATCTGGCAACTCGGCATTGCAGGCGGGACAGATGATTCTCCCCGTGAGTGGCGGCTTGATCGGCTCCGTGGCCACCGGCAGCTGGGGCGCAGTAGGTTGGGGAGTTTCAATCACTGGTTGCGGGTAAACGGCGGACGGCGGAGGCGTGTCCGCTGGAGCGTTACCTGTCCACTGCTCGCGCGCGACCGACGCCGGGTACCCGGAAGGCGGAGGCGCACCATAGGTATTCGGCGGCGCCGCCTTGCTTGCAAAGGACCTTGCCCCCGCAACTCCGAAACAGTCGCGATAGGCGATCGCGGCAATCGTGTAATGCAACGGCCACGTGATCAGTAGCCCAACATAGCACAAGTACGAGCCGGCTTGTGCGATTAGCGAAACAATAAATGCAAACAACACGAACATGAACAGATCACCCCGCGTTGCGTCGCGGCTCGCCTGAATGGCGTCCATAACCCTCATTCGTCGTTCGACTACGAGGGGTATTGTAAAGTACAGAGCTCCCGCTACTATGAAAGCCGGAATAATGCAAAGCATCGCTCCAATAATACTCAGAATTCCTACGATGATTGAGGCTCCCAGCACGGCTGGCAGCCGGTCGCCTGCCGAAAATAGATCGCTGGTAGAAATAGGCTCACCGCGCAGTTGCTTGAACGCGGTGTGATACATTCCTCCTGCCAGATAGGTCGCAAGGAAAGCGACCAGAACAATCACTACCGATATTATAACCAGCATTAAGATGCTGACTCCCGCGCCGCTACCGGCTGATGCCGCGGCAAAGAAGAGCACCAAAACGTAAATGCCGATTATCGGTACGACGGTCACGAGCGACAGAATGAGCGCATCGAGGACCCAAACCTTCCATTCGGCCGCGAACATATTCCAGCCTTCACTGATCCATTCGCCCAAGCGTACCTTAGGCAACGTACCAATCGTATTGTCCATAAATATGAAGTTCTACTGGTTAGTGCGATTCGGATCGTCGATGCCAAAGACGTCCCGATAAGCCAGAGCAGCCGAAGAAATCATCCACGGTAAAGTGATCAGTCCCCCAATCCCACAGGCCAGGAACCCGCCGGTAGTGATTGCCGCAAAGACGAGACCCACCACCCACCACATAAACGCATCCCGAGAGAAAACTAACTTAGCCGCATCGTTTATCGAGTGGACTACGTCTGTTCCCCTCTCAAGAATTTGCGGAAAGGCAAACGCTGACAATATCGATAGGAACGGCAACGCAGCTAAGTACAATAGCTTAACAAATCCGCTCGTGTTTCCCGCGCCTGCCAGCGCCACATGCACTACTAAAAAGACAATGCCCGCCAGAAATGACTGCAAAAATGTGCCGCGCCATTCGACCAAGTCTCTCATTATGGGTCGATCGCCGCGAAGAGTTTTGAAAGCCATTCGGAACATTCCCACCAGAAGTGGTCCACAAAGCAATCCACCCGTGAATCCTGCTATTGCCAGTGCGAAAAAAGAGGCGACCGACATAAGCGCCCCGTTTTCTTTGTAGATCTCCCAGCCGCCGGAGAGCCACGCCCCAAGCGAGATATTTGTCTGAGGCCCTGAGGCAGGTGGATACGCCATGGAGGATGGCGGTTGATAATAAGGGGTCGTGGGTGGAATATAGGCCGCTCCAGTCGGTGGAGCATTCCGTGAAGTGGATCCAGAATGAACGGAACTGGTCGGGCGTTCAGACTCCGGCGGCGGCTCCGGTGAGAGAATCCACGTAGTCGCTTCCTCGCCTTCGAGATGCTGCGGCATTCCGCATTGGCGGCAAAACTTTTCGCCCTCCTCGACATTCCTCCCGCAATTAGCGCACCATCTCGGCATTCCCAGGCTCAACCCTCCTGATGATCATTCCAACCCTTTCAAGTCCTAAATAAGAACTACGTCTATGATCCGAATTTGTTTGATTCGTCACTTAGTCTCGTTCCAGCTTTCGCACGGAGACTGCTCTGTCACCTTCAATAACGTGCCCAATGTCATAGTATGATTCGCCGAGGTTTTTGAGGTGACTACGAATTATCGCCGCCCCTTCCTCGTCCGTAATTATCACCATCCCAATCCCCATATTGAAAGTTCGGTACATTTCCTTTTCAGGTACGCCGCCGATCCTGGCTAATAGTTTGAACACAGGTAAGACCGGCCAGGATCCCGCCTCAATCTCAGCCGAGGTTCCTTCAGGCAAGATACGGGGAATGTTTTCAAGCAACCCACCACCAGTGATGTGCGCAAGTCCTTTGATAACTGCACTCTGCAACAAGCCTGATAACGAAGGCAAATAGCTTTGGTGCGGCTTTAGCAACTCTTGAGAAGCTGTACAACCAAGTTCATTGACCTCAGTTTGTGCGTCAAAGCCAGCGACTTCAAAGAAGAGCTTGCGAGCGAGACTATAACCGTTTGTATGCAATCCTACGGACGGTAACCCGATCAGAACATCGCCTGGTACGATTCTGGATCCATCTATTATCTCAGCGCGATCGACCACGCCTACGATGAAACCGGCGACGTCGTATTCACCATCAGTGTAAAAGCCGGGCATCTCGGCGGTCTCGCCGCCGATCAGCACACACTCGGCCTCCTTGCATCCGCGCGCAAGTCCTTCAACGATCGAAGCAACGGTGTCAGGCACAAGCTTCCCGGCAGCAATGTAGTCCAGGAAGAATAGAGGTCGGGCTCCCTGGACCAAAATGTCATTGACACAATGACAGACAAGATCGTAGCCAACGGTATTGTGAATTCCCGTCATGAACGCGACCCGTAGCTTTGTTCCCACTCCGTCTGCAGAAGAAACAAGAACCGGCTCTTTCATTTGGGAGAAATCGGCGCGGAACATTCCGCCAAAGGAACCGATTTCAGTCATCACATTTGGAGTGAACGTCTCTCGCGCCAACCGCTTGATGCGTTCCTTGGCTTCGTTGGCGGCGTCTATGTCTACACCTGCTGCGCGGTAGCTGAATTCTCTTGTCATTTGTAATTAGGATGCCGGCAGTTTGACCCTGCAAAGTAGATACAGAAACGGCCTGGTCTCACCTTGCGTGGTTCGCTCATTCCCACGCCGATGTTGCCTCCCCGGATTCGTTTTGCCAAAAGGGGGCCCAGGCCAACGAAACTAGCTGAACTGAAATGTTTGACTTCTTCGGCTTTATACTGATTCTCTCGAACTGTTCATTTTGAGCATCTATCTTGGCCTCGAGGAGCTGTGTCTCAGTTTGGAGCTCAGCCTCCAAATCTGCCAGCTGTGACTGAAGCGCTTCGACGGAATCTTGTGCGCGTCCGATATCCTGTTGTTCCTTCATCGAGCGGCCGACGCCCCTTGCCGCAGTCGTTGCACGACCTAATGTAGATACGCTCACAGCCTTTCTTCCAAGGAAGGCTCCGAGTATGGTGGTCCCAAACGAGATAGCGGTCTGGAGTTTGGCTTGATTCGCTTGAGCAGACTCCCGCTGCACTGCCTGCTGAGCGCGCAGAATCCGATTCTGTAATGTTGTTATCTTCGGCGCGTATTTCTTTCGTAGGTTTTCAATCTGAACATCACGATGCTCGCGGACGATTTGTTGAAGGCGTACTCGAAAATCGCGCTCGGATTCTCCGGGTGTTGATACCTGGTCGGTGCTGGGACTCTGAAGCAATTCCATCCTTTGGTTTCCATACAAATATGTGACAAAGCTTTTTGCCCACGTCTGATAGTTTCTTGCTTTGCCGGCGACGCCGGGCAACTCCTGGTAGCTGGCTTCGTCTGCAGG
>Ga0126384_10002395_pt1 | contig 11371 bp, 9 predicted proteins | sample PanSoiMetPlot_36_FD_92543 | JGI IMG/M metagenome (GOLD analysis project Ga0126384, IMG submission 92543) | Tropical forest soil microbial communities from Panama - MetaG Plot_36 | ecosystem: Environmental > Terrestrial > Soil > Tropical forest > Bulk soil | place: Panama | collected 2016-02-17 | reverse complement strand
TTCTAACCTGCTGGACTTCTTATGGCTTCGCCCTTGACGCTATCGCCAAGCTGCCGCACATGAAATGGAACCGCTTGACAAGCGCGGGATGTGATCATGACCGACACCGTAGCGTCAACTGCGCCGTGCATGCCGCTCGGCCAAGCAACTCGCGGATTCTCCGGGCGCATCAGCGCGATTCATGTCGGTGACGACGTGCATGGCTTGGCGGCGGCTGAGATCGAGAGCCGGTTGCTTGAACTCGGATTCGTTGAAGGCGCCGAAATCAAAATCCTCCATGAAGGGCCGGTTGGCCGCGACCCGATAGCCGTGCGCATCAACAGCACGACGATCGCATTGCGACGCCGAGAGGCGATGGCGATCCTGGTGACTTCATTGGACGCACCCTTATGAGCACGCAGACTGAAATCTGCGTTCTGCACTTTGCTCTCGTCGGCACTCCGAATAGCGGCAAGACCGCCCTGTTCAACGCGCTCACGGGCAGCCGCCAAAAAGTCGCGAACTATCCCGGCGTCACGGTCGAACGAAAAGCGGGGGTCTTGCAGACGCCGTCCGGCCGCAGAGTCCAATTGATTGACCTCCCCGGCACCTATTCGCTGCGGGGCCGCAGCCCGGATGAGGAGATCACACGCGACGTGGTGCTGGGCCGGTTTGCCAGCGAGACCACGCCGGATCTTCTGCTCTGCGTTGCGGATGCGACCAATCTCCGCGCGGCCCTGCGGCTGGTGATCGAACTCAAGCGGGTCGGCCGGCGGCTGATGCTCGTTCTAAACATGATCGACATTGCCCGCCGGCGCGGCATTGACATCGATCTCGATCGACTGTCGGCGGAACTTGGCGTGCCGGTGGTCACTTCGACGGCGGTGCGCCGCGGCGGCACCGAGGAACTGCTGCGCCGCATCGACGATATCGCCGCGGGACGATTGGAGCCGCCGGGCGAAAACATCTGGAAACCGCTCACCGCCGGCGAGTTGCGTACCGCTCAGCGAGAAGCGGATCGGGTCATCGCCGCCGCGGTCGGCGTGCCCAGGCGACCCGACACCGTGAGCGGGCGGGTGGACGCGGTGCTTCTTCATCCGGTCGCGGGACTGTTCATTCTGCTGTGCGTTTTGTTCGTGATGTTCCAGGCGGTCTTCGCGTGGGCAAAGCCAGTGATGGATCTCATTTCGTCCGGCTTCGATGCACTGGGTGTGGCGGCCCACGACGCATTGCCGGCTGGACTATTCCAGAGCTTCATTCAGAACGGCGTGATCGCCGGTGTCGGCAGCGTAATCGTGTTCCTGCCGCAGATCCTGATCCTGTTTCTCTTCATTCTAATGCTGGAGGACCTCGGCTACATGGGGCGTGCGGCGTTCCTGATGGATCGCATCATGGGCGGCGCGGGTCTGCACGGCCGTGCATTCATACCGCTGCTGTCGAGTTTCGCTTGCGCGATCCCGGGGATTATGGCGACGCGCGTCATCGACAACCGGCGCGACCGGTTGACCACAATTCTGGTCGCCCCATTGATGACGTGCTCGGCCCGCATTCCCGTCTACACGCTCATCATTTCGGCGTTCATCCCGGCAACCTACCTGTGGGGATGGGTGAGCCTGCAGGGGCTCGTCATGTTTGCCCTGTACGCCGCAGGAATAACAAGCGCGCTTGCGGTCTCTTTTGTCACCAAGCATTTCTTCCTGCATGAAAACCACACCCCGCCGTTCATGCTGGAGTTGCCGGCCTACAAGCTCCCGAGCGTGCACAGCGTGGCGATCGGATTGTACACTCGAGCGAAAATGTTCCTGCAGCGGGCCGGGACCACGATCTTTTCCATGATGGTCTTGATCTGGTTCCTGGCGTCCTTTCCACGGCCTCCGGAGGGTGCCGAAGGTCCCGCGATCAATTACAGCCTCGCCGCAATGATCGGCGACGCGCTCCAGCCGGTTCTGGCGCCGCTTGGATTCAACTGGCAGATCGGCGTTGCGCTAATCCCAGGGATGGCGGCTCGCGAAGTCGTGGTTGCGGCTCTAGGAACGGTCTATGCCGTCGAAGGCGGCAAGGAAGCCGCCGAACAGATCGGCCAGGCGCTCGCCAGCAAATGGAGTCTCGCAACGGCGCTCGCCATGCTCGCCTGGTACATCTTTGCGCCGCAATGCGCCTCCACACTGGCCATGATCCGACGTGAGACCGGGGGCTGGCGGTGGATGGCTATCACCTTCGGTTACATGCTGGCGCTAGCGTATGTGGCGGCTTTCGTCACCTACAACGTTGCCGTCGCGCTCGGTGCCGGTTAGCAAAAGTTGGGGAGCGACTCATTGGCCGAACTGAGGCCATAATATTCCGCTTAAAGCAGAAGCAACCGCAGCAATCGTGGTAACCGGAGCCCGGATTGAGCCACCGTGTCCGGGTGGAGTTTGCCACCGGGCCCGACCGGACGATGGACATATTGGGCCGGCCCTATGATAAACTCCACGAAATCCTGGACCGTGGGTGGATATGGCAATGCGGCCCGGGGTTTCGCTTGCACTCAAGCTGGGCTACATCTCTGTGCGGGGATAATGCGCGTTTCGATCGTACGTGGGTGGTTGTAGGACGGGCAAGTTGGCCTTCCGTTGCCGCCACATGAGATCAAAATGCCAACAGTCGAGTAATGCGTCGGATGGATCTGCGTCTTCGTGAGCGGCCGAAAGTACAACGCGAGATCGACGTCGGGGCGGTTCAGCGACGGCATGTCATATACGTCGGGGGTTATGAGCCGCGTGGTGCGAAGGGATATTGCAAGCTGTTTGAGCGGGAATGCGGTCGGTTTCAACGCGTTTGGCCGGTCTCGCTGACGGTCCACCCCGGCGAATTCGATTCCGAGGATTTTGCGCGCTGGCTTGTCGATGTGCGGGCGTCGAATTGGCAGGTTTCAACCACGTACGATTTTCTCCGGCTCGAAGAATTCATCCGATCGGACCTGGCCGTGCCATTCATGCGGCAAGTCCTGCCCTCGCTCGGCTGGGTCGTCGGCGATCTCATCAGCGGCGCACAATTCCGCATCTTTCGCGCGTCGTGGCGCTTTGGCCTGCACCTCTTGTACGCTCAATTGGTTCTGTTAGCGTGGTTGGCACTCGCGGCGGTGATCGGCACGATGGCTGGCTACGTCGTCACAGACCATCTCGGCCTGTCCGTGCCGGTCGGCATCGTTACCTCCGCGCTTGTCGCATTGACGTCTTTCGTTGCGCTGCAGCCCATCGCTCGCCGTTGGGGAGCGATCCAGATCCCCAGTTGCTGGGTGACCTTGCGGAGGTTCGCGCGAGGCCGAGCGACCTGGCTCGATGAGGTTATCGAGAATGGTGCGGAGCGCCTCGTGGCGGCCGCTCAAGGAAATGACGTCGATGAGATTGTGGTGGTCGGGCACAGCGCGGGTTGCGTCATCGCATCCGCGGTGCTTGCCCGCGCGCTCGAATTCGATCCGGAACTCGGCCGCAGAGGACCCCGGTTGGTCCTCCTAACCTTGGGGTCCGTCATGCCTGCGGTCACGCTCCATCCCGCAGCGCAAAGAATGCGCGAAATCATCAAACGCCTCGCAGTCGAGCCAGCACTGGCCTGGATCGATTGCAAGTTCCGCAAAGATGTCATGTCGTTCTTAAAATGTGACCCCCTCGAGGGCGTTGGCGTCCACGGCGGCCGACGCCAATGCAACCTGCTGACCTGGCGCGTCCCGTTCAGGGACATGCTCTTGCCCGAAGACTACCGCCGCATCCGATGGAAGTTCTTCCGCTTGCATTTCCAATACATTATGGCCAGTGATCGGCCTTGCTCGTACGACTACATCTTGCTGATCGGGGGACCTGTGGCAATTGCCGAGTGGGCCAAGAAGCACCACGAACTCACACTTGAGTTCATACGAAATGGGATGCGTGACGGCCGTGACCGCGCGCCCTCCCTACCATCCGCAGGCTAGAGCGGGACCCCCTTCAATGAGCTTTCCGCGTCGCGTCGAGCCCGAATTGCTTGATCACTTACCTGCGGATGACCCGCGCGCCCTCCGGGCGCGGCGCGATGTGAGGCGCGCCAATACGTTGATGATGAACGCCGCCATCATGGCATCCGCGCTGCTCGAGCACGGCGACGGCCAGCCGCCGCGTACAATAGTGGATTTGGGTTCGGGGGACGGTCAATTCATGTTGCGGGTTGCACGTCGGCTGGCGCGGCGATGGCCTGGTGTCACGGTGGTTTTGCAGGATAAGCAGGACATCGTAACTCGCGCCACACGCGACGCGTTTGCGGCCCTGCGATGGCGCGTGGAAACGAGCGCGACGGATGTCTTCGACTTTCTGTCAAATGCACGATCTTCGGACGTGGACATTGTCACCAGTAACCTGTTCCTGCACCATTTTGTCGACGAGCAATTGGTTCGTCTTCTCGCGAGCGTGGCGCAGCTTGCGCGCCTCATGGTGGTCTGCGAGCCTCGGCGCGCTAAGTTCGTCGTCCGCGCCAGCCGGTTGTTGTGGGCGGTTGGATTCAGTGACGTGGGCGTTCATGAAGCCGTTGTCAGCGCACGCGCTGGCTTCCGAGGCAAGGAGCTCTCCGCCTTATGGCCACCTCAGGGTCACTGGGAATTGCAGGAGCAGGCGGCCGGACTATTCAGCCATCACTTCGTAGCCCAGCGCATGTCACCTCTCGCCGTAGGGGAGAGGTGACGCGGCGACGCCCATGATCCAACCCCCATCGGAATCCGCTCCGATGCCTGCACCCGTCCGCGTGACCGGTCCTACCGCTTGGCGCTGGGCCTTGCGCTTCGGACTTGACCCTCTGATGGCGACGCGCCGCGTCTTCGCCGCCTTCGGTCCGTTTGTCGTCCTCGCTGAAGCGCTGCCGTTTATCAGGCGTCCTCGTGCCGTTCTACTGAACGCTCCTCTCGTGCTGACCGCCGGCGCTGCATTCAATCGCGAACTCTTGTCCGATCCGGAGACATGGCGGGGGGTCAGCCTGTTGCCCGGCGGCCCCAGAAATTCAGCCGCGCGGCGACTGAGCCAGGGCCTCACCCGCACCACCGGCCGCCAACACTCCCACTACCGCAGGCTGGTGACGCCCCCGCTGCGCAGAACCAGCGTCGCTGCATTGGCCGAGCAAATGGCTCGGCTCGCCGAAGCGGAGGTCGCATCATGGCCCTCCGGCAAGACAATCGACATCTGGGAATTTCCGCGGCGCCTGATGCGCGGCTTTGCAGTCGAACTGCTTTTCGGCGGGAACAGCGAGGATGGTTATTTTATCGCGGACGCGGTCAGCCGGTTAATGGAGGGTAAGTGGGGAAGTAGCGCATTTGCCTTCCGGATCAATCTCCCGGTCACGTCCTATGGCCAAATCGTACGCGACTCCGCGTTGCTTGAAGGGCGCGTTCTAGAATGGGCGAGGACCAAGCGCGGACACTTTGACGATCGCGACCTTGCCTCGATCGTCGTGAACAGTCCCGACGTTGACGGAAATCCGCCGAGCGACGCGACCATTGTGGGTCAGATACCGTCGCTGTTCGCCGCGGCGTTCGAGGCCGCCCAAAGCGCCCTGACCTGGACCTTGCTGCTTCTCGCACAACATCCGCGCATCGCCAGCCAGTTGCTCGACGAGTTGCGCAGCAAGATGGGCGCCACGTCGCCGTCGCTGAGCAACGCAGGTGATCTTCCGTACCTCGATGCCGTGGTGAAGGAGTCGATGCGCGTTCTTCCGCCGGTCCCGTTTCAGATACGTGTCGCCCAACGCGATACGAAAATTTTGGGCTATCCACTGCCGCAAGGCGCGCGCGTCATTCTTAACACATTCCTTACCAATCGGATGACGCACCCCTTTCCCGACGGGGATGTGTTTCGACCCGAACGATGGTTCACGACTGCCCCGACTGCGTTCGAATTTCCGGTGTTCAGCGGCGGCCCGCACAGCTGCCCTGGTTATTGGTTTGGCTCGACCGCGGTCAAGATAGCGCTCGCCGCGATACTCACGCGCTACCGTCTGGTCCTGGCGCCCAACGCCCGCGTCGACTACCGAGTCCAGCCGACGATGCGTCCGCTCCAGCGTGTGCATGCGCTTCTGCAACCCCAGGATGCCGCGTTTACGGCGACGCCGATCACCGGCAGGATTCGTGATTTGGTAGCATTACCGCCGTGACGGCGCTCATGGTTGGTCGATTCGCTTCAACCGAATCTGAAGAGACTAGAGCATCTTAACGAAGTCATAACGGTGCGGAGCGCGCACCGGGCAGGCGCCACATAAGGAGCCACTGCGGGAATCTCCCCTATTTGTGCGCAATGTTGGAGGACGGAGGGCGCCGGGGCGAGGTACGTCAACAGGGAAAGGGCGACCGCAGCGGGGTCGGGCTACGTAACTCTGCCAATGAGGCAAGCATTACCCCGCAGATAGCGCAACTGTGAAGTGCGCCAGAGGCGAATCGTAGTATATTACAATTTGCTCTGTCCCAAAAGAGCGCGGTCCCGATCTCCGTCCCCGCCCCCCATCTCCCCAGGAGGTCGGGACCGTTTATTGCCCAAGGTGGTGAACAAATATCGCCGCCGGCCCTGCACCCGCACTCCCTCTCATTCCGCGGCCGGTGTCATGATGTTCAAGCGGCGTGCATCGTCCAGCATTGCCGGCTGTAGGGGGTCCCTGTAGTCGCCAATCTTAGCGTCCAACGCATCCGCCGGGACGAGGGCGACCACAAGGGTCGCATCCACATCATCCCTACGTTGCAACCAGCGCGCTGCTGCTGTGTTGCGGCCGCCACACTTTCCGCCGTGGCCGAGTTCCGCTATCGGAAGCCGACTGACATCCGTTGATTAAGGACACCGAAATGACCATCAATGCCCTCATGGTTTGCGGCAGCCTGCGCAAGGGGTCGTTCAACCGCGCGCTCATGAACGCGTTGCCCCCGTTGGCGCCGGCCGGCATGACGCTCGCGGAAGCGCCGTCATTCCGTGGCTTTCCTCTCTATGATGCCGATTTGCAGGCAAGCGGCGGCTTTCCAGAGGACGTCGTCGCGCTGGCCGATGCCATCCGGGCAGCCGACGGCGTCATCATCATTTCTCCGGAATACAATTGGACCATTCCCGGCGCCCTCAAAAACGCGCTCGACTGGGTGTCCCGCCTCGGCGACCAGCCGTTCAAGAACAAGCCGGTCGCGATCCAATCGGCTACCGGCGGACCGCTCGGGGGCGCCCGCATGCAGTATCACATGCGCATGGCGCTGACGTTTCTCAATGCCTCCGTGTTCGGCACGCCAGAAGTCTTCGTTGGCTCAGCGCACACGAAGTTCGACGAGAAGACGCTGGCCCTCAAGGACGAACCCACACGCAAGATTATTGCCCAGCAACTCGCCGCATTTGCAGCGTTCATTCCGCGCATGATGGGCTGATCAGGGCGATATCACGGTCAATCGTCGATCACGCCTGGTAGATCCGCCTTTCGGATGTCTTTGTTTCTCATCTGGCGCTGTCTTCGGGTTCAACGAAGCGGTCCGGCAAAATGTCGTGGTGAACCGGCCTGCAGTGGAAGCTGGACTGGCTCCGCTTGATGCACGCGGCGATTTTGCCGACGCCATTATCGTTTACGAAGGATGTTGGCTTGGCGGCAGAGATGTTCGTCTCTTTCGACAAAAGAGCGGCGAAGCTGATGGAGGCACCGAGTCCGTTCGCCTCCTGTCGAAGCGGACTCGCTTCAGCGAATTTTGAAGAGATTGCAGCGTCGCAAAAAGCGATAACGTCTTCGTCTCTTCGCCGCCGCGCTTGACAGTTTGCGCGTAAGGCCATATTTCCCGGCTGCTTTGGCACTCGATGGAGTTGAGTGCTAACAGCCCATTCCCTTTCGATCCCAAAGCCCGCAGTTGAGCGGCGACGAGGTCATCATGGCGAAAACCAAGTTCCGTCCTTTGCACGACCGTGTGCTCGTGAAGCGCATCGAATCCGAGGAGAAGACCGCCCGCGGCATCATCATTCCGGACACCGCGCGCGAGAAGCCGCAACAGGGCAGGATCCTCGCGGCCGGCCCCGGCGCCCGCGACGAGGCGGGGAAGCTGACCCCTATCGATGTGAAGGTCGGAGACAAAGTGCTGTTCGGAAAATGGTCCGGCACCGAAGTCAAGCTCGACGGCGAGGATCTACTGATCATGAAGGAATCCGACATCATGGGCGTGCTCGCCTGAACAGAGGACGGCGCACAGAGAACGGAGGACGGAAGTTCGTATGGCGCCGCCAACTGCCCGAGTTCCGTCATCCATCATCCGCCGTCTGTCGTCTGTCATCTGAAGGAACAAAGACATGGCTGCCAAACTCGTAAGATTTTCTGCCGACGCACGCGACAAAATGCTCCGCGGCGTCGACATCCTCGCCAATGCTGTGAGGGTCACGCTCGGCCCCAAGGGCCGCAATGTCGTGCTTGACAAATCATTCGGCGCGCCGCGCATCAGCAAGGACGGCGTGACGGTCGCCAAGGAAATCGAGCTCGACGACAAGTTCGAGAACATGGGCGCCCAGATGCTGCGCGAGGTTGCCCAGAAGACGAGCGACAGAGCCGGTGACGGCACCACAACCGCGACGGTGCTGGCGCAGTCCATTATCCGCGAGGGTGCGAAGTCGGTGGCAGCCGGCATGAACCCAATGGATGTCAAGCGCGGCATCGAAATCGCAGTCGGTGCCGTCATCAAGGACATCGAGAAGCGTGCCAAGAAGGTCGAGTCCTCTGCCGAGGTCGCCCAGGTGGGCACGGTTTCTTCCAATGGCGACAGCAAGATCGGCAAAATGATTGCGCAGGCCATGCAAAAGGTCGGCAACGAAGGGGTCATCACGGTCGAAGAGGCGAAATCGCTCGAGACGGAGGTCGAGATCGTCGAGGGCATGCAGTTCGATCGCGGCTACCTGTCGCCCTACTTCATCACCAATGCGGAGAAGATGCTCGCGGAGCTGGAAGACGCCTACATTCTGCTGCATGAGAAAAAGCTGTCGGCATTACAGGCAATGCTGCCGCTCCTGGAAGCGGTCGTACAGTCGGGAAAGCCGCTGCTGGTCGTCTCCGAGGACGTGGAAGGCGAGGCACTCGCCACGCTCGTAGTCAACAAGTTGCGCGGCGGCCTTAAGGTTGCGGCCGTGAAGGCACCGGGCTTCGGCGACCGCCGTAAGGCGATGCTGGAAGACATCGCCGTCCTCACCGGCGGCCAGCTCATCTCAGAGGACCTCGGCATCAAGCTGGAGAACGTCACGACCGCCATGCTGGGCCGGGCCAAGAAGGTGATCATCGAGAAGGAAAAGACCACCGTCGTGGATGGCGCCGGCAAGAAGAAGGACATCGAGGCACGGGTCGGTCAGATCAAGCAGCAGATCGAGGAGACCACTTCGGACTATGACCGCGAGAAGTTGCAGGAGCGGCTTGCCAAGCTTGCCGGTGGCGTGGCAGTGATCCGCGTCGGCGGCGCGACCGAGGTCGAGGTCAAGGAGAAGAAGGACCGCGTCGAGGATGCCCTCAATGCGACCCGCGCCGCGGTCGAGGAAGGCATCGTGCCGGGCGGCGGCGTGGCGCTGCTGCGCGCCAAGAAGGCGGTCGGCAAGATCTCAAACGGCAACCATGACGTGCAGGCCGGCATCAACATCGTGCTCAAGGCCCTTGAGAGCCCGCTCCGCCAGATCGCCGAAAACGCCGGCGTCGAAGGCTCGATCGTGGTCGGCAAGATCATGGACAACAAGTCCGAGACATTCGGCTTTGATGCGCAGACAGAAGAATACGTCGATATGGTTGACAAGGGCATTATCGACCCTGCCAAGGTAGTGCGCGCCGCACTGCAAGATGCGGCTTCGATTGCCGGTCTGCTGGTGACGACCGAAGCGATGGTCGCCGAAGCGCCAAAGGAAAAGCCTGCCGCGCCGGCGATGCCGGGCGGTGGTATGGGTGGAATGGGCGGCATGGATTTCTAGGAAGGGTTCGCTCGCCGCGTGCCCATCAAGCGAGAGGGCGGCTGGAAGGCTGCCCTTTTTGCTTGGCATCGACTCGCTACCCAATGGGCTTGAACGCCAAATTCGAAACCAGGATGATTACTGCGGTCGCGCTGATTTGAACATGCCTCGCGTGGCGTCGTCGCGGAGCGGAGCCCGATGACCGACAGCCCGCTGCCGACTCCTTCGCGCAACGATCCGCGTCCGCGCTCAGGCGCACAACCTCGACCGCGCCTGGGCTCTGTATTCCGAAGCTACCGCGGCGGCGGTAGCACGCCGCTTCCCTCGTGCGCAGTAGCCCTCACAACCGTCGATAAACATAAGCCGCATCCCCTCGGATCGCCGCCTGCTCCTCCACTGCATGGTGATGCGGCGAGAGATGGCACACGGGGTCGGTGAGGCGGGCATCGCCGGCGAGCGCGAAGGCCTGGCAGCGGCAGCCGCCGAAATCGATGTCGCGGCGCTCGCAGCTCTGGCACGGCTCCGGCAGGAAGCTGGTGTCGCGGAAGGCGTTGAAGGCGGGGTTGTGTTCCCAGACCTCGCGCAGCGAATGGTCTTTCACGGACCAGAACTCGAGGCCCGGAATCGACTCGGCGGCATGGCACGGTAAAACCCGGCCGGCCGGCGTCACGTTGAGCGAGCGGCGGCCCCAGCCACCGACGCATGGCTTGGGGAAGCGGGCGTAGTAGTCGGGCACAACGGCGTCGATGACAATGCGGCCGTGGTGCTGCTTGCGCAACGGCTCAATCAAGGCGACCGCTTTTTCGACCTGCTCGCGGGTCGGCATCAGGGCAGCGCGGTTTTTCAGCGCCCAGCCGTAATATTGAACGTGGGCAATTTCGACCCGAGACGCACCCATGTCGAGCGCCATGGCGACGAGTTCGTCGACACGGGAGATATTGGCGCGGTGGATCACGATGTTGACGGTGAGCGGCAGCTTGAGGCCGATCACGGCGACTGCCAGCGCGCGCTTGCGGGCATAGGCACCCTCATATCCGGCGATACGATCGGCGGACTTCGGCTCGCTGTCCTGGATCGAGATTTGCACGTGGTCGAGACCGGCATCGGCGAGCTCGCTGAGCCGCTGATGGGTGATGCCGATACCCGAAGTGATAAGATTGGTGTAGAGGCCCGCATCGCGCGCCGCCGCCATGATGTCGACGAGATCGCGCCGCGACGCCGGCTCGCCGCCGGAGAGATGCACCTGCAATACGCCGAGCCCCGCGGCCTCGCGAAACACCCGCGCCCAGGTGGCGGCGTCGAGCTCGCCTTCGCGCTTGTCCATCTCGAGCGGATTCGAGCAATAGGGACAGCCGAGCGGACAACGATGGGTGAGTTCGGCGAGGAGGCCGAGCGGGCTAGGGAGCGGCCGCGGCGCCTTGCCGTTGCCGCCAGCATGTCCATTGGGGCGATCGTCGGTCGTCATGTCACATCACAGT
>Ga0126384_10002394_pt1 | contig 11371 bp, 11 predicted proteins | sample PanSoiMetPlot_36_FD_92543 | JGI IMG/M metagenome (GOLD analysis project Ga0126384, IMG submission 92543) | Tropical forest soil microbial communities from Panama - MetaG Plot_36 | ecosystem: Environmental > Terrestrial > Soil > Tropical forest > Bulk soil | place: Panama | collected 2016-02-17 | reverse complement strand
GGCACCGATCCCGGCTGCTTCAACCTGCCCCACAACCTCGTGACGGATCGCGACGGTCTCGTCTATGTGGCCGACCGCGAGAATCACCGCGTCCAGATCTTCGACGGCCAGGGCCGCTATCAGGGCCAGTGGAACAACCTCCACCGGCCGTGCGGACTCTTCGTGGACCGCACTCAAAACGGCGGGACGTTCTACGTGGGCGAGCTCGGCCACGGCCTGGCCGTCAACGAGGCGGTGCCGAACCTGGGCCCACGCGTCACCGTGCTCGACGCCAAGGGCCAGAAGGTCGCGCGCTTCGGCGGGCAGTTCGCCGGGGAGAAGCCGGGCGAGTTCATCGCGCCGCACAGCGTGGTCACCGACTCGCGCGGCGACGTGTACGTCTCGGAGGTGTCCTGGACCCAGCGTGGCCAGCACGAGACGCCGCCGCGGGAAGTACGGAGCCTCCAGAAGTTTTCGCGCAGCTAGCAGGGTGGCGAGAAAGGTCCAGATGCGAGGCGGCGACCGACGGCCGCACGCGAAGCGTACTCTCTGTACGTTGAGCGTGCGGCGGAGGGCGCCAACGAAGCAGCCGGGGCCTTTATCGGCAGCCTGCCATCGGGAAGAAGCGGGCGATGGCACGGGCGAAGAGCTCGCCCGTCTCGAGGTCTTCGAGTGTGCCCTCGACGTCCACGTACTTCGCCGACTCCTTGATGGCCCGGCCCCGGCCCAGGATCGGGCGCTCGAGTGGCGTGAGCTTCAGGTAGCGCACGGACAGCTCGCCGGTGACATGCGGCCGGCCCGTGCGGGCGAGAGCCGCTCCCGCCAGCACTTCGTCGAGATAGCCGGCCACGATGCCGCCGTGAGCGCCCGCGGGCGGGCCTTCGAAACGTCGAGGAATCACGATGGGCGAGAGCACCTCGCCTTTGCTCCTGAAGTTGCGCACGCGGAGCCCAATGTCGTGATCGGGTCCGCAGCCGAAGCATCCACGAAAGCGAACGCCCACTCCGGTGTATCGGAGCTCCTCGAGAGGGGCGAGGAGCGACTGAAACGGCTCGGGCACGGCCGGCTCGTGGGCCATGCTCAGGCGACCGGGCGACCGAAGTACTTCCGGAGGAGCGGCTCCCACGCGGCAAGCTCACGAGTGGACTTGCCGATCACCTTGGCCGCGTCGTCCCACCGCCTCAGACGTATCGCCTCGGGCCACCAGGACTGCTTCGCCGCCCGGGCCACCTCCTCGGGCGCCATGAGGTTGCCCTGCAGAGTGAGCGTGTGCTTCGAGCCCCGGGAGAGGGAATCGTAGTAGCCGGGCTCGGTCGTGCAGAGGTAGCGCTTGGCTTCCGCGTGGGCGCGGATGAGGAAGGCGACGCGCTCCGGCACGTACGGCGCCACAAGATCCGCGCCGGCCTCGTGATGGCCGCGTCCGGTGCGCGATGGCGTGGCCGTGCGCTCGAGCGTGTCGGTGATGCCATCCTGGGCCACGGCGTAGCGGCCCACGTCGTGGAGCAGGCCGGCGAGCACCAATTCCTCGTCGGCGCCCGCGGCATCGGCGAGCTCCGCGCATTGCAGTGCGTGCGCCAGCTCATTGACGCGCTCCTGCCCGTACTGCCGCGCCGCAGATCTCGTCATCGCTTCGATCAGCCGGTCGGCCATGGTCATCATGGCTCTGAAGTATACTCAGGCGTCAGCCAGGCCACCCCAGCCAGAAAAGGAGACGCGAATGGCCGTCGTCGTCAAGCCGCTCCCCGATGGTCCCCTCATGGTCAAGGGCGAAGGCATCGAGGTGTTGGATCCGCAGGGCAATCCGGTCCCCGTCAATGGTGACGCTGCGTATCTCTGCCGCTGCGGCGCCTCCGGCAAGAAGCCCCTCTGCGACGGCAGCCACAAGAAGATCAGCTTCAAGGGGTAGCCGGCCGACGGCCGGGTGCGCGAGGCGCGGCGCCCTACGTGTCGAGCCAAACCTCCTGCATCCGGCCGCAGACGATTGCCTCCGCCTCGTGAGTGGCGAAGGCGACGGCCGGCTCCTCGCAGTGTATGAGAGTGGTCACCGCGGCCGGCTCTCGCGCGGGACCGCGGCGGACGCGAGAGCCAGCCGCGCCGCCAGCGTCACGCAGCGACAGGCTGGAAGTGGGTCCGTCCACCGGGAGCGACGATGCGCCCCGGCACGGGGAAGTGGGCGGCCAGGATGATCACGTCCGCCTCCGCGTGTGTGTCGATGAAGGCGCGCCGGGTGGCCGCCGCGCGAGGGCCGTCGTGGCAGAAGCAGCTGTTCCAGCCCGGCTCCGCGACCTGGATCGCCCGATGCATCATGTCGCCCGTGAACACTGCCTCGCCGGCCGGGGTGCGGACACGGACGTTGACGTGACCCGGCGTGTGTCCGGGGGACGGCTCGAGCTGCAACCGATCGTCGATCACGTGGTCGCTCGCCACGAGCCGAGCGCGGCCCGCCTCCACGATGGGCAGCACGCTGTCGTCGATCAGGCCGAACTCCTCCCGCCCCATCTGGCTTTCCGTCTTCCAGAACTCGTACTCGTCCCGCGCGAAGATGTACGTGGCGCGGGGAAAGGTCGGCACCCATCGCCCGCGCTCGAGGCGCGTGTTCCATCCCACGTGATCCACGTGCAGGTGCGTACACACGACGAGATCCACATCCTCCGGCTTCACGCCGGCTGCCCCCAGATCCGCGAGGTAGCTCCCCTGGCGCATGTGCCACGGCGCGACGCCGTTGCGCGGCTTGTCGTTGCCCACGCACGTATCGATGAGCACGGTGTGCCAGGGCGTCCGCACCACGTAGGAGTGGATGGTCGAGCGGTGGGCGCCCGTGACGGGGTCGACCAGCTCGGGCCCGAGCCAGTCGCGCTGGGCCGCGATGCGCTCCGGCGTGGAGTCCGGCAGCATGAACCCGATGGGCGTGGCGGAGCGGTCGAGCTCGATCACCTTGCTGATGCTCACGTCTCCGATGCGGAGTGGCTTCATCGCGTATCTCCTCGGTTGGGTTGAATCTGCTCGGTGGCGCGTAGCATAGCACCCGCCGAACCCGTCATCCGGGCTGACGCACCATCAGACGCGCACCCAGCGCGAGGGCAACACCTCCCGCGAGGGCGAGGAACACGCTCTCGCCTCCGCGCCCGAGCAGACCGGTGACGAGTGGGCCCAGGAAGATGGCCGCGTCCACGCCGACCCGGTAGAGTCCCGTCCGCCAGCCAAGCCGTCCGGCGGCCGTGTGATTCCGGATCACGCCGAGCGGCGGCATCCAGCCGGCGAGGCCCAGGCCCAGGCACGCGCAGCCGATCCCGAACCAGACGCGCGAGCCGAGCCCCACGGCCACCGTGCCCAAGCCCAGCATCACGCTCGCGGCGCCGAGGATCAGTCCGTGACCAAGACGATCGGCGAGCCGGCCCACGGGAATCAGGGCGGCGAGGTCGATGGCCTGCGCCATGCCGAGAAGCCATGAGATGCCCGTGCGGGTGAGACCGAACTCCCGCGTGCCGCGGATGGGAATCACGAACGCGCTGGCTGACGACCATGTGAGGCCGAAGACGATGCCGGCGCCGAACATGAGGGCGACCACGCTTCGGTCCTCCCGCCGTCCCGGCATGCCCTCGCCCAGCGCGGCGGCCGGACGGGCGGGAGCGAGTGCGTGGGGAAAAGCTCGCTCGAGACGGCGAAGCAGGAGGAGCGAGATCACCACGGGGGCCAATACGATCGAGAGGGCGAGCTTCCATCCCCACGCCGCTGGCACGTGGGCGACCACGCCGAGCCCGCCCAGGATGCCGAGCATGCCCGCGAACTCGAAGATGTTCAGGCGGGTCGACACGCGGCCGCCACCGCCCTCGAGCAGGATGGCGGTGAGCCCGCCCACCATGGTCAGCGTGTGGGAGATCCCGAGGAGGAATCGCCCGGCGAGGAGCACGGGGAGCGGCCCCGCGCTCACGAGCAGGAGCAGGCCGAGCACGAGGAACACGGGAGCCGCCATGAGGGCGACAGCGAGGCGACGCACGACGAGCATGCCCACGGGCATGGCGGAGCCCATGCGCGCGAAGCCGAAAGCGCTCGCCACGAGTCCGAGCTGCCAGTCGGGGAGCGATTGCGTGCGGCCGATCTCTGGCAAGAGGGGGCCGAAGGCGCCGACGCCGAAGGTGTTGCAGAAGAGAAGGGCGAAGAGGAGACCCGTCCGGTCGAGCCGGGCGAGACGGCACGGACCCGTCACTTAAACGAGCGCTCGGTCCACCATGGATAGTAAGGCGGCATGTCGCGGCTCGGCGCGAGGGGAAAGCGCGGAGGCCGCTTCTCGAGAAACGACGCGATGCCCTCGCGCGCGTCGGCGGAGCGGCCCGTCCAGTCCATGCCGCGCGAGTCGAGCCGATGTCCCTCCATCGGATGATCCGCACCCAGGAGCTTCCACATCATCTGCCGCGCGAGGGCGACCGACACGGCCGACGTGTGGTCGGCAATCTCGCGCGCGAGGGCCCGCGCGGTGGGCAGGAGCGCCTCCGGCGCCACCACCCGGCTCACCAGCCCGCCCGCGAGCGCTTCCGCCGCGTCGAAAACGCGCCCCGTGTAGACCCATTCCGCGGCGCGCTGCATGCCGACGAGACGAGGCAGGAACCAGGTGCTGCACGCCTCCGGCACCACGCCGCGGCGAGCGAAGACGAAGCCCATCCGCGCCGCCGAGGAGGCGATGCGGATGTCCATGGGCAGGGTCATGGTGATGCCGAAGCCGACGGCGGGGCCGTTGATCGCCGCGATGACCGGCTTCTTCAGGTCGTAGATCCGGAGCGCGACCAGCCCTCCGCCGTCACGGTGCTCGCCATCCGCCTGGGGCCGGCCGCGCCGCGCGCCATCAAAGGTCTGGGTTCCTGCGGAGAGATCGGCGCCCGCGCAGAAGGCGCGTCCCGCCCCCGTGACGATGACCACGCGGACCGCGTCGTCGCCATCGGCGGCCTCGAAGCCAGCGATGAGCTCCTGGATGAGCGCGCTGGTGACCGCGTTGAGCTTCTCGGGTCGATTCAGGGTGACGGTGGCGATCGCCTCCGCCACCTCGTAGCGGATCTGCTCGAAGGCCATGCTCAGGGCTCGGAGGGCTCGGTCGCGCTCTCCTCCGCCTCACCCTGCTTGAGCCAGCGCCAGATGGTCTTGGGGTCGACGCCGAGCAGCTTGGCCGTCACCGTGCGGTTGCCCTTGGCAAAGCGCAGCGTCTCCTCCATCACGCGGTGGGTGATCTCATCCAGGGTCGTCCCCATGCGGATGGTGAAGACCCCATCTGGCGAGGCCTCGGTGGCCCCGGAGGGCTCGGTGCGCGTGAAGGTGACCGCACGCTCGGTGACGTTGGGAGGCAGGTTCCCCGCCTCGATGACGCCTCCACGCGCCAGCACCACCGCGCGCTCCACCACGTTCTCGAGCTCCCGCACGTTGCCCGGCCAGCGATAGGCCTCGAGGCAGCCCATGGCCTCGTCGCTCAAGCCCTCTAGCACGCGATTGTTCTTGGCCGCGTAGAGACGCAGGAAGTGCTGAGCGAGGACCCGGATGTCCTCGCGGCGATCGCGCAGCGGCGGAGTGGTCACGGTGATGACGTTGAGCCGGTAGTACAGATCTTCGCGGAAGCGCTTGTCCTTCACGAGCTGCGCGAGGTCCTGATTGGTGGCGGCGACGATGCGCACGTCTACGCGCATGGTGCGGGTGCCGCCCACGCGCTCGAACTCCCCTTCCTGCAGGACGCGCAGGATCTTGGGCTGGGTCACCGGCGAGAGGTCCGCCACCTCGTCGAGAAAGAGGGTGCCGCCGTCGGCGAGCTCGAAGCGTCCCTTCTTGGCCCCGGCCGCCCCCGTGAAGGCGCCCTTCTCGTAGCCGAAGAGCTCGGATTCGAGCAGCGTCTCGGGGAGCGCCGCGCAGTTGACGGCGACGAAGGGCCCGGAGCGGCGCGGCGAGCCGTCATGGATGGCGCGCGCCACGCCCTCCTTGCCCGTGCCACTCTCGCCCTGGATGAGCACGGTGGCCGAGCTGTCCGCCACCTGCTGCACGAGCGTCATCATCTGCTTCCAGGTGGGGCTGACGCCGATCAGGTTGTCCTGGCCGAGCAAATCGTCCAGGCGCCGCTGGAGCGCGCGATTCTGCTGGATGAGGGAGCGGCGCTCCAGGGCCTGGCGCACCACGCGGAGGAGCTGCGCGCGCTGGAGCGGCTTGGTGAGGAAGTCGGCGGCGCCGTCCTTCATGGCGCGCACCGCCTCTTCCACAGTGCCGAAGGCGGTGAGGATGATCACGTCCACGTCGGGGGAAGCCGCCTTTGCCTCCTTCAGGAGCTCGAGGCCGGTGAGACCAGGCATCTTGAGGTCCGAGAGGAGGAGATCGACGCCACCCTGGCGGAGCCGATCGAGAGCGGCCTGGCCGTCCTGGGCCAGCACCACTCCGTAGCCCTCGCGGGTGAGCGTGCGCTCGAGGCTCTGGCGCACCGCCGGGTCGTCGTCGGCTACCAGCAGCATGGCCTGGTCACTCATCCTGGGTCCTCTTGATGGGCAGGGTCGCTGTGAAGGTAGTGCCACTCCCGGGCGTGCTCTCCCAGCGCAGCGTGCCGCCGTGCTCCTCGATGATCTGCCGGGAGATGTAGAGACCGAGCCCCGTTCCCTGGGCCTTGGTGGTGAAGAACTGCTCGAAGAGGCGCTGGCCCACGTCGGGTGCGATGCCGGGCCCCGTGTCGCGGATGGCGATCTCGACCTGATCGTCCACGCGCCGCGTGCTCACGGTGAGCTGGCCCCCACGGCCCAACGCTTCCAGGCCGTTCTTCACGAGGTTGAGAATGGCCTGTCGCAGGAGGGTGCGGTCGATGGCCATGGGGGGGACGGTCTGATCCGTGGTCGCCTCTACCACGCTCCCCTGCCGCACCGCCACGGGGCGCACGAACTCCACGAGGGCGGCGACCATCTCGTTCACGGAGTCCTCGTCGTACTGCGGGCGCGGGAAGCGTGCGAAGGCGAGGTATTCCTCGGTGATGGCGTCGAGCGCGTTGACCTGCTCGCGAATGGCGGCGACGAGCGTGGCCGCCTCCTCCATGTCGGCGCCCCCGCGCTCCGTCACGAGATCGTTGACCAGCTCGGAGTTGAGCTCGATGGCCGCGATGGGGTTGCGCACCTCGTGGGCGAGCTTGAGCGAGAGCCGGCCCACCGTGGCCATGCGCTCCGCCACCACGAGGTCGGCCTGGGCCGCTTGCAGCCGCGTGAGGGTGCCCGTGAGCTCGGCGTTGAGCCGCTCTCCCTCGGCGCGGGCACGGCGCTCACGCTCGGCAACGTGCCCAACGGCAAAGGCCGGCAGGCCAACCATGCCCATGAGGATGGCCACCGCGGTCCAGGCGGCCGCGGGCGGGGCGAGCAAGGCGGCCGCCCAGTAGAAAAGGCCCGCGAGCATGGTCAGGATCAGCGCCACCCAGCGCCCGAAGTAATAGGCGTTGACGGCGAGGAGGGGATAGAAGAGGTTGACGAAGAGGCTGTCGCCGCCGCCCGTGAGGTACAAGAGCGCGAAGATGAGCATCATGTCCACGGCGAGGGCGCCGCTGAACACCGCGCGGGTCTTCTGTGCGCTGGGATTGACGCTGACCAGCGCGAGGATCCCCACCTTGTACGTGGCGAACCAGAACACGAGCGACGGCAGGTCGATGCGATGGCGCGGGCGGAGGGCGAGCCCGAGGGTGGCGAGACCGCCGACCATGACCACGGCGAGGAGGAAAGCGAAGAGGCGCTCGTCCCGCTCGAGGAGGCGGACCACCACGGTCCAGGTCCGGCGCGCCGAGGTCGGCATGGCCGCTAGTGTATCCCAACCGCCGGTGGCCGCTTCGCCCTCTTGACGCGTGAGCGACGCGCGCGTAGCGTCGGCCGCATGAGCTTCCTCGGCAAGGGCGTGCTGGCCTTCTGGGCCGACGTGGAGGCCTCCGGCGAGGCCGACTACGTCGACTGGCACAATCGCGAGCACATGCCGGAGCGCTGCGCGGTGCCGGGCTTCCTGCGCGGCCGCCGCTACGTCGCCGTCTCCGCCGCGCCGAAGTATTTCATGATGTACGAGACGGAGACGCTGGCCACCCTCGCCAGTCCCGCCTACGTGGAGCGGCTCAACCATCCGACGCCGTGGACGCGGAAGTGCCTCGCCCTCTTCCGGAACTCCAATCGCACGGCTTGCCGGACCACGATGTCCGTGGGCGGCGGCATCGGCGGCGCGCTGGCCACCATTCGCCTCGGTCCCGCGGTCGGGCGCGAAACCGCGCTGCGACGGTGGCTCAGCGAGGAGGCTCTGCCCAAGCTTCTCGAGCGGCCGGGCATGACCGCCGCCCACCTCTGCGAGGCCGACGTCGGGACGACGACGGTCAAGACCGCGGAGAAAGAAATCCGCGACAAGCCGGACGAGGTGGCACGCTGGGTGGTGATCGTCGAAGGCTCGGATGCCGGCATCGTGGGCCGCGCCTGCCGCGAAGCGCTCGACGCGAGCACGCTCGAGTCCCACGGGGCGGAGCCGGGCGCCATCACCGGCATCTACGCCCTCCACCACGTCCTCTAGGAGCGGCGCACCTCGATCAGAGAGGGGGCCGCTGGCGGTGCCAGCCCGCAGCTTCCTGGTAGGCGTGCGCCAGCTGCAGGAGCCGCGCCTCGTCGAAGGGCCGTCCCACCACCTGGAAGGCCAGGGGCAATCCTGCCGTCGTGAACCCACACGGAACCGAGAGGGCGGGCAGCCCATACCCGTTGAATGGTCGGGTGAGGCTGGAAAACCGCGACGAGCGCGCGTTGAAGGCCTCCGGTGTCGCTACCTTGAGCGGAGCGAGCGCGGGCGGCGGTTCGGGGGTGACCGGCGTCAGGAGCACGTCGACCTCGTCGAAGACGTCGCGGATGAAGGCGCGGGTCAGCCTCGAGCGGAGACGGAGCGCCTGCAGATAGTCGTGGGCGGAGATGGCGAGCCCGACCTCGAGCCGTGCGCGCACCGTCGGCTGGAGCGCCTCCGGCTGCTCGCGCAGCATGGCCGAGTGCAGCGCGGAACTCTCGGAGCGGGCGATGATCATGGAGACGTCGGTCATGTGTTGCGCGTCGGGGATGCGTACGTCCCTCACCTCGGCTCCGAGCGCTCCGAGCTGGCGCGCGGCGCCGCGCACGCCCGCGGCGACCTCCGGGTCGAGCCGCTCGAAGAAGTAGTTCTCGGGTAGTCCGACGCGGAAGCCGCGGATGCCGCCGTCGATGCCGGCGAGATAGTCCGGGACGCCGCGGCGACTCGCGGTGGCGTCCGCGGGATCGCGGCCGGCCATCGCGCTGAGCATGAGGGCGACGTCACGCGCCGTCCAGGCCAGTGGGCCCAGATGATCCATGGACCACGAGAGGACCATCGCGCCGGCACGGCTCACCCGCCCGTAGGTCGGCTTCAGCCCGACCACGCCGCAGCAGGCCGCGGGAAGCCTGATCGACCCGCCCGTGTCCGAGCCCACGGCGCCGGCGAAGAAGCCCGCGGCCACCCCTGCTCCCGATCCGCTCGACGAGCCGCCCGTGGCGTGGCCGGATTGCCATGGATTGTCCGCGTCGCCGTGATGGGCATTGTCACCGAAGGCGCCCAGGGCGAGCTCCGTCATGTTGAGCTTGCCCAGGCTGACGGCCCCCGCGTCGACCAGCCGTTGCGCCGCCGTGCATTCCCGTGACGAGGTGAAGTAGGCGGGGATGCGGGTGCCACAGGAAGTGGACAGCCCATCGACGTGGCAGAGATCCTTGAAGCCCACGGGCACTCCGTGAAGCGGACCGCGCCACTGTCCCTTGGCCGCCTCGCTTTCGAGGACGCGTGCACGCCGGAGGGCGCCCTCCTCGTCGAGGGTGATGAAGGCGTGGATGCGTCCCTCGTGCTTGCGGATGCGCTCCAGGCAGCGCTCCACCGCCTCCAAGGGGGAGAGCGCACGGGCCCGGATCGCGGCGGCGAGCGCGGTCAGGCTCTCGTCATGCATCGGGCGCCGCGTCGTCCTCGCCCTCGAGGGCCACCGTGAAGCACGACGGCTCTTCGGCGAGGGCGAGCTCCCCCGCCAACCGCTCGATCACGCCGGCCATGCCGGCCACCTCCGCCTGCTGCGGTCGCTGCTCAGTCATGGGATCCTCCTTTTCGCGCCCACCTTAGCAGATGTATGATGTCCGCGGTTTCGCGACACGGTCGCCCCCGTATCCACCACCCTGACGATGGAGGCAGTCTTCATGCACATTCGGCGTCTACTGTTCGCCATCGCGACCCTGTGCCTCGGGCTCGTCCTCGCGGCGGAGCCGGCCCTGGCCCAGAAGAAGACGCTGGTGGTGGCGCTCAACCAGGATCCGGACATCCTCGATCCCACCCTCGCGCGCACCTACGTGGGACGCATCATCTTCGAGCAGATGTGCGAGAAGCTCTATGAGATCGACGAGAACCTGCGCATCTATCCGCAGCTCGCCGCCGACCTGCCCACCGTGAGCGACGGCGGCAAGGTCGTGACCATCAAGCTGCGCCCCAACGTGAAGTTCAACGACGGCACCCCCATGAACGCGGAGGCGGTCCGCTACTCGCTTGACCGCCACTTGAACATGAAGGGCTCGAACCGGCGCAGCGAGCTGGAGTCGGTGAACAGCATCGACGTGGTGGACGGTCTCACCGTGCGCCTTCGGCTCAAGGTCCCCTTCTCCCCGCTCGTCGCCATCCTCGCCGACCGCGCGGGCATGCCGGTGTCGCCCGCGGTGGCGACCAAGCTCGGGGACAAGTTCGGCACCGCGCCCGTGTGCGTGGGACCATGGCAGTTCGTGGAGCGCGTCTCGCAGGACCGCATCGTGGTGGAGCGCTCCTCGCACTACTTCGACAAGAGCGTGGCCAAGTTCGACCGCATCATCTTCCGCATCATTCCCGATGACAACGTGCGCCTGGCCAACCTGCGCTCGGGCGACATCGACATGATGCATCTGGTGGCCCCCACCGACGCCGCCAACCTCCGCAAGGAGGGGAAGTACGAGGTATCGAGCGTGACGGGCATCGGCTACTCGGGGCTGACCATCAATCTCCACAACAAGAACGGCAAGCCGCCCGCGGCGCCCGGAGATCTGGGGACGCCGCTCGCCAACGATCCGCGCGTGCGCGAGGCCCTCGACCTCTCCATCGACCGCGTCGCCCTCAACCAAGTCGCGTGGGACGGCCAGTACACGCCGGGTTGCACACCGATCTCTCCCGTCAGCCCCTTTGCGGACAAGAGTCGCAAGTGCCCGACGCGGGACGTGACCAAGGCCAAGAAGCTCCTCGCCGATGCCGGACAGGGCAATGGCTACCGCTTCGAGATGATGATCGTCAACGATCCGCAGCAGCGGCGGGTGGCCGAGGTGATCCAGGGCATGGCCAAGGAGGCGGGCTTCACCATCAGCCTCAAGCCGTCGGAATT
>Ga0126384_10002393_pt1 | contig 11372 bp, 13 predicted proteins | sample PanSoiMetPlot_36_FD_92543 | JGI IMG/M metagenome (GOLD analysis project Ga0126384, IMG submission 92543) | Tropical forest soil microbial communities from Panama - MetaG Plot_36 | ecosystem: Environmental > Terrestrial > Soil > Tropical forest > Bulk soil | place: Panama | collected 2016-02-17 | reverse complement strand
CTTGGAGGATCTGAGCCACGGTCTGGGGCTTGCCCGGCTTGTCCAAGTTGGGACAGCAGGGCTTGCCGTGATACTTGGCTGCCTTGACCCTCTCCTGCTCCGATCCAGCAAGGTCGCGTGCCGCCTTCCTCGTATTCGCCAAGGGTAGCTTCCGGTGCTGATGATGCTCTGTGCATTGCCACTCGGCCCAATACTTCCCCTTGACCTTCACGGCAGCCATATCAGGCTCCCTTCTTTTCGCGCTTGGCCCAGCGGGTGGCGATAGCCTTGCGGGCAATCTCGCGACGGCGTGCGGGGGTCAAGGCTTCGGCCCGCGCTCGGCCGCCACGCTTCGCCAGCTTCCTGAGGTATTCTCGGACCTTCCTGTCCACGCGAGCATTCTATACTTGCCGGGCTAGTATGTCGAGAGAGCCTTGCCGCGTGGGCTCTTAGGCCTGGGATAGGTACCGGGCTCTGGCAGCCCATGCTCCGCAATCACTGCGAGGGCGTAGGCGGGGATGCGCGAGAGACGGCCTACTTTGACGAGGGGGAGGCGGCGTTGGACCAGCCATTTTCGGACAGCTGCTGGCGTGCAAGCCAGGAGCTTGGCAGCCTGCTCCACACTGACGAGTTGCACTCTGGGTTCCCCGTTTCGTTCCACCCGCTCGGCCAGGACGCCGCGGACCTGGCTGGCCTGAACATCCGCGCTGAGCGGCACTTCCCGTGTCTGCTCGCCCCCACCCATCCGATTGCCCTCGGTGCCCATTTCCGGCGCCTTCTAGCCTCCTGAAGTCACTCTGTGCGCCGTTCGGGCACCCAGCTTTTGGGCCGCCTCGGGCGACAGGGATCGCCTCCGGCGCGCCTTGATCAGCGCGGCCACCTGTTCCAACGCCTCGGGTGGGAAGATGGCCCGCATCTCGTGATCGCCAGTCTGGTACCGGCTGACGCCAGGGATGGCCCAGAGCTTCTGAAAGAAGCGGGGGCGGTTGGTGTAGACGGCCAGGTTCGGGCCGCCGGTCCACTCGATCTGCCCGTACCGGCCCGGGATCGTCGGGAAGCCCGCGGCATCGGCCACCACCCGGAAACGGTGGGGACCTGCCAGCGCCCGGAGCTGGGCAAAGGCCATCCTCTGCTCAGCCGTGGTCGTCCGCCTCTTAGACAACCTAGCCAAGAGCATCAAGCTCGGCCTCGGCCGTCGCCACTGGGAGCACTTCCAACCGACGCCACCGGGCTATTGCAGCCCGCGCACTCCGGGCACAAATCCGGACGCGGGGTTACGGGGTGGCGGCGGCAAGCCGCGGGCCGGCCTGCGGGATGTTGCGGGTAGTGCGGGATGTTTTCGGCCTGAGAGTCGTCAGAGACATTCCTTGCGTGGCTTCGGCTGGCGAAGAGATCGTCTGAGTTAGCGATTTCGTCTGCTAAACATCCCGCATCATCCCGCACATACCGCAGCTCCTTATCTGACGCTGAGTTATCCTGCGGGATGTTTTGCGGAATGTTTTCGAGATCTACCCGCGAGAGCTTCCAGACCGTCCCGTTCCTATCCCCCTCGCCGACGATACGGACCTCCACACCCGGCTCAAGTCGATATCGGGTATCGCGTGTCCTCTTCAGCAGTAGCCCGAGCCGGATCTGGCGAGCCTTCTCCGAATCGCTCTTCCCAAGATCTAGGTCTTCAATATCGTTGGCGACCGGTAGCAGGTCTTTGACTTTCTGGGCTGTCTCACTGTGGGCCTTCCACCACGCGGCGACGAACGCCCGCATGGGCTTGCCTTCGGTGTCGGCCCGATCGCGAAATTCGGCAAGGTTCGTCAAGTACCCAGATATGTCGGCATCCCGGAGGATGCCGCCAAGCACCGCCGACCATTGCTCGTAGGAGGCCAGGTGCTCCCCTCCTGGCTTCCGTCCACGCGCGATCCAGTTCTGTACGAGCGTCAAGCACGCTAGGACCAGATCGCCCCGGTGTTCGTCGATCCAAGCGAGTAGCTGGGGGTGCTTAAAATCGATGCGCTGGTCTGGCCGCTCAAGCCTCGCGTCCATCCGGCACGGTACGGTGCGGCGGGCCATCTCGCCAGACACGCTCGGATTATTCGCAGTGCCGATCCATGGGCAGAGCACCTCTAGTGTCAGCATCCTGTTCGAACCGAGTGCCCTGTCCTGCCAGATGCCACTGGTCAGCGCCGTCGCGAGCGCGCCGGAGTCGAGTTTTTGCCGGATATTGTCGATCACGATAAAGGGTGGAGATTCCAAAAGACATGATGTAATCCTCTTCCGCCATTCTTCGTCAGTGCCGGCCTCTGACATCTTCTCTAGGCGACGGCCCAAAACGATTTGGCCGACCACATCGAGCAGAAGGCTCGCGCCGGTCCCGGGCGTCGGCTTTTCGATTAGGAACAGCGGAATCACTCCCTCAAAAAGATCGCGCGCGAACATGGTCAGAAGCAGTGCCACGAAGTTGGCTGTATCCGCTGAGGTAACAAATGGAAAGTCAACGAGTACATCATCCAGAATGAGCTGACGCGCCCTCGTGACATCTTCGGCGCTTGGCACAGGAGGAACCGGCGGCACGGCGAAGTTCGGCGGCGGCCCGTAGAAAACACCGCTGGAGGCGTCGTATCCGGGCGTCGCAAGCAGCCGGCCGTCGGACGCAAATACTGGGACTCTCACGACCCGTCGGAGTATCGGAAGCGGCGGCTCTTCGTTCGATAACAGGCTACCCACGACCTTATCGGGTGGATACGCCGGTTGGACCCTACGGGTCACAGTTTCTGTCCGGAAATGGGCGACGCGTGAAAGGCGGTCGGCCATCCGGTCTCGGTTCATCCGTCGAGGCACCACCCCTTTTCCGTCGGGATCAAGCGCGAGCCGCACTATCGTGTCCCCACGGCGGTAGAGCACTGGTCCAAGCTGGCCATTATTGTTGTGTTTCAGGGCCATCCAGCAGGCATCGACGGTCTCGGCCAGGTCGAGCTTGTTCACGACGATGATCGGCCGCTCGCGAGCAATCCGGTCAACGTCCATATCCGGTTCGTACTCGGCGACGACCACGGGATTTGCGGAAGAGGCGATACGGGTAAGAACGTCTGAGATCTCATCGGGGGTGCCACCCATATCGGCGAGCTTCTGTTCCAAAAGCGCTCGCGGGATCGTAACGGGTCCATTGTGCTCAACGATGCCCTGCTCGGGCAGGTGGAAGCCGTCGGCGTCCCGGTAGAGGCTGAACGTCCTAAAAAACTCCTCTGCGGTGTGTGTGTCGAGAAAGTCCGAGACGTCACCCTTGGGCGGGAGGCCAGGGAGCCGCACCGTATAGACCGTCAGGCCGGCGTGCTCACAGGATTCCCTGACTTGCGCCACGTGCTTCTCGCCTGGGCTGTCTTGATCGGGGAACAGGACGACGCATTTGACCCCGGCCGCCTCGAGCTGCTGCGTGTAGTCGTCGCGCCAGTTGCCCGCACCGTTCGGGTTCGTAGTCGCGAGCAGCCCGGCCTTCGTCAGACGATCGGCGCACTTAGCACCCTCGACAATGGCACAAGCGGGTTGGCCTTGGAGTTTGTCAAGGTTGTAGACAACCCGTCGGGTCGTGCCGAGTTTGTAGATGAAATTATTGGGGTTCTCCGGATCGGGACGACGCAGCCGGATCGTCTTGGAGCCGTCCGCGTTCTCCCCGCGAACCTCCTGGTACAGCAGAACGCCGCGCTCGTCCCGAAAGTCATAGACAATCTTTGTTTCGCCACGGCTGCCCATCGTTTGCTCCTCGAACCAGACGTCGTGTTTGGTGAGCCCCGCGGCCCCGAGAATGGAATCTTCCTCACAGCCGGCAAAACACTTGAAGAATGCGCGTTTGTCGCCCTTCGTGATTGACAGGCTTGGGTTCCGGTCACCGTGCCCGGGGCAGAAATAGTTCGTACCCCGCCCTTCTCGAAGTGCGTGCAGATCTCTTCAAACCTCATCTCTCTCCACCCCCAAGAAAGTTGTCACCTGCGAGCTCGCAAGACGATTCATACGTTCGACCCTCCCGATTGCCGCTGATCCTGTTTTGGCTACCGCTCGGGAAACCCCAATGCCTCCATCGAGCGGGTTGCCGGCCAGCGCTTCGATTGCGATGCCCTGCCGCGGGCCTCTAAAAAGGCAAGCGCGGATCTTGAGAATCCGCTCCGGTGGGCGATTGATGCTCTTGGACTCGCGCTTTCGTTCGGCTCGGTAGTGATGTCGCATGATGGGTCCATACTAGCCGGGCTCGATTCCGAACGTCAAGCCTAAGTGGTTGTTTTTGTTGCTTTTTTACCTGTGCAATAAAGGCGGGAAATTCACGGAGAAAAGGAAGGATCTGCGGAGGAGAACGCGCTAGCGGCTAGCCTTCACGCGCCGGGGGTAGCGGTAGTTGTCGATAGTGTTCCTGATCTTCCTAGGTGTTGTGCTGAGGAGAGCGCCTAACGCGACGTAGGCCAGGTCGGCGGGTTTTCCTTCGTGACCGATCTTGCCATCCAGCATCGCGTCGAGAGCGGACTCCAAGTTCAGCTGTTTCGGGTGGCTGATCGCCCGACCCAGGGACATCGGCAGGACCTCTTGTACGAGCTTCTGATACCACTCCTTCGCTGCTTTCTTCGTCACCGGTTTGTCTCGTGCTGATCGCAGTCTGATCTTGAACACCTCACGGAGCAAACGGAATTCCATCTCGAGCAATTCAGCAGTCCCCTGTTTTGAGAGGCCCTCCAATGACGGAGGCTGAATTTCCAGTCCGCCCCTTGGGCCCCGCGGCATCTTGGCCCTCTCCCACCGGATGCGCGTCCGAGGCAGAAGGCCGCAGGCGTGAGCCTCCACGAGATTCTCCAACTGCTGTTTGACGAGCGCGACCTCTTGAGGTGGCGTGTAGATCTCATACTCGCCATCCCACTCGGAGTGCCACTGCCATCCGAGTCGGCGCCATTCTTCTTCCTCAGACTGGAGCCGTTGCAAGTAGCGAATTTGCCGCTCAACAATCGGATGCCAATAGAGGTTTGGATGAGATCTCAGGACCTCGGCCAACTTCGTCAGGCTGGGTGACTCGAGGAAGGAGTGGAGAGGCCAGCCGGTTCCCGCTGAGATCGACTTCGCTATTTCGTCGGCGCCCAGAGGCTGAGTGATCTTCCTGAAGTCCTCCTCAGTCAGCCATGTAGCCAGCGTCCCCGACCTGATAAGTTCGCCAACTCTCGGAGCGATGCTCAGGATCGACGGCTCGATGAGGGTGGGCTCAACTGGTAATGGGCTAGCTTTTGATCGCTTGCGGGAACTGGCCTTCGTCACAGATCCCCCCTGTGCCATTATCCGCTACGCCCTCCCGCGTACCCCCATAAGAGAGAGGAGCGGGGCTACGCATCTGCTCTCGCCTCCTCCCCAACTCCTCATCCCTTGATTTCAGCTAGATACAGGGCGAAGACTTCAGAACTACCCGGGTCCTCGCCAGTCACCGTATAACCCTGGCTCTTCAACGTCACCCGCATCCCACGCGCCTCCGTCAGACATTCCTCCCTCGAAGGACGAAGGCCAGGTGGAGGGTGAGTTAGGGAGGCTGACCGGACCGTTGTTTTGGGGGGTTATGGATACCCGCATAGACGTGACAAATCCGGAGGACCAGCTATATGCTTTTGTACCTCATTCGGAACCAACGGCCCCACGGAATCAATGAATTAGAGGAACGATGTGACAAACAGATGGCATGTGACACGCCTGTGACATGCGTGGTACACATTTGCTCCTGAAGTGACCTAAGAGAAGCCCGAATCGGGGGCTGCTCCTGGCAAGCAGGCAGAGCCAGGGATGGCGGGACGGGCACCCGCCTGGCCGTCGGAATCGGTGTTCCGGCCGAGCGCTTACTTAATTGACGGGATGACGCTTGGCTGGCCCCGTATTTTGCAGCAGGATAGCCGCGTGGATCCGGTGAGAGCCGTGCGGTACCTACTTGTGGCGCTTTCCGCGGTGGTGACCGGCTGCCAGGTCACGCCCCAGCTCATCGAGACCACACCGCCCACGCTGTACTTCACCGTGTGGTACGAGAACGCGACGCACAACTCCAACTTCGATGAAGTTGCGCCCGTCACCGCGCTGTCCCAGGACGCGAACAAGTGCATCTTCGTCGCCTCGCCGTTCTGACGTTGGCCCCATAACGAGACAGCTCGTAACTAGACCTTTCGTCCGATGGTCCCTGCAACTCGCTCGATCTCTGTCGTCATTCCCATTCGCTCCTCAGGGAGGGGGTGAGGAATTTTCAATGACCACACGTGGGGATTATTGCGTGACCGATGACAGCACTGCGGGGGCCGGCTGCGGCTGATCGCCACGCTGCACGATCCCGCCGTCATTCGGAAAATCCTCGCGCACCTTGGCCGCGCCCCCGTCGAGGCCGAGCCCCGGTCCCGCCCCGCCCGCGCCGGGCGCCGCCGCGCCCTGAGCTGATGCTCGCGAGCGCGGCGGACGCCGTCAGAGGCCTGCGCCGCGAGGCATCATCTGTGCTGCTCTGGCTGGTTCACTTGCCGGTTGATGGCGGCGCTGTGCCCGCATAGCATGCCGCTCAACCGGGCCGGCTGCCGCCGACCCGTGAGGTGGCTGCTCATGTGCGCTGTGGCATCGGCTCCTGAGAGGTTCCTGGAGGGGCGGTGTCTGAGAATGGCAGATTACGTCACGGAGAGAAGACGCGCGGATGGGGCGCCCGCCGCCGGAGGGTGCTAGAGTTGCCTACGCTCCTAACAAGCCGCTTGAGCGGGCCGGCACCAGCCGTGGTGGTGAACGCGTCCGCCGGGCGGCCGGCCGCTCAGCGCCGAGGCGTTAGGCGCCGGCCGTGTTGTGCAATGTCCGCCGAGGCTACTCGGCCAACAGCAGCTCGGCTGCCAGGAGGTTTACGTGGGTAGACGTAGAAAAGAGCAATGGGGCTACCCCAGCATGGAAGGACAAGAGCTCGGCGGGCTGGAGAACCGGCTTCGGGAGGTACTGAGCCGACTCGTTGATTCCACTGAAGGTCACTCGGATGACCGAAAGATCGTCGTACGATGGTTTAATCGATTGGTCTACGAGATCGGCGCCTGGAATGAGGCGCTCCTTTCCTTGCTTGCCGAGTACGACCCCCAGCGCGCCGCTGAGAGCGCCGATTATATTGAAGGTCTAAGGGCGCGCTTTGATGCCTTTGCACGTGCCGTTGACCAACGAGATTGGAGGACATACCCCGAACACCTCGCCGCGGACGTGGCCGCGTCAATGGCCTTCGACATCTGTGCCCGAATTACCTTCTTGCAACAGCGATTTCGGGAGGATTTCGCCTGGATGGCGGCGAAGGACCCGGCGACATACAGATTGTTACTCGTTGCGATCAACGAGACGGTGGATGCTCCGGGATACTCGCACGGACCTAGATCTGAACTATCACGTAAGCTCGATGAGTTGGGGGAAGCAGTTTTCGGGCGCCATGATTATCAGACACACACAAGAACCCCTGTGGATCCAGAAAAGGCCAAACGCGAGATAGCGGAGTACCGCCAGTGGTCGATTCGACTGCTTGAACAACTTAGCCGCCGGGCTAGGGAGATTGGTGTCTTGCTTCTCTCTGTGCGCGAGTATGAGGACGCCCTACATCGGGTAGGGTCGTCAGATTCAAGACTCTATGTGATCGGGGAGGTCTCTATGTCAGCCGACACTTACAACGTAGGCCAGGCCGGAGCAGTTGGGCCCGGTGCCAGCGCTCAACAGTTCTCGATGCAGCAGGTGTGGCAGCAGAACGCCGAGCGTTTCAATCTCGCGGACCTCGCGCACGAACTGGACGCTCTCAGGTCAGCAATGCGGAGCCAGGCAAGCGATGCCGAGCACGACATTGCGATCGGCGCGGTTGCTGCGGCGGGGACGGCGGCAGCGAAGGGTGACGGGCCAACCACTCTGGCAAAGCTGAAAGAAGCCGGGAAGTGGGCGTTCGATGTCGCAACGAAAATCGGTGTCTCCGTCGCCGCAGCTGCGCTAAAGACTGCCCTTGGAATCTGAGCGCCTAACAACCCAGTGGGGCTGACTGCCTCCAGCGTCCGCTCCGCTCCCGCTTGCGGCAGCAGCTCACCGGGAGCGTTCGACGGACTTGATGGCGGGACTGCGCCCAGGACAGAAGGTATGAGGCGATCGGTTGAGAGTGCACGCGTACAGCAGGAACCGTACTTGGTTTGGAACGCTTTTATCGACCTACTCGCTGGCATCGGCTCTGAGGGCTCCTGGGCGGTCGGTATCCGAGTCTGGCAGATTACGTCATAGGAATGAAGAACTCTGCGTCTAGTCTCAGCGCATTTGCCAGGCGCGCGCGAAACTGAGTGCCCGCGAAATAGTGGGTGATCGTATGGCGCCAATGACCCCAGTTACCTTCTAGGATATCGACCACACGTTTGCCCTCAACCGAACGATAGTCAGTGGCTAGCTGCGGATCCGAACCACAGATGGGGTCGAGTGGGTCATAAATGTTAATCCAGTGTTCTAGCTTTGCGGCGGGGAAGTCCACTGAATCCGCATCTGCGGCGACTAGCTGATCCTGTACCTCTGAGATTCCAAGCGGCGAGCCTAAAGTTATCAGGGTCTCGACCGGCGGACACTCTGGACAGTTCCGCAGGACATCGTACGCGACCACCGCACCGCTACTGTGTGCAACAATCACGATCTTATCCGCGACAGTCTGTGAGTTTGCGAGATCCGCCAAAAGACGTGTCCGTAGTTCTTGCCGTACTGTGAAACGTGCGCCATCCAGGCGCTGGTATTCCTTGTTGAACAGGAAAGAAAACGTCTCCATGCTCACTTTGTTGATCACAGCCTTCTTTACCCGAGCGGGCAGCCAGCTGGCGATCTCATACTGTTCCGCAGTTATGTTCAAGTTAGCCATCTGTGGGTCCGAGGGCTTGACCGCAAGATTCGCACCAAGTTGAGCGTCCAGATTACGAATGAACGCGCGTTCGCGAGGTGTTACAGGCTTCGGTGAATCTAGGTTAGGTCCGATCTCATCGAGGCCCTCGAGCCCAAGTTCAATCTCCTCGTTCGTTTCGTAGTAGGGATCCAACTCCAGTTCATAATCGACACCGTAAAACACGTCGGCATAGTAGTTGAAAAAGACTGGTATCCCCTTGGTTCGAAGATCGATTCCAAGGTTCGGCGCAGCAAACACAGACGGCATAGGATTATCTCGCCCCAACCCCCAGAGCCAGATCTCCAGCAGTTTTCCCGGAGCCGGCTTCTTGCCAAGACCGTGGACGAATACAACTGCAACGGTCCGTCTGGATGTGCGTACAGGTTCTCTATCCTTGCTTGTCGGCTCGGGACGGTTGATCGCGCGCACCTGTTCTTGGATAGCGCGCGCCCCCGCCTCCTCTCCGAGTTCCCGCAGTGTATTTGCGAGAGCGTTCATTGCTACCACGGTGTGGGGATCCCTCTCGCCGAAAACCCTCCGCGAGAGTGCCAGTAAGTGTTCCTGTAAATTGCGCGCGCCAGCAAGGTCTCCCATTGCTCGCAACACATTGCCTAAGTCGTCCATGTGGCTCAGAGTCTGGGGCGCGGCTTCGCCGAAGACTCGCCGAGATATTCCGAGGACATGTTCGTGAATCTCACGGGCCCTCGCAAGCTGTCCTTGTGATCGCACTGTCTTAGCGAGGTCATTCATTGAGCCCAGGGTCGTTGGGTTCTCGTCGCCGAAGAGACGTCGGTTCAGCGCTAGGAGCTTCTCTTGAATATCGCGGACGCCCGCGAGGTCTCCTTGCCTCCCCAGTGCATGGGCCAACGTGTTCATTGAGGCAACTGTGTCCGCATGGTCTTCGCCTAAGGTATCGCGGTTAAGGTTGACCAGCTGCTCCAGTAGGGTCTGTTCCAGGTCCTGCCATTCCGCCAATGCTGCGAGATCTATCAATGCTGAAAGCCAAGCAACTCTTTCATGACGCACGGGGAGCCAGCCTGACATGGCACTGTCAACATGGCGGATCCATGCTTCGCGCCGAGGCGCGCGCAGCTCTTCGGGAGAGAGATGCGTGCCCCAGTGCGTCAGCAGGTTGATCAGCGCTGAAACAGGAACAATAGAAGAGATATCCTCATTGTACGCCCTATTTGCTTCGTCAATATCCTCGAGAGAACGCTGGAGATCGCCGCGATAGGCACGGGCGATTGCAAGGGTTACGGATATGTCGAAGCGATTGTTGAGCGAGAGGCGTGAGAGATCGGCGAGAACAGGATGCGGAGTACTGAGAGCGCTCGAGGCGAGCCGTTCGAACCAGAGTTGCCACTGGTCAATGTTGTCGGGGGGAGCGTCCATACCGACTTGATGGAGCCAGAGTGACGCCAATTGGTCTATGAGAACGTCGGACGGCCTCTCCCACGGCCGTGCGCCCGTTACGAGCCACGGAAGGAACTGTTCGTAGCTGCTGCGGATAGATAAATTATCGGCTGGGGACTGGACACCGAAGCAGAGGCGTTCGCCATAAGAATAGTCTGAGATGTGCGGAATTTGCACTGCATCGAAATAGTCGGAGATCTGTGATGACGCTTCGGGCATCCCAAACGCAGAACCGAAAAGAGTCTGGAAGAGCGGCTGGTAACCAGTCACATTACCGAAGATCTCGTGATCGGAAGCGCCCCTGCGCCATACAACGCGAAATCGCTCAACTTGCACATCAACTCGGGAAGGGAGGGGATACACGCGTAGACTACGAGAATCTGAAGCATGCACGCGATACGAGGCGGCTGAACGAACGAGTTTCTCAATACCGGTGAGACTCTGAGCATTGGGAGTGAATACCACGACAAGGACGTCAGGTAGCAACATAGTGCATATTCCACTGGTGTCGCTGAGACCAGTACGAGAATCGATGAAGACAAAACTGTAATCACGGGCCAATCTGGAGGCGAATTGCCGAAAGATGGCGGGTGCCTTGTTGAATAGATCTTCCCAGTCCAGATGATTAACGCGCTCAGGATAGGTATCATCGAAGCGACCAGCCGGAATCAGACTCACCCAAGGGATATTGGTGTCAACTATGTAAGGAGTAAGATCGAATGAGTCGACGATGTCAGTCACGGTATCATCGTCGACCCGCGTACGGGCGACCACATCGCGGATAGGCGGCCGCAACCTAAGATCAACTAAGTGGCGAAAGCTTTCGAAGAGTTCCAGCAACCCGGGCGGTGGCGTGTCGGATGCTGGAGGAGGCAAGTACGGGCTGAGGTAGCGATGCAGTCCAGGAGCTTCGAGATCGAAGTCGACGAGCAAGAGCGGCTTGGCGGGAGACGACAAATGTTGAGCGATAAGACCGGCGCAGTTTACTAAAGCCATACTGCGGCCGGTGCCACCCTTGTAGGAGTAGAAAGTGATTACTTCACCGTTCCCAGCCAAGCGAGTTCGGGCGAGCCAATCGGTGCCG
>Ga0126384_10002392_pt1 | contig 11375 bp, 7 predicted proteins | sample PanSoiMetPlot_36_FD_92543 | JGI IMG/M metagenome (GOLD analysis project Ga0126384, IMG submission 92543) | Tropical forest soil microbial communities from Panama - MetaG Plot_36 | ecosystem: Environmental > Terrestrial > Soil > Tropical forest > Bulk soil | place: Panama | collected 2016-02-17 | reverse complement strand
GCCTGGGATCCCATCATGGCGGAAAAGGGCGGCTACAAGCATTTCATGCAGAAGGAAATCTTCGAGCAGCCGCGCGCCGTTCGCGACACACTTCTCAGCAGCATCTCTCGCGACACCGGAAAAATTTATCTCGGCGATCTCGGCCTCTCCGAACAGCAATTCCGCGCGTTCGAAAAAGTCCGCATCGTCGCTTGCGGCACGAGCTGGCACGCCGGCCTCGCTGGCAAGTTCATGATCGAGCGCCTAGCGCGCCTCCCCGTCGAAGTTGACTATGGCAGCGAATTTCGCTATCGCGATCCGATCCTCGACGCAAAGACTCTCACGGTTTGCATCAGCCAGTCTGGCGAAACCGCTGACACCATCGCCGCCCAGCGCGAAGCCAAACAAAAAGGTTCACCTACCATTTCCATCTGCAACGTCATCGGCTCGATGATCACCCGTGAAGCCGTGGGCTCGATCATTACGCATGCTGGCCCCGAAATCGGTGTCGCATCCACCAAAGCATTCACTTCGCAGCTCACTGCCCTTCTTTTGCTCGCGATGCATCTCGGCGAAACCCGCGGCGCTCTCTCTTCAGACGCTGCAAAAGCACTCTTGCAGGAATTTGCCCGCATCCCGCACAAAATGGAAACCGTTCTTCAAGCCGAAGAAACTGGCTTCTATGAAGCCCTCGCCCGCCAATTCTTCCGTTGCACGGACTTTCTCTACCTCGGCCGCGGCATTCATTACCCCATTGCTCTCGAAGGCGCGCTGAAGCTCAAAGAAATCTCCTACATCCACGCCGAAGGTTATCCCGCGGGCGAAATGAAGCATGGCCCGAATGCGCTCATCGACGAGAACCTCCCCGTCGTCGTTCTTGCCACGCGCGATGAATCTGATCCGGCGAGTGTCACTCTCTACGAAAAATCCGTTTCGAACATGCAGGAAGTCCGTGCGCGCGATGGTATCGTCATCGCCGTGGTCACAGCCGGCGACCACCTCGCCCGCTCTGTTGCCAGCCACACGATCGTTCTACCGCCTGCGCCTGAACTTCTCTCTCCGTTACTCGAGATCATTCCGCTCCAGCTGCTCTCCTACCACATCGCTGTCCGCCGCGGTTGCGACGTCGATCAACCCCGCAACCTCGCCAAATCCGTCACCGTCGAATAGCTGACCAGGCTAAACGAAATGTCATCCTGAGCGTCTCGGTCCCTATCGGGACGCGAAGGACCTCAACTTGGGCGTTCATTCGGTACACCTTTAGGGCGCCGTATGGGCTCAGACACCCGAAAGGCAATTTGTTAGAATGACGTTATGGTGTTTCGCACTCAGGTCTCACACTTCCTGGCGTCCTGCGCGTTTGTGCTTTTTCCCTCTTCCCTTCTCGCTCAATCCCCCGCACCAGCCTCGGCCGCGCTCCATGAAATCCACGTAGATGGCTTCAAAAGACTGACCGAGCCCCAAATCATCGCCATCACCGAGCTTCAAATAAACACGCAGGTCAATCGCGACGCTTTGCAAGCCGCCGCGGATAAGCTCGTTCACACCGGTCTCTTCGCTAACGTTAAATACGACTTCCACACACGCGGCGATCAACTCACCGTAATCTTCCACGTCGTCGAAAATTCCCTGCTCCCTGTTTTCTTCGATAACATCCCTTGGTTCGATGACTCCGAACTCACCGCCGCCATCCGCGCTCAAAACCCTGCCTACGACGGCACCCTACCCGAATCCGGCCCTGTAGTTGAGCAAGCCGCTTCCGCAATCAAATCTTTGCTCGCCACACATAAGCTCGACGTCACCGTCGAGCATCAGGTCATGTCCAATCCAATCGGCGACGGCAATGTGCAGGGTTTCACCATCGAAGGCGCGTCGCTCCAGATCTCCACAATCGGCTTCGGCGATCCTTCGCTTGATCAGGACCGGGCCGTCCAGGCGCATCTCGGTGAACTCCGTGGCAAGCCCTACTCCCGCCTGACGATTGATACTTTCCTCACCGAGCAAGTTCGCCCGAGCTATATCAAGAAGGGTTACCTTCGCCTGAAACTCGGCCCTCCGGAAGTCCGCCTCACTGGCGCTCCCGCGGAAAAACTCCCCGGCAAAATTCCTGTATACATCCCGGTTGAAACGGGCCCTGTCTATCAATTCGCTGGCGTTCAATGGTCCGGGAATTCAATCATCCCGACCGATGCCCTCAACTCCATCTTCGGCGTTAAGCCAAACGACGTCGCCGACGGTGAAAAAATCCTTTCAGGATGGGATCGCGTTCAGGAAGAGTACGGCCACCACGGCTACCTTGACGCAAAAGTTGAGACCGTCGCATCCTTCGATGACAAAGCCAATACTGTCTCTTACAAAGTTCACATCACCGAAGGTTCGCAATTCAAAATGGCGGACTTCGTTCTTACTGGACTCTCCGTCGCCGCCGATCGCAAAATTCACGAAACCTTCCCTATTCAGCCGGGCGAACTCTTCGACAAAACAAAATTTGAAGCCTATCTCTCGCGCCTGCAAAATAAACCCGCGCAGATTTTCGGCGAGCTCCCCGTCCACTACCAGGACGTCGGCCACTGGCTCCGCACCGACCCCGCCAAAGGCACCGTCGACGTGCTTCTCGATTTCAAATAGCGGGGCGAATCTTCCGAACTTCAACTTACGCTATACTTTTCTCGTCACATGAGCTCTGTCGTTCAAATCCGCCTCGACGAACCTTGGTCGCTTTCTCTCGAACAGAAGGAAACCGAACTCATCGCAAATCTTGCTGAACTTCCGTCCCTCATCGTTGCTCTTTCTGGAGGGGCCGATTCCGCTTATCTCGCGTGGGCGGCCCTCAAAGCCCTCGGCGAACGCGCTCTCTCTGTCACAGCAATCTCTCCGAGTTACTCGACGTACGACCGCGATCAACTGGCCTCGTTCCTCCAGCAATTCTCCATTCGCCACGAATTCGTCGAAACTCACGAAATGGACAACGCCTCATACCGCGCCAACGCCGGCGACCGCTGCTACTTTTGCAAAGACGAACTCTTCTCCGTGCTGGACAAGCTCGCCGCAGCGCGAAACATCTCAGCCATAGCTTACGGCGTCAACGCCGACGACACCTTCGACTTCCGCCCGGGCCACCGCGCGGCCACCGAACATCACGTTCTCGCCCCGCTTCTCGACGTCCGCCTCCGCAAATCCGAAATTCGCGAACTCTCTCGCCGCGGGAATCTTCCAACGTGGGATCGCCCCGCATCCGCCTGTCTCGCCTCTCGCGTTCCCTATGGCACCGAAGTCACTCCCGAGCGCCTTTCGCTCGTCGACCGCGCCGAAGCGGCTCTCCGCGAACTCGGCTTCCGCCAGTTCCGTGTCCGTCTTCACGACAAGCTCGCGCGCGTAGAAATCGCGCCGGACGAACTTGCTCGAGCCCTTACTTCCGAAATGGCCGCCGTCATCAACTCCCGCCTCAAAGCTGTTGGCTTCCTCTACGTCTCCCTCGACCTCGAAGGTTACCGCCAAGGTTCCTTAAACGCCTCTCTAGACAAATCCTGACGGAACATTCCCCTCCCATTTTCCGTATCTACCCACAGAAGCCCAAAGCGCGTATTCTAGCGCTGGAGAACAATGCGCACTCGCAAACTCTACCTGGCGGCCTTTCTTGCGACATCTGCCGCTTTTGCCGCCTGCGGCATCGGCCCCACCGAGCAAGGCTCTTTTGACCGTACTCTGGCCGTCTCCACACCGCTTCGTCTCGAACTCGCAAACAGTTCCGGCTCGGTCCGCATCAGTGGCGGGGCATCCGATGGCAAAGTCCATATCCACGGTGACGTCACTGCCGGTTCGTTCCTCGGCAGCGCCAAAGAAGAGTTGCAGCGCGTTATCAATAATCCTCCGATCGAGCAGCACGGCGGCCTTGTCCGTATCGGCAAAGAGGTAAGCAGCATCCGCAACACATCCGTCTCATACACAATCGAAGTTCCGCAGGAAACCGAGCTTTCTGTTTCTGTCGCCAGCGGCGCATTAGAAATCAGCCATGTCCGTGGGCCTGTAAACGTTAACTCCGCCTCGGGTTCAATCAACATCGACAGTGTCGATCGCACGGTGCAAATCAAATCCGCGAGCGGCTCCATCCGGGCCGGTAATCTTGGCGAAGATGCGCACTTCAACAGCGCTTCCGGCAGTGTCGAAGTCGCCGCCATCAAAGGCGACCTCCGCGCTCGCGCACTTTCCGGCTCCATCACTATCAAGAGCCCCGGCGGACGGGTCGAAGCCGACACAGCCAGCGGCTCCGTCACCGTCACCGGTGCCAACAACGATGTCAAAGCTGGCACCGCCTCCGGGGGCATCAAAGTAGTTGGCAATCCTTCCGGCAACAGCTACTGGCATCTGAAAACCGCCAGTGGCAGCGTCGAAGTCTCCGTCCCCAAAGACGCCGGTTTCCATCTCTCGGCCGAAGCCGTGTCCGGGAAAATCAGCACCGATCTCCCTATCGTTATCGAGGATCAGGACAAGCACTCCCTTCGTGCGCACTTCGGCACTCCCGGTGGTCGCGTCGAAGTCCGAACCGTCTCAGGCGGTATCCACGTCCAACCCTCTTCGTAACCTTTCTTAACACTTGTCATCCTGAGCTAGCCGCGGCGGACGAAGGCCCAACGCAGCCATCGATTGCAAACTGAATTTGGCGTCGCTTCTATGGCGTAGCCAACGCTTCTCCCTACCCGTTCGCCGGCCAATTCACAACCTGTCATCTCCGGAGCGGGCCGGCATTCTTTTGCGTGCTGTTTTTGCACGCCGGGCCACAGAGCGGACGGACCTCCCCCGGTCGCTCTGTGATGCCACTCGGTAAAATCGTTAAAAGATCTGCCCTCCAATCTTTTTGCTCCGTGTTCAGATAGAATCGCTACATGCGTCGTTTCGGTGCCATCGCTCTTCTCTTCTCCCTGCCTACTCCCCTCTTCGCCCAAACCGTCACGCAGAACCCTCCACCCTCCGCCAAGAAATCTCCCGCCCCCAAGCAGCTCTCTCCTTCCGAAGAGCTTCAAAAAACAATCGAAGCCGCCGGCAACGACCGCGCCGCTCTCGTTCGCAATCTAGAAAGCTTTCTGGATAAATACCCGCAGGCCGCTGAGAGGCCGCAAATCTACCGCGCTCTCGTCGAAGCCTGCCTTCAGCTGAACGACTCCGCCAAAGCGGCCTCTTACGCCGAGCGTCTCGTTTCCCTCACTCCCGAAGACATGTCCATCACTCTTCTCGCAATCCAGCTTCTTGAAAAAACCGGCGACGAAGCTGGACTCCGCCGGGCCGTTAACTACTCTTCCCGCGTACTTTCTTATGTCCAAAACTCCTCCGACGACGAAAAGTCACCCCGCGTTTCACCTGAGCAATGGGCAAGTGAAAAGAAGCGCGATGAATCCTCATTGCTTCTCGTTCGTGCTCGCCTCGAATCCCGCCTTCATGACAAGGCTGGTGCCCGCCTCGATACCCAAACCAGCTATTCCCTCTTGCCAAACTCCGCCGCCGCTGAAAAACTCGGCGAGCTCGATGAGCTTGACAAGAATTATTCGTCGGCAATCACCAACTATGCTCGCGCTTTCTCCCTCCTCGATTCCTCTGCCAAGGGTGAGCATCGGCGCGAACTTCGCCAGAAACTCGGCAACGTCTGGCGTCTCTCGCACGGAACCGACGCGGGCCTCGGCGATTTTCTTCTGGCCATCTATGACGAGATCTCAAACGCTTCAATCGCCAGGAAGAGACGCAACGCGGCCGCAAAAGATCCTTTCGAGTTCGTACTTCGCAAAGTCCCTTCGGGCGATGCCTATCCGCTCGCTTCGCAAAAAGGAAAAATCCTTGTGGTGAATTTCTGGGCCACCTGGTGTGGCCCCTGCCGCGCCCTTGAACCCTTTTTTGAAAAAGTCTCCGCTGAATTTCGCGACAACCCCAGCGTCCTCTTCCTCGCCGCCGATTGCGATGATGACGAAACTCTCGTCGCTTCTTATCTCGACGAAATCAAGCCTCGCACCACCACCGTTTTCGCCGACGGCCTCGACAGCCTCTTCCGCGTCGACGCCTTCCCCACGGTCATAGTCCTCGACCGCTCCGGCAAAGTCTCTTATCGCTCGGACGGCTTCGGTGACGCTTCCTTCGTCACCGAACTCTCCTCCGCCGTTCACCGCGCACTTACCTTACCGCCGTCTGCTTCACCAGATTCCTCAAATTGACAGGAACGCGCTTTTCAGCCACATTCCTTTCTCTAGCGTCCCTACTAGTTTTCCAGCTGCAACGGCGGCATTCCCATCTTCTTCACAAGCGCCATATACCTCGGGTCCAAACGCGTAGCCCGTCGAACTGCGGATCGTGCTGCAGTATCACGATAAATGGGTCGTGTTGCTCACACGCCTCTTCCAAGTAACCAAGCGCTTCCTCCCTTTTTCCAGCACGCACCGCGTGCCCCGCTAGGCGCAACGGAGAAACATATTCCGTTTTCCTCTTGCTCTTGTAATCACCAAGAAATTGCTGAAAGACGAGTTCGCGCTTGGATGTCGCCGGTGACGCGGCCCGATTCGCGCGTTCGGCGATATTTCGCGCAAGGTCCTGCTCCGAGCGATAGCACATCACCGGCGTCTCGGTCGTAACTCTCCGCCCACAGATGCGTATCCTTCGGTGCGTAAATCAATTGGCCGTCCTCCCCGACGGCCATCTGCTTTCCATTTTTAAATGTGTGGAAGGTCAGTTTGTGTGAACCAATCAGAACACGATGTCCCAAATCGCAGCGGCCTGCTCCAGCGCAACCAATGCGTGCGCATGATCCGCAAGCGCCTGCGCGTAAGCCAAATAAATATCCGCCGATGTGCGCTGCGCATCAATCACTTCCAGCAAAGTCGCCCCGCCCCGCTGGTACGCATAGAGCCGCGCTTCAAGCACACGATCCGCATCTTTCAACAACCCGCCTTGATAGAGCTGCAGGCGCTGCACCGCCGCCTGGTATCGCGAATACGCATCGCGCACATCGATCTCCGCCGCCAGCTGCGTGGACTTTAGTTGCAACTCCGCCTGTGTCCGCACCGCATTTGCATTCTCCAACTCCCCTCGATGCTGCCAACGTGAAAACGGCAGATTCACCGAGAGCGAAGCAGACAGGGTATTGTCCGCGGGCTGCACGAATCCACCGGTTCCGGCCACAAGATGAGAATAGGAACCGCTCACCGTAACGTCTGGAATCAGGTTCACCCGTGCCAGTTCAATTCGAAGTTCTGCTGCCTTCAGCGCTCGCTGCTTTGATTGAACATCAGGTCGCCTCTCCAGCGCTGTCGCGACAAGCTGCTGCACGTCAAGTGTTCGAATCCCGATCTCCAGCGTTCCATCCGGAACCGGGAGCTGGCTCCCCAGCCGCTCCGGCTTTCCAAGCCGCTGCCCCAAAACCAAATCCGCGCTCTGCACATCCGCCGCAGCCGTAATCACATCGGCTCTAAACTGATCCCGGTTCACGCGCGACTGCACCAGCTCAATTTCGCCGATTTCCCCAACTCTCGTCCGTTCCTCGTTTACCCTCACAATTCGGTCAAATTGACTCAGGCTCTTTTGTTTCGACTGCAAAATCGCCCGCGCTCCCAGCGCATCAATAAAAGCACCCGTAGCCGTTCCGCGTAACTGCCGGACCGAATCGTCATAACTCGACGTCACACTCGCGAGGTCCTCTTTTGCCGCTCGCACCCGATGGCCTTTCTTTCCTCCCAACTCAATAGGCACATCCAAGCCTAGGCTGTAGGTCGTCGGATTTCCTTGCTCCGAAAGGTCCACCAGCGGCGACCCAAAATCAAATGACAAGTCCGGAGAAACGCTCGCGGTCGTCACTCCCGCATGCGAAATTGCAATATTGGCGCGCTGCGCGGCAAGATCGAGATTGGCCTTCATCACCTCAGTGAGGTATTCATCGAACTTCATCCGTGGCCGCTGCTCATCCGTTGCGGGTTGTTTCGGTGCAGTACTTGGTGCTTTCCCAATTTGTTGCGATTGCGCCTTTGTCTCGCTGCTGGTCAGCAGCGCCGCGGAAACGAATAGAAAAATAGAAAGGATTCGCTTCATCACGCATTCTCCCAGTGCGCGGGAACCACCGGATGCGACTTCTCCTGTTGCCGCTCCAGCATTTGATAGAGCGCGGGCAACACAAACAATGTAAGCAGCGTAGCCGTGATCAGCCCGCCGACAATCACCGTCGCAAGCGGCCGCTGCACATCGCTACCCACTCCCCGCGCCAGCGCCGCCGGCAGCAGGCCGAGGGCCGCAACCGTTGCCGTCATCAGGACCGGCCGCAATCGTTGCGTTGCCCCGACAAGCACCGCGCGGTGCAACCCCGGTATCCGCTGCCGGTGATGATTCAGGCTCGCGACCATGATGACGCCGTTCTGCACCGCAACTCCAAATAGCGCAATAAAGCCCACCGCGCTCGAAACGTTGATCGTCATTCCGCGCACCCACAATGCGATCAGCCCGCCCAGCAGCGCTATCGGCACAATCGTCAAAATCAATGCCGCATGCCGGATCGTCCCAAACGAGGAATAAAGCAGCACAAAGATCAGCGCAATTACGCCCGGCACAATGAACGCCAGCCTCCTCTGTGCCCTTTGCTGGTTTTCAAATTGCCCGCCCCATTCAATCTGATTCTTCGTAGGGTCAACTTTCACTTGCGCGGTGATCTTCGCGTGCGCCTCTGCTAGAAAACTCGAGAGGTCTCTTCCCCGTAAATTTAGCCGCACCGTCAAATGCCTGCGGTTCATTTCTCGCGTGATGCTGCTTTCCCCGGTCGTGGCGGCGATTTGCGCCACTTGTGACAGCGGAATTCGCGCCCCCGACGGCAGCGTGACTGTCAAGCTGCTGATTGCATCTTCGCTTCCACGAACGGTTTCTGAAAATCTCACCGCAATGTCGTATACCCGTTCTCCGATAAACACCTTGGAAACGGCCTTTCCCCCGATTCCCGATTCGATAATCGCCGCCACATCCGCCACGTTGATGCCAAATCGCGCAGCGGCCGCACGGTCAACGCGGACTTGAATCTGTGGCAATGGCGGCTCCTGATCGATCGTCACGTCCGTCGCACCGGGAATCACCTTCAATACCTCCACAAGCTCAGTCGCAACTCGCCGCGTCTCCCCAAAATCCTGCCCGAACACTTTTGCCACCAGGTCGCTGTGTGCACCCGAAATCTTGTCGTTCACTCCGTCAATCATCGGCTGCGAAAACCCAACCGTGACTCCCGGCACTTTTGCGTAGCGTTCTCCCATGCGTCGAATCAGGTCTGCTTTGTCGCCGTGACTCGGCCAGGTGTCATAAGGCTTCAATCCCACAAAACACTCGATGTGTGAAGGCGTCCAGGGATCGGTACCGTCGTCGTTCCGTCCCAGCTGACTCACGATCGTCGAAATTTCCGGAAACTCCAGTGTCGCCGCCCTCAACTCATCGGCCATCGAAGTCGCTTTTTGCAACGATAGCCCTGGCGGTAGTTGCACCTGTAGCCAGATCGATCCCTCATCCAGATATGGAAGAAATTCTTTACCCATTGCAATCCCCAGGACCACCGCCAGAACGAGTCCTCCCACCGCCGGAACAATCGCCTGCAGGGGATGGTGCGTCACGTGGTGAATCGCCAGTTGATACGCCCGGCCGATCCAGCCAAGCACGGGATTGTGAAATGGCTTTTGCGGTCGTTTGTAGCTCACCAAAGCAAACCCGGGAATAATCGCCAGCGCCATCAACAGCGCGCCAACCAGTGAATACCCCACCACATACGCCATCGGCGCAAACAGCTTTTTTTCAACTCTTTGGAACGCAAACAGCGGCAGATACGCGGTAATAATGATCAACGTCGCGAAGAAGATTGGCCTCGCCACCTCGACCGCCGATTGTCGCGCCATTTCCTCGCCGAGCTGTTCCTCCGGATGCTCTTCCCGGTGCCTGAGAATGTTTTCCATCACCACGATCGACGCATCCACAATGATTCCGAAGTCGATCGCTCCCAACGAAAGCAGGTTCGCCGGAATATGCGTGAACCTCATGCAGATGAACGCAAATAGCAGCGAGAACGGAACCGTCACTGCGACCATCAGCGCGCCTCGCGCACTCCCCAGGAAAAGCAGCAAGACCAGAATGACCAGCCCCATTCCTTCCAGCAGCGTTTGCGAAACGCGGTGTACCGTCGTGTGCACAAGATCCGTCCGGTCCACATACGGCACAAGCTTTGTATCCGGCGGCAGGATACCTTGATTCAGCGCCTCCACTTGTGTATGCACGCCTTCCAGCACTTGCGAGGGATTCATTCCCTTCAACAGCAGCACAATCCCCGATATCGTGTCTGGATTTGAATCCTTCCCCAAAATTCCACGCCGCTCGAGTGCTCCAAGCTGCAGTGTCCCCAGATTCTTCACAAAAACCGGCGTGCCGTTCTTGGCGAGGATTACTATGTTTCCCAAATCTTGCAGCGAGCGAATCAATCCGATGCCCCGCACGACGTAACCCTGCTCGCCACGCACCACAATGCTTCCCCCGGCGTTGGCGTTGTTCGCTTGAATCGCGGCAATCACCTGCGTCAGCGAAACGTTGTATTGCGCCAGCTTCGCCGGCTCCACAATCAATTGAAACTGCGTCGTTTCTCCGCCAAAATTCGTGATGTCGGCAACTCCCGGCGCCTGTTTCAACCGGGGGATCACCACCCAGTCCTGCAACTCCCGAAGCTCTCTCTGGTCTCGAAAGCTCGATTGCAGGGTATACCGGTAGATTTCTCCAATCGGCGACGTCAGTGGGTCGAGCCCCGGATTTGCTTCCGGAGGAATTTGAACTCCTGCAATTCGCTCCATAATTCGCTGCCGCGCCCAGTAATCGTCCACTCCGTCCTGAAAAACCAGCGTGATCAGTGAAAGGCCGAAGGTGCTGTGCGACCGCATGATTTGCAACCCGGGAATTCCGTTCAGCTCCCGCTCCAGCGGAATCGTCACCTGCTCTTCCACTTCTTCCGCCGCGTGGCCGGGATACTGCGTAATCACCTGTGACGTCACGTCCGCAATGTCCGGATACGCTTCAATCTCCAGCGCCTTCCAGGAGACGTAGCCAAAGATGCACATGAGTATCGCGATCAGCCAGACCAGCTGCCGTCTCCGCAGGCACAGCGTTACAAAGCGCTCGATCATTGCAGCAGTGCCCCTTCACGAATGAGCACCTTGTCTCCGGCTTGCACGCCGCTTTTCACAATTGTCCGAGTTCCTTGCTGTTCTCCCGTAACGACCGCCCGCTGCTCATAAGCATTCGCGGCAACCTGCACAAACACGGTCGTGTGGTCCCCGACCAGAACCAATGCTGTCGTTGGAACGGTAAGCTCCTGCGTATCCCACGTTTTCAGTGTTACCGTCGCAAACATCGCCGGCCTC
>Ga0126384_10002391_pt1 | contig 11376 bp, 11 predicted proteins | sample PanSoiMetPlot_36_FD_92543 | JGI IMG/M metagenome (GOLD analysis project Ga0126384, IMG submission 92543) | Tropical forest soil microbial communities from Panama - MetaG Plot_36 | ecosystem: Environmental > Terrestrial > Soil > Tropical forest > Bulk soil | place: Panama | collected 2016-02-17 | reverse complement strand
CGTTGGCTCGTGATTATCGCAGGTGAAGTGTTCTCCAGCGTTGCATCCGCAAAGAACAGCAATGCAACAAGCACCGAACCGACCACTGCAAAAAAAGCGAGAACTGGCATTGGCGCGTTCCGTCGGTACTTCAGAAAGACATACCATTCAGGATCATCAGGCCCAAAAAAATGGCCGTGAGCGACAGGCCAAACATTTGTGCCGTCCTGTGCTCACTTGTACTGAACACCTGTGCAGTTGCGCGCTCACTTGTATTTGTCATGACGTCGATCCCCACGTCCCAGTTTTGTCATCAGCAGGCAAACGCTAGAGCGCGGCGAGGCGGTCACGCCAGCATACGGAGGGAGTGGTCAACCATCGAAAGGCTCACAAAATTATACCTAAGTACAATCCGGAGGTAAGAAGATGGTACTGCCCGCGAGCGGCCCAAATCGCGTTGCTGCGACCCGAATGAGTCAGGCGTCATTCCGTCACTGTGCCCACCACTGAGGCTCCAAGTTTGCCAGCAGGGGGTGTTCCTCAGTGGACGGCGCATCCATACGACCGAAACCGAATGGAGCATGCCATGCTAGCCCTCGCCCTGACCCCTGCAAAAACAGCCGCTCGCGCATTCAAATGTTTTTTTGGAATAACCGGTGCTTTCGTGAAAGAAGGTACGCGTGAGCAACGCATAATTATCGCGCGCTATTGCGGTCGCCGTTGGTGCGACTCAACTGAGCGTGCATTGAACAGTGAACTCATGGGTAGATAAATTTGATACAGAAGGAGGATGGCAATGATCGTCACTATCACCACGTTTCATTTGAAGCGCGCAGCTTCCTTGGAAGAGATGACCAAAGTATTTCAAGGGACAGCGCCCAAATACCAAAATATGGCTGGGCTGCTTCGGAAAAACTATTGGATGAGTGAAGATGGCTTGCGGGTTGGCGGCATCTATCTCTGGACTTCCAGAGCGCACGCGGATCGCGCTTACACTGCAGAGTGGAAAAAATTCGTCGAGAGCAAGTACGGCACGCCGCCTGTGATTGAATACCTCTACTCACCAGTGATGGTGGACAACCGCGAAGGCACAATCAGCGTTGCGGCAGCGTGATTGCGGCTACGCGGATGGACGCTCTCGGTGCGAAGAAGTCGCAGCTGCTGCGTGATCGGCACTAATCGGTTTTTATGAAACCTCCGCCGGACGTCTTTTTGCGTTTTGTCCACTATTGGCCTTTAGCACATTAGTGCAGTGCATATGCCTACCTTCGGGGGCAAAACGGACATTGGATATGAAAGGACTCGCTCTAATCTCGCTTAGGTATCTGAAGCCCACGCTGGACGGCTGGTCTCGCAAGTCCACGATCAAGCCACGCTGGAACGTGCTTCAATGAATCGAATGCGACGAGCTCGCGTGCGCCGTAGAAGCCGATAAGATTGCGCACCCACCCGAGCATCGAAATATCGGCGATCGTGTATTCATTGCCCATGAACCACTGCCTGCCATCAAGGCGGCTTTCCATCACACCGAGCAGGCGCTTCGACTCGTTGACATAGCGATCGCGCGGCCGCTTGTCCTCGTAGTCCTTGCCGGCGAATTTATTGAAGAACCCGACCTGGCCGAACATCGGCCCGACGAACGCCATCTGGAAATAGACCCACTGGATGGTTTCCCAACGCCGCGCCGCGTCATCAGGTAGAAGCCTGCTGGTTTTCTCCGCAAGGTATTGCAGGATTGCGCCGGACTCGAACAGCGGCAGCGGCTTTCCGCCCGGGCCGTGCGGATCGATGATTGCAGGGATTTTTCCGTTCGGATTGAGCGATAAAAATTCAGGCGTCTTCTGGTCGTTCTTATTGAAATCCACCAGATGCGGCTCATAGGGCAAGCCAGTCTCTTCCAGCATGATCGAGACCTTCACGCCATTCGGAGTGGGGAGCGAATAGAGCTGAAGCCGGTCGGGATGCGCAGCGGGCCAGCGCTTGGTGATCGGAAAGTCGGAAATGAGATGCATTGAGAAGCCCCGGACGTGCCGCATGAAGATGGGTTTTGATCTGCATATCCGCAATTGGCCCAAAGCGGACATTTCACTATGTCGCTTCTGATGTCGCTTTCGGGGGCAAGGCGGACATGAGCTTGTGCGCTGCAAATGTCTGCTTTTGACCCAAAGCGGACATTGGGTCGTCCCTTAACGTGGCTCGTTTGAGCCGCCACAATGCCTTGTCCTGAGCCTCGGGGGAGGCAATGCGACGGCGCGAGTTCATCAAAGCAATTGTTGGCTCGGCCGCCGCGTGCCGCTAAATCGATACGATGTCCTGTCCGAAGCTTCGGGGGAGGTGATGGTCGGAATAAGATCCGAGAGGAGGGGTTATTGGCACAACAGCAAAAATCCACCGTTTTCCTAAGCCAGGATAGATAACAATCAAACACTTCTCGCGAGAAAGCCATGGGAGGCGTTCATGATGGAAATATCTCGCCGTTCACTACTTGTCGGCACAGCAGCGGGTGCGGCTTTTGCCGGATCAAAGACTGTTATGCCCTCGGCAAAAGCTGCCGCACCTGTCGCGGGTAAACAGAACGCGGGCTGGTATCGCTATAAGGTTGGGGAGTTCGAGGTAACGGTCGTCACCGACGGGATGAATACAAACCCCTTGTCCGACGCCTACGTCACGAACGCACCAAAGGCGGACGTGAACGCGGCGCTTGATGCCCTTTTTCTGGCCAGAGACAAAGTCACGCACTCGTATACTCCGGTTGTCATCAACACCGGTTCGAAGCTCGTCGCCATCGATACAGGTCTCGGCCTTGGCATGCTTGAGCAAAGCAAGGGTGCGGTCGGCCAGTATCACGCAAACTTGCAGGCTGCAGGTATCGACCGTAACGCAGTCGATGTCGTGATCATTTCGCACTTCCATGCTGATCACATCAACGGACTGGTTGGACCGGAGAACAAGCCGGCATTCCCCAACGCTGAGGTTATGGTTCCGGAAACCGAGTGGGCTTTCTGGGCCGATGAGAGCAATGTGAGCAAACTGCCCGAGGTCGCGCGTTCACAAATGCCCAACCCCAAGCGTGTGTTCGGCGTGCTCGGAAACAAGGTGACGAAGTATCAGCCGGGCAAAGAACTGGTTCCGGGCATTACGGCCATTGCCAGTCCCGGTCATACGCCTGGACACAACTCGCATGTTGTCGTATCCGGCAACAGCAAACTCCTCGTGCAGGCTGACATCACTGCGGGCGCAGCATCACTATTTGCGCGCAATCCGGATTGGCAATTTGTGTTCGACACCGACAGGTCACAGGCGGTTGAGACGCGTAAGAAACTCTATGAAATGGCCGCAGCCGAGAAAATGATGGTGCAAGGCTTTCACATCGCGTTCCCATCTAGGGTGTTTGTAGAAAAGAATGGAAACGGGTATCGGCTGGTGCCGGTGCCATGGAGTTCGACGATTTAACCTGGCGCCGCACGCGAAGCCTACCGAAAGGTTGGGGCTTCTGCATCTTTGATGTCCGCCTATGACCTTGATGTCCGCTTCTGGCCCGAAGCGGACATCGCTAGTTGCACCGCACATGTCCGCTATCGGGTGTAAAGCGGACATTCGGATCTCTTAACTAGCCTCGTTTGAGCTATTACGATGTGTCGCCCATCCCGGGGGCGTCAATGAGGCGGCGCGAGTTCATCACGCTACTCGGTATCGTTTCGGCGTCGTCACTTACGGCGCGGGCTCAGCAATCTGCAGTGCCGGTGATCGGTGTGCTCCACGGCGTGTCGGCAGCGCAGTGGACCGACCGCATGGTTGGATTCCATCGGGGCCTAAACGAAGCGGGCTTCGTCGAAGGCCGAAATGTTAGGGTCGAATACCGTTGGGCCGAAGGCCAATTTGATCGTCTCCCCGCCATGGCAGGCGACCTGGTTGAGCGCAAAGTTGCAGTTATCTGCGCCGGTGCGGGCGACGTCGCGATCCGAGCCGCGATGGCCGCGACAACGACCACGCCAATAGTCTTCACCACAGCCTCCGACCCCGTGCGTTCCGGTTTCGTCGCTAGTCTGGGTCGCCCGGGAGGTAACGTCACCGGTGCCACTTTTATGGGAGTTGAACTGGTCGCTAAGCGGCTGGAGCTTTTGCATGAGATCTTCCCCGGCATCACGCGGATCGCTCTCCTAGTTAATCCAAACAATCCCGGCCTCATGCAGGACAACATCGAGTTGTCGAAGATTGCGATGCAACGCCTTGGTCTAGAGATGATCATTCTCAAAGCCGGGAGCGAAAACGAGATCGAAAGCGCCTTACACGCCGCCGTGCAGCAGAAGGCCAAAGCACTGAGCATCGGTAATGATGCTTACCTTAGTTCACGTAGTCGGCAGATAGCCTTTCTCGCGCTTCGCCATGGACTCCCCACGATGTCGGAGTCTCGCGATGGCGTTGCAGCAGGCCTACTGGTGAGCTACGGCCCCAATCAAGCGGAAACTTTTCGGCGGGCTGGCTTGTATATGGGGCGCATCTTAAAAGGCGAGAAACCAGCTGACCTGCCGGTAATACAGCCGACCAACTTTGAGCTCTTCATCAATCTCTCGGCCGCGAAGGCACTTGGCATTCAAATTCCAGGCCAGTTGCTCGGTCGTGCTGACGAGTTAATCGAATAGTTCGACGCATGTCCGCTATTGGCCCAAAGCGGACATCTCTAGTTGCACTGCACGTGTCCCCTTTTGGGTAAAGCGGACATGCCGTTTTGCAGCGCATATATCCGCTCTTGACCCAAAGCTGACATCGCCCCCTTCCTGAGCACACGTGAGAGTTGCTACGATCGTTGCTCGGGGGCCCGCGATGACCCGGCACGACGAACCAAGCAAAGCAGCAAAAACTCAGCGCCGTGGGACGCTGAGCAGCGCCAAGATGGGAAGAATCTCACGTCACGGCGGTTCAGCAGCGGCCGTCAATGAAACGGGCTTCGCGCAACTCATCCGAGAGCGCGACGAGGCGCTCCAGCAACAGGCGGCCACGAGCGAAGTGTTAAGCATCATTCGCCGTTCACCGGCAGATGCCCAGCCAGTTTTCGACGCCATCGTGCAGAGCGCTGCACGCTTATGCGGCGCGATTTTTAGCATTCTTTATCTACACAACGACAACCGAATGCGCATTGCAGCGACCAGCAACTTCAACCCTGAGGCTACGGGTCGAATTCAGGAGATTCAGCAGTTAAAGAGGCCAGAGCGCTCACATCTCGCTGGCCGGGCCATCTTGGACCGTGCAATCGTACACGTTCACGACGTGCTTGCAGACCCGGAGTACTCGCGCGAATTGGCGTTAGCGGGGGGATGGCGGGCTGTACTCTCGGTTCCTCTGCTTCGCGATGGGAAGCCGGTTGGCGCGCTCTCGCTGGGTAAATCTGAGCCGACGCTGTTTTCAGAGCGGCAAGTTCAGCTATTGCAGACGTTCGCCGAACAAGCGCTCATCGCAATCGAAAATGTCCGTTTGTTCGAAGCCGAACAACAGCGCACGCGCGAGCTTTCCGAATCGCTTGATCAGCAGACCGCGACCTCTGAGGTCCTGCGCGTCATCTCGAGTTCGCCCGGCGAGCTGGAACCAGTCTTCCAGACCATACTGTCGAATGCGACGCGGCTCTGCGAGGCGAAGTTCGGCACACTGTACCGCTATGATGGTGGCACGTTCTACCCGGTGACCTTTCATAAAGTGCCGCCTTCATTTGCCGATTTCCTTCGCCAACGCGGTTCTTTTGTGCCGCCACCTGGAACTCCCCTCGATCGCCTATTGCGCACACGAGACGTGGTCCGCACCGCCGATGACTCAGCAGAGGAAACTCCGAGCCCTTCAGCCCTGCTTGCAGGCGCGAAGTCACATGTGGCCGTGCCAATGTTTAAGGACGGTGAACTGACCGGGGCTATTGTCATCTACCGCATGGAGGTTCGCCCGTTCACCGACAAGCAGGTTGAACTAGTCACGAACTTTGCCGCCCAGGCCGTCATCGCCATCGAGAACACGCGGCTATTGAATGAGTTGCGGGAATCCCTGGAGCAACAGACGGCAACTTCGGAAGTTCTAAAAATTATCAGCTCATCGCCTAGCGATCTAAAACCCGTATTCCATTCGATGCTCGAAAACTCAGTCAGAATTTGCGAGGCAAAATTTGGTCAGATGTTTTTATGCGAGGGCGACAAGGTTCGCGCCGTCGCCACGCTAGACGTGCCGGCGGCACTTGTTCAGGAGGATGAACGGCGCGGCGCCTTCCAGCCGTCTGCTGAAGGTGGCCTCGCGCGGGCCATACGTACGAAGAAAGTACTGCATATCGATGATTTAATGTCCGAACAGCCGTCACTTCCGGTGGTTAAACTCGGCGGCGCGCGATCATACATCGCCGTACCGATGCTGAAGGAGAGTGATGTCGTCGGCGTGATCGTAATCTACCGCCAAGAAGTGCGGCCCTTCACTGGCAAGCAGGTCGATCTTGTCAAGAACTTTGCCGCCCAGGCCGTCATCGCTATCGAGAATGCGCGCCTGCTCAACGAGCTACGGCAGCGCACGGGTGATCTAAGCGAGTCGCTCGAGCAGCAGACTGCGACCTCGGAGGTGTTGAAAGTCATTTCAAGTTCGCCGGGCGATCTTGAGCCCGTCTTTCAAGCGATCCTTGCCAATGCGACACGCATTTGCGATGCCAAGTTCGGTGTGCTGTTCCGCTACGAAAACGGTATGTTCCGGGCGGCGGCCACACTGAACGCGCCGCAGGCATTTGTCGAATTTCATCGAGAGCGCGGTTCATTTAAACCGCCGGCCGGAACGCCACTCGACCGTTTGTTGAAGGCAGGAGGCGCAATTTATAGCGCCGACGAAGCTACAAATCCCGGTGCTCCAGCCCGACTTGGCGGCGCGCGGTCTCTTGTGACAGTGCCAATGCGCAAGGATGGTCAACTGATCGGCGCCATCATCATCTATCGTCAGGAAGTCCGGCCATTTACCGATAAGCAGATCGAGCTATTAACGAACTTCGCCGCGCAGGCCGTTATCGCCATTGAGAACACGCGCCTGCTGAACGAACTGCGTGAATCGCTGCAGCAGCAAACCGCCACTTCAGAAGTCCTGCAAACCATCAGCAGTTCGCAAGGCGATCTGCAGCCGGTATTCAACGCTATGTTGGGAAATGCCACCCGCATCTGCGAGGCAAAGTTCGGTGTGCTGTTCTTGTATGAGGGCGATGCATTTCGCGTGATAGCGCTGCATGGAGCGCCACCGGCATATGCGGAAGAGCGGCGTCGCGACCCGCGGATCGGAATACCCCACGGTACGGCGATGGCACGTATGGTGGAGACAAGGCAGACGGTCCAAATCGCAGACATTCAATCTGAACCGGCGTACTTCAATGATCCCCAACGGCGGGCTGGACTTATAGGGAGTGCAGACGCGCGCACACTTATCATGGTGCCAATGCTTAAGGAGGAAGAACTGATCGGCGCAATTTCGATTTACCGCCAAGAAGTCCGTGCCTTTACAGACAAGCAGATCGAGCTGGTGACGAACTTCGCCTCCCAAGCCGTTATCGCGATAGAGAACAGCCGACTCCTCAACGAACTGCGCCAACGCACCCACGATCTGACACAGTCACTGGAAGACCTGCGGGCCACGCAGGACCGTCTGGTGCAAACACAGAAGCTCGCCTTACTCGGTCAACTGACCGCCGGCATTGCGCACGAGATCAAGAATCCTCTCAATTTTGTGAACAATTTTTCGGGTATCTCAGCCGAACTAATTGATGAATTGCAGGTCACTCTAAAGGGCATACCGCTTGACGATAAAGCCCGCGCTGAAATTGAAGAACTGGCCGACACGCTAAAGGGCAATTTCGACAAGGTCGTCCATCATGGCAGACGCGCCGATGCCATCGTCAAGAATATGCTGCAGCACTCGCGGGAAGGTTCGGGTGAGCACCGGGTGATTGACGTCAATGCGCTGGTTGAGGAAAGCCTCAATCTCGCATGGCACGGAGCGCGAGCCGAAACGAAAGGCTTTGAGATCAAGCTCAAGCAATCGTTTGATCCTTCTGCCGGTGAAGCAGACGTTTTCCCGCAGGACATCCGGCGCGCTCTTTTAAATGTGATTTCAAATGGCTTCTATGCGGCGACCAAGCGCAGAGGGGAGACAGACGGTGCCGATTACGAGCCGACGCTCACGGCCTCGACCAAAAACCTAGGTGACCGTGTGGAAATCAGAATAGGCGACAACGGCAGCGGTATGACGCCTGAGGTGAAAGAAAAGATGTTCAATCCGTTTTTCACGACCAAACCGACGGGAGAAGGCACCGGTCTTGGCCTCTCCATCAGCCATGACATCATCGTCAAGCAACACGGCGGCTCAATCGAGGTCGAGACGCGGCCCGGCGAGTTCACCGAGATCAGGGTTATCCTGCCGCGCGCTGCTGTGTTCGTGTGAGGTTGGTCCCGATGTCCGCTTTTGGCCCATAGCGGACATCCCTAGCTGCACCGCACATGTCCGCTTTCAGGTGTAAAGCGGACATCCGATTGCTTCCGAAAACCGTGTTTATCGGATGCTGCGGCCGGGGTACGCATTGCCATCCCTCTTGGTTCACTGCTCACCGCGGAACGCCTCTTCTGCCTCGTGTGCCAACTCATCTCCCCGGTCGCGGTAGCGAGCCGAGAAGTGAAATGGAATGAGGCGGGCGACGCGCGCCCGTTTGGCAATGTGACCGGCCTGGCGCGCCGTCAAATGCCATCTTTCGGCGGCGATATTGGCGTCCACGTCGAGGAACGGTGCCTCGATGAACAGCTGGTCGGCATCCCGCGCTAGGGCGATCACGTTTTCGATATTCCGATCATCGTAGGCGAGATCGACTACGTAAGCGATTTTTTGCCCGCGCGCTGTGCGCAAGGCGTGCTGTTTGAGGTCACCCAGCGATATGGCTAGACCATCGCGAACGCAAATCTGGCTATGATCTGGCGCCCCTTGACGCACCGCACGCCTCGCCTCACGAAGCCACGGTCCGACGGGAAGCCCAAGCCGCCTTAGCCCTTCGCGCCACACATTGACGCGCACTTTCTCCTCGAACGCGAAGGCAAGACATGGAGTGCCATGATCAAGCACAGTGCCCTGCACCCGAAATACATCTTCATCAAGGAGCAGGCCGGGAGATAGGCGTACCGGTGGCATTTCGCACCGGCGGAAGGCCTCGCGGGCGCAAAATTCGCAGACTCGATTGAAACCTGCGCCGCTGAACTCAGCGGCAACAATGACGAAATCGACAGACTCTGCATCCAAGAGATTTAACGTGTAAGCCCTGAGCTTGTTTTCGACACGGTCGGCGAACCCGGCTGGGCCGATCAGGTGTAGCGCCGTTGTCCGATGCAAACAAACCCGGAGCAGCCGATCGAAGCCGGCAAAATGATCCATGTGGGTATGCGACACAAAAGCATGAGTAACGCGCAACAGCTGGCGAGGTGAGAGCGGCGTCAAATCACCGAGATCGAACAGTAGGGCGCGACGCCCAAATCGGAAGTCGATGAATAGCCCTGGATCGGAAAACGGGTCATTGACGAGACTGGGCTGAACGAGCCAGGTCATGCTGCTCGCGTTCTTCCTGCCGCCAAGCACTACGCTACTATAATTAGGCTTGTAACTCCTGACGAGCAAACCCCCGGGCCAACCGCCTCAACCCTTTCGAGCAAAGACACTCGATGCAAGTCCCGAATCGTACCCCTGATAAGCAACGTCGGACCGCGCAACCGTTGCAGAGCGCGGACGTACCCGGCAGGCTAACGGGTAGTAGGTTCAGCCCACTACCAAACTAACGGCAACATGATTGTGCTGTTTACCGATTTCGGGTTGCACGGGCCGTATACCGGTCAGATGAAGGCGGTGCTGCACCAAATGGCGCCGGGCGTGCCCGCGATCGACCTCTTCGCTGATGCGCCGGTCGGCAACCCCAAGGCATCGGCCTACCTGCTGGCGGCTTACGCCGAATGGTTTGCAGCGGAAACCGTCTTTCTCTGCGTTGTCGATCCCGGCGTCGGCGGGACGAGGCCACCCATTATTCTCCAAGCTGACGGCCGCTGGTACGTCGGCCCTGGCAACGGCCTGTTCGAGCTGGTTCAGCGCCGTGCCTCAAGCACGCGCAGCTGGGACATCGAGTGGAAGCCTGAGCGCATGTCGGCGAGCTTTCACGGGCGCGACCTCTTCGCGCCCGTTGCCGCCATGCTGGCCCGAGGCGAGGCCCCGCCTGGCCGACCACGGAGGGATGACACGCATCGCCGGACAAATTGGCCCGACGATCTGTCTGAAATCGTTTACATCGATCACTACGGCAATGCCATGACCGGGCTGAGGGCGGTCATGTTGCCGCACGATGCAAAGCTGGTCGCGACAGGTCGGGTGTTAGAGCACGCCAGGACATTCAGCGACCGGCCACCGGGCACGGCCTTCTGGTATGAGAATTCAAATGGGCTTGTTGAAATCGCCGTCAACCAAGGGCGCGCCGATCGCGAGCTTGGTCTCACGATTGGCATTCCAATCGAGATCGCCTCTTGAATGATGGTAGGAAGCTGCTGCGCGAGGCACTTTGAATTACGCTTCGGTCACCGAGGTGAGGGTGCTTTCTTGCTTCTAGTCCCAACATCTGCCGGGCCTCTGCCGGCGGGTCATTACATTACACGTTGGTCGGGAAGGTTTGGGACGGCTGATGGAGGATTTCTCGCATCTGCAGCCGGTTGAAAAACTATTCATTGCTCGAAATCGAATTGGAATGTTGTCCAATGTTCTTGTCGAGGTCACAGAGCTTAATGAGCAAAAGAAAGCTTTTGGCAGCTCTCGACTCTATAGAGCCGGACAAGGGCACGTTTGATTTGTTACTGGACACGATCGTGACGGCTTTTGTGGTTCGCTCGGGGCAAGCAACCGAGGTCGGTGTAGGTAACGCCCTGGATGGATGGAAAATCATTGCGACCAAAAATGGAAGATTGCGGTCATCACGCATGAAGAAGATCGCCGACTGAACAAGTTTAAAGGGGATACGTTCATCAGCCCTGACGAGCGCTGGGCGGCTGCACAAATAGAGTTTTAATTTAGCAGCGTCGCCGGGCGGGTAGCCGACTTAGGGCTGTACAGGGTGTGCCTTGGGTGCACCGCTGCCAACGCTCCCCCATGTTGGCCTTGTGGCGAACGTGATCACGTGTCCGCCTGTTTCGTATCGCCGACCATAGTAATCGAAGGATGTGTCTTTGAACGTCATCGCAAGGATTACGGTCGATGGCGGGGCCGGAAAAAATAAACGAGTATAAGGCTCACAATTTTGGTCGCTTCGCAACCCAGAACTCGAAGGAGACCCGTCATGACAATCTCACGCAGGAACGTAATGCTGCAGGGCTGCGTCATCGCCGG
>Ga0126384_10002390_pt1 | contig 11377 bp, 7 predicted proteins | sample PanSoiMetPlot_36_FD_92543 | JGI IMG/M metagenome (GOLD analysis project Ga0126384, IMG submission 92543) | Tropical forest soil microbial communities from Panama - MetaG Plot_36 | ecosystem: Environmental > Terrestrial > Soil > Tropical forest > Bulk soil | place: Panama | collected 2016-02-17 | reverse complement strand
GGAATTTCCGGGCCCGTTTCTGGGTGCCGGCGCTCCGGGGTCTCGGTCTACCGATCGTCACGCCACACAGCGCCCGGCATTGCTTCATATCCACGCTCCAGGCCCAAGGCATCGAGGTCGGATTGGTGGCAAAGCTCGCCGGTCACGCCAGCGCCGCGGTCACGCTCGGGCATTACACCCAGGCAGTCCGGGGCGCCGAGAGCGCCATTGCGGCACTGGAACGGGCGTTTACCGCCTGACTCACCGCATCCAGTCGTAGCCTTCTACTTTTCAGTGGCGGAGCGGACCGGGTAGGGGTGAGCATGGAAAAGCCGACGCGCATATGGGAAGAGTTGCGCCACAAGGGGTCGCCATTGCTCCGCAGAGGCGCTACTTTTTCAAGGGTGGATGCAGGAGGATGCCGTGGATCATCTTTAGTGCGTCGCCGACGAACCCGGGCGCCAGGCCCAAACGTTAGATTCTTGGGCCGAAAAGGCTGACGATCAGGTCGCCGCGCGTTTCCGCACTGCTCTTGGCGATGACCGGGCAGGGCAACATATTCGACTTGCTTGCGGTCCAGGTGTCGTCACTGCTGCCATCGCGGCGAGCGCGGCCTCGGTGACTGCTTTCGACGCAACCGAGCCGACGCTCGAAAAGGCCAGGGCGCGCTGCGCTAGACCCGGTCTGGTCGGAAAGGGCAAGCCCGGTTCCGTTCGCCGGACCCGGCGTGTGACGGCGGCGACTTCCGCCGCATCGCCAACGGCTCGGGCCTCGCCATGCCGCATCGTCGGCCTGTGGTCCAGCGACGCGCTCATGGGCGACTACTGGATCGACCTGAGCATCCGTGACGCCGGCGTGGTGCGCGGCATCGGCGCGCTGCCCATGTTTCACCGACCTGCTGGGACCGCCGCTGCTGCTAGGAGCCTGGCGTTGACGCGGGCAAGCGAGGGGAGGTAAGAGTAACCTACTACAGTTTACTGTTTATTAACCGAAGGCAGGACTGTGCCGGCTATGCGGGGGCATGCGCGGCCTATCAATACTCTGCTTGACGCGCCCGAGCATCTCTTAGAGATGCACGATCGTCTTCGCACGAGCGGATTTTCCGTCGTAAGCGTCATTAATGCGCAGTTGTCGCTTGACGCGAGAGTGTGGCTTTGCAGATGGGCGAGCGAACAAGGGCGTCTTGTCATCGTAGCACCGGAGACGACTACTGAGGTTGCTCTTGCAGCCTATCGTGCCCGCATGCCGCGAGGGGCACTAGAATTAGCTCGCCCGGCTGGTCTGCCTCTTCTTTTGATAATTGGTGAATTTCGACAGGCGCTCGGTCTGTCGGTCAGTTTGACTGCGACACATCCACAATTGCCCGTGGCAATCGCATGTAGCATTGCCAACGTCGTCGAAAGCCTTCTTGCTCCGGAAATGCCTAGAGAATTAGTTATCGCGGCGTTACAGGGGCTCGTTCCGGTCGAGGACACATCACGGAAGATCGTTAAAACCGTAGCAGAAGCGCGGCAACTGGAGCCGTTTGTACGTGGCCCATGTGAAGGCCTCTTGTACTACATGCTAGAGGCGCGGCAAGAAACGCGAGCCAGGTTCACCACGAATGGTCGGCTCACCAATACTGCCGGTCAAAGATCACATGAGGTCGACCTCGTCTGCGTCAAAGCGCGGTTAGTAATCGAAATAGATGGACCCGAGCACAACAACCAGCAGCGCAAAGCAATGGACGCAAAAAAGCAAAAAGACTTGGAAAGCCAAGGGTACCGTATTCTGCGTTTCAGCAATCAAGAGGTGATGGAGAATCCTGTGGGCGTCTGGCGTCTTATCGCTGGAGACCTTGATATGCACGCTGCGCGCTGAGGACTGAAATCATGACAAAGAATTTGCCACAGCCAGATCTCTCGCGGTTTTCGCCTATCTCAGCGGAAGTCGTCATACTGAGCTGTATTGGGCTTACGCGGAGGGCTACTGCTCCCTCCTCACTAAAATCGCGCCTGAGCGAAATTATTGATCCAGGTTCGTTCGATGCTGCTCTCGCTTCTTTGGCCGCAGGCGGAAGAATAGCAATAGAGAAGACGATTACGCTGACGAAAGCGGGAACGGACGAAGCAAAACGACTTCTTGGTCGAGACGCAGGCGAAAGCTGGGAAAAGGTCTGGAAGCAACGCCTGCCGCTGATGGCGCTTGGCCTCAACCCCGACGATACCAATATCCGCCGAAGATTTGCAAAAGCTAACTCGCTGACTGCCGCAACAATAGCCGTCTCCTTCGCTTTACCGGCGGAAAACATGTCAAGCACAAATACCCTTTGTGGCGAGCTCGTTTGGCGTGTCCTGAAAGAGACCATGCCGAATGTCGTCGGTAAAGGCCCCTTCCCCGTTATCGACAAACTCGGGACGGTCGAACGAGTCATACTTGCCGGTATCGCCGAAGTCCCAGCACGTACGATCCCAGAGGCGGTGAGCGGTCTGAGCGCCGCGGCGGTGGGGCTTAAGAACAAGGTTAACTCCGACGCGTTACGCCAGCAATTGATCCGCATCGGCGTGCAGCATGCAAGAAAGAGCATCAAGCCACAAGCACCCGACCCGGCCGGTGTGGACAGCGGCTTTGCGGATCGCATCAAAGAGGTAGCGGCGTCGCTATCAACCCCGCCTTTCCAGGGGCGTGTTGCCATCGCGCAAGTCTATGACGCATATGGCAGGGTTCACGCCGACGCAGGGTCTCTGGCAAACTTTAAGGAACGGCTGGTGCAAGCGGCTAAGGCTCGCCAACTCGATCTCGGTCGCCTCGACCTACCTGAGCACATGGATCGGGACTTGCGCGCGCGCAGTGCGGCTAGATGGGGCTCTGATGACGTGCACTTTGTAGTAACAGCATGGAAATAGTGCTATGACTGCTGAATCTGCGTTTCTGAGCCCATTAGCTGACGATTTGTTTTCTGCTGTTGCAGCCTTTGGTGATGCACAAGCGTTGGAAACATTTGATATTGAGGACTTTCAGAGGCCCGCCCGGCGAGCCATCGACCGCGCTATCACCAATGCTCTCAACCCCCGTAACCATAACCCGGGCTCTCGTATTGCCCTCATCAAAGGGGACGCCGGATCCGGCAAGAGCCACGTGCTTACGACGACTCTTAGGCGCGCGGCTTCTACGAAGGAAATCTATCCAGCGGTATTGCAACTCACGGCTCCAGTAAGCTGCGACGGGTACGATGTCTGGTTGCTCGATGCGATCATTCGTGAGCTTTCGGCTCGTCACTTTGTCGACGACAGCAACCGTTCCCCCTTACGGCGCTTGGCCGATCAGTTGCTTGATCGTCTTGAACTCGCCGAAAAGAACGAGTTTCTGCGTGTGATTGAGGAGTTGGACAATGACGATGAAATTATTCTGTCATTTCGACTTGCCAGACGCATCCACCAGGAAGCCCAGGTACGCCTCCAGCCGCCCAGCCCTGATTTCATTGCTGTTGTAATTTTGGCAGGCTTTGGGAATTCCTCTGCGCTCAACTATCTACGCTACGGTAGAGTTGGCAGACGCCTCGCAACGCTCGAGCTCTATGAGATCACGACACCGTCACAGCGCATCGAGGTGTTCCATAACCTTGCTCTGACGGCACAAATTGTTGGTGCTGGTATTGCGCTGGGGTTCGACCAAGTTGAGAATGCAGTAAGGCTTGGAAGTGAGGGACTTTTTGTTCACGCATTGGGACAGGCAGTTCGGATTGCAGAATCGGCCATTAATTGTGCGATCATCATAGGCACCCTGGCTAACGCATACGACGAAATCGCCGGTGGTGTACGCGGCGTGACGGGACTGGCGGCTTCTGATCGCGATCGCATCGAACATGAGGTACCGGTTGCTATTCGGCTCGACGACGGCACTCCTGAGTTCCTTCGTGCCGTCGTTGCTCAACGCCTCGCGATTCTTCGCGAGCGTGCTGGGTTACCTGAATCACCAAGTTCACTCGATCCCTTGCCTGCTTGGTTCGTGAGCCACGTGTCCGAGGCTCGGAATGTACGCAAAGCGTTGGAGGAGGTTGCCAAGTTCCGCCAGCAAGCGGTCGACTTGGGTAAATTGCCGACTCAGCGTGAATTCGGCGAAGATGAAAAGGTCCCCTCCGAGCATGAGCATGCAGAACAGGTCCATTTCGATAAAGAATGGGCGGACTTTCAAGATCTAGCTCCGGCTGCTCTTAGGTTGCTCGATCGTACGAAAGGCGAGCTAATCGCCTGGTGGGCCGAGCAGGCGAGCTGCGAGCACGTTAACGCCGCGCAGATAGAAACTACATTGCGTTTTCTTGCGGACGACCACGAAACGCCGGTAGTTGACATCGCAATTAAAGCAAATGGTATCGCCATCGAGCGCCGCGAACTTGCCATCTGCGAGGCGGTCAATCGCAACCACAGGCTTGCCCAGCAGGTCGAGGGGTTCCTCGCCATGGCGACCGGCGTTCCCGCCGTGCTGCGGACGAACGGCTTTCCGAAAGGCCGCCAAACCCAGGTCGCCCCGGCGCTTCGCAAACTTGAGGCCCTTTCCGGCCTCAAACTTGATCTGAATGAGACGGAATGGAACAACCTCCATCGTGCCAGGGAATTCTACACAAGACGTGAGCAGGCCCCGGGCTTCCTTGCGTGGCGACGCGATCAGCAATGGCTTAACCAACTTATTGCACCGCTTCGGCCTTTGATCGCCGGTGTTTCGACGATTGCGGATGTTGAGACTGGACCTGACGCGGGAGAGTCAGAGAGTAACGGCGGGATCTTGGTGCCGGGTCACCCTACGCGCAGCCGCGCTGACGAGGGTGTTATCGCGTCTGAGAGCGGGCGCTCTTCAAACCCATTTCCAGTGCATATTGGCGTGTCATTCGACGGCAAAGAGGTCGAATGGGACCCTTATCGAGCCGCGCCGAATCACTTGAATAACTTCAGTGTTCTTGTGACTGGCGATGCGGGTTCCGGAAAAACACAGACCATCCGCGTACTCATCGACGCCGCATGCCGAAAAAGATTGGCTCTGACCATTTTTGATTTCAAAGCCGATTATTGCGCGCCCGACTTTGCGCAGCCTCTCGGCATTGTGGTCATCGATGTGCGTACGCGTGGATTACCGTTCAATCCATTGCAGCCTCCGCCACGAGGCGCATCCGGGGTGCAACCCGTCGAACACGCGTACGAAATTGCAGGCATATTAAAGCGGGTATTCGGACTTGGTCCAGTCCAAGAGGGGCTCCTGCGCGATGCAATCACGCGGACTTATAAAGACGCTGGGATCGAGGCACGAGAATGGATAGATCCAGCCAGCGTTTCATGGCCGACATTTGATTCAGTCCTTGATAGGCTTCGACAAGAAAACGGTGCCGCCGCCCTCGTAACCAGGCTTTCTCTTTTGAGTGAACTCGGTATATTCGGGGCAGCCACCAATTCTCACACGTCGTTAGAGGATTTTCTGAACGCCCGTGTTTGTCTCAAGCTCAGTGACCTTCCTACTGACGAGATCAAGTCGGCGCTGGCTGAGGTTCTTATTGTTCAACTGCACGGTTATGCTCTGCGGGGAGAGCAGCCACGTCGCCTCACGCGCATGATGGTGTTCGATGAAGCCCACCGTGTAAAAGATTCGAAACGCCTCGAATCACTCGCGCGCGAGGGGCGGGCTTTTGGGGTTGGGATTGTCATTGGTACGCAGTTCCCAGGTGACATCCCGGAAACGATGGCAGGCAATCTTGCGACGCAGTTGTTCTTGATGAACAATCAAGCTGCGCATCGTCGCTTCGTGGTTACCCAAGTTGTTGGAACAACCTCAACAAGCGAAGCCCGAGGCCTGCTCGACCAACTTAGCCATCTTAGGCCCTTAGAGGGCTTGTTTATGAATGCTCATTACAGCAGCGGCGTTCTGGTCCGCATGATACCGCACTACGCCCGTCACACACCGAGCCCAGAAACTCCACTAGTCGCAATCGGTTAATTAAGCAGGGCAGCGATTCCCACCCGCTCATGGTTCGTCATCCCAGCCCGCCATTTGAAGCTTCGGGACGATGAATTTCCGGCAGGTGTCTGCTTCGGTGGGCATTGGCCTTAACGAGGTCGGTTTCCGCGCAAGGTTACGCGATTTGCTGGACCCTAGCACGCGCTAACAACGCATTCGCTGAATTCCATTTCATAAATTCATACAATGACTTAGTCAAATGATGACAGCGCATTTTCCACAAAGAAGGCTAATTGCGACGAGTGGGGATATTGTCAGAACATCCTGACGCCGCCTGCACCGAGGAACCGGCTGGGCGGATTACCCCAGTAGTCTCGATCCGCGACGTACATCAGGACCCGCTCCGCACGCGTCACACCGACGTAAAAAAGACGCTTCTCTGCATCGATATCTTCGGCGCGAAAGTGTGGGAAGCGTCCTTCCCGCAGATTTATAATTGCGACAGCGGTGTACTCGCGCCCCTTCGCATTGTGAATGGTCGTCAGTCGCAGCGCCCTGTTTGGGGCAGCAAATAGCCCAAGGTCTTCGATAGTTAAGTTTGCAAGGTCAACTTCTTGACTGCGCATGTCAGCTTTCATTTCCTGTACCGACGCGAAAAACAACCCCACCTGTGCGTGATCAATGAACCCGGCGTCGAAAAGGATATTGCCTGTCGCTTGCGACATGGCGTCAAGCCATTGGATCGCGCCTCCACGCTCAGCGAATCTTTTGGCATCACGCAGCAACTTTACAAGTGTGATGCGTCCTTCGTAGGAAAAGATATCCAAGCGAGCTTGTGCTGTTGCGTCTTGCACTGCAAGGAAAAGCGCTCGCTCCACTTGGCGAATGCCGTTCGTCTGAGGATCGACGATGTAACCACAGAGTTGCTCAGCTAACGAAGCAAAGAGCCGTGAACGGCGGTAGGGCCTCGCCCCGGGGCCGACGACAGGCACTCCAAACTCTCGAAGCCTGCGCGCGAGAGGATACAGTGGCGCCCATTCTCGGGCGAGGATTGCCGCACTTCCGAAGCCAATGTTTAACTCAGCCAATGTCGGCAGAAATTGTTCGGTTATCGCTTGAAAGACCGTATTTGGTTGCACAAGAGTGGGCATCTCTGTGGAACATCGGTTCGGTCCGACACTCGCCATTGGAGGACTGCGCGGAAACAGCAATTCAGCATGATCAATGATCCGCGGATTGGAGCGGAAATTTCCCGAAAGCGACAGGTCGGTCCGGGCGCGGACGTATTCAGCGAAAGGCGCCAAAAGCTCGGGACGCGCACCGGTAAATCCGAAGATGGATTGCGCGGGATCCCCTACAACGAAGAACTGAGATCGGCCCTGAGCGTGAATTACTTTCAAAATCTCGATTTGGAGCTCTGTCGTGTCCTGAAATTCGTCGATCAGGAACGAGGCATATCGAGCGGCGATCGACTGAACCACGACGACATGGTCGCTCACAAGACGGTACGATTGGTAAATGATATTCGCAAAATCGATAAACCCAAGCTCTCGGCAGCGTTGCCAAAAATGCGGGGCAGCGCGACGTATGGCATCGTTGGCCAAAGCCGCGCCGATGAGGTTTCCGCTAGCATCAAGACCCAGGGAAGAGAATGCTTCAAAATCGCGCGCACCCAGATGAAAATAGTTAACTCGCTCGCCAGCGTAACGCGCAATGCTTTCAAATTCTGGCCTATCGCGGGTTAAGACCTTCATCGATCCGTTGAAACCCGAGACGAGCCATCCGAACGGTCTCAAAATTTCACTCATGCAGAACGAGTGAATAGTGCAAACCCTGAAATTCTGTTCGTCACCAGCTAGGAGATTGGCCGCTACACGCTGCTCGATCTCGTGCACTGCCGCGTTGGTGTAGGTGATACATGCTACAGCTCGCGGCGTGCCACGCAGCCTCTCTATCTCCCGAACGAGCTTTGCAGTGATCGTTCTGGTCTTCCCGCTCCCCGGGCATGCAGTCAAAAGGAGGTTTCCCTCGTACTCGACTGCTGTGCGCTGTTCGATGGTGAGTGTCATTCAGCCCGCAGCCACTCGACTGCCTCACGAATGTAGCTTGGTAATTCCGTTGCCCGATTGACATGGCGCGCGACTACCTGCGCAAAACGACCCTTTCCAAAACGCCTTGCAGTCCTAAGAACGCTGTCTTTGAGGTCACTATCGACCCCCACAATCTCTGCCATTTCGAGCAAATTCGCGATCCGTGGTGCGCCCAGATCATGAGCAACGAGTGCCAGCATGGCGACATTTCCGTCTGTGGTTAACTCGCGCTCAAAGGTGGTGTTGCCTAGAAAGGCTCTAACAAAGTTTCCTTCAAGCGCGGCTATGTCTGGTCTTTCCGGTTTATCTTCCTCCTCCGATTCGGCAGATTCCTCAGGATCATCCAGGTCAGCGTCGCCGACGATCGCGCATTTCTTGGGAAGACAATCGGTGCTAAAGAGCCGCGTAAATGCACCAAAGTGGGCACCATGAATAGCAACGACGGAAATCCCCTGGCGCTCAAGGTCAATGCCCATTATTTGCTTGACAAGAGGAGGGACCACGAAAAGTTCCGCAGCTCCCTCCACCAACATAACCTTTCGCGCAAATAGCAAGCTGGATTTCGTGGCATCTAAATACCGCTCTAGGTCTGCGATGTCATCGTCCGACAAATTGAGATTAGCCGCCAGACCGGTCGCGAAAGGGGCTGTCGTTCCTTGATTCGTTAGTAAAATAAAGGAGTCGAGCGGCGCCTTTGATGCTATCTGTGTACTATGTGTTGTAACAATCGACTGAAATGGGAGTTCGCGCAAAGCCTCTAAAAGAGTCAATTGAAGCTGCGGGTGCAGATGAGCCTCGGGCTCCTCAATAAGGATCAGTTCTCCGGCCGAGCGTCCAAGCGCTGCGCGTTTCCTAAAATATTCTATGAGAATGGCAATATAGAGAATATTGTTCAGACCAAGACCGTTTCTCCGCGGCTCGAACCGCTCGACCGCGACATTGCTAAGCAGCAGATTGAGATTCCTGATTATTGACTGAAAGGACGGAGCAGACAGACCAAGTTCAATATCTAAACTAAATGCAGGACCCGTGACTTCTTTAAATACGTTGTCGATTGCGGCAGAGATTGCGCGGACGGTTGGTGACGCCTCAATCGTATCATTCGCGCCTTGAATGGCCCTAACGAGCGCTGCCTGTTCGGCCTCGTCTATGCCACTCGCCTCGATCAGGCGAGCTAGTGGTGATTGCCTGATTTGGCGGAGGTCATTTTCCACGTCACGTAGTGCATGAAGGTAGACGACCAGAAACGACTGGAGATATTGGAGGTTTACGGACGTTGAGCCGATTTTATCGGCCTCCGTGTTCCACTCGATTGCTGTAAGATCAACAGCAGGAATGCCGCCGCCTGCGAGCTCCCAGGCGTAGTCGATAAGGGAAAGTGAATTATCGGGACGTTGTCTTAATTCGAGAGCTTCACGCACGGCACGTTTGGGTCGGAAGCGGTAGAATAGGCGAGCCCTATTTTCAGCAACTTGGGTGCCATGAAGCATTGCCTCTTCGTTATCGCATCCTTGGAACCCCGTGAACTCGACGCCCACCAGAACCTGAAAAGGCCGGCTTTGGTCCACGTCGCAATGAATGTCATCTTTTACGAGCGCTCGATAAGTCGAGGATAATGTAACGTCCAAGCATAGGCGTAACGCATGAATTAGATTTGATTTGCCCGTATTGTTTTCACCAATCACGCATGACGTTCGTAAAGCAACAGGAGCGTCAAGATATTTCAATGAACGAAAATTCTTAACGACAATCCGGCATATTTGCATCAGAGCCCCCACGGCGTACACTTATCGAATCAAAAATGGAAATAAATCGCTAAGCCAACTATAACCAAACCAACAGTTATGGAGTTATTTGTTCACGCCGCTTGACTCGGTTTGTCAATCATTGACGGTTCAGGCGAGCTATCCCACACTTGCGCACTCTTAGAGTCTACAAAACTATATTCAAGACGAGAGCCATGCAAGGCTTTGTAGCGCGCCAGCTCACCGTCTACAACACGCACATCCGCTGTGGGCGTATGGATACAAAAGTAGAGATGGTCCATTTGCGACGTGAAAAGTGCGCGATATATGTGAGCGTCGTTTTGATGTGCAGAATGACCATATATAAAACAACAGCCCTTGCTCGCTGAAAGTCGATCATAAGAATGCTTCAAATAGGGGGTCGAGCTAATTTTGCTCATCTTAGCGTTCGATGTGCCTTCTGCGATGAGAATCGGAACACGTTTGTCACGAGTGATCGTCTCTGCAATTGCGTCGATGACGCCCGTTGGCCCCATCAATCGCTTCTCAACCTCGCCAGTTAATGTTCTGAACAAGTGAAGACCACCATGCAGATTGAAGATATTGCATTGTGCGTTAGTCCTAAACGGACCGCGAAAACCACTTACTTCTTCTCCCAATCCAAAGCCGTCCCAAAACTTTCGGGTTTCGTCCAAGGCAACCCAGTAAAGAAGCAGATCGTAATTCAGTGTGAAAATCCGCTCAAAGCATCGGAGGAAACGAAGACAAGACGGGATAACGTCTGCGATGTCTTCACGATGGGCCGGATGAGTAGTCCTGATCGCGTGCACCAGAACCTTGCGTAACCGATCCGCGTCATCACGGAATAACTTAGATCGATCCGATTGACCGTAAACTTCCTCGACAACAGCTGCGTCCTCAAGCGCTTTGATGACGGATTCAAAATCGTACGTATTTAGAGCCGCGAACAACGCGCCGGGAGGATCGGTCTCTGAGAGGCCGGCTTTTTCGAATAGGGTTTTGTAGCTGAAATGGTGGATCGAAAAGCCGTTACCAAGCAGCAACTTGCGGCCCTTGCCGCGAGTCTTCTCGATGGCCTTTTGGAAAGGGATGATGTCGGGCACTCGCTGGACCCTTTGCTCAAGGCTGGTTGGGATTTTAGACGACAGGTGCTGGTGCCCATGGTCGGACTCGTACCGACACCCCTTTAGCGGGAACTGGATTTTGAGTCTACCGCTTCTGCGCGTGAGCCTAACGAACGTGGTTAGTGATAGGGATTTGGAGGGAGAGGGGTTGGGCGCAATCCTAACCCATTGAGTTTTCGGAGAAAGCCGGTCGTGGGGACTTCCGCTCGCGTCCGTGCAACCAGCGTGTAACCAGGGGCCTCCGGGCACCTTGTCACCGTTCCATGTCGCGACCGGCGTGCGTCTCCCGGTTGCACCGGAGTTCACTCCGGTACCCTGCCGACCAATTTTCGGTTGCTGGATCATGTGGTGCCGCAAGAGGGATTCGAACCCCCGACCCCATCATTACGAATGATGGGGCTGATTTTTTACGCCCGCGTGGTGATCCGTCACTTTGACGCAGTTCCCACTTTCAAGCGCCAAGCTGCAAGCGCCCAGGCTACGACGAAAATATCGG
>Ga0126384_10002389_pt1 | contig 11377 bp, 10 predicted proteins | sample PanSoiMetPlot_36_FD_92543 | JGI IMG/M metagenome (GOLD analysis project Ga0126384, IMG submission 92543) | Tropical forest soil microbial communities from Panama - MetaG Plot_36 | ecosystem: Environmental > Terrestrial > Soil > Tropical forest > Bulk soil | place: Panama | collected 2016-02-17 | reverse complement strand
GAGTCGAACACTGTCAAGACTTGGCACTCACGCCTATGGAGTGCTGAAAGTGGCCGCGCACGTCATTTTATCGGGCCTGCGCGGCATACGATATGCTGTCGATCCAGTTCAGAATCGTTCAGCTAAAAAATCAATGCGAAAGCCCCATATCGCAGTCGTTGGTGCCGGTGCTTTTGGGGGATGGACCGCCCTGTTCCTGCTACGAGCCGGAGCCCGAGTGACCCTCATCGATGCCTGGGGGGCGGGCAATGCAAGGTCCTCCTCGGGTGGAGAGACACGAGTGATTCGAGGGACGTACGGCCCCGATCAACCCTATACGGCTCTTGCTGCGCATTCACTTCGACTCTGGACGTCCCACGAGCGCACATGGAAGAAAAAGCTACTCCACCGTATCGGTGTCCTTTGGATGGTGGCGGACCATGACGATGCCTGGGAATCGGGCTCGCTCAGGGCCTTAAAGGAGTCGAAGATTCCATACTCGCGTCTTTCGCGCCGCGAGCTTGCGAAGCGATGGCCACAAATCGACTTTGATGGCATCGATTGGGGCGTCTACGAACCCGAGAGCGGATTCTTGCTGGCCCGCGCATCATGTCAAGCGGTTGTGGATGGTTTCGCAGCGGAGGGAGGAATCTATCGCCAAACGGCGGTCGCAGAGAATCTTGATTCCACAGCGATGAAGGCCGTCACACTCTCCGATGGCTCACAGCTTCGTGCCGATGGTTACGTATTCGCTTGCGGTCCGTGGATGAGCAAGCTCTTTCCTCACACGATCGGGGCACACATTCAAGCCACCAAGCAAGATGTTTTTTTCTTCGGCACACCAGCCGGGGACCTTCGCTTCAACGAGGATCAGCTACCCGTATGGGCAGATCATCGTCAGCCGTTCATGTACGGAATCCCAGGCAATCAGAACAGAGGATTCAAGATGGCGGATGACACGCGTGGCCCTGCGTTCGATCCAAGTGATGGCGAGCGACGCGTCAGCGACGAAAGTTTGCAGCGGGCACGCAATTACCTGCGCCGCCGCTTTCCGGCACTGGGGAATGCACCGCTTGTTGAGACCCGCGTTTGCCAGTACGAACAAACGATCGATAGCGACTTCATCGTCGACCGCCATCCTGATGCGGCTCACGTCTGGCTGGTGGGTGGAGGGTCTGGTCACGGATTCAAGCATGGCCCAGCACTCGGAGAACGTGTTGCGAAGCTGGTTCTGAAGGACTGGGAAACAGAGCCGCGCTGGGCGCTGTCGCGCTTTGCGCGCAAGCCCTAAGACCTAGGCGCGACCCCGTCGTGGAGCTTGCGCACCCGTACTACTGGATCTGAATCACGCTGTCGCCGGCTTGCGCCCGAATCTCATCCACTCGCGACGCAACCCTGCGGGCAAACTCATATAGCGACTTCGCATGCGGTGAGTCTTCGCCTTCGAGCACAGCGGGCTTGCCAGTATCGCCGCCCTTGCGCAATTCCGGATCAAGCTGAATCGCTCCCAGGAACGGAACCCCGAACTGCTGCGCTGTCTTTTCCGCGCCGCCCCGCGAAAAAATGTCCACCTCGTGGCTGCAATGCGGGCACACGAAGTAACTCATGTTCTCGACCATGCCGACGAGATCGACCTTCATCTGGCGGAACATCTCGATGGCTTTGCGCCCATCCTGCAGCGAGACGTCTGAGGGAGTCGATACCACAACGGCCCCGGTCAACGGAACCGTCTGCACCAAGGAAAGAGCCACATCTCCGGTGCCTGGTGGAAGGTCAATAACGAGGTAGTCCAGCTGGCCCCATTCCACCGAGTTCAAGAACTGGCGGATAATCTGATGCAACATCGGCCCGCGCCAGATGATGGGCTTATCGCCAGGATTCAAAAATCCCACCGAGATGACCTTTAAGCCCTGCGCCAGGATCGGCTCGATGCGCTCATTGCTAACCGCGCGCGGCTGAGCATTCGTGCCGAGCATCAGCGGAACATTGGGACCGTAAACATCCGCGTCCAGCAAACCTACTTTGTGGCCCATCTTTGCCAGCGCTAACGCAAGGTTCACTGACAGCGTCGTCTTGCCAACACCACCCTTGCCTGATCCGACCGCGATGATGTTGGAGACTCCGGGCAATGGTTGGGGAGCCGGGGGCGCTTGGCCATGGGCATGCAAATGACTCACGGGATCACCTTCCAATCGGGCCGCAGCACCAGCGGCCCAGCCTCGATTATACAAAGCGCGAGCCGTGGCCACCTGGCCTACAACCGGTGCGCTGACGAACTATACGGCAAGATATCCGCCATCGACGGGCATTGCTGCGCCCGTGACCCACGAGGATTCATCACTGGCGAGATAGACGGCGAGTCCCGCAAGATCCTCGGGTTCGCCCAATCGCCCGATGGGATGTACACCCATGCGTTCCTTTCGAACAGCGCTGGGATCGGGTGCTTTGCGGATGACTTCCGCGGTGAGGTCGGTTTCGATGAACGACGGACAAATCGCGTTCACGCGGATCTTCTCGACACCATGATCGATGGCCATGCACTTGGTGAGCAAGATGAGAGCGCCCTTGGAAGCGGAATACGCGGCACGCAATCTGGCGCCGTTGATGCCCAGCACCGAAGCTACGTTCACGATCGATCCGCCACCCGCCTTGCGCATGTGGGGCAGGATGGCTCGCGATAGTAACCAGGCCCCGCGTACGTTTATGGTGAAGGTCTGATCCCACTGTTCTTCGGAGATCTGCTCTGCGGTGCCGATATGCAGCACGCCTGCATTGTTGACCAGGACATTGGGAGTTCCGAACGCCGCGTTAACCTTTTGCAGGATTCGATCAATATCGGTCTGTCTGGAAACATCGGCTGCGCAGACGAGCGGCGTGCCACCCGCTTCCTGCGCCAGCGATTCCAGCATCTCCGCGCGGCGGCCTACCAATGCGACCTTGGCTCCTTCACGCACGAACGCCCGCGCGATGGCGCGTCCGATGCCCGTACCGGCACCGGTGACGATGGCAATCTTGTTGGCGAGGCGAGGCAAGCGGATAAATGTAACAGGAAAGTACGGATACCAGCGGACCCAGCGACGGAAGCCTGGAGGCTTTGCGTCCCGCCCGCAGCACAGCTGGAAGCCATGCCCTTCCCCCAGAATGATTTTTTCGGCAGTTCTAGTAGTGGCCGCCTTCCAACTGCACCTTCCCGCGGAACATGCGGTACACGAATACGAAGTACCCCAGCGCGATCAGCATTCCCGGGATCCACCACATCAGCCCGACGCGAAGGCCATGCGGTCCGGCTGCCGCGTTCCGAATCGTCAGGTTCAGCGCAGGATCGGTGCTCGCGGGCAGAATCACTGGGTAAAGCGCAAATACCGCACCGACAAGCATTCCCGTGATGTAGACGCAGGACGCCAGAAACGCCTGCTTCTCTCTGCCTCGGCGCGTCGCCAGCAACATAACCACAAGGCTACCGAACACAACCACCGGGATCAGAAATCCGATCGGATAGTCGAGATAGTTCTCCCTGATCGAGGGGCGCACGAACCAAGTGGCGGCAAGGCTCACCAAAGTGAGCAGAAGCTGAACCGGCCAAATGCCTAGAGCCAATGATTGGCAGCGGTCCGCGAGCTCTCCATCCGTTTTTACGCGAACGTACAAAGCGCCGTGCGCGGTCAGAGTGACCAGGGCGACAACTCCCGCCATGACCGTGTACCAATCAAGGATCCCCGGGTTCGGTCCCAGCTTGAAATTCGTCCATAGAGGCTCGAAGAAATACCCTTCTGCATTGAGCGGCACGCCCCGGATCACGTTGCCTAAGGCTGCTCCGAAAAAGATTGCTAAGAGCGCGCTGGAGAAGCAGAAGACCACATCGAAAAATCCCTGCCAGACGGGGTTGCCGACGTGCACGCGCAGTTCAATCCCGATGCCGCGCAGCATAAGAAGCCACAGCACCATCATTAGGGGAAGATAGAAGCCGCTGAATGCCGAGGCGTAGAGCTGCGGATAAGCGAAGTACAGCGTGCCCCCCGCCGCCAACAGCCACACTTCGTTGCCATCCCACACCGGCCCGATCGAGTGCAGAACCTTGCGTCGCTCGTTGACGTTGCGCGCCGCCCAGAGGTACAGGATCCCCGCACCCAGATCGAAACCGTCGAGCACTACATAAGCCGCGATCATGACCGAAACGATGACGAACCAGACTGTTGGCATCGGAATCCTTTAGTGAGCTGTCGCCACCCCCTCGTGATGAGGGGTGGTCACTTCCGCAACCGGACCATTCTCGATCTCGCGCCGGATCAGAAATAGAAAGAGAATGCCCAGTACCATGTACATCCCCATGAATCCGAGCAGCGTGAAGAGGCCGTTTCCGGCGGAAACCATCTTCGAGTAGCCATCCGCCGTACGCATGAGCCCGTAAACCAGCCACGGCTGACGTCCGATTTCGGCCGTGATCCACCCAGCGGTGTTGGCGATGTACGGAAACGGCAAACAGAGCAGAAGAACCCAAAGCACCCAACGCGAGTGGAAAAGAGCTCGGCGCCAAAGCTGGATGGCGGCGACCACCATTACGGCGATGAAGATCGTGCCCAGCCCGACCATGATGTGGTACGAGTAATAGAGCAGCGGAACGTTGTCAGGCCAGGTATCCGGCGGAAAGGCGTTCAGTCCCCGAACCTCCGCTTCCCAGCGGCGATACGTCAGAAAACTCAGCATGCCGGGCAGGACGAGCGGATTGTCAATTTTGCGCTGCGGGATATCCGGCTGTCCGATCAGGACCAGTGGCGCCGCGTTGGAGCTCTCGAACAGAGCTTCCATTGCGGCAAGCGTCGTGGGCTGCTTATGCGCCAGGAGCCTGCCTTGGCCGTCACCGGTGGGAAACAATTGAATGATTGTCGCTACCAACCCCACCGTGACACCGACGCGCAGGAAAATTCGGCCATGGTCTTCGAATTTCTCCCAAAGCAGGTAGAACGCGCCCACCGATGCCATCACGAAGGTCCCGGTAATCAACGCGCCGCACATGTTGTGCGCGTACTGCCACCATGCCCAGGGATTAAGAATCAGCTCCCAGAAGCTGGTAAGTTGAACCGAACCGTCGGCAGCCTTCTCATACCCGACCGGATTCTGCATCCAGGCGTCGGTGGCGACGATAAAGAATCCGGAAAGCCATGAACCCAGGAACACCGCAAGAGCCGACCACCAGTGCGCCTTCGGGCTCAGCCGCTTCTCACCGTAAAGGAAGAGGCCGAGGAACGCCGACTCCAGGAAGAAGGCGAACATGCCTTCCATGGCCAGCGTCTGCCCGATCACGCCGCCGGCGAACCGCGAGAAGTGCGACCAATTCGTGCCGAATTGAAATTCCATGGGAATTCCGGTCACTACTCCGATCACGAAGTTGATCCCGAAAATTCGCGCCCAGAAACGCGCTGCCTGCGCGTATCGTTCGTCGCCGGTGCGCAACGCCAGGGTCTTGAGGATGACGATCAGCGGCGCCAGTCCCATCGTTAGCTGAGGAAAGAGATAGTGGAACGTGACAGTGAAGGCAAAATGCAGCCGGTGGATCAGGAGTGCGCTATCCATAAATGACCGTCTCGCAGTCGGAGCAAGATAGACGAGTATGCCCCGACCGATCACCGAATGAATGTGACGATGATCACATGCTGAAAACTCAGGATTTACTTTTCTGGCGCCGAGCGAGTTCCGTTTGACGCGCCGTCCGTCGAATCGCAGCGTCCTCAAAACGGCGAATCTGCTCTTCTCCTTGCGGAATGACCTGCGGCACAGGAATCCGGCCGCCTAGGCCATCGACCGCCACGAACGTCAAGTGTGCGGAGGCAACGTGCTCTCGCTTATCGATGATGTAGTTTTCCATCCAGACCTTCACTCCCACTTCCATCGAAGTGCGGAACGCTCGGTTCACGGATGAACGCAATAGGAGAAGCGAGCCTATCCGCGCGGGCACCAGAAAATCAATGTGGTCGACGGATGCCGTCACAACGTAACTGCGCGCGTGACGATGAGCAGCCATGGCCCCCGCGAGATCGATCCAGTGCATTAAGCGGCCGCCGAGCAGGTAGCCCAGAGGATTCGCATCATTCGGCAGGACGATCTCCGCCATCTCCGACTGCGAATCACTCACCGGACGTGCCGCACCAACGTTGGGTTCAGTCATGGGAAGAGTCTTGCGCCAGGTTGCTACCGATTCGCGGCTTGGAAAGCCAGGCATCCAGATAGCACTCCGCCATTCTCTGAATACGTGGGTCCATATGTGCGTTCAAACAACTTCGATCCAGTACGCGGAAGTCCAGGTTGCCATGGCCGGCAGGCTGATGATTGCGCTCGACCACGTAGACGATAGAAATTTGAGAGTCACTTTCACTCTGCACAGAAAAGCGGATCGCATCCGCCTCTCGTTGGGTCGGAACCCGGCCGCAGCTTGATGCATACCCGAGACTGCATTCCTGCTGCAGAGTCTCCAATTCGGGCGTGACTCCTTCGTGACCCGGCGCTGTACAGTGACCCGTCCAGCCCGAGCCCAGCGGCAATCGCGCGGGGTGGATCCATGCGCCATCCAGCAGGCGCTCAGTAGGCATGAAGAACGGACAGGCCATGACGAAATCTCCTCAACGATTGCGAATGTCGATTGTGCCGTCATTGTAATCAGTTGTTGGGGATGTCGCCAGATGGCCAACAGATCTTTCAGCTTCCCAGGATGTAGTAAGCTCGAAACCACAATGGACCGTATCGCGATGCTCACCGAAATCTTGTCGCAGAACCCGAACGACGCCTTCGCTCGTTACGGGCTCGCGCTGGAGTACTCCAACAGCGGCAATGTCGATCAGGCGATGGTGGAGTTCGGCGAATTGCTTTCCGCGCACCCTGATTACACCGCGGGATATTTCATGGCTGCCCAGACGTTAGCAAAGGCCGACCGCGTCGATGAGGCGCGCAAGTTGCTCGGGGACGGCATCCTCTCGGCCAAGCGAACCGGGAATGCGCACGCCCAGTCCGAAATGGAAGGCATGCTCGCGGATCTCGGTTAGCTTCTCCCGAACTACTCCGCTGGCCTCGCCATCTTCAGCATCGCCCGTTCCACGATTCCAGGAAACAGTTGGTAGATCTTCACCATGGGATGCATGGTCCACGGGACGATCACCTCGCGCTTCTGCTTGCGATAGCCTGCGAGCGTCGCGCGGGCCACACGTTCCACACTGATTCCTCTTACCGTCTCGGGGCGAACTTTCTTCAATTCCCTGCCCCGAACTGCATTGGCGCTGAAGTCCGTACGCACGTAGCCTGGACACACCGTCAGCACGTTCACGTTGCGCTTGCGCAGTTCAATCCGGGCCGCTTTGCCCATGGCATTCAGCGCAAACTTGGTTGCCGAGTATCCGGCGCTGTAGGGCAGGGGAACGTGTCCGGCCACGCTGGAAATGTTGATCACCGTACCCTCATTCTGTTGTTTCATCACGGGAAGCACAGCCTGCATCGCGGCAATCGTACCGAAGAAATTGGTCTCGAACATATCGCGAAGAGCGTTCATCTCGACCTGCGCCACCGAATCAATCAGACCGTGACCCGCATTGTTGACCCAAACATCGATGCGTCCGAAATGGTGCAGAGTCAGGCTCACGATCCGGTCGATTTCTTCGCGGTGACGTACGTCGCAGGAGAGCGCCAGCGTGCGGTCCTCATGGCCAACCCGGGCGCGTGCTGCTTCGGCCCGACTGGCCTCTCGTGACAGCAACACCACCCGCGCACCCTCATCGACGAAAGCCTTGGCGATCCCTTCGCCGATGCCCATCGAGGCCCCGGTAACGACCACGACTTTGTTCGCGATTTCCATGCATGGCTTTTAGTCGGACACCGCAATCAAGTCAAGCCGGGGTTGTACAATCGGGCACACGCCGCTCGTTTTGCTGTCGCTTTGCGCCGGAGGCTGCTTGGATTCGCTGCTAGCCCTGTTTCCCCTCGAAGTCGTGCTCTTCCCCGGCACGCCGCTGCCGTTGCACATTTTTGAACCGCGCTACAAGGAAATGATCGGAGAATGTCTGGAGCAGAAGAAGGAATTCGGGGTGATCCGCGCACAGGAAACAAACCTGGCCGATGTCGGCTGCACCGCCGAGATTCTTGCGGTCACCAAGACGTATGAAGACGGCCGCATGGATATCGTCGCGCAAGGCCGCGAACGATTCGAAGTTCTTGAACTCAATGAGGAGCGGTCGTTCCTGCGTGGGCAGGTCCTACTCGTCAGCGATGAACCGGATCGGCCAACCGCGGCCGATCGGGATCACGCCATTGAATTGCATCGCCAGATCCTGGCCCTCGCGAACGCGCAGCAGGATTTGCCGGAAGGCGATGACGCACTGCTTTCGTATCATCTGGCCGGGTCACTGCCGCTCGATCTCGACTTCAAGCAGAAATTGCTTAGCCTGCGCTCGGAGAACCGCCGAATTCGAACCGTGATCGAGTACTTTGAAGGAATCCTTCCCACTCTTCGCCGCACCGTCGTAATCCGACAAAAGGCCGGCGGCAACGGCCATGCCCACTGAGTCGATTTTCTCGCTGCGACAATTCATCACTCACATTCGCATCCCCAGAGCAGTATCCGGCCGGTCGCGACGCTCGAGGCCAAGCGTATAATCACACTCACGGTGGTTCTCTGTTGGGGGTCCCGATCATGAGTCTTCCTCGCACTCTGGGCGAGTTGCGGCAAAGTCCTTTCTCCGAACAGCGTCTTCGAAATCGGCGAGTTAAAGATGAACTGCGTGAAAATCTGATCCAGCGGCTGCAAGGAAAGTGCCCGGTTTTGCCGGGCATCGTCGGTTACGACGATACCGTCCTACCCCAACTCGTGAACGCGATCCTCTCCCGGCACAACTTCATCCTGCTCGGTCTGCGCGGTCAGGCAAAAAGCCGCATTCTGCGCGCGCTCACGGGATTGCTCGATCCGCAAACACCCTATATCGCCGGGTGCGAGATTCATGACAATCCGTACCTGCCCTTGTGCCGCGCCTGCCGTGACCGTATTACTACCGATGCCGATCAGACACCGATCGCGTATCTTGCGCCCGAAGAACGCTACGTGGAAAAGCTGGCGACGCCCGACGTCACCATCGCTGACCTCATCGGCGACATCGATCCCATCAAAGCAGCGCGCGGTGGTCAGCAACTGAGCAGCGAACTGACGGTCCATTACGGCTTGCTTCCCCGCGCCAATCGCGGCATCTTCGCCATCAACGAATTGCCCGACCTCGCCGGGAAAATCCAGGTCGGTCTGTTTAACATCATGCAGGAAGGCGACGTCCAGATTAAGGGTTATCCAGTCCGCCTCCCGCTTGACCTAGCCATGGTCTTCAGCGCCAACCCCGAAGATTACACGGCGCGAGGGAAAATTATCACGCCTTTGAAGGATAGGATCGGGTCGGAGATTCGGACGCATTACCCCGGGACGGTGGAAGAAGGAATTGCGATCACCACGCAGGAGGCGTGGACGAGACGGGACGGCTATGCGCTTCACCTTCCCAAGTATGTGCAAGAGGTGATCGAGCGGGTGGCCTTTGTGGCGCGTGAGGACAAGAAGATTGACAAGCGTTCGGGCGTTAGCCAGCGGCTGCCGATTTCAGCGACCGAAAATGTCATCTCCAACGCAGAACGGCGGGCGATTCGCCACGCTGAGAAAACCGTGGTGCCACGCATCAGCGACGTCTATGCCGCGTTACCGGCCATCACCGGCAAGCTTGAACTCGAGTACGAGGGCGAGATGAAGGGCGCCGATCATGTAAGCCGCGAGCTGATTCGCGCCGCCATCGCCAAAACATTCGATGAATACTTCAGCGGCGTCGATACGCGTCAGATTGTGCAGTGGTTCGATTTGGGTGGCGAAATCAAGCTGACGGAAAACGCGGGCGCCAGAGAAGTCCTCGAAACCCTGAAAGGCATCCAAGGCTTGGTGGAGAAGACCAGCGCGCTGGGCGTCTCGTCGAAGGATAACGTCGAAACCCTGGTATCGGCCGCCGAGTTCGTGCTCGAAGGCCTATACGCTCACAAGCGAATTGGACGCACGGAGGAACGCCTTTTCACAGCCGGCGAAAAGCAGCCGAAAAAGCCCGAGCGCACGTACGAACGGGAGGAACCCTTCCGCGGGAGAAGACCTTACAACTGACAAAATCGCAAGTGGTCTGGTCGGCGATGCCGAAAAACAACGAGATCGACAGACCACTTCGAAACGCTCGAATGCACGCTTGAGAAGTGGTTCGGCCGCTACGCACGAGTGAAGATTAACGACTGTTATGCGTCGCATCCGTTATTCAAAATACGTTCCCGATCCGGCGGGCGAAATGAGCATGGAGGATCTGCTCAGCGCTCTCTCAGATTATCTCCTGCAGAGTGGGTTCCAGAATTTCATGTTTTACGAGATGCCCGAGGGCGACCAGAGCCTCGAGGCGTTGCGCCGGGCGATCGAGCAGGCACTTCTGGACAGCGATCTTTTCGACGAGCAATTGCGCGAGCGCCTGCAGCAGATGCAAATGGAAGGCCACCTCGATGAACTGATCGAGAAGCTCATCGAGCGGATGGAGCAGGAGGATTTCATTTCGGTCGACGATCCGCCCGATCCCTCGCGCCCCTTGCCGGCGGGAGGACAGACCGGTGAAGGTCGGCAGGCCAAGTTCGAGATCACCGACAAGAGCCTCGATTTCCTCGGCTACAAAGCCCTGCGCGATCTTCTCGGATCGTTGGGCAAGTCGAGCTTCGGTCGGCACGACACTCGCGATATGGCCACGGGCATCGAAGCCAGCGGAGCATCGAAACTGTACGAGTTCGGAGACACGCTCAATCTCGACATCACGGCAACGCTTTCCAGTGCGATCCAGCGCGAAGGGCTTACACTGCCTCTGAACATCGAATACTCGGACCTGAACGTTCACCAGTGCGAATACCAGTCGTCGTGCGCGACCGTGCTCATGCTGGACTGCTCGCACTCGATGATTCTGTATGGCGAGGACCGATTCACGCCGGCGAAGAAAGTGGCAATGGCGCTGTCACAACTGATTCGTACCCAGTACCCGGGCGATTCATTATCGCTGGTGCTGTTCCACGACTCCGCCGAAGAGGTTCCGCTGGGCCAACTGGCCCGCGTGAAGGTCGGACCCTACTACACGAACACGCGCGAAGGACTACGGCTGGCGCAGAGGATTCTGCAGCGGCAACGTAAAGACATGAAGCAAATCGTGATGATCACCGACGGGAAGCCCTCGGCGCTGACCATGGAGGATGGACGCATTTACAAGAATGCCTTCGGACTGGACCCGCTCGTGGTGAGTCAGACCCTCGAAGAAGTTTCGAAGTGCAAGCGGGCCGGCGTGCTGATCAATACCTTCATGCTTGCGTCCGACGCGGGTCTGGT
>Ga0126384_10002388_pt1 | contig 11378 bp, 13 predicted proteins | sample PanSoiMetPlot_36_FD_92543 | JGI IMG/M metagenome (GOLD analysis project Ga0126384, IMG submission 92543) | Tropical forest soil microbial communities from Panama - MetaG Plot_36 | ecosystem: Environmental > Terrestrial > Soil > Tropical forest > Bulk soil | place: Panama | collected 2016-02-17 | reverse complement strand
GGAAACGACGCCCCAGGCCAGCCCTTGGACGACGCGATTCTCGAACGTGAACGCTGGCACGACGAGCAGGAGACCCGCCGTGACAGCGGTGGCGGTCAGCGCGTCGGCAGTCTGGAATCCCCGCTGCCGCAAGCCCCATTCGAGCAGCAGTACGAACAGCGGGAAGCTTGCGAAGCCGAGCAGTCCGACGGCGACGCTGGCGGTCTGAATCGCCTGGAAGAACGAAATCCAGTGAACGGCAAGCAGGGCGCCGCCGGCAACCAGGCGCCACTCGAACCTGCTATTAGGAGTTATACCCCGCTCGCGAGACAGCCGCAGGAGCAACGCCAGCGCGACACTGGCGATGAGCGTGCGCCCGAACACGATCGTGACCGGCGGCAGCGCAAGCCATTTTCCGAACAGACCGGCAAATCCGAAGAGAAGTACGGCGGTGTGTAGCGCGACGAGAGAGCGTGCGTAGTGTGTCGGCCCGATGACGCGCGGATCGCTCATCGCCGGCATTCTGCCATCTTCGCCGCTCGAGGCCCTCGGGTAGAATGGGTCCACCGGCAAGACCAGGGGGAATGCAGTCCATGCCGAAAGACCTTCCCGCAAGGAAAGTGCTCGACGCCGTTCGCAACTCTGCCGGCAGTCGGGTCAAAGTGGCCGTCTCCGATATCGACGGGGTGCTTCGCGGCAAGTACCTCCACAAGGACAAATTCTTCTCTGCCGCGGAAGGGGGCTTCGGCTTCTGCGACGTCGTGTTCGGCTGGGACATGAACGACCAGTGTTACGACAATACGACCCTGACCGGGTGGCACAAGGGCTTCCCCGACGCAGTTGCCAAGATCGATCTCGGTACGTACCGCTCGGTGCCCTGGGACGAGAACGTGCCGTTTTTCATCGGCGATTTCGTGCTGGAGAAGAACGGCAGGGAGACCGCGCATCCAATCTGCCCGCGGCAGTTGCTGAAGCGCGTGCTCAAGCGCGCGGAGAAGCTCGGGCTCCAGCCGATGTGCGGGATGGAGTTCGAATGGTTCAACTTCGCGGAGACGCCGCAGTCGTGGGCAGCCAAGGGCTACGTGCGACCGGAGCCCATCACGCCGGGCATGTTCGGCTACTCTCTGCTACGGGCGAATCAGAATCGCGACTTCTTCAAGGCGCTGATGGTGGAGATGGCCGATTTCGGAGTGCCCATCGAAGGGCTGCACACCGAGACCGGCCCCGGCGTCTACGAGGCGGCAATCCTGTTCTCGGAAGCGCTCGAGGCGGCCGACCGCGCGATCCTGTTCAAGACGGGCGCAAAGGAAATCGGCGCACGCTTCGGCATCATGCCAAGCTTCATGGCCAAGTGGAATCCGCAGTATCCGGGCTGCTCGGGCCACGTCCACCAGTCGCTCTCCGACGGCAAAACGAATCTCTTCGCAGACGCGCGAAGCAAGTACGGCATGAGCAAGCTCTTCGAGAGCTATCTCGCCGGACAGCTCGCCTGCCTGATGGAGTTCGCGCCGATGTACTGGCCGACGATCAACAGCTACAAACGGCTCGTCGACGGCTTCTGGGCACCGGTCAAGCCGACCTGGGGGCTGGACAACCGTACCGCGAGCTTTCGCGTCATCGCGGCTTCGCCGAAGTCGACGCGCCTCGAGACGCGCTGCCCAGGCGCAGACATGAACCCGTACCTTGCTGCCGCGGCCTGCATCGCCGCGGGCCTGCACGGCGTCGAGAAGAACCTCAAGCTCACCACAAAGCCGATACACGGGACCAATGTCGGTGGGGAGAATGTGCCACGGGCGCCGCGAACGCTGATCGAGACCACGCGCAACTTCAAGGCTTCCCGGCTCGCACGCGACTGGTTCGGCGACGACTTCGTCGATCATTTTGCCGCGACCCGCGACTGGGAGTGGCGACAGTGGCTCGATGGTGTGACCGATTGGGAGTTGAAGCGCTATTTCGAGATCATCTGAAAAGGCGCGTATGAATCCGGCCCTACGGGGGGATTCCGCACGCGGCCGGAAGAACGCAGGTCTGCAGACCCGCGCGGATGCTGCGAACGCGAAACTCGGGATCCCCGCATCGGTCATCCGGAAGCGCAGATTGCCGCTCTACGCCGACGCGCAGAAGCTGGTCGTAGTCGAGATCGGCCAGCGCCGGCGCAGGCACTGCTTGACGCCGGCCGCGGCCCGGGCCTGGAAACGAATGAAAGCGGCAGCCCGTCGGGATGGTATCGGGCTCGCGATCGTCTCGGCGTTTCGCAGCTTCGACCGTCAGGTCGCGATCATTCGGCGTAAGATCGCGGAAGGCCAGGGCATCCGGCGGATACTCGCCTACAGCGCGCCGCCGGGCTACAGCGAGCATCACACGGGGTGCGCTGTCGACGTCGGAACAGAAGGCTGCGACGAGCTGGAAGAAATCTTCGAGCTGTCACCCGCTTTCGCCTGGCTCAGGAAGAATGCGTCGCGGTACGGCTACTTCATGTCGTACCCGCGGCGGAACAGATATGGTTATCGCTATGAACCCTGGCACTGGATGTACCGGAGCCGTTGAGGTCGTGATTTCCCGCCGTCTGTCATCGATCGCGGCCCTGCTGCTGGCAGCGTGGATGGCGGCAACGTCCTCCGTTGCGGCGACGCTGCGCTTCGCCAGCGGCTTCGATCCACAGTCGCTCGATCCACACGCGCTGGCGCTGCAGTATCAGACGCGCGTGGTCAGCCAGATCTACGAGTCGCTGGTCTTTCGTGATCGCAATTTCGCCATCGAACCGGCGCTGGCCGTTTCGTGGCAGCAGCTCGAACCGATGCGCTGGCGCTTCAAGCTCCGTCCGAACGTGAAATTCCACGATGGGGCGTCGTTCACCGCCGACGACGTAGTTTTCTCGGTGAACCGCGCGCTGCACAAGCTCTCGCAGCGCTCGTTCCAGCTCCGTGGGGTAAACGAAGTGCGCAAAGTCGACGACCTGACGGTCGATTTCCTGCTCGCCGCTCCCGATGCCGTTTTGCCCGAAAAGCTGATCTACGTCGGGATGATGAGCAAGGCGTGGTGTGCCGCCCACGGCGTGCTCGAGCCACAGAACTACAACGCGAAGCAGGAAACCTACGCCGTCCGCAATACCAACGGCACCGGCCCTTACAAGCTGAAGGGCTACGAGTCCGATACCCGCACGGTGCTTGTCGCCAACTCCGACTGGTGGGGAAAGCGCGGCAACGTCGATGAAGCGGTTTACGTGGTCATCCAGTCCGATGCGACACGGCTCGCCGCGCTCGTTTCCGGCGACGTGGATTTCGTGATCGATCCGCCGTTCCAGGACGTGGCGCGGCTCAAGCAGGAGGGACGCTTCAAGCTCGCGCAGACGTCCGACATCGGCATGCAATATCTCGGCTTCGATCAGAGTCGTAACGAGCTGGAATTCTCCGACGTGAAGGGACGCAATCCGTTCAAGGACCTGCGTGTGCGGCGCGCGGTCTATCAGGCGATCGACATCGACGCGATCGTCTCGAAGGTGCTACGCGGACAGGCGACCGCCACCGGCACATACCTCTCGCCTCTGGTGGACGGCTCGCTCAAGGAGCTCGATCACCGCTTGCCCTACGATCCCGCAGCAGCGCGGAAGCTCTTGAAGGAAGCGGGCTATTCCGACGGTTTCGCGGTGACGCTCGACTGTGTCAACGCCGCCTATCGCGCTGCGGTCTGCCAGGCGATCGCCGGCATGCTGGCGCAAGTCGGCATCCGCACGACGTTCCAGCCCTGGCCGACGGCGACTTTCTTTCCCAAGCTCACTCAGGCAACGACGAGCTTCTTCGAATTCGGCTGGTCGCCGCTCACCGATGCCTGGCCGACGCTCTATGCGATCGCGCACAGCTACGGCGCGGATGGTGCAGGGACGTTCAACGGAGGTCGCTTTTCAATTCCCAAGCTCGACCAGACCATCGATGCGATCCGCGTCGATCCCGATATCAAGCACCGTCGCCAGCTCGTCGGCGACGCGCTGCGGATCATGGAGGCGGACCTGCCGCTCATCCCGCTGTACCGACGCACACTCACCTGGGTGATGCGGCCAGACATCGAGGTCGCGCAATGGCCCAACGACATCCTCGAACTGCGCTTCGTGCAGATCCGTAACGGGCGGGACTAACTCTCATCAACCCGGGCTTCCCGCGCACGACAGGGAAGCACCAGCAAAGCATGTCCATTCAACGCTTCGCATTCCCCACGACCATCCGCTTCGGTCCCGGAGCGCGCAAGCTCGTCGCCGAGCACCTCAAGTCGCAAGGCGTTAAGCGGCCGCTGGTCGTCACGGACCGTGGTATCGCGCCGTTGCCGCTGCTGAAAGCATTTGTCGCGGATCTTTCCGGGCTCGACGCCGCCGTGTACTCGGAGATCTGGGGTAATCCCGTGAAGAGTCAGGTCGACAACGGGGTGGCCGCGTTCAAGGCGCATCGCGCCGACGCGGTGATCGGCATCGGCGGCGGCGCCGCGGTCGACGTCGCGAAGGTGATTGCGCTCATGACGAGCCATCCAGGCGATGTGCTCGAGTACGCCTGGGACCATCCGCGCGTGCGCCCGATCGAGCGCGAGCTGCCCTACTTCGTCGCCTTGCCGACGACCGCAGGCACCGGCTCGGAAGTCGGCCGCTCGAGCGTGATCTCCGACGATGCCACGCACATCAAGAAGATCGTCTTTTCCCCCAGGCTGCTGGCGAAGGCTGTCTTTGCCGATCCCGAGCTGACCCTCGATCTGCCGCCGCACATCACCGCCGCGACCGGCATGGACGCGCTCACGCACAACATCGAATCGTATCTATCGCCGGCGTATCACCCGCTCTGCGACGGCATCGCGCTCGAGGGGACACGCATCGCGGCAAAGGCGCTGCGTACGGCGGTGCGCGAGCCGCACAACCTTGCCGCGCGCTCCGACATGCTGATGGCTTCGATGATGGGCGCCATCGCGTTCCAGAAAGACCTCGGGGCGGTGCATTCCTGCGCGCACGCGCTGTCGACGGTCGCGGACCTTCACCATGGCCTGGCCAACGGCATCATGATCGACCATGTGATGCGCTTCAATCTGCCGGCGGCGACCGAGAAGATGGCGGAGCTCGCGCACGTTGTCGGCGTCGCCAGGCACACCGCCGAGGCGAGCGCGCAGGCGTTCACCGACTGGTTGACGGCATTGAAACGCGAGCTGGCGATTCCGGCGACGTTGGGAGCCTATGCGGCAAAGCGGGCCGTTACGCGAGCGGACATTCCAGCGCTGGTCGACGTCGCGATCGACGACACCTGCCACCAGACGAATCCCAGACCCTGCACGCGAGCCGATTTCGAGCGCATCTTCGACGAGGCTATGTAGATGCTGAAGATCGGTATCTCCGCCTGCTTCTTCCACGCCGACCCGCAGCGGCCCATCTTCAAGGGGATGACCCTACAGTACATCGAGCAGAACGTGGCCCACTGGGTAATGCAGCGCGACGCGATGGCGCTCATGATCCCCTCCTCCGACGGCGACACGCGGCGCGCCGCGAGCCGGATCGGCGTTGCGGACTATGCGCGCGAGCTCGACGGCCTCCTGCTCATGGGAGGCTCCGACGTGTGCCCGGAAACCTACGGGGAGAAGGCGCTGAAGCCGGAGTGGAACGGCGACCGCATCCGCGACGACTACGAGATCGCGCTGATGCGCGCCTTCATGAAAGAAGGCAAGCCCGTGCTCGGAGTCTGCCGCGGCGCGCAGGTGATCAATGTGGCCTTCGGCGGTACGCTCTACCAGGATCTCGGCACGCAATTCACGGGCGCGCTGAACCACCGCAACTGGGACGTCTACGACAAGAACACGCACGCGACATCCATCGTCCCCGGGTCCGGGCTCGCCAAGCTTTATCCCGGCGCAACGCTGGTCAAGACCAACTCGGTCCACCACCAAGCGGTCAAGCAGCTCGGTCGCGAGCTTGCGGTCGAGGCCTGGTCCGAGCCCGATCATGTGGTCGAGGCGCTGCGCTGGAACGGGCCATCGTACGTGTTCGCGGTGCAGTGGCATCCCGAGTTCCACGATCTCGAGGACAACTCGTTCATCAACGACACGCCTATCCTCGATGATTTCCTGCGCAACGCCAAACGCGCGCCCGCATGAAGATCGTCAATCCTGCCACGGGCTCGGTCATCGCCGATCTGCCCGAAGACAGCTCCACCGCGGTGAGCAAGAAATATGACCGCGCTCGGGCGGCGCAACCCGGATGGGCCGCAACGCCGATCCGCAGACGGATCGGCGCGATAGCGGCGTTTCGCGAGCGCGTCACGTCGATGCACGAGACGCTCGCGAGCACTCTCACGCAGGAGATGGGTAAGCCGATCCGCCAGTCGCGCAACGAGCTCAAGGGGCTGCTGCCGCGGCTAGACTTCTTCATTGCCGAGGCCGAGCGAGCGCTGCAGGAGGAGAAGGTCTACGCCGACGACAAGCAGAAGCTGGAGGAACGCATTTCGCATGAGCCGCTCGGTGTGATCGCCAACATCTCCGCCTGGAACTATCCCTATTTCGTCGGCAGCAACGTGTTTGTGCCGGCGCTGTTAGCGGGAAATGCGGTGCTGTATAAGCCGTCCGAGTACGCGACGCTGACCGGGTTGCATATCGAGAAGATGTTGCACGAGGCGGGCGTTCCGCAGGACGCGTTCATCGCGGTGGTCGGCGGCGGCGCAGCGGGCGCCAGCCTGCTGCGGCAACCGGTCGACGGCGTGTTCTTCACCGGATCGTATGCGACCGGAGCCAAGATCGGGGCGGCTGCCGGCCGCAAGATGATCAAGGTGCAGCTCGAGCTGGGCGGCAAGGACCCGGTGTACGTGTGCGACGACGTCGACGTGGAAACAGCCGCTGAAGCCGTCGCGGATGGCGCGTTCTACAACACTGGGCAGTCGTGCTGCTCGGTCGAACGAATCTACGTGCACGAGAAGATTCACGACGCTTTCGTCGCGGCATTCGTCGCCGACGTCAAGGGCTTCAAGATGGGCGACCCAACGGACGAATCGACCTACATCGGCGCGATCACGCGCAAGCCGCAGCTCGAACTGCTGGCGAAGCAAGTTGCCGATGCGAAGAAGAAAGGCGCGAAGCTCCTCGCCGGCGGCAAGGCGATCAAGCGCAAAGGCAACTGGTTCGAGCCGACGGTCTTGGGCAACGTCGACCATCGCATGGCCGTGATGAAGGATGAAAGCTTCGGACCCATCATCGGCATCCAGAAGGTGATGGACGACGCCGAAGCGGTGCGGCTCATGAACGACACCGAATACGGGCTCACCGCCGGCGTGTACACTTCCGACGAGAAGCGGGCGCGCGCAATTCTCTCTCAGATAAGCGCGGGCTCCGCGTACTGGAACTGCTGCGACCGAGTGAGTCCGCGGTTGCCTTGGTCGGGGGTCGGGCACTCGGGTATCGGGCTTACCCTGTCGACATACGGCATCCAGACTTTCACAAGGCCGAAGGCGTGGCATCTGCGCGGCGCGTGAAGCGCGTCGCGGTAAGCGGGGGCGGTTAGGGCTAACAAGAAAGGGGTCTCCCCATGAGTGCGCGAGAAGCCGTGGTGCGCGCAGCAGTCGTCCAAGCAGGCGCGGTTCCTTACGACAAGGACAGCTGCGTCGAGAAGGCCGTTCGCCTGATTGGCGAGGCTGCAGCGATGGGCGCCAGGGTGATCGTCTTTCCCGAGGCGTTCATCGGGGGCTATCCCAAGGGAGTGAACTACGGGCTCGTGGTCGGCGCGCGCGATCCGGTCGGGCGCGAGGAGTTCCGCCTGTACCTGGAATCCGCTATCAACGTGCCCGGGCCGCACACCGAGCGACTTGCCGAAGCCGCAGCGGCGCACGCCTGCTATGTGGTGGTCGGCGTGATCGAGCGGGACGGAGGGACCTGTTACTGCACCGTTTTGTTCTTCTCTCCAGACGGGAAACTGGTCGGGAAACACCGCAAGCTCATGCCGACAGCCCTGGAGCGCATGATCTGGGGCTTCGGCGATGGCTCGACGTTGACGGTTGTCGACAGTCCTTATGGCAGGATCGGCTCGGTGATCTGCTGGGAAAACTACATGCCTATGCTGCGGATGGCCATGTACTCGAAGAACGTCGCGCTCTATTGCGCACCCACGGCCGACGATCGGGATACCTGGCTGCCGACGATGCAGCACGTTGCAATGGAAGGACGTTGCTTCGTCCTGTCGGCCTGTCAGTTCATCCGCAAGAGCGCGTTCCGTGCCGCCACGCGGATTTCTCTCGGTGACTCTCCCGACGCCGTCCTGATGCGCGGCGGAAGCGCGATCGTCAGTCCGCTGGGCAAGCTGCTGGCGGGGCCGAATTTCGAAGGCGAGACCATCCTCACGGCAGACCTCGATCTCAACGACATCGGGCGCGGCAAGTTCGATTTCGATGTGGCCGGCCACTACTCGCGCCCGGATGTGTTTCAATTGATCGTGAACGAGGCCCCAACGCCGGCCGTCGTTGTGAAGGGTAACAAATAGGGGAGGGAAAATAAAAATGTCTCCAAATCAATCCGAAAGGAACCCCTATGCGCCACCCCAGAGCTACCCTTGGCTTTTCGATCGCCATCGCGTTCGTTGCCGGAATCCTGGTCGTGCCATTCACGCATTGGTCAATGTCCCATGCGCATGCAGCGGCCGCGCCCCTGGCGCCTCAGATGATTGATCTCGCGGTTCTCAAGCACGGCGATCTTCCCACGACCTCCAACCCCGAAATGAACAACAGAATGCTCGTCGTCACCGACAACGCCACAATGGCGATCCAGTCTGGTAACGTCGCCAAACATATCCATCAGAAGACCGACGAAATCCAGTACATCATCGAAGGAAGCGGCTCGATGTGGCTCGGCAACGAGCGCAAGGACTTCAAGCCGGGCATGCTCATCATCATCCCAAAGGGCACGCCACACCAAGGACAAATCGTCAGCAGCGGGCCAGTGAAATCAATCGCGATAAAGATCCCGCCGCAACCGCCAGATGACACCGTGTTCGTCAACTGAGCGAGGAGCCGAGATGCAACTGGCGTGGCCTTTTGCGAGGCGACGTTGACCCAGGGCACCGGGCATTTCGTCTCGTTGCACCAGATCGACGCCGATACGGTTCGTCAGATTACGAGCCTCTCGGTGAGCCGGGAACAGGAGCGTCTTGTGGCCAGCAATGCTGTTTCGCTCGCCCAGGCGCTGTTCAGTCCCGAGGCGTGGTATCGGGCCATCTATGTCGATGACGTCCCGGCGGGGTTCGTCATGCTTTACGACGAGTCGCTCCGGGCCGTTCCGCCTCCGCATCCCGAGGCGGCGCTGTGGCGATTCATGGTCGACAGCCGATTCCAGCGTCAGGGTGTCGGCACGGCCGCGCTCGAGCAGGTCATTGCTCACGTCCGAAGCAAAGGCTTGTTCTCGTCTCTACTCGTTTCGTATGTGCCCGCTCCCGGCTCTCCGGAGCAGTTCTATCTGCGCGCCGGCTTCAGGCACACGGGAAGGGTCGACGAGGGCGAAATCGTCCTCGAACTTCCGTTCAACTAGGCTCGCGAGTCCCCCATGCCCTCGCCTGAGACCCTGGAGCGCTTCATTGCGCGCGTCGAGCAGAATGCTCACGCCGAAGCGATCGAGGAGTTCTACACCGTGAATGCATCGATGAGAGAGAACTTCGATCCGCCGCGCGTCGGTCGCGACAACCTTGTCGCGCGCGAGCGACAGGTGCTGGCTCGCGCGCGTTCGGTTCAATCGACGTGCGTCCGGCCGGTATTCGCCAACGATTCGGTGACGGTAGTTCGGTGGATCTTCGAGTTCGAGTGGCTCGATGGAAGCACGACTCGAATGGAGGAATTGGCGTACCAGCGCTGGGAGGGCGAGCGCATTGCCGAGGAGCAGTTTTTCTATGACCCGGCACAACGCACGCCGAGGAAGGGTTCGGGCTAGGGAATTCTTCGCAGGCTTCAGGGCGACAGGAGCAAGGCAGTGTTCATCGAAGCACGCGTGGAGAACGAACGGGGCATGCACAAAGCAACGCTGGCCACGCAGGGCGTCGGACATCCGCTCTCGATCCCACCGAGACCTTCGGGATTCGGTTCCAGCGCCAACGGAGGCGAACTGCTCTGCCTCGCGCTGGCCACGTGCTACTGCAACGACATCTACCGCGAAGCTGAAAAGCTCGCGATCGAAGTTCTTCGCGTGGAAGTCGATGCGTCTGCCGAGTTCGGTGAACCCGGCGCGCCGGCGAGTCGATTGTCTTACCGCGTGACCGTTACCGCACGCGCGCCGGACGCGCGCATTCGCGAGCTCATCCTGCACACCGACCGCGTCGCGGAGATCCAAAATACGCTTCGCAAAGGAATGCCCGTCGAGCTGGAGACGTTTGTTGCGAAGCAAGCGCCGTAGGGAACAATGTCGCGCATCTCTGGTGTTGTACCAGCGATGCGGCGTTAAAGTAGCATCCTGGAGTGTCCGATCGTGCGCGTCGACGACAATCTTGAGCTGACTGCCGGTATCTGCCAGTTCCGACCGCGTGGCCAGAGCAGCCTCGTCCACGCGACGGATATCATCAGGAAGGCAGTCGGATATTGCCGGCACCGCTCCATCGCCAAGCTGCTCGTGGACGGCCGAGGGCTGACAGGCATCCCGATCCCTTCGCTCGTCGACCGCTTCCTCATTGCCGAAGAGTGGGCCGAGGAGGCGAAAGGCATGGTCATCGTCGCGCTGGTGGTCCACGCGCAATACATCCACCCCGAAAAGTTCGGCGTGAGGGTGGCGAGGGACTTCGGGTTGATGCTGGACGTTTTCACCGCCGAGCAGGATGCGCTCCAGTGGCTCTCGAGCACGAGCGATCCGAGCTGAGCGCCCTCCCTGCCCCTAACAGGCTCCTTCGTCCCAATGGGCTCTTTCGCGACCACCGTCGAGCTTGCTCCCCTGCAGCACGAGCGGGCAGATGACCTCGTGCGCATGTGGCGGGCGAGCTTCGAACATGGCGTGGGGGTCTCCGATCCTCATTCGCTGGCGCAGCAGCGACGATATCTGCTCACCGAGCTCCTTCCAAAAAACGTCGTGCGCGTTGCCCATTCGAGCGGGGAGCTCGTCGGATTCGTTGCCGCAACGCGCGAGTCGATAACTCAGCTCTACGTCCGCGTCGGCCACTTCGGGCGCGGTATCGGAACCATGATGCTCGACTGGGCCAAGGAGCAGTCGGACGGAAGCCTTTGGCTGTACACCTATGCCCGCAACGCTGCCGCCCGCAGGTTCTACGAGGCGCGCGGCTTCAAGGCGGTAGCCTACGGGTACGAACCCATCTGGCAACTCGAGGACGTAAAGTACGAGTGGTCGCGCAATCCTGCACCGAAATGAAAGGCGCGCATTCCACCTGGAAAGCCATCGGCGGACAGGTTAAGCTTGCGTGACGCGCT
>Ga0126384_10002387_pt1 | contig 11379 bp, 10 predicted proteins | sample PanSoiMetPlot_36_FD_92543 | JGI IMG/M metagenome (GOLD analysis project Ga0126384, IMG submission 92543) | Tropical forest soil microbial communities from Panama - MetaG Plot_36 | ecosystem: Environmental > Terrestrial > Soil > Tropical forest > Bulk soil | place: Panama | collected 2016-02-17 | reverse complement strand
GATCAAGTATGCCAAACTGGCCAAGCATATGCCCGAGGAGTTCGAAGACCTGGAGCGACGGCTGTCACGCAAGTTCATCTGCAATTTCTCGGTTTTTCAGTCGATCCCCGACTCCTGGGCGATCGACCAACTCTTTCCCATCATACCCCTCCACCGCCTCGATGAAGCGCCCGACCGGACTGGCTACCTGGCGGATCTCACCTGTGACTCGGATGGCAAGGTTGATAACTTTATTGATCTGCGAGATGTCAAAGAATCGCTCGAACTCCACCCCCTGAATGGTGAGCCTTATTATCTGGGAGTTTTCTTCACCGGTGCGTATCAGGATGTGATGGGCGATTACCACAACCTCTTTGGCAACGTGCATGATGCGCTGGTTGTGGTTGACGGCAAGGGGAGCTGTCATATCACCAAAATTGTCCCCGGCCACAAAGTCGAAGGGGTGCTCAAGGTGTTCGGCTACGAACGCGAGGAACTGCTCTCCGAGTTCCGCAGCCGAGTCAGCGAAGGCGTCACCCGCGAAGGTCTTAAAGCAGAGTGGGGCAACCACCTGATGCGTGAGTACGAGGCGGCGCTGGGGAGTTACACCTATTTGACGCTCGATAAGTAGCGGTCAGCTTTTAGCAGTTAGCAGTTAGTGCAAAGGTAGGGGCACGGCGATGCCGTGCCCTTCTTTTTCTTTATGGCTCAGATTCTGGATGGTGCAGACTTTCGTGCAATCGAGGTCGCCACTGCCGCGCTCCAGGCAGGCGAGGTTGTCGCGTTTCCCACCGAAACGGTTTACGGACTCGGTGCCGATGCCCTGAATGAACGGGCCGTGGCGGAGGTGTTCGCTATTAAGAACCGGCCGCGGTTCGACCCTTTGATTGTTCACCTTGCTGACCAACAGGCGGCCCCACAGTACGCTGCAGTCATCGACGAGCGCGCCGCGGCACTCATGAAGCGGTTCTGGCCCGGACCACTCACGTTGGTGCTGCGCAAACGTCTGCTTATTCCGGACCTGGTGACGGCAGGTCTCGATACCGTTGCTCTGCGCGTGCCGGCCCATCCTGTTGCCCTGGCTCTCTTACGGGCTGTTGGCAGACCGATCGCCGCACCCAGTGCCAATCCGTTTGGTTATGTCAGTCCGACCGCAGCTCTCCATGTCCAAGAAATGTTGGGTGATGCTATCAGACTCATTCTTAATGGCGGGCCATGTACGGTCGGTATCGAGTCCACAGTGTGCGCGCTGACCGAAGCGGAGGTGGTCGTGCTGCGTCCCGGCGGGGTTACAGTCGAAGAGATTGAGGCGGTGATCGGTCCAGTGACGATTGCTGCCTCGCTACAGGCTGATCCGCGTTCGCCTGGGACGCTGCCACGGCACTATTCACCGCACGTGCTTCTGACACTGCTCGCTCCAGGAGAGCCTATTCCCCGCCCAGACAAAGGAAGACGAGTAGGGCTATTAACGTTGGCGCCGCGTCCAGACGTGGTGGAGTTTTTCGCAGTTGAAACTTTGTCCGAAGACGGCAACCTCCTGGAAGCTGCAACCAACCTGTTCGCCGCCCTGCGCCGGCTCGACGGTCTGGGGCTAGAGCGAGTCGTCGTTGAGTCGATGCCCGAGTACGGGATCGGCCGGGCGATCATGGACCGCTTACGCCGGGCCGCGACGCGTGGTTGAGAAAACTCTTCTTCTCGGTGTAAGGTCATGGTTTTCCCTTAGCAGAGGCAAGGGTGTTAACGGTCACAGCCTCCCATTTTCCTATATGGTGTGAGGTGAGCGCGACGGTCAGCCCCTCCTCCTTCTTCCTGCGAGTTCTGCTACGTTTTTTCCTCTCATCAAGGAGATCGTATGCAGAAATGCGGCGCGCGTTCGGGGAAAAGAAGAAATCAACCTGGAGGTTGACCCACCTCCGGACTTAGTCGTTGAGATTGACATTACACACCCCTCGCTCGACAAGCTGCCGATTTACGCTGCGGTAGGCGTGCTGGAAGTCTGGCGCTACGATGGTCAGCAACTGATTTCCTTTGGGCTTTGGCACATTTGGCAAGCGGGCGGAAAGTATTTTGCCTCACTCTGTCAGTTCCTCTAGTAGCGCCTTTGCTTGTCGTAAGTCTACCGTGTCAAACCCTTCAGTGAACCAATCGTAGATCTCCGCTAGCATCTGCCGGGCTTTCTTCTTCTTGCCCTGTTGTTGCCACAGGCGAGCCAAGCTCATCACCGCCCGTAGCTCCAGTGACTTCGCACTTTGCCGGCGGGCAATGGCGATAGCCTTGTGAAAACATTCCTCAGCCTCTGACTCCGGACTTCGGACTCTGGACTTGTCTTGCCTTGTTTTGACTGGCCTTGACTCCGGACAGGCCTTGACTTTGGACTTGAGCGTCAGTTCGCCTTTCAGCCGATACAGCTCCGCCTCGTGAGAACGCTCTCCGCTGTTGTCCACCATAGCCAGCGCCTCAGCCAGCACAGTAAGTCCCTCTGCGGTCTGTCCTTCTTTCGCATACGCCTCAGTCAGCAGGGCAAGGAAATGCGGCTGTGCTAGTTTTACCCCTGTAGTTCGGTGGGCGGCCAAGCCCTGGCGCATCTGCGCAATACCTTCTTCTCTCTGTCCCTGTTCAGCCAGCGCCCAGCCCCGCAGAATAGTTCCCTCCGCCAACCAGAATGGAAACCCCTGCTCGCTACAGAGCACCATCATCGCTTCTGCCCGCTCTTGGGCTGCCCGCCCTTCCCGGCGGTATTGATGCACCCAAGCAGCAATGAACAGGGCGAAAGCTAGGCTATAGGGATGAGACAGCTCTTGGGCGAGGGTGAGAGCCTCGTGGATTCTCTTCAGAGCCTGATCTGGATAGCCCAGATGCCACAGGGCGAAGGCTCCATACACCCGGCATAACACTCCGGGGTCTTGACCGTAGAGGAAGGCATGGGAGCTGTGCTGCTGGGGATCATAGAGGGCAATGCCCTGCTCAAGATGCGCTCGGGCTGATGCGAACTCTCCCAGCCAAAACAAGGGCAGCCCCAAGGCTCCGTGAGCCTCCAGAAGGAGCGAGGAGTCTTGCGCGTCTTGGGCTAAGCGAAGGAGTTGTTCCCCCAGCTCACGGGCCGTCTGCAACTCCGCTTGCACGAGATAAAACCGCCGCAGTCCTAGGAGCACTGAGAAGAGTTGAGGAGTCTCACCAAGCTGCTGACACAGCTCGCGCGCTCGAGTGTAAGCTTTTGCTACGTCCGGGGCCGCTTGGCCCTTGGTGGCGATAAGGGCTGGACCCAAAGTAATCTGCAGAAGCAGTTCTTTCTGCAGGCGCTCCGGAGTGTCCGGCAGAGCCTGGAGCAACTCTAGCCCTTTGGTTAAGTGATCAATTGTCTCTCGATAGGCATGTCTCCGCGCGGCATTCTCTCCCGTTTGCTGCAGATAGTGAACTGCCCGACGGTAATCACGCCCCCGCTCAAAGTGCACGGCCAGTTCCGCGGCAATTTCTCCCGTTCGATTGTCATAGGCCGCCTCTTCCCGCTCGCCGAGCCGTCGATGTAGGTGCACCCGCCGTCCGGCCGGCACCTGCTCGTACACTACCTCTTGATACAGGGCGTGGATGAAGCCATAGCGCGCCGCTACCGTCCCGTCTGGCCATTCTGCTAGCCCTCGCGCTTGCAGGAATTGACCGCGCCGCGCCAACTCCGCACATCGCCCTTCGACCTCATCCCCTGCCGCCTCTAGTCCGGCCGCTACCGCTGCCGCCGAGAATTCCATCCCTGCCACGCTCGCGACCTCCAGCAGGCGTCGTTCTTCGGGACTCAGCCGATCAAAGTCTTGCTCAATCATCTGCCGGAGGTTCTCGGGCACGCCGACCGCCACTTCCTCTACTCCCCCCCGCAATACCCACCGTCCATCGACCTGCACCAAGGCGCCCTGCGCCATCACATGCTCCACCACGTTGACCATGAAGAGCGGATTGCCCTCGGTGTGTTGATGAATCACCTGGGCCAGGCTTTGCAAGGGCACCTGACCAGTGGAAAAGCCAGGCCGATGCTGCGCTCCTCCACCAAACCTCACAGCCAGATACTCAGCCACCGCCGCTTCGGTCAGCCATCTCACTGGCAATTCCGCGCAGTCCCCGTGCAACTGCAGCTCCTGGGCCACCGTGCGTAAAGGGTGCCCATTGCCTAGTACTTCCACCGGCCGGTACGTACCAATTATCAACAGTCGGGCTCGCTCCCGCCGTCGTGCGAGATAGGAGATCAGGTTGAGCGTGGAATAATCGCTCCAGTGCAGGTCTTCGAATCGCAACACGAGCCCTCTCTCGACTGTCAGCGCTTCCACTGCTTCGGCCATCTCCCGTAGCATCCGTTCTTGTGTGGCCCCCAGGACCTTACGCTGCAGCGCTTCCAGCCCGGCGGGACTGAGGAGCGCGGGCATCTGCACCAGCCACGTCGGCGCGTACTGGCTCAGCAGCTCGATGAGGTGCTTGCCGCCAGGCTCGCGGCACAGTCGCCCTAGCGCTTCCAGCACCGGCAGGTAGGCTTCGCCAGCGCCATAGTGTTCGATGCACTGCCCACGGCCAATCCATAGCTCACCTTCGGCAGCAGTGCGTGCCAGAAACGCTTCCACAACTGTCGTCTTGCCCATCCCCGGCTCGCCCGTGACGAAGACGATTTGGCGCTCGCCACTTAACGCATTACCTAACCAGCGGTGCAATTGCACAAGTTCTGCTTCGCGACCGACGAGAAGAGTTTCACGTTTCACGTTCCACGTTCCACGTTGCTGACTCGTACCTCCTATACGTGAACCTGAAACCTGGAACCTGGAACTTGAAACTTGGGAGGTGGTGGCGCTGAGCGGGGCGATGAACCGATACCCCCGCCGGTGTACCGTCTCAATGTATTGCGGCGTCTGCGCCGCATCCGCCAGCGCCTTACGCAACTCCCGAATGCAACTCTTCAATACCGATTCGCTTACTACCGTCTGGCCCCACACTGCGCCGAGGACTTCCTCCTTAGTCACCAAGCGGCCGGGATGCTCTGCCAAATAGCGCAGCACGGCAAAGGTTTTGGGCCGCAGCACGACCGCCTGCGTTCCACGCCAGAGTTGCTCGTTGCCCACGTCAAGACGAAAGGGCGGGAAGAGAAGCGGTGGCGGTGCCTTCATGGTGCGATTCTTACCAAAATTACACCGAAATTACACCCTTTTGTTATGACTTCCCGCACCGACTGTGGCACAATGAGCAAAATCAGAAGGCCAGCGTCAAAAAGGGGGATTACGTGCTCAAGCGGGAACAGTGGCTGCACCTGGCGCGGAAGTTGGACTGGGAGTACTCTTACGTGCGCGAGGAAGAGGTCTTTCCGGAAGTGATCAGTGGTCGCCCGTGGTTGCCCCACTCTGAGTGGCAGGATTAGGAAGAGGCCTTCAAGACTTCCTACCGCGAGTACGTGGACAACCAATATGAGAAAGACAGTGCCGTATACGCGGTACGTGACGCGGTTGGGCGGCCGAAGGATGTACAGAAGCTGGCCACCTCCTGGATCAATGGCCTGAAGATGCACGCCGCGGTCTTACCGCTGGCCGAGTTCACGGGAGTAACTGGGAACCTGCGAGGAGCCCGTTTCGGACGCGATAGCGTCTGGCGTACGATGGCCACCTTTGGCGCCCTGGATGAGTTCCGCCATACGCAAATACCTCTTCTTCTTCTGCATGAGTTAGTGCGCTGGGATGCCCAGTTCGACTGGACTCACAAGTTTCACCACACCAACAACTGGGTCGCCATCGCCGTCCGGCACCTCTTTGATGAGCTGGTGATGGGGCAAAATGCCATCGAGTTTCACATCGCTACCAACGTGGTGCTCGAAACTGGATTCACCAACCTCCAGTTTGTCGGCCTCGCTGCCCTAGCGGACAAGGCGGGCGACCATATGTTCGAGAAGATGGTGACCAGCATTCAAACCGATGAGGCCAGACATGCCCAGATCGGTCACCCTGTCCTTGCCACCGTGATGAAACACGACCCGGCATATGCGCAGTACCTGCTGGACAAATGGTTCTGGCGGAACTGGCTCCTCATTTCCATCCTCACCGGGTTCAGCATGGATTACCTGACACCGCTGGAGCAGCGCCCCTATTCATTTAAAGAGTTCATGGAAGAGTGGATCATCGACCAGTTCGTGCGCACCCTGGACGAGTTCGGCCTGAAGAAGCCCTGGTACTGGGACACTTTTCTGGAGGAGCTGGGGATCTACCATCACATGGTCTACGCCAGCGCCTATACCTACCGAGCCACGCTCTGGTTCGATTGCGCCGTGCCCAGTCCGGCGGAGCGGAAGTGGTTGCGCCAGAAGTATCCCAAGTACTGGGACTCTATGGATGCCGTCTGGGAGCAAGTAGAAGAGCGGTGGCGAAAAGTGGGGCCGGGGAGTGAAAACGAAACGGCTGTGCATGGGACGACAATGGTGACTTTCTGTGACCTGTGTCAACTCGTCCTGTGCAACGGCACGCCGCGCAAAAACGCGGCCAATACGCTGGTCTCCAACGGCCGCAAGTACATCTTCTGCTCGGAGCCCTGCCGCTGGATTTTTTTGCAGGAACCCGAACGCTACGCCAACCATCAGGAGGTGGTGAAGCGCATCTTAACTGGGGAAGCTCCGGCCAGCCTGCCCGATCTGCTGACCAAGTATTTCCAGTTGACGCCCGAGACCTGGGGCAAAGATATGTACGGCGGCAACTATGAGTGGCTCTCGGGCAAGACCACTGCGGTGAGTTAGAGGGCTCCTGAAACCATCCATTCATCCTTCGACAGGCTCAGGGCGAACGGAGGAACTTTTGACATCGCTGATCATTTTCCGTTCATGCTGAGCTTGTCGAAGCATGAACAAAATCCGGGGGCGGCCCCCGAGGAGAGATCCCATGGCAATACCTCTCTACGGCTTCTTAGAAGGCGATACGATCGGCCTACTGATTGTGGCTGAGGAGAATGAGACGGTCCAAGACCTCGCACGGAAGCTCCAAGATGGAGCCAGCATCCGGGTCGCTCCGCGGGAGAAGGTGCAGGTAATCTACCAAGAGAGGGTGCTTGATCCCGAACTCACCCTCGCTCAGACCGGATTCGCGGCCCTAGAACGGTTTGATGTAATTCGCGGAGAGTAAGATGGCCTTTCACAAGGTGGCTACCCTGGATGACTTGTGGAGTGGAGAGATGACGAGTGTAGTCGTTGCGGGGAAACACGTCCTGCTCATCAATATTAACGATACTCTCCATGCGTACGAAAACGCTTGTCCTCACAAACGGACACCTTTGCACTCGGGCTCACTGGACGGGACGGTGTTGACCTGCGCCACCCACCAGTGGGAGTTTGACGCCTGCACCAGTGCGGGCATCAACCCAGACAACACCTGCCTAGAGGCGTTCGCGGTAGAGGTCCACAATGGCGACATTCTCGTCGATGTGGATCAGGCGCAAACGAGGGAAGGGCCTGTGATGCCCAGGAGAGAAAAATCATGAGCAGAACAAGTACGAACGTCTACGACCATGTCGGCCCTGTCCTGCAGGCCGGAACCATTGGCAGTGCCGTTGTCGCGGCCATCAGAGACCTGAATCAGGATGTGCTGGTGATGGACCGGGGAGCCTATCTGCGCGTGTTGGTTCCCGGGCGCTGCATCGTGACGCGCGAGGCGATCGAAGAGCATCTGGGACGGTCCTTTCGCTTTCCCGGGGAGTTGGAAATGATCATGTCTGCCTTTAAAGGGGCGATCCAACTCACTACGGACGAAGCGGTGTGGCAATTCACCGCGACGGCAGGGCAGGGGTAGGGAAAAGCTTCCTATCCGGCTGGAGGGAACTATGGCGCAGCAGAAAACCTACTGGCATCTCCTACAGCAGCGGCGGATGCCCAACGAGTATGAGATCGTTACTTCCAAGCTCCACTCTTATACCGGAGAGGGATTTACCGGGAAAAGGTTCGAACTCGATGTCCCCCTGACCCAGTGGTACAAGCAGTATCAGGAAGACTCGCCTCTGACCTGTAGCTCCTGGGAGAAGTTTTACGACCCGCGAGAAACGATCTACACCAAGTACACCGACTTGCAGCGGACGAAGGAAATTTTCGTCGATGGCCTCCTAGAGGAGATCGAAACGACCGGCTACGACTACGAGCTTTCCGCGGCCTGGATGCGGATACTGGAGCGTGCAGTGGCGCCTTTCCGTTACTCCGGCCACGGCTTACAAATGATCGGGGCGTACGTCGGACAGATGGGTCCGAGCGGACGGATTACGATCGCCGGAGCGATGCAGGCGGCGGACGAGATGCGGCGAGTGCAACGGATCGCCTACCGCGTGCGGCAACTCCAACTTGTCCATCCCGGTTTTGCCGAGGATGGTAAAACCCTTTGGCAAGACGATCCGCTGTGGCAGCCCTTGCGGGAGGCGATCGAAAAGTTGCTTGTCACCTACGACTGGGGGGAGTCCTTCGTTGGGCTGAACTTGGTCCTTAAGCCACTGGTGGACGAGCTGTTCATGAAACACCTAGGCGATCTCGGGCGGCAAGAGGGTGACTACATGCTCGGGCAGATCTTCTACTCGCTGAACGAAGATTGTCAGTGGCATCGGCAGTGGAGCCAGGCTCTGGTCAAGATGGCCATGAAAGATACGCCTGGCAATCAGGAAGTCATCCAGGGCTGGGTCAATAAGTGGTATCCCGTCGCCGCGCGGGTGGTGCAGGCTTTCGCGCCTGTCTTCGAAGAGATGCCGGGTCAAGCGAAGACCCTGGGGCTCAAGAACGTAGTCCAGCGGTTAGAGGAGTACTACGGGGAGTATCTCAGTGCGGTAGGCCTACAGAGACCTGCTTCGTACGCTCCTGTGGTTTAGCTTTGCCGCTCTGGAGGGAAAAAGATTATGATTACACTCTATCAGTTCGCACCGATTTGGGGCCTCCCTGACCTCAGCCCATTCGTAACGAAACTCGACGTCTATCTACGGATGGTCGAGCTTCCTTACCAGACCGTTCGAGCGAACTATTGGGAGGCGCCGAAGGGGAAGTTGCCGGCCATTGAAGACCACGGCAAGAAGCTCGGGGATTCGACCCTCATCATCGAGTACCTTAAGGCCACTTACGGGGACAGGCTCGATGGCCACCTCTCACCGAGAGACCACGCCACAGCACTCGGGATGCAGCGTTTGATAGAAGAGAATCTGTACTGGGCAGGAACCATTCACGAACGCTGGGTAATCCACAAAGAGATCGCCTTGGCGCAATACGCACAGGCTCTCGGGGATCCTCCTCCAGACCTTAACCCCCTCCGTGAGTCCATATTGAAGCAGTACTATGGTCAGGGTATGGGCCGTCACTCTTCTGAGGAGGTGATCCATATTGCCAAGACGGATCTGTCTGCACTCTCGGCGTTTCTCGGTGACCGTCCATACTTTATGGATGAGCAGCCAACCTCTCTAGATGCGACGGCGTACGGCTTTCTCGTGCACTTCCTCTGGACAGGGTACGAATCGGAACTTAACACCTATGCACGGTCGCTGCCGAATCTTACTGCGTACTGCCGGCGCATGAGGGAGCGATACTACGGCGGCAACACTTGATATAGGTTGTTGCGCGAGAGGCGTGTAGAAAAGAACGGCACTGCGAGGTTCTCAATCTCATCAGTGGTTGGATTTCGCTGCGGGCGAAACGAAGTGTGAAGAACATGGCACATCTCAGCCGACGTCTTTCAAATAATGCTGCGGGCGATTTCTTTGTCGATAGCAGTTGCATCGACTGCGACATCTGCCGCCAAGTTGCGCCTGAGACCTTTCACGCTCAGGCTGCGCAGACCGTCGTTTACCACCAGCCGACCACGCCGGAGTCAGTCCACCGCGCTTTGATGGCGTTGGTCGCTTGCCCAACCGGGTCGATCGGAACTGCACGCAGATATCCAATAAAGGCAGGCCGCGCTGCTTTTCCGGGGCAGATTGCTGACGAGGTGTACTTTTGCGGCTTTGCCTCTCGGCATTCCTATGGCGCAACCAGCTATCTGATCGTGCGTCCTAGCGGTAACGTGCTGGTGGACTCGCCGCGTTTTTCCGTGCCGCTGGCGAAGCGACTAGAAGAAATGGGCGGAGTGCGGTGGATGGTACTCACTCATCGCGACGATGTGGCCGACCATGAGCTGTTTCAGCGGCGCTTCGGCTGCCAACGAGTCATACACGGTGCCGATGCCGGTGGAAGTCTGCGGAGTGTGGAGAAGGTCATCAGCGGAAATGAGCCGGTCCTGATTGATGATAACCTGACCATCATTCCGGTGCCTGGTCACACTCGCGGTCATGTGTGCTTACTGTACGAGAATCGTTTTCTCTTCACCGGCGATCACCTCGCCTGGGATGAAGATGAGGGTATGCTGACGGCTTTTCACGATTACTGCTGGTATTCCTGGCCCGAGCAGATTCGCTCAATGGAAAAGCTCTTGGCGTATCGTTTCGCGTGGGTGTTGCCTGGGCACGGGCGGCGGTATCACGCCGCCTCATGTGAGGAGATGCAGAAAGAATTGCGTGCCTGTATTGTATGGATGCGGGAGTAGTAACGTTACTGCTTTCTACTGCCGGCGCGGCGAGGACCCCCTCCTTTGTCCTCCCCCGCGAGGGGGGAGGAAAGAAAAAGGCAGTGCCCCAGTGTTTGAGAGACGCTCTACATGTGCGCAATTAGCGCATCACCAAACTGGGAGCATTTGACTTCTTTTGCTCCCTCCATAAGGCGGGCGAAGTCATAGGTGACGATCTTCTCGCCGATCGTGCCGTCGATGGCTTTGATAATCAGATCCGCCGCTTCAGTCCAGCCCATATAGCGTAGCATCATTTCACCAGAGAGGATGACCGAGCCGGGGTTCACTTTGTCCTGATCGGCGTATTTTGGCGCGGTGCCGTGCGTGGCTTCAAACACGGCGTGGCCAGTGATGTAGTTGATGTTCCCACCCGGCGCGATGCCAATACCGCCGACCTGGGCCGCGAGCGCATCCGACAGATAGTCACCGTTGAGGTTCATGGTGGCGATCACATCGAACTCATCGGCACGGGTCAGGACTTGTTGCAACGTGATGTCGGCAATTGCGTCTTTAACGAGAATTTTCCCCTTGGCGAGTTCGGCTTTCTGTTCAGCGTTAGCGGCATCCTCGCTTTTTGCTGCCTTGGTACGTTCCCATTGTTCCCAGGTATAGGTCTGACTCGGAAACTCGCGCTCGGCCAGGGTATAGCCCCAGTTGCGGAATGCGCCTTCGGTGAACTTCATGATGTTGCCTTTATGGACGAAGGTGAGACTCTTGCGCTTGTTGGCAATGGCGTAGTTGATTGCAGCCCGGACCAAGCGTTCCGTTCCTTCGGTCGAGACCGGTTTGAATCCCACACCAGAAGTCTCAGGAAAGCGGACCTTTTTATACAGGTCCG
>Ga0126384_10002385_pt1 | contig 11381 bp, 10 predicted proteins | sample PanSoiMetPlot_36_FD_92543 | JGI IMG/M metagenome (GOLD analysis project Ga0126384, IMG submission 92543) | Tropical forest soil microbial communities from Panama - MetaG Plot_36 | ecosystem: Environmental > Terrestrial > Soil > Tropical forest > Bulk soil | place: Panama | collected 2016-02-17 | reverse complement strand
GCAGCTATTCAGAATCAACGGATACGTCCTCACATCGGCAAAGTCATACGTCGATCGGCGGGTTCGGACGCCTGTAGCCGCGCAGATCGCCCCGTTCTGTCGCTTCGGACGAAGTCCGGCCGGGGGTCGACTTGCCGAGCATAACGGCGGCTATTCGCGCGCTGACACCGACCAGCGCTTGTTACGGACTGTGACTCGAAATCCAGCCGGGTGCCGCCCGGGGCCGATTCCGGGCGGGGAGCGGACTCCGGACATCTTTGTGTTCAAATGCGCAGATCATCCAATCTCGTGCGCGACTCGGTGGCACCAGTGGTGATTGAGACGCCGACGCACTCATTGGGATGACGGACCTTCGGTGCCGCTGCCGGCCGGTCTCCCTAGCTGATTTGGTCATGGATGATGGGAACCGAACTGGTCTGTTGCTGCGACAGGTGGTGTATGGGAGCGCCTGAACGGCTTCGGGCATGAGGCCGGGTGCCGCGGAGAGCGATGACGCGGTGTTGCTGCGCGCCGTGGCGCGTGGTAATGAGGAGGCTCTTGCCGCGTTGTATGACCGGCATGCGGGCTGGCTGACTGTCCGGATGACGCGGCGGTGCGCGATGCCGGATGTGGTCGATCAGGCGGTCCAGGACACGTTCCTCGTTTTGTGGCGGGGAGCGGGCGGCTACCGCGGGGGCGGGGATGTGGCCGCGTTCATCTGGGGCATCGGTATCCGCCGTCTGATCGACGCGATCCGCCGGGAGAACGGCGCCCGGCGGCGGCCGCCGTGGCGTGCGGCGGAGCCGGAGGTGGTCGTCTCGGCGGAGGATCAGGTGCTGGTCGGCATCGAGCACGGCCGCCTGGGTCAGGCCCTGGCCGGGCTGTCGCCGGAACTACGCAGCGCCATCGAGGCGACCGTGCTGGACGGCCTGACCTGCGCGGAGGCGGCCGTGCTGCTGGGCGTGGCGGAAGGGACCGTCAAGTCTCGTTGTCACCGCGCCCGGGTGGCGCTGCGCGCCGCGCTCGCCGAGCCGCAAAGCGGACCCGACACAACTGCACCTCACCGAGAAGCCTGGGGAACATCATGACGAGCTCATTTCCTGGCCCGGCCGGGCCTGCGGCCGGAGCAGACGGGCACGCGGGCGAGGATCTCCTGGCCGGTTACGCGGCCGGGACGGTAGACGGAGTCGCCGTCTGGTCGGTAGAGGCTCACCTGACCGGATGCGCGCGCTGCCGCTCGGCTCTGTCGGCTCATGTGGACGCGGAGCGGCTGGCGGGCAACCGATCGGTGCTGCTGGTGCGCGCCGCGCTTCCCGAGGGTGGGCGGGTGCGGCGCCTGCTGTGCCGCTGCGGTGTCCCCGACCATCTGCTGCGCCTGCTCGTGGCCACGCCGTCGTTGCGCAGGTCCTGGCTGCTGTCCGTGGCTGGCGTGCTGGCCGTCGTGGCCGGCGAAGCCGCGGCGGTCACGCACGGGTGGCTCGGCACCGGTGGGCGCATGGTCCCGCCGGGGTATCTGGACCCAGGGATCCTGGCGCCGTTCTTGCTGGTGGCCCCCCTGCTCGTGCTGGCGGGGGTGGCGGCGGCGTTCCTGCCGATGTTTGACCCCGCCTACCGGCTGGCGGTCGCGGCCCCCTTCTCCGGCGTCACTTTGCTGCTGGTCCGCACGGTCTCCGCACTCGCCGCCGCGCTGGTCCCGGTGGTCGCCGCCGCGTTCGTCCTGCCCGGTCCCGGATGGCTGCCCGCCGCGCTGCTGCTGCCGTCGCTGGCGTTGTGCGCGTTCGCGCTCGCCGCCGCGACGGTCACCGACCCTCGTGCCGCCGCGGTCACCGCGGCCGCCCTTTGGGCGCTGCCAGTGCTGCTGGCGTCGGCTCACGTTCCGCTGCTGATGGTGCAGCGGAACGCCCAGTTCGTGTGCGCCGCCGTGCTCTGTGCCTCCGCCGTGGTGTTGTTCCTGCGTTATGACCGCTTCGACATCGGATGGACGAGATGACCCTGAACGTGCGCACCGCGGCCGTCCGTGCCGAGGGCCTGTCCCGGCGGTATGGCGCCACCCGAGCCCTGGACGACGTCAGCCTCACCCTGGACCGGGGAATCACCGGCCTGCTCGGCCCGAACGGTGCGGGGAAGACCACGCTACTGTCGATCCTGGCCACCGTGAACGAACCGGACGCGGGGCAGGTGTCGGTGTTCGGCCTGGACCCCAGGGATGCGGCGGAGCGACCGGAGATCCGCCGGCGGCTCGGCTACCTGCCCCAGGAGCTGGGCTACCACCGGCACTTCACCGTCGCGGGGTTCCTGGATTACGTGGCGATCTTGAAGGAGATCACCGACCGCCGCCGCCGCGCCGAGGAGGTCGCCCGGGTGCTGGCCGCCCTCGGGCTGGAACGCCGCGCCCGCACCCGGATACGCGCGTTGTCCGGCGGGCTGCGGCAGCGCCTGGGGATCGCCCAGGCCCTGCTCGGCCGGCCGGACCTGCTGATCCTGGACGAGCCAACGGCCGGGCTGGACCCCGAGCAGCGGCTGCGGTTCCGGGAGCTGCTGTCGGGCCTGCCCGGTGATCCGGTGATCGTGCTGTCCACCCACCAGGCTGACGACATCGCCGCGATCTGCCCCCACGTCGTCGTGCTGCTGCAAGGGCAGGTGCACTTCACGGGCACCCCGGCCGAGCTGGCCGCCACCGCCGCCGGGCGGGTATGGGCGGCCTGCGAGCGCGACGCGCGCGCCCATCTGTCCTGGCGCGGCGGGGACAACCGGTGGCGGCACATCGGTGACAACCCGCCCGCCGGCGCCGAACTGGTCGCGCCGACGGTCGAAGACGGCTACCTGCTGCTGTCCCACGCGGCAGGTGCCCGGTGACCACCACCGACGGCGGACCCGCGCTCCCTGGTGCGGACGTCCCCACCCGGGCGCGCGACCACGGCGGGGGCGTCGCCGCGGCCCGCGCCCCCCGGCTGCGGACGGTGCTGGCCCTGGGCAGGGTCGAGGCGTCCCTGCTGGCCCGCAGCCTGCTGGTGCTGGCCGGGCTGCTGGCCGGCGGCGCCGTGGTCTGGTGGAGCCTCGGCCCGGCGGAACCGTTGTGGTGGAACGCCGACTGGCGGATCGGCTCCGGGCAGCTCGTCCTCGGCATGGCCGTCCTGGCCGCCGCGCAGCTGGCTGCCGGGCGGGCCCCGCGCAACGCCATGGGGGACCTGTACGCCAGCTTCCCGGCCACGGCCGGCACCCGCACCCTCGCCCACTTGTTCAGCCTGGTGGGAGCCGCGCCCGCCAGCCTGCTGCTGATCGCCGCCGCCACCGCGCTGGTGCAGCTACGAGGGCCCATCGGCGCCCCGAGCATCGTGGCGCTGGCGGGCGGGGTGCTGCTGGTGATCGCCGCCGGAGCGGCCGGGGTCGCGATCGGCGCGCGGTTCCCGCATCCGCTGGCCGGAGTGCTCGGTGCCCTGGTGTTGTTCCTCAGCTCCGGCCAGTCCCACCTGCCCTGGGCGGCGGGGGCGTGGCTGTACCCGTGGGCGAGTTTCTCGGATCAGTTCCCGGTGCTGCCCGGCCCGCTCGCCGGATACCCGCCCGCGGCCGCGCACGCGGTGGAACTGGCCGGCCTTGCCGCCCTGGCCGGAATCGTGGCGCTCGCGGTGACGGTTCGCGGTGCCCGGGCGCGCGGCTGGCTGGCGGCGGCCGGCATCGTCGCCGTGGCCGTGACCTGCCTCGCGGGGGCCGTGCAGCTGCGGCCCATCCCCACCGCCGACCTCAACCACCTGGTGAGCGAGGTGGCTGACCCGGCCTCGGCGCAGCGCTGCACGACCGCCAGCCAGGTCCGGTACTGCCTCTACCCCGGCTTCGGCCGCCAGCTTCCCTCGCTGGAGGCGCCGGTCGACGGCGTGCTCGCGCACCTGCCCGCCCGGCCCGCCCAGCCGCTGACGGTCCGGCAGGTCGCGACGCTGTCTCTCCCCGATGCGACCCTCACGCATGGCCACCCGAATCGGCAGGTGTCCCGGTGGGACGCGCGGGTGCAGCGGGCGCCGGGTATGAACGGCGCCGCCCCTGCCTCGGCGATTTACCTGCCGGTTGGGTCCTGGCCCGCCGCTGGCAGCCAGCTCGCTGACGCACATTTCGACCTGGCCTTGGCCGCCGCCGGCTGGGCGGTCCGCATCCCGCCGCAAGCCATCGGCACCCCGGGCGGCCAGGTGTTCCTGCCATGTGTGCCGCTCGGCCAGGCACGGGAGGCGATCGCGATCTGGCTGGCCATCCTCGCCACCCACCCCCCACCCAGCGGGCTCCAGGCTGGCCTGGGGACCGGCACGGGCATCTTCGGCACGGAGGTCCGCAACACCTTCGTCCGGACCTGGAACTACCCCGGCATGTTCGACAGCTACCTCATGCCGCCGGGGGGCGGTCCGCAATACACCGCCGCCGGGTACCTGCTGGCCCACGCGATGACAAACCTGCCAGAACAGAAGGTCAGCCACGTCCTGACGGACGCGTGGGGCAAATGGCTGAACTGGCACACCACCGACGCCCAGCTCGCCGCCGCGCTCGGCATACGGATGCCCAGCGTCTCCACCCGCGTGACTCTTCCGTCGGGGAAGACGGTCACGCCCGGACCGGGCAATGGGCCACAGGCCCCGCTGTGCACCACCTGACACCGGCTCCTGCAAGGACAGCGCCCACCCGTTGGCACGACACAGCCTGAGCCGGAGGTGCCGGTGGCCTCGCAATCTCCGAACATTCTGAACGCCAATGGCGCGCCACCCACCACCGGACAGCCAACCCGGTCGCGGCGGTCCCGCCTTTCCAGGCTCCGCGCGCTGCCCCCGCTAGCCCGTCCCATCACCCAGACGATGCCCTGGGCCGCGCTGATCACCGGCTGCCTGGCCGGCACCCTCTACCTCGCCATCCTGGCCCACGTTGCCAGCACCTCCCACTCGCCGCTCGGCCAGGGCTACGTCCGCTTCGCCTTCCTGCCCGCTATCGCGGCGCTGGCGTTCGTCCCCCGCGCCCCGTTCCGGCCACTGACCCAGACCACCCCCGTCCCGGCCTGGGTTACCCCAGCCGGCCAGCTGCTGCTGGCCGCCCCCACCCTGGCGGTGACCTGCTGGGCGCAACTGCGCATCGTCGCGCACGCCATCCAGCCTCTCGCCATCGGCGACCCGCCCGCCGTCTACCCGCTGATAGCCCAGCTCACCGGCTGGTGCGCGGTCACCGTGGCCGCCGCGGCCTGCGTCGACCGGTCCCGCTACGCCGACCTCGGCGGGGCCGTCGCCGCGCCCGTCAGCTTCGCGGCCATCGCCCTCGCCTGGTACGCGCCCATCACTCACAGATTCCTGACCGAACCGTACGCCACCCCGCGCGGTGTGACCGTCGCCTGGTACGCCATCGCGGCGGCCGCACTGGCCCTGACCTATGCGGCAATGCAGGACCAGTGGCACCGCTACACGCGCGCCCTCCACCGGCTTTCCTCTCCGCAGCGCCGCCCCTCGTAAACAGCCACATTCCGCGCAACTAGCCGACGACACCGCGGAGCCGTAGACAGACAAGCAGTACTGTTTCCCGAATATCACCTGACCCGGTCGAACGCACGCCCAGATCAACCCGTTATGCACCTGACCTTGCTGTCGCCAGTGCAAGGCTGGACCGGCGCCGAACGGCGGTTACTTGCGCGCTGGGCGTGGACCAACGCAAGTCACTGAGCGTGACCTCTCGGGGGACGCAGCGTAACGCCAGATCGCCGAGTATGGATGTCTACTGAAACAGTAGGAATATGGGGCTGCCGACGCGCCGATCGTCCAGTTCGGCACGGGCGCTGCGCGATAGGACCAAAGGCTTTCGCGTAAATGGCACACGGTTCCGGAGGCCGTCGCTCTTCATGGCCGTTAGCTGGGAAGACTCGCTATAGCGCGCTGCCGGGGCACCTATAGGGAGCGAGTCTCGAGGACGTCGTCCAAGCGACGAGTCGCAGGGTGAAGACTAGCGATCCCGTGCGGAGATTGAGTCTGTCAGGAGCCTGGCTAATGGGGGGCTAATGGGGGCTGCGATGGCGGGTGATGCAGCCGAATCTTGTGGTCGCGTCCAGGCCCTGGCTCACGACTGTACCGGTTTTGACCTCGTTGATCTCCGCTAGGTTCGACGCCCCTGCTGGCAGGTGGGCCTGGAGGCTTGCTGGAAATTGTGTGGACGGCACCTCCTCGGCCGTCCCCAGCATCGGCCGGGAGGTGAAGTCAAGCCCGACACTACGGATCGAACCCCGAGAGTTCAGGATTTCTGAAGGTCTTTAGGTTGGCTCATGGCCGTGAGTTCGCTGAACTGGGGGGCTGGCAACCTGGGGCTGGCAACCGCGATGTGTGCTCGGTGCCGCCGGGTCGGCGGCTGGGCGGGTCAGCTTGCCGGTGTGCTGATCCGCAGCCGGTTGCCGTCAGGGTCGCGAAGTTCGATCTCGCACCCGTAGGGGGGCTCGTCTTTGGGCCTGCCGAACTCGGCCAGGACGGCGTCAATGTCACTCACTACCAGGTAGATCAGGGTGTCTGGCCGGGCATCACCTTGGTGCTCGGACAAGAACAGCCGCGCCCGGCCGCGCGCGATCGACACGAACGCGGGCATGCCCGGCTCGAAGCGGTGTTCCCACTCCTTGGTGAAACCCAGGCGCTCGTACCAGGTGACCGCCTCGGCGGCGTTAGCGGCGCGCAGGATCGGGATGACTTCCTCGTCCATGCGGGGATGGTCTCACAGACCTGCGCCGGGCTGGCGGGCTTGGCTGGGCGGGCCAGCCTCGGCTCAGCCCTCACGACGGTTGCGCCGTCGCTGAAGCCGACAGCCGCTCGGTCAGGCCAGCTGCAGGCGGGCGCCGTCGAGCACCTGCTCGATGAGCCATTTTGCCTGCGCGAAGTACTCGGGGTCTGCCTGGGCCCAGCCGAGTATGTCCAGGCAGTGCTCAAGCTGGTAGAAGGCGAAGCGCTCGGGCGCGTCCGTGTCCAGCTCGCTGTCTTCGAGGTAGCCCGCCAGGAACGACCGGACGATCGGCGAGTCCAGGCCGTGGTCGGCGATCCACAGGAAGTCTTCCACCGGGTCGCCGGGGGCGGCCGACTCGAAGTCAAACACGGCCGCCACCTCCATGCGGCCGCCGCCGGCCGGGCCGGCCGCGGCGTTGCTGGTGCCGTAGTCGCCGTGCAGCAGCCTGGGCCGCAGCCAGCCAGCTTCCCGGATGGCAGATTCGAGCCGGTCCAGTTCCTGGCCGGCGCGGCGCACCAGCGCCGGTGGGACACCATCGAGGCCGGCAGCCTGGGCGCGGACGGCGCGGGCTCGCGGGAGCACGTGCCCGGCCAGCGTCGCTGGCCCGTCGGCCTGCCAGGTGCCAAAGCTGGGGAACCCGCCGAAGGCGTGCAGGGCAGGCAGCCACCGGCCCAGCGCGCGGTTGAGCTCCCAGCCCCATGGGGTGTCCAGTTCGCCGCGGCTGGGCCGGGCGTGCTCGGCGATGACCCGGGTCTCCAGCGTCCACGGCACGCCGCTGACGCCGTTGGGCAGGATGCCGTGGCCGAGCAGCTGCGGCACCGGTAGGCCACGGCCGGCCAGGAACTCCAGTGCGGCGATCTTGCGTGCCTGCTTGGCGGCGCCGTCGGCCAGGTAGGCCTTGAAGATCGCCCGCTCGCCGACGGCGAAGACCTGGTTGCGGTCCTTTTTCTCCAGCAGCCGGGCCCGGGCCGTGCCGCCGGTCAGATGCCGTGTTGCGGCCTCAACCTCGCTGGTGGTCAGCCTTTGCTGCCCCATCGCTCCTCACCGCCCGAGAGTCTGCCGCGCCATCTCATTATCGCGGTCTTGCCCGGGTGGGCCGGTCTCCGTGCAGTAGCGGATGGTGGTGGGGTCGCTGATCCCGAACAGGTGGGTGAGCTGGAGCGGGTCACCTCCGCTGGCAAGGGCTTCATTCAGCAGCCGGTCGGCGCGCAGCTCAGCCGCGGTGATGCCGGCCCTGCGCATGGCGGCTTGGACGTAGCTGCGGCCCACGGGCTTGAGGCCACCGGCGGTGCTCCGGTTGATCAGCAGGTGCGGGTTGGCCGTGGCGGGCCAGCGGGCGTGGCGGGCTTGCAGCCAGGCGCGCAGGTGGTCGGCGGTGAGCTGGTCCAGTGGCCGGGCTCGCCCGCTGATCAGCAGGGTGCTGGCGGCGGGGCCGATGGCGTCCAGGGTCAGGCCGCAGATCTGGCTGGGGCGCAGCGCGTGCACCCCGGCCAGCAGCACGATCAGCCGCTCGCTCGGCTCGTTCAGGCGGCCGAGGAGGCCCGCGCGCAGCGTGTCGTCGAGCGGCAGCACCGGCGGCGGCTGGAGGGCGCGGCCGGTCAGCGGCGCGGCGGGGTTGGTAAACAGCACCCGCCGGGCCTTGAGCGTGGTGAACAGCGACCGCATCGCCGACAGGGCCAGCAGCCGGGTGGCGCCGGTGAACAGGGCCAGCTGGGCGGTCACGTCCTCGGTGGTGACCTGGCGCAGCGACCCGTACGGGCCGGCCCATGCCCCCAGCGGAGTCTCAAGGACGCGCAGGTACGCCTCGATCGTGCGTGGGTGGCGGGGTCGGCCAGCCCGGGGGCCACGGCCGTGCAGCGCCTCGGTCCAGATCCGCACCTCGGCCGCAACAGGTGCCGGCAGGGCGGCGAGCCGGCGGGCCAGCCACTGCTCCAAGGCGGCCCGCGGGTTGGTGCGGGCCAGGCCCTCGTCGGTGAGGAACTCGACCACCCGCAGCGTCACCCGGTGACGGCCGGTCAGGAACCGGCGCAGGTACTCGACGTCCCAGGGTCGCTGGCCGAGATCGTGGCCGCTGGTCAGCACGGCGATCAGAGCGCCCCGGGGCGCGGAGCAGCGTGCCCGGCACCCAGCCCCGCGCGCCGCCGTAACCGGCCAGGGCATTCAGGAGCTGCACGTCGGCGGGGCTGAGCACCGGCCTGGCCCGGCGCTTGCGCTGCGCCCGATCCAGAGCCCGGGCGGCCCAGTTCGCGGCCTGGCAGGACCGGCAACCCCCGGCCGCCCCGATGGGCTGCTGGCGGCCGCAGTAGGGGCAGGTTCCCAGCGGGTGTTTCCAGCGGAACAGCCGGCAAGAGCTGCACGGCCCGCTGGTCAGCCGGGTCAGGTCCCCGCAGTCGCGGCAGGCGCCGGTGGTCTGGTATCGCCGGGCGTGGCAGGTGCGGCAGCGGCCCGACCACAGCCGCGCCACCTGCTTGCCGCACTCGGCGCAGGCCCCGGCTTTGGCGGCTGCCCGCCGCTTACACCGTTCGCACCGGTCACCGAAGTAGACCGGGCGCTCCTGGCCGCAGCCGGGGCAGGTGACCAGCCGGGTCAGCGACAGCCGGTAGCAGCGGGCGCACAGCCCGGCGGCCAGGTGCCGGCAGGTCTGCCCGCACCCCGGACACGGCTGCACCGGGTGCTGGGCGCGGGCATAGCAGCGTTTGCACAGCCCCACCTTGGGGCGCCCGGGCCTGATCGCGCCGCACCCGGTGCAGGTGACCACCGGCCATGTGGTGGAGCTCATACCGGCGGCAGGGAGCGGCCGCCGCGCCGTGCGGGCCGGATCGCCGAAGCGCTCACCGCCGGGGCGTCCTGGTGCCCGCGATCGGCGGGCTTGGCGGCCTCAGGGTCGCGGACCAGCAGGTCACCGGGCTCGCAGCCGAGCACGCCGCAGATCACGTCCAGGTCATCGAGGCGGATCGAGATCGGCCGTCCCGACCACAGATGCGACATCTTCCCGGCCGAGATCTCCAGGCCCGCCTCGGCGAGCAGCCGCCGCAGATCCGAAGACCGCCAGATGCCCCGCTGGGCGGCGGCCAGCCGCAGGTTCCATTGCATGCCTCTACTCCTTGAACCGGGCGGCGGCCCGCTCGGCCGCCTGCTGGTAGGCGCTTTCGATCGCCTCGTCGGCGACGTGCACGTAGCGGACCGTGGTGGACAGCCACCGGTGCCCCAAGAGCTGCTGGATCGCGGCCAGGCCGATGCCCTCGCCACGCAGCCGAGAGGCACTCGCCATGCAGCCGAGAGGCATACGCGTGCCGCAGCACGTGCGGGGTCAGCTTGGTCACCGGGCCCCGCAGATGCTGAGACGCCGCTTGGCCGAGCGCGGTGGCGAGGGTGTCCCCGCCGATCGGCCCACCACGTTCGGAGGGGAACAGCACCGCCCGCGGCAGCTCCCACTCGTCGGTGAACTGGCCGCGGACCTCCTGGACCCACCAGACCAGCAGCGGCCGGGCATCGCCGAGCATCGGCACCAGCCGCTCCCTGGGCCCCGAGCCGCGCGAGCCCTTGCCCATCCGCACGTGGATCTTGCCCAGCGGGCCGTGCTCCAAAATGCAGGTCCTCCAGCCGAAGCCAGCACAGCTCCCGCAGCCGCAGCCCCACTTCTCCGGCCAGCCGGGCCATCGCGTAGTGGCGAGCGGCGGCCAGCCACTTACGTGCGCTCGCCAGCTCGCCGCGCCAGGACGCGAAGAACGCCGCCAAAGCGGCGGGCGACGGCGGCACCCGGACCTGGAAGTCACCGCTGTGGCGAGGCCGGTTGCAGTCATCGATCGGGGAGGCGATCACCCGGCCGGTCAGCTCGCAGATCTCACCCCGGTATCGGGCTTCCAGGAACCGGAAAAACAAGTCGATCGCCTTGGCCTTCCCCCGCCGGGTCCCCACCGCCTGGTGCCGCTGCGCCTGGCCCAAGAACCGGTCGGCGTGAGCGGGCTCGACCTCCCACACCGGCACACCCGCCTGATCCAAGAACTGCTCCACCGCTGTGATCTCGCCGCGGATCGTCCCATCGGCCACCCCGTGGGCCAGCCGGGCCAGCACGTACTCGGCCAGCAGGTGCTCCTGATATGCGGCAGCTTCCTCCGGGTGTCCAGCGACCGCGGCGACCGCAGGTCCCGGACCACTCCCAGCACCCGATCTCACCTCGGCTTCAGCAATCGCGAAGAAAATTCAGGATGACCGAGAACTGTACTGGATTGCCGACGCAATCTCGGGAATCTGCCAGCGACACGCCGGCGCGACTACCGCATCACCTGACCTGCACAAAGGCCAGACGAGGCACAACGTCCCGCCAAACGAACTCTCGGAAGATCCAGCAAGATCTGACAGTCTGTTTCATGATTCACTTTGTGTGGGCTTCAGTCGTCCCGAGTCCGACTAGAACCACGACGTCCAAGACCACAACCAAGTCGTCACTGGTACGGCGTCGCTGTTAGGTCGTGTCGTCCCACGTCAGCGACACTATCCTGGCGCGGCTCGGGTCGTCTGACCGAGCTTGCCAGCGCCTCGCCGCCCTTATTGCGCTCCCAGATTCGGACACCGCCCCGGGCTCGCCGAGGAGTCAGAATTACGGAGACTGTCCGCTACCAGAATCGGCGCCATCGTCATGGCTGCTGGGACCCGGACCGGTCTGGTCGGTTGCCGCGTTCGCG
>Ga0126384_10002384_pt1 | contig 11381 bp, 8 predicted proteins | sample PanSoiMetPlot_36_FD_92543 | JGI IMG/M metagenome (GOLD analysis project Ga0126384, IMG submission 92543) | Tropical forest soil microbial communities from Panama - MetaG Plot_36 | ecosystem: Environmental > Terrestrial > Soil > Tropical forest > Bulk soil | place: Panama | collected 2016-02-17 | reverse complement strand
GTCTATTCATAATAGCCCTTCTTAAATTTCATCATTCAAAGTCATTGTTCGGGTTCGTCTGAGAACACGAAAGGCAACTGGTCCTCTCGGCCGGGAATCAGCCGCAAGTCTGCAGCTAATTGCTCACGCTCCTGTGGACTTAACCGAACACGCGGGCCGCGTGCGACCTGTGTACGTTTCGCATTTATTGATGGTCTAGGCGCAGCCACTGAAGTCTTCGGGATAGCATCACTTGCCTGGCTGTTCTTAAAGATGTTCACTTGCTTATCGACCTCGGCCTGAACCGCTTTGCGAAAATCGTCTTCGTTGTAGACCTTGTTAGCGTTGCTGGCAGCACGCTGCGGTGCTGGCGTTCGAGTCCATAAACGCGAAACCGCCAGCGCTATCAGCACACATAACAACAACCCGGCGAAAGCCGTCGCTCCCCGAAGCCAAAGCGGTGAGACCGAGAAAAACTGACGAAACGCCGCTCGTGCCGAGCGCGCTCTCGTGGCAGGAAGCAAGGTTGGCTCAAACTCACACTCTGAAGCAACGGCCGCCGCCACGGGCGCCGTCGTGCCAAGGGTTTCATTACGCCAGCACACGATTGATTGGTGCACGTGCTGAAACGACTGAAATTCAGTCTGGCATGAATCGCATCGTTCCAGATGTTCGGCGAAGTCGCGCGCTTCAGCGGCCGATACCTCACCATACAGGTAACTGACGAGATCTTCGGCCCGATGACAAATTGGACGTTCTTTTATGTTATTCATTGCGACTCCTGACAATTGCTTTCTCCGACGATCGAACTGTTGCTTCGAATTTCTGTAGTCGCATCTGCAGTTGCCTCAGTGCGGTATACAAGCGGCTTTTGACCGTGCTCAGTGGCACGCCTAATACGTCCGATATTTCCTGAAACGTGAGCTCTTCGAACTCTTTCATCACGACCACCTGTCTTAGCTCTAAAGGTAGAGTAGAAACCGCGACATGCACCGCGACAATTTGCTCACTCGCTTCGGCGGCGCGCGCCGGTGAAACCTCCGCAGCTGAAATAAATACCGCGGCATTCTTTTCGGCTTCATCTTCAAGCGCCGTTTCACTCCTCACTTTGGCCCGGCGTTGCCGCGTGATGCATTGGTTAACCGCAATTCGATGTAACCATGAGGAAACCTTTGCGTCGCCGCGAAAACCGCGCAGGTTTCGAAACGCGGCGAGAAACGTCTCCTGAGTAGCATCGCGCGCATCTTCTTCCCGTCCCAGCATTCCAAACGCGAGGGCAAATATGCGCCTTTCCCAGCGGCGCACAATTTCGCCGAACGCCTCGGGATCGCCCGATAACGCGCGCTCCACCATCTGCTCGTCCGTCGTGGCCGTTTCCATCTGGTTCGTGCTCGCGCCCTTCGCGAGACCGTTTGCCAAATGCTGAGACACCGGCAACACAGTGCACTCAACGATTTAGACGCAGGCAGCCCCGCCGGGGTCTGCAAAAGTATGTCACGAAATCACCGGAGATAACCGGGAAACTTCCCGCGCCAGGCCACCTCAGACGGGCTGCGAAAATAGAGCTAATTTCAAGTATTTCAGGGGTTAAACGGCGGCTAAAACTGTTGACACAGGCACCGCGAGGCCACTAGTCTAGGGAATGACCGGTTTATTTCCGGTGGTTCCTGAACTCATTTCACCAACCGCGACCTGAGACCAATTCATTGATATTCGAACGTTTTAAGCGAGTACGGCTGCTCTACATCGTGCTCCCCGTCCTCATGTTTGTCGGCCTGTTGCCGCTCGGCCTGGCCGGCGGACTGCTTTCGCGCCGCAGCGAAGAGGAATTACGCGCGACCGAAGGCCGTTACCAGGCGCAACTCGTGCAGGACAAAGCGCGCCAGATCGAATTGTACAGTCAACGTTATCGCGACGTCGTGACCGGAGTTGCCAGAGCTTTCGAGATTGCCGGCGGCATCACCGCCGCTGGTTACGACGCCCGCCTGCAGAAGGTTTTGAAGGACGATCCGAATCTGATTGCCCTCGCAATCTGTCCGGTCAAAGGCGAAGTGCACCGGGCATTCCAACCCGATTTGATCAAGCGGGAAGAAGTCGATCACCGTGTCAGCGAAGTCCTCGCGCGTATGAATTCAAGAGGCGTGATCGTGGGACGCCCACAAATCATTCGTTCCGGGCAGGAGATGGGATTGACGATTGCGGCCCCCGTGATGAATGAAGAAGAAATAGTTGCTGCAGTCGTGGCGGTCGTTTCATTTCAGGAAGTATTTAAAGCAGTTCAACAATCGTCATCGAAAACCTCACGCGAATTGCTTGAGGCGGGTGGGCCCGTTGTTTTCGTCGTGGATCAAAACGGAAAGGCGGTTGCGCACCCCGATCCGCTTGTTGCATTTTCGGAACGGCCGATGACTGATTTGAAAGTGGTGCAGGATTGGCTCGAATCAGGCGCCCAGGTCCAGTCTGCTTTGGCGCCGTTTACGCTCGAACGTGATGGGCAACCGCGGCCGATGCTGGGATCATATGCGACCGTCCAGCTCGATAAGAATTCGCTGCTGGGTGTCATCGCAATCCAGGACGAGAGGGCGGCGCTCATTTCGGTCAGTGACATGCGCCGGCAGATGCTTTTCATCAGTCTGCTCGCGGCGACTCTGGCGCTGGTAATCGGTTGGTACTTTGCCGAGAAGCTGACGCGGCCGGTTGGCGATCTCGCGGACGGCGCGCGCCGCATCGCCGCCGGAGATTTCTCGCAAAGAGTTAGGGTGCCGGGTAGTAGTGAACTGGGCGAACTTGGTCTTTCATTCAATCAAATGACGGATCAAATCGAACGTTTTATCGGCGAGCTGCAACGCTCTGCCGCCGAAAACAGAGAATTGTTTCTCGGTAGCGTCAAAGCACTTGCCGCGGCGATCGACGGCAAAGATCCCTATACGCGTGGCCATTCTGAGCGCGTCTCGCGGTTTTCGGTGGCCATTGCCGAAGGCCTGGGGCTACCCGAAGCTGAGACAGAAGCGATTCGCATCAGCGCTTTACTGCATGACATCGGCAAGATCAGTATCGATGATCGCGTTTTGAAAAAGCCGGCAGCACTGACCGATGAGGAATACGCTCTAATGAAGACCCATCCGCAGAAGGGCTACAAGATCATGTCGCAGATTCCCGCTATGAAAGAATTTCTGCCGGGCATGCATATGCATCACGAGATGATTAACGGCCAGGGCTATCCGCAAGGCTTGAAAGGCGACGAAATTCCGCTGCAAGCCCGGATCGTTTCTGTTGCGGACACGTTTGATGCGATGACTACTGACCGGCCTTATCAAAAAGGAATGGATTTGGAGTCCGCGATGACGCGTTTGAAAGATTTCGTGGGAACGCGTTACGACGCGCGCGTAGTCGCCGCTTTCATCGCCGCTTGCGAAGCCGGCCGGATTCGGCCCGGAGTTACCCGCGTCCTTCGTAACCGCAAACCGGCGCCGGCTTCGGTGGTCGAGCCGTGGGTTCCGGACGTCTCGGCTTCCGATTCAGTACTCGTGGTGAGCTGACGGGAAACTGAGAGAAGCTAATGAGCGGCGCACCGTTTTGTGACGGCGCGCCGCTTCCGTTTATACTGCGCTCTTAGTCGATGTAAACAAATGGCGTTTTGGAGAAGACGAAAGGAGGATCAGTTTGTCTCGCTCGGATTAAATAAGATCAGTGGCGAGGCTCTTCCACCAGCGGAAACCTCACGCGAGCAACAACCCGCTTCAGCAGAACGACAGGCTGCCGAAGAACACAAGACCTTTCCTGCCGCACCACCGGTAGAATCACCACCTGCAATCGCGCCGCCGGCTGTACCGCGAAAACCCTGGCAGACTTCGGTCCTGGGTCTTGATCTATCGATCGAAGAATTGCAGGCGCAGGAAGCCGCGATCGAACAGGAATTCTCCGCGCGTTTTCGGCGGGCCGTCTCAGCCACCCGCGAGTCACTTTCGGAAAAAATCGATTCCGTCTTTGCAAGCGCCAAGCGGATCGATGCCGCTCTCCTGGACGAACTGGAAGAGGCCTTGATCGCTGCGGATATTGGGGTGCCGACGACGATGCACGTCCTGGAAACAGTGCGTCGCGGTATCAGTCGCAAAGAGATTGACGACCTCGAAAAGCTGAAACAGTCGATCAAGTCCGAGCTGCTTTCTATTCTTAGGGCCTCAGAGACGCAGGGCGTCGCCTCAGAAACCAGCGTGGCGGACAACATAGCGCCTTATGTCATGATGATTGTGGGCGTCAATGGCGTCGGCAAGACCACCACGATAGGAAAGCTCGCGCAAAGGATTAAAGCCGAAGGTAATGACGTGTTGATTTGTGCCGCTGATACTTTTCGGGCGGCAGCCAGCGACCAATTGGCGATTTGGGCCGAACGGACGGGGGTGCCATTGATCCAGCAGAAGCAGGGAACTGATCCCGCGGCTGTGCTCTTTGATTCAATGAAGGCGGCAAAGGCGCGCGGCTCAGATGTATTAATCGTCGATACCGCCGGGCGGCTTCACACTAAATCGAATTTGATGAGTGAGCTGGAGAAGATGAAACGCGTTGCGGGGAGGGAAGTAGAAGGCGCGCCGCATGAAACACTGCTGGTAATCGACGCGGTGACGGGCCAGAATGGGTTAGAACAGGCCCGCCAGTTCTTAAAAATCGCTGGGGTAACCGGCATCGTGCTGACGAAACTAGACGGCACTGCTAAAGGCGGAATCGCCGTGGCGATCGCCAAAGAATTAGGGCTGCCAATTCGGTATGTGGGGATTGGCGAGAAAGTAGACGACCTGGTTGTTTTCGATTCCGAGCAGTATGTGAATAGCCTGTTTAATTAAGACATATGTCGACGGATATGACATATAGGTCCCATGCGTCCTATAGGTCACATTACAACGTACAGTGAACAATCTTTTGCTTCCTCCCACAGAAAAACGCAAACAATATGAGCTGCATGCGCTCGGCTTGAGAGACTTTGCCGGTGTGCGCGAATTTGAAGCGCTCGATCCGTTTGCTCTGGCTGAGTTCGCAAAGTTAATGGTGGTTGATTTCGATCAGGTGGAAGGACTCTCGCCTGAGTCGCGCCGGCAGTTGCTTGGGCCGGCTGTCGCCGAATGGTCCGGCGGCGCCTGCTCCCGGCCGTTGCCAAATGGTTGGCGGATCGTGATTCTCAATCCGGCGCATGGAACCCATCGCAACCGAGCTACTTTGATGGAAGAAATTTCACACGTCTTTCTTGGCCACCAGCCCAATCGCCTTGCAGTAATCGGAAGAGACCGGACAGTTGGGGAAGGTGCAGCACTCGCTCGCGATTACAACCGAGCGGATGAGGAAGCCGCGTACGCCGTCGGGGCGGCGGCCCTGGTTCCCTACTGCGCATTGCGACGGATGGTATTCGACGCGCGAACAGCCAGCAAAATCGCCAGGCACTTTCGCGTGAGTCAACAACTGGTTGAGTACCGGATCAAAGTCACGCACTTGTGGGCGGACTATAAACGCGCGTCCGCCGCTCGCTGATCGACAGACGAGCGACGGACGTATTGGAGAGACTTCTGAAAGGACTACGGCCTCACTGACGAGCTGGTCGTTCCCGTCAACCCGCGATTGAGCAGCATCTTCACCTCGACGCGCCGGTTCTGCGCACGACCGGCGGCGGTAGCGTTATCGGCCACCGCCGAGGTCTTGCCATAACCCATCGGCGTGATGAAACGTCTCGCGGGAATCTTATGCATGGTCGTCAAATATTCGACTACCGACTCGGCGCGCTGCCGGCTGAGGCGCATGTTTTTCTCGTAACCGCCCGTTGAATCCGTATGACCGGAAATCTCGATCATATAGCCCTTCGCGGCGAGCGCTTTGCTGGCAAAATCATCAAGTTGCTGTTTCGCTTCTGGCGATAGCACCGCACTGTTCACTCTAAAGGTGACTGCCACCGTCTCGCCTACATCGTAATCATCCAGTGACGACACACGTTCGTTGACGGCGGCCACTTGCTGACGGGCTTCCTGGGCGATTGCGTATAACTCGTCCATCTGGCCGGCCATCTTTTGCGTGGCCTCTTCCACCGGACCGACACGCGTCTCAGAGGTAATGGCCGCGCGCATATCGGATTCTCTGAAACGGATCTTGTCGGCGACGATTTGTCCTTGCGCGTCGCCACGACCTTCAACTTCCACAATCAGACCGCGAAGAATATCCGTTACCGGGTACTTCTTTCCGCCCTTCAGAAACCCTCCGTAAGTCTTAACACTGGTGTTGTCGGTGATCAGCACTTGATAGTCGGTGCGGGTGCGATCTCGAATCGTAAAAGTATCGGCGTTACGATCAATGACCACGCCCTGGAATTTCATCTTCGATCCGCTCGGCACCGCGCGGACCGTCGTCGTGCGCGTTTGCGCCACTGGTGTGGTCGATGTTTGGGCAACGTTAAGCGACATTCCGGTCATCGCGAACACCACGCCGCAAGCGAGCACTAATAATCTTACTTTTGTGACTTTGAACTTCTTCATATCTCTCTCCTTCGGGATTTTATAGATTGCCAAACGACACTCCGCATTGTTTCGCGCGCTATTTGGAGAGATCAGCCTGCGGCTGTTTGGACAAAGAGCGACGAAACTCTCGATTCTTGCTTAACTAACCTGTGGGTTTGTTGCGAAAGGACGATCCTTCGATGTAAATCGTGAGGCGGGCCCTGCTCACCCAAGTTCTTCAGCAGTTTTTGGCCAATCCTCTCGCAAGATACGCGACAATGCGCGATCCGCGAGCAGTTTTCCACCGGTCTGACAGGTCGGACAATAGTTCGTTTCGTTTGTGGCGTATCGAATGCGCTGAATCTTCGAGCCGCAACGCGGACACGCTTCTTTGTAGCGTCCGTGCACCGCCATTCCATCGCGAAAGGCAGTTACCTTTTCGGGAAACCGATCGTCTGCTTCCCGGCGCAAACGTTCCACCCAAAGCACGAGGGTGTGCCGAGTTGCTTCGTGCAGCCGGTTAATTTCCTCGTCATTCATTTTCTGCGTTAGCTTCACCGGCGACAGCTGTGCTTGCCAAAGTATTTCATCGGAATAGGCGTTACCGATGCCACTAAAAAGCCGCGGGTCTGTCAGCGCACGCTTCAGCGTGTGATTTTCCGATTTCAGTATCCGAGTAAAGGAACTGAGATCGATAAATTGCCCGAATCCGGTGTTCCCTCTCTTACGACCGGACTTCTTAATAAAGAGTTCGACGCCGCCAGCGTCAAGTGTTTTTAGATTTGCTGCGCTGTCAATGATGTGCATCGATGCACGCCGCTGCGTGCCGGCTTCAGTCATTGAGAGAAGTCCTGTATCGAATCTAAAGACAGCGAGCTGATTTTTTGATTTGCCGACGGAAGCAATGGCCCTTGCCGCAGGTTCACCTGTCGGGAGTTCTTTCCAATGCAATCTGCCGGCGATCATCAAGTGCAGGACGATCCACAGATCAGTTTCCATCCCAAGACAGATTCGCTTACCCAGCCGCTGTAGACGCACAACCCGCTTGTCATGTACCGACGCAATCGGCGGCGTTGCCGTCCGCAACAGAAACGGGGAGCTAAGCTGCAGGCTTTTTAAGGTTTGATTGAGGACGCGCCTTTCCAGGGCCTCGAGATATACCGTGATGTCCGGAAGTTCGGGCATGCCGATCATTGTAGCGGAAAGTCGATTGGCCCGAATTTGCTGCCGGGGATAAGTCAAATTGATTCAATAGGAAGTCCCGCGTTTCCGTAGCTCGTGATCACCTTGTCCGATGGCTTTCGAATGTGATAAGGTCCGCGTTTCAGTGCGCCCACTTTGCCCACGATCAAAAAGCGACTTTGGGTCTCAGTGAAGTACTAAGGAAGAGCCGACAATTCTTCACCACCGGTTAACCAGGAGGGACAAATGAAATTCGCGAAACTAATTTGCGCAGCGGCAGCCGCGCTACTCTCAATTAGCATTTTGGTTCTGCCTCGGATTATCGAAGCAAAACGAGCCTGGGCTGACAAAAATAATTACACGATTCCAGTTGGGCAGAACCCGCGGTCAGAAGTTACCGTTGGTCGCTCAGTTCATAACGACACCTCAAGGCCGCTACGCGAAATGCCTCAGTTGCCGCTCGAGTTCAAGCCCGAACGCGAAGCGAATGAAAATCCCAAGATAAATCACGGGCATAAGGACGAGCTGGACGAAGTAGCGCAACGGTTCCCCTTCCTTAGTACAGCTAGTTCCGCGACTATGCCCACAGCGCTCCTCAATTTTGACGGCATTCCGTTTCCCGGGGTCGCTTGCAATTGTGCTCCGCCGGACACGAACGGCGAAGTCGGGGCTACGCAGTATGTGCAAATCGTCAACGAAGGATTCCAGGTCTTCAATAAAGCTACAGGAGCTTCGCAGTTAGGACCATCAGGAATCACGACGCTCTGGGGCGGATTCGGCGGCGTTTGCCAAAACAACGGGGATGGTGATCCGGTTGTGCTGTACGACCAAATAGCGAACCGCTGGATCATCAGTCAGTTCGCCGGCGTCAGTGTTCCGACCGATGAGTGCATTGCTGTGTCCACGACCAGCGACGCTACCGGGGCATGGAATCGGTATGATTTTCACCTGGGCTCGAACTTTTTCGATTATCCGCACCTCAGCGTCTGGCCAGATGCTTATTACATGAGCATGAACGTCTTCAATTCTTCGGGCACGGCGTTTCTTGGTCCGCAGCCCTTTGCCTTTGATCGGGCGAAGATGCTTGCGGGCCAACCGGCGACATTCGTCACGACAGGTATAACCGGAGGCTCTGCTGAGGACGTTTATCTGCCCGCTGACCTCGACGGATCAACGTTGCCACCGGCAGGCGCGCCGGCGACCTTTGTTGAATTCCCCGGGGGCGGGGCCTTCCGTGTCTTCCACTTTCATGTGGACTTCACTACGCCTGGGAACTCAAGCTTTACGTTGTTCGCGAGCCCCGCTTCGGCCGGATTTACGTTGCTTTGTGGCTTTACACGGAATTGCGTTCCTCAGTCGGGAACCACTTCCGGTCTCGACGCGATTGCTGACCGATTGATGTTCAGACTTGCTTACCGAAATTTCGGCGACCACGAATCGGTCGTCGGAAACTTTACAGTAAGTTCCGGTGGCGTTGCCGGAGTTCGTTGGTTTGAGCTGCGCAATGTCACGGCCGGACCAGTAACCGTATTTCAGCAGAGCACCTATCAACCGGACACGACCTGGCGATGGATGGGGAGCGCCGCGATGGACCAGCAGGGAAATCTGGCCGTCGGTTACAGCGCATCGAGCTCTTCAATCAACCCCCAGATCCGCTACAACGGACGTTTGGCGGGCGATCCTTTGAACCTGCTGACTCAGGGTGAATCGACGCTGTTTGCGGGAACCGGAAGTCAGAGCGGAACGAGCAATCGTTGGGGCGACTATAGCGATCTCACAGTGGATCCTGTCGACGATTGCACGTTCTGGTACACAAATGAATACTACTCAACCACCACTAGCTTTAACTGGCGCACACGAATTGGCTCATTCAAGTTTCCCGGTTGCGGTGGCGTGACGCCAACGCCAACACCGGCGCCGACACCTACTCCGGCGCCAACGCCGACGCCGAACGGGACGCCAACGCCAACACCGGTGCCGACACCCACGCCCACGCCGACGCCGACGCCGAACCCGGCGCCAAATGCGCCTTCGAACCTGAACGGGACGGCGATTTCGGCGAGCCAAATCGTCTTGACGTGGACCGACAACGCTTCAAATGAGAACGGGTTTAACATCGAGCGGTGCGTTGGAAATAACTGCACGGACTTCGCGGTCCTGACTTCGGTTGGCGCGAACGTTACGACGTTTACCGACAGCGGTCTCGCGCGAAACACCTGGTACAGGTATCGGGTACAAGCGTTTAATACCCCGAACTTTTCGGCGTATTCAAACATTGACGCGACCAAGACATCGCCTCACTGATTCAGTGGGTCGTAGGAAAACAACCGGCGGCGGATCTTGTTTCAGGATCCGCCGCCTTTGTTTTGTGATAGTTCTTCGCTAAGAGACCCAACCACAAAGACACGAAGCAAAAAGATGGAATTCTTTAAACCGTGGTCCAGCGACCTTCGTGGTCATAAAGCCTTAGTGGTTGGTTAACCTTTCCGAAGCGCAACGGTTCAGTTTTTGTAGATCCTCCTTTACCATCTACGATTCACGCGAACAGGGAGTATGACGAAGGCAATTATTATCGGGACGGCGGGTCACATCGATCATGGCAAGACGGCGCTGGTGCGCGCACTGACCGGAATAGACGCTGATCGGCTCCCGGAAGAAAAGCGGCGGGGCATCACAATAGACCTGGGTTTTGCCGACATGGATCTTGGCGATGTGCGGCTGGGTTTCGTAGACGTTCCGGGTCACGAACGGTTCGTCAAGAACATGCTCGCGGGCGCTCACGGAATCGATGCCGTGGCCCTGGTCATTGCGGCCGACGAAGGCGTAATGCCGCAGACTCGCGAGCATTTCGACATTTGTCGATTGCTCGACGTTCGTAAAGGACTGGTCGTCGTTACTAAGGCCGATTTGGTCGACGAAGAATTGTTAGAGCTCGTGCGCGCTGAAGCTCGCGAACTGGTCAAGGGCTCGTTTCTTGAAGGCAGTCCAAGTGTGGCCGTAAGTTCGCGAACCGGGCTCGGGATCGAAGCTCTCAAACAGACTCTGCACGACGTAGCGGTTGATGTGACTCCGCGGACCTCGGATTTCGTCACCCGATTGCCGATCGATCGCTCGTTTACGATGCATGGTTTTGGAGTGGTTGTGACCGGTACATTGGTGGCAGGTGAAGTCAGGGAAGGTTACGAGTTGGACCTGCTGCCCGAGGGACGGCATGTACGTGTGCGAGGCGTACAGGTCCACGGGTCGGGGGTCTCAAAAGCGACCGCTGGACAGCGGACGGCAATTAACCTGAGTGGACTCGAAACAGACGACGTCGCCCGCGGGATGGTGCTGGCGGCGCCTGCGCGATTCAAACCGACGCATACGGTAGACGCTAATGTTCGTGTTCTTCCGGATGCATCGCGATCGTTGCGGTCGCGACAACGCGTACGAGTCCATATCGGCACCGGAGAGATCCTGGCGCGCGTGCGAGTGCTTGAAGACCCAAATGAAATCCCAATCGGCGCGAACGGCTTTGCCCAGTTGCGATTTGAAACTCCAGTCGTTGGCATCCTCGGAGATCGATTTATTATTCGGTCATATTCTCCATCGAGAACGATCGGCGGGGGCCAGATTCTGGATCCGTTTACAACCAGACATCGTCGCAGGGATCTCGTAGAAGTTAGAGCGCGACTGGGCCAATTGTTGCAAGATGATCGGGCGGCGCAGCTTGCAGCTTTTGTGCGTAGTGCTCAACGACATGGATTG
>Ga0126384_10002383_pt1 | contig 11384 bp, 5 predicted proteins | sample PanSoiMetPlot_36_FD_92543 | JGI IMG/M metagenome (GOLD analysis project Ga0126384, IMG submission 92543) | Tropical forest soil microbial communities from Panama - MetaG Plot_36 | ecosystem: Environmental > Terrestrial > Soil > Tropical forest > Bulk soil | place: Panama | collected 2016-02-17 | reverse complement strand
GCTCTTACCCCTTTGCCCTTTGCCGCTTTACTCCGACCGCTAACGCTCGTAAGATCCGGTCGCACGCCGTTCGATTTCTTAACTTACATATCATTTGGAGGTTGTCATGAAGCCCGGAAACCTGTCTATGGTCCTGCGTAGGATTATCATGCGAGTTCTGTTGGCAGCCACTGCGGCCAGTGTTCTGGTCTGCAATCTTAGTCTCGCTAACGCGCAACAGAAGAGCGGGCACTCAAAAAAGGATGCAGCGGCTGCTTCAAACAGTGCCGCCGAGGACAACGATTACTCGAAGAAAATCAAGGAGTACACCACTCAGGCCTATTTCAAGACTGAACTCGTCGATCATCTTCCGATGTCGGACAAGGTGCCGTCCCCGGACAAAGTGTTGGGCTACGTGGTGGGTACTCCCAACAAGCTCACTTATTCAAAAGACCTTTATCGTTATTACCGCGAGCTGGCGAAAGCCAGTCCCCGAGTAAAGGTCTTTACCGCTTCTGAGAAAAGCGAGGAAGGCAAAGAGCAGTTACTCGTAGCCGTAGGTGACGAAGCGGCGCTCGCCAAGCTTGATCGTTACAAAGCGATCACCGCAAAGCTTGCTGACCCGCGCACGATTGACGACACGGAAGCTCAAAGCCTCATCAGCGAAGGAAAAGTTTTCTACTGGGCGTCAGGCTCAATTCATTCGCCCGAGACTGGCTCTCCCGAGATGCTGATGGAGCTTGCCTATCGACTTGCCGTAGAAGACACGCCCTTCATTCAGGCCATTCGCAAGAACATCATCGTTCTCATCACCCCGGTGCTCGAAGTCGACGGCCGCGACATGATGGTTGACACCTACAACTACCGAAAGGCAAACCCTGGTAAGAATTCCCCGTCACTCGTCTTCTGGGGCAAGTACGTGGCGCATGACAACAATCGTGACGGGCTCGGAATGGCGCTCGCTCTGTCCCGCAATCAAATGAAAACGTTCCTCGAGTACCATCCAGCCATCCTCCACGATCTGCATGAGTCAGTCCCCTTCCTTTACACCTCGACCGGAACAGGACCATACAACGCCTGGTTGGATCCAATCACGATCGATGAATGGCAACTGCTCGCGTATCACGAAATCGAAGAAATGACCAAGCGTGGCGTGCCGGGAGTGTGGACGCATGGGTTTTATGATGGCTGGGCGCCGAACTATATGTTTTATGTCGCGAATGGACACAACGCGATTGGTCGATTCTACGAAACGTTCGGAAACGGCGGCGCAGACACGATGGACCGCACAGTGGGAGCCCAGTCGCAGCGAGATTGGTTTCGTCCCAATCCACCTCAGCCGCGTGTCACCTGGTCCATCCGCAACAATATCAACATGCAGCAGTCGGCGATCCTGCTGGCGATGAACTTCGTCGCTAACAACAAGGATCGGTTCCTCAACAATTTTTACATCAAGAGCAAGCGCTCCGTTGCCAAAGCGAAGGCTGAAGGACCTGCTGCCTACGTGATCCCCTCTGACCAGGCACGGATGGTTGAAGCGGCGGACATGGTCAACCTGCTGCGACTGATGGGAGTCGAGGTTCACAAGGCTGATAAAGAAATCGTCGTGAAGGACCAGAAGTTTCCCGCAGGCTCGTACGTTGTGCGCATGGATCAGCCTTATTCGCGAATGGCTGACATGTTGATGGATACACAGTACTACAACGTGAACGATCCGCGTCCTTATGACGACACTGGCTGGACGCTCGGCGCGCTGCGAAACGTCAAGACCATGCGGGTAACTGACCAATCAATTCTCCAAGCGCCCATGACTATGTTGACTGCAGACGCGAAGGTTCAGGGCAAGCTCACGGGCTCGGCGTCAACTGCGGCTTACATCATCAATCACAACACTGACAATACGCTGGCAACCCTGCGCTTTAGATTGAAGGACGTAAAGATGGACGCCGCGGAAGACTCTTTCAAAGTCGGCGACCAACAATTCAATGCCGGTTCGTTCATCATCAAGACCGAAGGCAATCCGGATGACATTCGCCAACGCCTGGACAGCGCCGCCAGTGAGCTGGGCTTCAACGCGCTGGCCGTCGATAAACTTCCGACTGTGAAGACGCACGCGCTCTCGGTGCCTCGTATTGCAATCCTGCATACATGGACCAACACGCAAAACGACGGCTGGTACCGAATTGAGTTTGATCGGTTTCAGGTTCCCTATGACTACATTTCCGATCAGGTTGTGCGCAACACACCCAACTTGCGAGACAAATACGACGTGATCATCTTTCCGCCGCTCGGTGGATCGGCTCAGTCGATCGTTAACGGCATTCCCATGCGCGGCGATCCGATTCCGTGGAAGCAGTCTGAGGTCACTCCGAATATGGGTCTGTCGCCGGATCAAACCGACGACATGCGAGGCGGCATGGGTCTCGCGGGCGTGATGAACCTGCAGAAGTTTGTCCAGGATGGCGGCTTGTTTATGGTCGTCAGTACCAACGCCAGTATTCCGATCAATTACGGCATGACTACAGGCGTCGGTATTTTGGAACCCAGACAGCTTCAGGCTCGCGGTTCCGTCTTCAACGCACGATTCACCGATCGCAAGAGTCCAATCGCTTACGGCTATGATGAGACTCTGCCGATTTATTTCAATCAAGCGCCGCTGTTTCAGGTGCAGTCGCAAACGGCCGCGTTTGGCGGTGGCGGTGAAGGCGGGGCCGTTGGCGGAGGCGGTAGGCCTTCAGGTCGCGGCAGCTTAACCGACGGAGACATCGTGCAAGCAATGCCCCAAGCTTCGCCAGCGCCCTCACGACAACCGGGACGAGGTGGCGAAGAGCAACTGACTGAAGAGCAACGCCGCGCGCTTGGACCATATCTGGTGCCGGTCAATCAGCGGCCGCGTGTAGTGCTGCGATTTGCCCAGGATGAAAAGAGCCTGCTGGTCAGCGGCATGCTCGCTGGTGGATCAGAACTGGCAAATGCGCCGGCCGTCATCGATGTGCCGGTCGGCAAAGGCCATGTGGTGATGTTCGCGAACAACCCCATGTGGCGACACCAAACGCAGGGCAGTTTCTTCCTGGTGTTCAATGCGGCAATGAATTTTGATTCACTCAATACGGAACGCGCCGCACCACCACCAGCGCGAAACCGTGAGAGTGAGGACGACGATCAGTAGAAACCGAACAAGGGGATAAGCTGAAGGACGGAAAGGACCGAAGGACTGAAGGGACCAAAAAGACCACGATCTTTTGCATTCCCTCTCTTCCTTTGGTCCTTTTGGTCCTTTCCGTCCTTTGCCTTCTTACTGGCCCATCCACGAATCGGCTTCGACTATGACCTTCGTCGTGTAGTCCTTGCCGCCGACAGAAAGCTTGACAGTGTAGGTGCCAGGCTCGACCGGCACCCCGAGGTTGAAGAGGCCACCGAAACCACCACCTCCACCGCCGCCGCCTCCGCCACCACCGGCACCACCACCGCCGCCTCCGCCTCCGCCGAAGCCGCCGGGCAGATTCGCCGGACGCGGAGGCGGATCAGCACGCAGATTCCATTGCACGCGATTAAGACCCGCTTCTTTAGTGCCAGTCATGTTGCGCACAACCTTTCCGGTGTAGTCCGAAACGGTTAGCTTTACATCACCGCTGGGAACTGACTTGAGGTAATAGGAAATTGCAGTCCCGGGAGCTGGATTGGCCCCACGGAATAACTTTGCGCCTCCCGTAAATCGCGATAGACGCGCATCGTTTAGCCATTGCGTCCCGGGTCGAACCTCGAACAGGAAAACATCACCTTCCAGAGCCTTGCCCGAAGCGAGCTGCTGCAAAGGCGTAATATCGTCAAGAATGTATATCCCGCGTCCGTGGGTACCGACGATCAGGTCATTCTCGCGCGGATGGATCAGCAGATCATCAACCCGCACAGTAGGCAGCCCTGACATGAATCGTTTCCACTCGTGGCCGCCGTTCAATGAAACAAAGAGACCATACTCGGTTCCAACGTAAAGCAGGTCCTTGTTCTTTGGATCTTCGCGTACGACATTGACGGTACCGTTTGCCGGCAGATTATTGACGATGGATGACCAGGTGGCGCCGTAGTCGCGAGTAACAAATAGATAAGGCTTCAGATCGTCTGCCCGGTGACCATCAACGGCGAGGTAACACGTAGCTGCGTCGAAATGTGACGGCTCGACACGTGAGATGTGATACATCTCGCCGATCCCAGGAACATTCTTAGCGACGTTTGTCCAACTCGCGCCGCCGTCCTTTGTCACTTGCACGTTACCATCGTCCGTGCCAACCCAAATTATGCCTGGCAGTTTCGATGACTCAGCTACCGTTACGACGTAACCAAAACTCGTGTACCCATCGTTCTTCGAGGCCATCGGATCTTTACCGGACACTCCCATAATCGAGAGTGTGTTGCGATCGATGTGTTTGGTTAAGTCTCCGCTGACGGCAGTCCATGTGTCGCCGCGGTCGAGCGATCTGAAAAGCCTGTCTGAGCCGACGTAAAGGATACGAGGATTATGCGGCGACAGGGCAATCGGTGTGTTCCAGTAAAAGCGGAACTGCTCTCCTGGCGACGGCGCCGGAACGATGTTCGAGGTGGCATTGAAGCCGCCAAAGCCGAAGCCCTGCGCTATCGTTGCGATTGCCGCTACAGATGCGTCGTCAGCTGAGGGGCCTGGGACCGCCGATGATCCGGTAGCGTTGCCACCGCCGCCACCCGCTCCACCGCCTCCACCTGCTCCTCTGGCGCCACGAGGTCGACCTGCAGCTCGCGGACGAATATTGACGCTACGGCCCGTGCGTAGGTCGAGACGGTTCATATTACCGTTCTGCGATTCTGAGTAGACCGTGTTGTAGTCGGTCGGATCAGCTTGCGCATAGAAACCATCACCGCCTCCGGTGCGGAACCAATCCGAATTGGTTATGCCAGCCTGACTGCGAGTCTGGCTCGGTCCACCCCATGATCCGTTGTCTTGCAATCCGCCATAAACGTAGTAAGGCTTTCGCATGTCGGCAGCGATCGCGTAAAACTGCGCGGCCGCAATAGTGTTGACGTATTCCCACGTCTCGCCCTGATCGTAGCTGACGTCATAACCACCATCGTTGCCGATCATCAGATGATTATCGTTGCTGGGATCAACCCAGATGGCGTGATGGTCACTGTGTGCGATCCCCGGCTGCAAAGACTTGAAAGTCTTGCCGCCGTCAATTGATTTGCTGAAGTTCAGTCCGCCCACGAAAACGTTATCCGGGTTCTTGGAACTGACGCGAATCTGGCTGTAATACATTGGGCGATTGTTTTCATTGCTGACAACACGCCAGGTCTTACCTTTATCATCAGAACGCCATACGCCCGACTTCTTGGGATCCGGCGGAGTTGGCGTCGGTGACGCAGATGGAGAAGCTGCGGCTGATGGAGACGGGGACGGGCTCGGACTCGGCGTGGCTTGCCCACCAACGACTGGTTCCTCGCCACCCGTTCCCTGACTCGCTCCGACTTCCATCTGCGCGTAAAGAACGTTCGGATTCGAACGAGCAAGATCAAGACCGATACGTCCCAACAGCCCTACCGGCAAGCCGCCACCCTCGACCTTCTTCCAGTTCTTGCCCGCGTCTGTCGTCTTCCAAATTGCGGAGCCGGGTCCGCCGCCGTTGAAGCCCCACGAAGTTCGACGCCGCTGATAAGAAGCTGCGTAAAGCGTCTTGTTATCCACTGGATCCATTACTACGTCGGTAAAGCCGGTGTCTTCGTTTATGAAGTTGGTGTTGGTCCAGGTCTTGCCGCCGTCTGTCGTCTTGTAGAGACCGCGTTCCTTGTTTGGTCCAAACAGATGGCCAAGCACAGCTACGTAGACGATGTTCGGATCTTTTGGGTCTATGACGATGCGCGCTATGGTCTGCGAATCTTCCAGACCCATTTTCGTAAATGTCTTTCCTGCATCAGTCGACTTGTAAATCCCGTCGCCGAAGCTTGCGCTCTGCCGATTGTTTGCTTCACCGGTGCCAACCCAAACGATATTAGGATCCGACTGAGAAATAGCGATATCACCGATCGAAGCTGTGGAGTAGGTATCGAAGATTGGAGTAAAGGTCGTGCCGTTGTTGACTGATTTCCAAACCCCACCAGTCGCAAAGCCAATGTAGATCACGTACGGGTTATTTTCAGCTACAGCGATGTCATCGATGCGGCCTCCCATACTTGCCGGCCCAATACCACGGAAGACAAAGCGCTTCAGCAATGGATCACTGGACCAATTGACCGGCGTAGGAGTCGGGCTCAGCGACGGTGTTGGGCTTGTGGAGACGGATGGCGAAGCCGCCGGTGTTTGCGCCGGCGTCGGATTTTGCGCATGGGTTGTCACTGCAAATCCCACGGCTAACGGACAGAGCAACGCCAGGAGCCATATGAATGGATAGAAAGGGATAGACTTTGATTTCATCAGCGGGGAGTCCTTTCCGTGTTGGTATTCTTGGACTTGTTGATCTCAAGAGCTTGTTTTGTTGTATCCAGCCTTACGAGCATTACTGATTTCGCATAAACCACGGGCTTGCCCCGTGGTCCCTCATGTTGGCAGCTACTCCCGACTTCTGCGACATTCGCCCCGGATACCACGGGCTTGCCCCGTGGTCCCTCATGTTGGCAGCTACTCCCGACTTCTGCGACATTCGCCCCGGATACCACGGGCTTGCCCCGTGGTCCCTCATGTTCGCTGCTACTCAACGACTTCTGCGACATTCGCCCCGGATACCACGGGCTTGCCCCGTGGTCCCTCATGCTCGCTGCTACTCAACGAAGTCCGCGCACCCACTCAGATACCACGGGCTTGCGCCGTCCCTCATGTTCGCAGCTACTCAACGACGTCCGCGCAGCCGCCCAGATACCACGGGCTTTCCCCGTCGTCCCTCATACTCGCAGTCACGCTGACAGCTGAGCGTATTCCCAGTTTTCAATGTATTTTCTAATTTGTGGACTCGCCAAATCGCCATAGCTGCCAATATAGGCACTCGGCTGCCACAAGCGGTCAATTCCCACGGTCACTAACTCTCGTTTCATGAACTCTTGCGAAACGTTCATCAGATCAACGATCGTCTCCGCTGGTGAAACTGCTGGGTGTAACCGTAAAGCCAGGTGAACGTGATCCGGAACGAAGGATACCTTGCGTAATACAAATCGGCGCTTAGCTTGCAACTTCTTCCATTCTGCCGTCAATTGTTCTCCTGACACGGAGCCAAACACTCCTTTTCTCCAAGATGTCGCCAGCACGCAATGGAACCGCGAGATAACTGAAGCATGCTTGGGAATGATGTGCGACTCATCCGGTTCGAATCGCTCTGAATAAACTGGAGGAAGCCTTCGCTGTGCATAGCCATGATGCACCGCCTGTTCGCTCAAGTATTTCTCGACATCACGGCTGGTACTGTTACCCACCGTGCACGCGAAGTAACCTGCACTCAGCAACCGTTCTGGTTGTTTTAAATCAAGCTCACCACGAATCCATCCGCTTACTTTGCCCTTCAGCTTGCTTGCGGCGATCGAAATCGTGTCGTTCGGCTTGAGGCTTACCTCCAATAATAGATCCGTTGGATTTGTCGCACATTCAAGCACATGAATATCGTAACCTTCGACAAGCTTAGTCAAAGTTGACTTTGATAATGCAGCTAATGACGGAATAGGTCTCGCTCGGTAAGTCCGCCAACGCATGAACACTCGGTAACAGTAGGCAAAGTGCAGCTCATCAAGCTCGTATGGCTGAATCAACATAGAATCTCTCCTGTTGGTTATTCAGCGAGCCCTGAGCACTGTAGCAGCGAGCGTGAATCTCCACGGGGCAAGCCCGTGGTATCTCATTATCCTCTTGCTGATGGTCCTGTAGCCGCTAATTGAGTCTCCACGGGGCGAGCCCGTGGCATCACATCATCTTCTTGCTTATGGTCCTGTAGCCGCTAATTGAGTCTCCACGGGGCGAGCCCGCGGTATCAATTATTCGACGCTGAGAACTTTCTAGAACAACTCTGCTAAGGCCTCTTCGACAGAGCGGACACCGACGACGCGCATGCCGAGTAGTCTTTCGAGGCCTGATGTATTTGAAGCCGGAACCACAATCTTGCGGAAGCCGAGAGCCTGGGCTTCGCGCGCTCGTACTGCAGGCTGCATCGTGCCTCGGACTTCTCCTGTGAGGCCAACTTCGCCGAATACAGCCGTCTGCGGATCGATAGGCGCGTTCTTGAAACTGGAAGCAATTGCCGCGACCACTCCAAGGTCGGCAGCGGGCTCATCGACTTCAAGCCCACCAGCGATGTTCACGAACACATCGTCGCCGACCAGTTGAAAGCCGGCTCGCTTTTCCAGCATCGCAATCAACAGCGAGACTCGATTCTGATCCACGCCCTGCGCCATTCGTCGCCCGCTGCCATACTTAGTCCCGGAAACTAGCGCCTGCACTTCAACCAGCAGCGGCCGGGTGCCTTCCATGCACGCAGTGACAACTGAACCAGCGACGTTGCGCGGTCGCTCTTCAAGAAAGAGTTTCGAAGGATTATCGACGGCGATCAAGCCGGCGCTCGTCATTTCAAAGATTCCAACCTCATTGGCGGCGCCAAAGCGATTCTTGGTGGCGCGCACAATGCGATGGTTATGGTGACGCTCGCCTTCGAAATAGAGCACGGTATCAACGATGTGCTCGAGCGCTTTGGGTCCGGCAATTGACCCATCCTTCGTGATATGTCCAATCAGAAAAACGGGGACGGCGCGGTTCTTGGCTAGCAGCAGGAATTGATGCGCGACTTCCCTGACTTGAGATACCGAGCCCGGCGCTGATTCGACCAGCGCTGAGAAAACAGTTTGAATCGAATCGACGATGATTGCGGCTGGTTTGAGTCGTTCGACTTCGTGGAAAATGTTTTCGAGATTTGTTTCCGGCAGCAAGTACAAATGCTGCGCTTTGATCCCAAGCCGTTCACCGCGCAGCTTGATTTGCCGTTCCGACTCTTCGCCGGAAACATACAACACTACAGCGCCGCTCTCACTCAGCTTGTCGGCCACCTGCAGCAGCAACGTGCTCTTGCCGATACCTGGATCGCCCCCAATCAAAACCAACGTGCCCGGAACAATGCCACCGCCCAGAACGCGATCGAATTCATTCACGCCGGAAGGAATACGAACTTCGTCCTGAGATTCGATCTCCTGATACGCAACTGCTGAGACTTCCTTCAGCGCAAAGCCTCGTCTGGCATTTTGTTTAGATGTTGGACGAGTGCGTTCCTCGAGCAGAGAATTCCACTCCCCGCATTCGGGACACTTTCCCAGCCACTTCCGCGACTGGTGGCCGCAGTTCTGGCAAACAAAAGTTGTTTCGGTTTTTTTCAAAGCGATTAGTAAAAAAGTAATCAGTAATCAGTAATCAGCAGTCAGTGGTCAGTTGCTAGTTGTCAGTTCTAAGTCAGTTCCTGTCCGTGTCAGTCGTTAGTTCTCAGTCGCAATCATCGACTAAGATGCAACTGACTACTGATAGGTGATTGCTGATTACTGATTGCCAATTACTGATTGCTAATTAAAGAACAACTTTTATGGAAATATTCCACGCACACTCGTAGCCTCAGCGACTCGGTCCACTGCGAGTATGTAAGCGCCTGTACGCATATCGGTGTTGTAGCGCTGCGCGGTCGCGTGAACAGCATTGAAGGCTGTGTGCATCGTCTGCTCGAGCGTCTCGTTAATCTGGTTCTCGGACCAGAAGAACGAGTACTGATCCTGCACCCATTCATAGTAACTTACCGTCACTCCGCCGGCGTTTGCGAGAATGTCCGGAACCATGAAGAATCCATGTTCGAACAACACCTTGTCGGCGCCGGGGGTGGTTGGCCCATTGGCAAGCTCAGCAATGATCCTCGCCTTCACCTGTCCAACGTTCTCCAGCGTGATTGCGTTTTCCAAAGCGGCGGGCAGCAGGATGTCGCAATCAACGCTGATCACATCCGAAGGTGCAATCTCTTTTGCTCCGGGAAAGCCGGCGAGCGTCGTGGACTCCTGTTTGTGTTGCAGCAGAGCCTGCACATCGAGTCCGGTTTCTGAGTAGATACCAGCTCTTGAGTCAGCCGCAGCCACCACTCGGGCGCCATCTGCAGCTACAAGGCGCGCTATGTTTGCGCCGGCATTACCGAAACCGTGTACCGCAACGCGAGCACCTTTCAAATTGATCCCTTTGACCCGACAAGCCGCACGCAACGCATACAAACAGCCTCGAGCAGTTGCTTCCGCACGTCCCTGCGAGCCGCCCAGCGAGATTGGCTTGCCGGTGACAATACCTAATTCAGTGTGGCCTCGGACCATTGAAATGGTGTCCATGATCCATGCCATGGTCTGCTCGTCGGTGTAAACATCGGGCGCTGGAATATCGCGATCTGGTCCGATGATGGGAGCTATTTCAAAGGCATAACGGCGCGTAAGCCGCTCCAGTTCGCTGCGGGACATTCGTTTTGGATCGCAGATCACGCCGCCCTTGCCACCGCCATAGGGAATGCCAACAGTAGCGCACTTCCAGGTCATCCAGGAGGCGAGCGCCTTCACTTCATCCAGGCTCACGTTGGGGTGATAGCGAATACCACCTTTCGCCGGGCCACGCGCGATGTTGTGCTGCACACGATAGCCTTCAAAAACCTGCACGTCGCCGCCATCCATTTTCACCGGAATGGAAACGATCAACTGTCGCTTCGGGGTGCTAAGAACGTTGCGCAGGGAAAGGTCCAGGTTCAGAAAATCAGCAGCTTTATTGAACTGTGCTTTAGCAATTGCAAACGGATTGAGTTCTTCCTTAACGGCCTCTTTAGTTGCCATGCATTTGCTCCTGGAGGGATTTGTTTTTTTAGGAGAGCGCCCCCAATCGTATGCTGTCCCGGCGTTGAATGTCCACTTTTCCAGGAGGCTCTCAACAGACGCGGCGATCTAAAAGGATGAAGGCTGAGGGATGAAGGATGAACGATTACCCGAGCAAAACGCCCTTCGTTTCATCCTTTATCCTTCATCCTTCATCCTTTAGATTTCCTCGCCTGGGAACAAGATCGACACAACGGGGTCTAAAGCGGCGAGTAGTTCCTGCGACCCGATGGCACCGGCAATGGAGGAACCACATGCTCAACAACTTAATCGAGTCGAGTTCGCATACACGCGAGCTCAAACGCCGCGGATATTTTTTTCTCTTCACCGTAGCCGCTTACACACTTCTCTTCACCGCCGGAGGCATCGCCAGCATTTACGCGTATGAAGCTAATCTCGATGAGCAGGAAACTGAAGTTACTTTGACCATGGTCCCACTCGAACCGGTTCAGCCGGCTCGACCAATAAATCCCACTCGACCTAACACACCAAACGCAGGTAATAATCGCCCGTCGTCACCTCCCACGGCTCCG